>ERZ773150.624-NODE-624-length-36280-cov-3.935238_pt1 | contig 36280 bp, 29 predicted proteins | sample MGYA00580845_ERZ773150 | MGnify/ENA primary metagenome ERZ773150 (study PRJEB29015, sample SAMEA2737848) | human gut metagenome | biome: human gut; feature: human-associated habitat; material: faeces | place: China | collected 2012 ...
AAATGATAAGTCCACCCAATGCCACGGCAATCATGGCAATGAAAACTTTTACTTTATTCATGATGATTTGATTTAATAGATTAACACGAAAGCTTTGTTACTACTCTTTATTTGAAGCCGACAACATCCCGTTTTCGTAGCCTCCTTGTTGCTGTTTAACCCATTGGCGTTTGTTTTTAAATATTCGACATGATTTTGATTCTCACACCGCAAAGTTAAGCATGCTTTTGGGTAGTTTCCAAATATTTGAGTTTGCATTTTGAGGTTTTGGAAAGTTAGTATATAATTGAATATGTGTAATTTATGATTTTTCTCTTCAAAAAAGAATTTGCATTGTGTATTGGTGCCTAAGTTTGTGCCTCCATTTTGGTTTCAAAGCTCCTGAACGAGCTGCTGCAATCTGGAGACAAAATTGTGAAACTGTAATCCGTTGCTTTCAGGAACTGCTTTTGCTATCTCACATCGGATGTCATCTTCGTGTAGTATTTGGTTTGTGGGGCATGTGGGGGTGTCGCCTGAAGGGATTTTCCGTCCGACTTCCATGTCATGGAGATGAAGGTTTCTGATAAAGTTGTTAAGTTAGACGAATTATTTCCGTAAACATTTGGATTTACCTGCTTCTTTTCTGACCTTTGGAAAAGAATAAACGATAAAAAGATAGAACTTATGGAGCAGTTGTCGGATGTAGGCTTGATTGGGCTAGGCGTTATGGGAGAAAACCTTGCGCTGAATATGGAAAGAAACGGGCGTAGGGTCTCGGTGTGGAACCGGACTGTGCCCGGCGTGGAAGAAGGTGTTGCGGAACGTTTTGTGGAAGGACGTGCTGCCGGAAAGCAAATTCTGGGCTTTTCGGACTTGTCAGAGTTTGTGGCATCTTTGAACCGACCGAGAATTATTATGATGATGGTGCGGGCAGGTAATGCAGTGGATGAACTTATCGACCAAGTGAGTCCTTTTCTGGCAGAGGGGGACGTTTTGATAGACGGAGGTAATTCGGATTATGTGGATACTGGACGGCGGGTAGCTGCTTGCCGCGCTCATGGATTGCTGTTTGTCGGGGCAGGAGTTTCCGGCGGGGCAGAGGGAGCCCTTCGGGGGGCTTCCATCATGCTGGGCGGAGCGAAAGAGGCTTGGCCGTTGATTCGCCCTCTTTTACAAGATATGGCTGCAAAGGTAGCCGACGGAACCCCTTGTTGTGACTGGGTGGGGCCGGACGGAGCCGGACATTTTGTTAAAATGGTGCATAATGGCATAGAGTACGGTGACATGCAACTGATTGCCGAAACCTATTTCCTGTTGAAACGGGCCGGTGGAATGGACAATGAACGGATGAGTCGCTTGTTCGGTCGTTGGAACGAAGGCCGCTTAAAAAGTTATTTAGTGGAAATAACATCCGAAATCTTGGCTTATAAAGAAGCTGACGGTGGGTATTTGGTGGATCGTATTCTGGACGTGGCCGGGCAGAAAGGTACGGGACAATGGTCGGTGAAGAACGCGCTCGAATTGGGAGAATCGTTCGGATTGATAGCGGAAGCTGTTTTCCAACGTAATATCTCTACGCAGAAGGAACTGCGTGTGGAGGCGGCACGTGTATATGCTTCCCGGTTGGAGGAAGAACCGTATGCTTCATTCTCGGCTGATGAAGTAGAACAGACTTTGTTTGCCTCCAAGTTAGTGGCTTATGCTCAAGGGTTTGATTTGCTGTCGAGAGCTTCTGAACAGTTTGGGTGGAATCTGGATTTGGCCATGATAGCCCGAATGTGGCGGGGAGGCTGTATCATTCGGTCGGCTTTTCTGGACGAACTTGCCCGGGCTTACGAGGCAGGGGGAGGACGAGGGAATCTGATGTTGTTCCCAACCTTCTCCACGCAAGTCAGGGAGGCTTTGCCTGCATGGCGTAGAGTGGTGGCTACGGCTGTATGTGAAGGGGTGGCTGTACCGGCATTTGCCTCTGCGCTCAATTATTTCCATTCTTTGACTACGGACTTTTTACCTGCCAATTTGATTCAGGCGCAACGTGATTATTTCGGTGCGCATACTTTTGAGCGGACGGATGGTGAAAGGGGAAAGTTTTATCATGAAGAATGGGTCTCACTACAATAAAATAAGGAGGAAATATGAACAAACCGGATGCTTTGACTCTTGTGATATTTGGCGCGTCGGGAGACCTGACAAGGCGTAAACTGATGCCGGCACTTTACCTTTTATATAAAGCGGGACGGTTGCCCCGCCGTTTTGCTGTGTTGGGGATGGCGCGTACGTCTTATGATGATGACCGTTTCCGTACATCTATACGTGAGGGGTTGCTTTCTTTCGTACGACCGGACGAGGTGGACGAAAAAGCAATCCATGCATTTTTGTCCTGCTTGCATTATCTTTCAGCCGATCCTTCGAAGCCGGAAGCTTATGCGGAGTTGAGGATACGCTTGGAGGAGATAGATCGGACAATAGATAATCCTCATAATTATTTGTATTACTTGGCTACTCCGCCGTTGCTTTACGGCGTGATTCCCCGCCATTTGAAGGCGGAGGGATTGAATCGGGATGGCGATGGTTTCAGGCGTATCGTCGTGGAGAAACCTTTCGGTTATGACTTGTCGTCGGCGTTGGAACTGAACCGTATTTATTTGGATGCCTTTCGGGAAGAGCAGATCTATCGCATCGATCATTTTTTGGGGAAAGAGACGGTGCAGAATATACTGGCTCTCCGTTTTTCCAACAGTGTCTTCGAGCCTTTATGGAACCGGAATTATATAGATTACGTAGAGATTACGGCCGTGGAGAATATGGGAATCGGGACGCGGGGAGGTTTCTATGACGGAGTAGGGACCTTACGCGACATGGTGCAGAACCATTTGGCACAGTTGTTGGCTGTGACAGCCATGGAGCCTCCTGCTGCCTTTGATGCTTCGGGATTCCGGAATGAGGTGGTGAAAGTCTACCAGTCCTTGACGCCATTGACTGGAGAAGACATCCGTCATTCGGTGGTGCGTGGGCAATATATGGCTTCTGAAGGCCGTAAGGGATATAGAGAGGAAGAGCAAGTGCCAACTTTGTCTCGGACGGAAACTTATTTGGCTATGCGGTTGGAGTTGAACAACTGGCGGTGGGGCGGCGTACCTTTTTATATCCGCACGGGTAAACAGATGCCTACAAAAGTGAGTGAGATTGTGATACACTTCAAGCCGGCACCTTATTCCTTGTTCCGTTGCGAAGGAGGTACTTGTCCGGTACCCAATCGTTTGGTGATACGTATACAACCCAATGAAGGGATTGTATTGCGTCTCGGCATGAAAAAGCCGGGTGAAGGCTTCGAAGTACTTCCGATGGATATGGACTTCAGTTATGCCGACTTAGGTCGCCTGCCTACGGAGGATGCTTATGCACGCTTAATAGAGGATTGTATTGCGGGCGACCCTACGTTGTTTATCCGTAGCGATGCCGTAGAAAGCGGATGGCGTTTTTTCGATCCGATACTGAAATATTGGCAGGATGTGCCGGAATGCCCGCTTTACGGTTATCCGGCAGGCTCGTGGGGGCCGTTGGAGGCAGATAGCCTGGTGGCTCGTCAAGGAGCGTCGTGGACCAATCCGTGTAAGAATTTGACGAATACTCATTTATATTGTGAGCTATGAACATACATGTAGCGGATAATGCCCGTGAAGCGGCAAGAATGTTGCTTCGGAATATGCTGGCCGTCATTAGGCAACCTTCCGGGGCAGGAGGTGAAGGAGATACGGTGAATGTCGCTTTCTCAGGAGGCAGTACACCGGCTATCTTGTTTGATGTGTGGGTAGAGGAGTTCGCTGAATTGACGCCTTGGAATCGTTTCCGAGTGTATTGGGTGGATGAACGTTGTGTTTCTTCTGAGAATAAAGACAGCAATTACCGATTGGCTAAGATACATTTGTTGGATAAGATTCCATTAACCTCGGAACAGATTTTCCGGATACGCGGAGAGCAAGAGGATGCGGAAAGAGAAGTATTGCGCTATTCTTCGATGGTGTTGTCGCAATTACCATTGGACGGGCGCATACCCGTGTTTGATTTTGTGTTGTTAGGTATTGGAGCAGATGGGCATACCTCTTCCGTCTTTCCCGGGCAGGAGAAACTGCTTCATACTTTGGCGCCTTATGCACTTAGTACTCATTCTGTTACCGGGCAACGTCGCATTGCTATGACCGGTGAAGTCATGGTCCGTGCCCGTCATACATGGTTTTACGTCACAGGGCAGGATAAAGCCGGCGTTATACAGTCTTTATCCTGCCCTGAAGTGCGCAACCGTTATCCGGCTGCTTATGTGTGGCAATCCGCGCTTCATGCGGAATTGTTTACCGATATTCAGGTCATTTCACCCGTTTGATTCCTTCGTGTGTAGGAATGACCGGTTTGATGGTGCCGTCTTCGTTGAATTCCATTTTGTCGATACATACTTCGCGGTGTACGCCCGGCTGATGTTTGATATAATTCTTATTGATGCGGTGATATACGATGTACCATTCGTCTTTACCGGGAATCTGTAGGACGGCGTTATGTGCCGGGCCATAGATTTCCTGTTCGGGACGTTGGATGAGGATAACTGGATTTTTGGCTACTTCAATCGGTCCGAGCGGAGATTTGGCTGTACCATAGGCTACGTGATAGTTGGGAGAACCTGTGTCGTCCACGCTCCACAAGAAATAGTAAGTGCCTTTGCGGTAGAACACGTAAGGAGCTTCTCGGAAGGCATAATCTTGCAGCGTACCGCCTTGTGGGGTCATGAGTGTTTCCGTTTCCGGTTTGATGCTCATCATGTCCTCGTTCAGTTCCGCACCGGCCATGTAGCCGTTGCCCCAGTAAAGATAGCTTTTTCCGCTTACGGGGTCTTCAAACACATCCACGTCTATCTGCTGCCCGTGTTTCTGACCTTCAGGCCGACGGTCTATGATAGGATGTCCGGCATCGGTGAACGGTCCGCAAGGATGGTCTGCGGTAGCTACTCCGATGGCTTTCCCGTTGGGCGTGTTGCCGCTGAAATAGAAGAAATATTTGTATTTCCCGTCTATTTTCTTTTCGATGATGCACGGTGCCCACGCATTACCGTCGGACCACTTCACTTGGTCGGTACCCAAGTCGAGCATGATACCCTCGTGGCGCCAGTCGGTCAAATCTTTGGAACTGAAGACCGTGAAATAGTATCCGCCCCATCCCGGAGTTCCGTCGGTAGTGGAATAGATGTAGTACTTGTTGGTTTGTTTCGCATACAGGATTTCAGGATCGGCATGAAATTCCGGGAGTACGGGGTTTCCTGTCTTGGCCCTTTGAGCCGAAAGATGTGCCGGGATGCCTAGCAAACCGGCCATGGCGAGAATGGTTAATGTTTTTTTCATCATGTTTATATTAAAATTAAAAATGTGTCAGCAACCCATGGTTTCACGGTAGAAGTCCAACATGTTGAAGATTTCGTCCTTTCCGGCTGTACGGTTGATACGGATATCTCCTATGCCGCCCAATAGTGTGAAGTTGACCTCTCCCGACGTGTTTTTTTTGTCGTGGGTCATGAATTGGTACAGCGTTTCGTATGTCTTGCAGTCGAAAGGGAACACGCCGTAATACCTCTTGATGAAGTCCGTGGTCTGGCGTAGCTTGTCTTTAGGGAAATCCTCTCTCTGGCAACTCAGGTAAAGTTCGCATACCAATCCCCAGGCCACTGCGTAACCGTGCAGTACGGTACGCTCTTCTGCCAAGGCTAGGCTTTCGAGTGCATGCCCGGCTGTATGCCCTAAGTTCAGGGCCTTGCGGATACCCTGTTCATACGGATCCTGTGCCACGACATTTTCCTTGATGGCTACGCTTTGGGCAACCATCTCTTGTAGTTGGAGATAGTCGATGTCGTCCAAGTCGAATGAGACCAATTCTGCCCAATGCTTTTCTGTGCTGATAAGGCCGTGTTTCAGCATTTCCGCATATCCGGAACAGATGTTCTTGTAGTCCAGTGTTTTCAGGAACTCTGTATCCAACAATACGCTTGCGGCGGGTGCGAAAGCTCCTATTTCGTTTTTCAAACCGTTGAAGTTAATGCCTGTTTTTCCGCCTACAGCTGCATCCACCATGGCTAGCAAAGTCGTAGGGATGTTGATGTACGGGATACCTCTTTTAAAAGTGGAGGCTGCAAACCCTCCAAGGTCGGTCACCATTCCCCCGCCTAAATTGACCAACAGGGAATGGCGTGTGCCGCCTTTTTGACTTAATTCGGTCCATACTGAAATGAGGGTCTCTATGCTTTTGTGTTCGTCTGTGGCACTGATGACGATGTGTTCAGACTGTTGCATGGACGGGAAACCGGAGATAACCGGCCAACACTTTTTATATGTGGTTTCATCCGTCAGGACAAATAACTTGTCATGAGGTTGGTGGGTTATGGCCTGTTCCAAACTCTCCCTCAGATTTTGTGAAATAATGATTTTCTGCTTTTGCATAGCGCATGTTCATGATAATTCGATTGCAAAGATAGGTTTTTTGGAAGATAATGTTCCATTTTGCCTTTTATTTCTTGTGGATTATTTAATTTTGCAGGTGGTTAGGTGATAAATACATTTTTTTTTGTTAAAAAGCACCCGTTGGATTAAACCGATAGGTGGGTTGTTCGTCATACTACCGAATGGCGTTTAAAAATTAATTTTAAGATCTGGATAAACATGAAAAAAAGAAACGTGCTAGCTTTTGTGCTATGTATGTGGAGCTTGTGCTTATGGGCGCAGGATGCGGCGGTTGGAGAACAAAAGAAAACTGCCGGTAAGAGTGTGACGGTGAGTGGAACTGTGATAGAGGAAGACACTAATGAGCCGGCTTTTTCAGCATCAGTGGTGTTGCTTAAACCTGTAGATAGTACATTGGTTGCGGGGGCCAGTTCCGGATTGGACGGTAAGTTTTCCATCAAAAGCGTGAAACCAGGGAAATACATATTCAGAATTACTTCGGTGGGGTTTAAGCCTTATTATAAAGATGTACAGGTGGCGGCTTCAAAACCTTCGATGGCAATGGGCACCATCCTTTTGGAGACTAATGCGGCTGTACTGGATGCGATCGAAGTGACAGCTCGTCAGGCACAGGTGGAAATGAAGGCGGATACTTTCGTTTACAATGCCGGTGCTTATCGAGTGCCCGAAGGCTCGGCTTTGGAAGAGTTGGTGAAGAAATTGCCCGGTGCTGAGGTCGCGGAAGACGGGACGATTACCATCAACGGTAAGGAGGTGAAGAAAATCATGATTGACGGCAAGGAATTTTTTGACAACGACACCCGGGTGGCGATGAAAAACTTGCCGACCAATATGATTGAAAAGATAAAGTCTTACGACCGCAAGAGCGACTATACGCGGATGACAGGTATCGAGGACGGGGAGGAAGAGACGGTTATCGACCTTTCCGTGAAACCGGAAATGAAAAAAGGATGGATTTCTAATGTGGACGGGGGATATGGTACGGAAAAGCGATATACAGGACGTTTCATGGTGAACCATTTCACAGACAAGCTCCGCGTGACTGGGCTCGGGGGAGCCAACAACTTGAACCAAAACGGACGGGAGGCCATGAAAGAGGCGGGAATCGACTTCGTATGGGAGAACGGAAAGAAAGAAAATGAGGCAGGCCGCCTGAGGGTGGGGGGGAATGCACGTTATTACCATCGTAACACGGACCAACTTTCCATTACCAATTCCGAAACATTCCTTTCCGCAGGGGCGAACAGTTCTTTTTCCAATAATTCTGGCCGGACACGGTCGGGTAATACGAATGTGAATTCTAACTTCCGGCTTGAATGGTCGCCGGATACGATGACGCGCATCATGTTCCGTCCCAATTTCTCTTATTCGGAAAATTACAGCAACGGGCAGAGCAGTAGCGTGACGTTCAATGATGACCCGTACGCATGGGGCATGTCCGATCCGCTTTCGCAATACCGTGATTATGTGGCAGACAGTATCGTGGTGAATGATAACAGGCGTTGGAACCACAGTGACGGGAAAAGCTATTCCGTGGACGGAATGCTAATGGTGAACCGTCGCCTGAACAGCAAAGGACGCAACCTTACTTTGCGTATGAGGGGAGGGCTTTCCGATTCGGAAAACAAGTCGTTCAGCATATCGGAAGTGAATTATTTCCTCCGGCGCAAGCCTGATGGGAACAACGAAAAATCTTACATGCACCAATATAATGCGAACCCTTCGAAAAGTTATAACGGGAGTGCGGATTTGAGCTATAGCGAACCGTTGTTTGAGGGCGCGCATTTGCAGTTCAGCTACCGCTACCAGTATCGTTATTCGGATTCCGACCGTTCGATGTATTCTTTGGATAGCTTGGTGTCCAAAGGTGTCATTACACAGGAACAGCTCGAGGCATTCCCTTTGGAGTATATTCCGGGTGTGGATTGGTTGGAATTGGCTCGCAATTACCAAAACAGCCAGTATGCCACTTACAAGGAGCATAACCAGGAGGCTACGGTGATGTTCCGTTATGGGAAAGACAAGATACGTTTCAGTGCGGGTGTGTCTGTGCAGCCGCAGAAAACTTATATGGATTATACCAAGGGGGGGCTTGATACTTCTGTGGTGCGCAATGTGCACAATTGGGCGCCGCGTATAGATTTCCGTTATAAGTTCTCTGAAACCGGACAGTTGCGTTTCCGTTATAACGGGCGTTCCTCGCAACCTTCAATGACGAACTTGTTGGATGTGACTGACGATTCAGACCCGTTGAACGTGTCGAAAGGTAATCCTGGGTTGAAACCTTCGTGGAATAACCGCATGGAACTGTTTTACAACAATTACATCCCCGATTTGCAACGCGGGTGGATGGTGCATATGAACATGAACATGACGAAAAACAGCATCAGCACGGCCGTGCTTTATGATGAGGCTTCGGGACGGCGTACCACCATGCCTATGAATATCGACGGTAATTGGAATACTTGGACGGGGCTGATGTTCAATACGGCAATCGGGGAAAAGAAGTATTTCAACTTTTTCACTTTTACCTCTTTCTATTATGCGAATGATGTAGGTTATATAAGTTCAGACTCGGATGTAAGTCAAGATGTTACATCCGACCAAATCGTAAACCTCAGTCAAAAGAGTACCACGAAGAATTCCAATATTGGGGAACGGGTCAGGTTTAATTTCCGTAATGACCTACTTGAGATAGGAGTGAATGGCAACATCAACTACCAGCATGCCCGGAACGATTTGCAGGAGAATGCGAATCTGGATACGTATAACTTTTCTTATGGGGGAAACGTGCAGGTGAATATGCCGTGGAACATGAGTTTCTCGTCCAACATAGACCAAAGCAGTCGTCGAGGATATGATGATGCGACGATGAATACTAATGAATTGATTTGGAATGCGGAACTTTCGCAGAGTTTCTTGAAAGGGAATGCTGCCACGGTCGCAGTGAAGTGGTATGATATTTTGCGCGAACGGAGTAACATTTGGCGTTCGGTCTCCGCTACGCAGCGTACGGACTCTTGGAACAATTCCATTAACAGTTACGTCATGGTCCATTTCATTTATAAGCTCAATTTGTTGGGAGGGCGTAATGTTATAGGTGAAGAGCCTGAAGGAAAAGGCCATGGAGGAGGTCCCCGGAGGGGGCGTGGCGGTTTCGGAGGTCCACGTTTTTAAGCGGGTGTCCAAATTCATTGATTACGGTGGTCCAAAGTTCCGTTTTCCGGGACTTTGGACCACTATTTTTATGTTTTGGTGGAGTTGTGTTGCTTTTTCTTCCGCTTCTTGGCCGGATTTCAATACTTTTTTGTATGTTTGTTATGAACAAACCGGATTGAGTCGTGTTCGATGTGGTAATTTATAGTGTACTTGGTGCTTTTTACTTGTTTATAGTTTTGAGCCAGATGCTGGTGGTGATTTTGGAAAACCGTCAGCCGGTGAAGACTGTGGCATGGCTGATGGTGTTGTTTTCCTTACCTGTCATCGGATTAGTTATTTATTTTTTTTTCGGTAGGAATCGTAAGCGGGAACATTTTGTAAGCCGGGCGTGTGCCAGCCAGCTTGCACGTCGTTCGGCCGTGCGTTTCTATCAGGGAGGTTTTCCGGAACTTCCGGCAGAGCATAAGCCTTTGATTAAGCTGTTCCGTCGGCAAAGCGGTTCGTTTCCCTATCCTGACAATAAAATGCGTTTCTTTATCTCGGGAGAGGAAATGCTTGATAACTTGTTACGTGACATAGCTGCGGCGCGGCATCACATTCATGTGGAGTTTTATATCATAGAAGATGACAAGGTGGGACAACTGGTGCGCGAGGCTTTGGCAGCCAAGGCCCGCGAAGGAGTGAGCGTGCGTTTGGTGTACGACGACGTGGGATGTTGGAATGTGAAGAACCGCTTTTTCAAGCAGATGGAAACGGATGGCATACAGATGGCGCCTTTCCTTCCGGTACGTTTCCCGAAATTCACCAGTAAGGTGGACTTCCGGAATCATCGGAAGATTGTGGTCATCGACGGCATTATCGGTTATGTGGGCGGCATGAATCTGGCTGAGCGTTATTTTTATCAGGTGGATAGAAGCCAACCTGTATGGCGCGATACGCATGTGCGCATCATGGGGAATGCCGTAGGCGGTTTGCAACGTGCCTTCCTTTCAGACTGGTATGTGGCGGCCGGGCAGACGATTACAGACCAAGTCTATTATCCTCGGGAAGAGGAGTGCCGTAAGATCATGGCCTGCGACCGTGAACCCTACGTGAGCCGGAATGCCTTGATACAGATTGTGACCTCCATACCTACGGCACCGTGGCCGGATATCATGCAGGGAATGATTCTGGCGCTCCTGCGTGCACGTCAGTATTGTTACTTGCAAAGTCCTTATTTCATGCCTACGGAACGTATGTTGTTTGCGTTGCAAACGGCTGCCCTGGCGGGAGTGGACGTGCGTTTGATGATACCGGAGCGCACGGACAAGCGGTTCCTGACGTGGGCTTCGCGTTCGTTTCTTCACGACGTGATGCGTGCCGGAGTGAGGGTGTACCTTTATCAGAAAGGTTTCCTGCACTCCAAGACGTTGGTGTGTGACGATACGTTGATGTCCTGTGGCTCTACCAACATAGATTTCAGAAGTTTTGAGCGCAATTTCGAGGTAAACGCTTTCGTGTACGACAAAGAGGCGGCATTGCACATGAAAAAAGTGTTTCAGGAAGACCAGAGCCATTGCAGGATGTTGAACTTGGAGACGTGGGAGACACGTTCCATTTGGTGCCGTGTAGCCGAATCCTCTATTCGCTTGCTGTCTCCTTTGCTTTGAAGAAGGAAAAGTTCACGCTCCCGTATGCGCGGTGTTCTTTGAAAGAAGGATGTGTGCTGAAGTCATTGGTCTTGCCATGTTCCAACACGAACAGGCCGTCGGGTTTCAGCAGGTTGTGCCGGAACACGAGGTCGGGAAGTTCTTCCAATTCCTTCAGGGCATAGGGAGGGTCGGCAAAGATAAAGTCGAACTGTTCATTGCACCGGTCTAAATAACGGAATACGTCGGCACGCAAAAGGTGGCAGTTGGGGGCTTTCAGCGTGTCGATAATCTGGCTGATGAAGCGGAAATGTTGGGCATCACGCTCCACGGAAACCACCTTTCCGCACCCTCTTGAAAGCAGTTCTATGGTAATGCTGCCGGTGCCGGCAAAAAGGTCCAACGCCTCCGGCTCTTCTTCGAAATCCAGATAGCCGTTGAGTACGTTGAACAAGTTTTCCTTGGCAAAATCCGTCGTGGGACGTGCCTTGAAACTGCGGGGGACATCGAAATGCCTGCCCTTGTATATACCGGTGATGACTCTCATAACGATGATTTATATTATATCACATGAACCCATAAGGCCAACAGGTCGAACGGGAGCTGCTGATTCCGTGCCAACGTGGAACGGCGGTAAATATCGGCCGTATCCGTGTTTCTGACGTTCTGCAAGTATCGGGTAAGGATCCGTGCCGTGTCATTCTTTATATTGCCGTTGCCCAATAGTATGCATTCCTCCTGACGTACATCCATTTTCAGGTCTTTCCATACGGAAAGGATAAAATAGACCGCATTGTCTGCCATGTCGGCCGGAAAGGCATTGGCATAGCATAACCGTTGTTCCCGATAGCCGAATACGAAAACTTCTTTTTCGTCGAAATAAGCGTATAATTGCCGTTTGTCCTGTTGGGACAAAAGCCACAGCTTTTCCAATATCATGGTATGGCTGTGATAAAAACGTATGCTCGGAAAATATTGGCTGAGTATGCGTTCCACTTCAAGGTCTACTGTAAATATCTGGGCTATTTCCAGATGGGGCAGGATATTATAATAGGTTTTGCCCGTTTTTTCCTGAGCATATGTCAGGCGATAGAGCGCATGGGCTTCCTCTTTCCGGAAACATTCTAAAGGCACTTGCATGGAGAGTCCTGTCACTAAGCCATAAACCACGGAGTTATTCCTTTTTTGGACTATGGCAGATTGCCCGATGGCCTTTTTCAGGGTTTCCGCGACGCTTTCTTCTTCATGATAAATATAGTCTTCTATAGCTACCGGTTCCGTCGTTGCCGGGTTGTAGCTATAAAAAGAAAATCCATCCGCGTGCAGGCGGATGGACAGATTATAAGTTTGACTTTGATTATTCCCAGTTTCCTGCATTGTTGTTCGGGGTCATGAGGTCACCAATTTTCAGTCCGGCATAACGGCCTTGTTTCTCAGCCGCATCTGTCAGGTTGTAAATCTCGCGTTCGCTCAGGCCTTTCAGGTAAGCAGAATAAGGAGCACGGCATTCCATCACATTTTGAGTCACACCGGAGCGGCCTACGTGGATGGTTTTCTCCAATTCAAAAGTCTGTCCGTCACTATACGGGATGAATTTGAGTGAATCTGCGTTACCGTTTGTACCCACAATGGCTTCGGCCATGGGAGTCCATGTCGTGTCGCGACGGAAATTCTGCAACCCATTGGCTGCGATGGCGGCAGCGTCTCCGCTGTTTACAATGGCTGCAGCCTTGGATTCGGTCAGCCCGCTTTCCATTTGTTTGTCACTCAGTTCTCCCACCTTGGTCACGTGGGGGATTTGTGCCGTTTTAATGAAGTTGATCAGCACGTCGAGCGTGTCGCAGAACTCACCTTGATGTTGTTGGCGGTACTGTTCTTCCGCATCTTTGATTTGAATCAAACGTGCCTTAACTGCTGCTTCCCGTATGTCCTTCTCCTTGTTGAACTGGATGGGTTGCATGATGCTCTCGTAGCAGAGATAAAGCAAAACCACTGCGCATAAGCCCAGGATGACATTAATTGCTTTTTTCATGATACATTTATAATTTTTATTTGTTACATTCGCATCGCAAAAGTAAGATAAATAAATTTAATATTCGACTTTTCGGCGAACTTTTTATCTCGGTTTTATGATAAATAAGGATTTAGAGCGGTTTATAGAGGGAAAATGTCCCTTTGAAGTTACAAACGGGCAACGGGAGATGATAGCCATGACGGCAGATTTCCTTTTGTCGGGGGACAAGGACGGGCTTTGTTTGTGGCGCGGATATGCCGGTACGGGCAAGACTTCCGTATTGAGCGCGTTGGTCAGGGCCTTGGACGATTTGAAGCAGAAAACCGTCCTGATGGCACCTACGGGGCGGGCGGCCAAAGTCTTCGCCCTGCATGCGGGGCATCCGGCCTTTACCATTCATAAGCGCATATACCGTCAGAAGACTTTTTCCAATGAGACGGACAATTTCTTACAGAATGTCAACCTGCAGAAACATACCTTATTTATTGTGGACGAGGCTTCCATGATTTCGGGGAGTACTGGCGGAGTAGGGCATTTCGGTTCCGGTTGCTTGTTGGACGACTTGATACAGTTCGTGTATTCGGGCGAGGGATGCCGTTTGATGTTGGTGGGCGACACGGCACAGTTGCCTCCCGTGGGGGAGGAACTCAGTCCGGCTCTCTCGCGACGCGCATTGGAAGGATATGGCTTGCATGTATGGGAAGGCGAACTGACGCAAGTGGTCCGGCAGCACGACGAGAGCGGCATATTGTGGAATGCCACGCGCCTGAGGCATTGGATTACAACGGATGGGTACACCGGCCTGCCCCAAGTTCGTATCCAAGGTTTTCCCGACATCCGTCGCGTACCCGGAGATGAATTGATAGAAGCTTTGGAAGAAGCCTACAGTCGGTGCGGACTGGACCAGACCATCGTGGTGACCCGGTCGAACAAACGGGCCAACATTTATAATAACGGCATAAGGGGGCGTATCCTGGGGCGGGAAGAAGAGCTTACGGGAGGCGACCAATTATTAGTGGCCAAGAACAATTATTTCTGGACTGCGGGACAGAAGGACTGTCCCTTTGATTTTTTGGCCAACGGTGACGTGGCGGTCGTGCGGAAAGTGCGGCGTACGCGTGAAATGTACGGGTTTCGCTTTGCCGATGTGTGGCTGCGCTTTCCCGATTATGACGATGTGGAGCTGGAGGCGACGGTATTGTTGGATACGTTACAGAGCGAAGCACCGGCCTTGACGAAAAACCAGTCCGATGCCTTATTCTTTGCCGTAGAAGCGGATTATATGGACATTACGGTGAGGCGTGAACGGTTGAAGAAGTTGAAAACCGACCCGTATTTCAATGCCTTGCAAGTGAAATATGCCTATACCGTGACTTGCCATAAGGCACAGGGCGGACAGTGGCAACGGGTCTTCGTGGATCAGGGTTACGTGACGGAAGACATGCTTACGCCCGATTATGTCCGTTGGCTGTACACGGCCTTTACCCGGGCCACGGAAACCTTGTATCTGGTGAACTGGCCACCGAATCAAGTGGAAAGCAGGATGGTATAGAATGTTTCTGTACGGATTTCTGATGGGTGCATCCGTGGCGTTTTTCAACATGAGGAGAACGGAAAATCAGTTGGCTGAGATTGATTTTTCGTTCTCCTCATGTTGGTTTTTTGTTCTCCGCAGATTGATATAAGGATATGAGGAGATTTGTATTGCATTGTATGATAGGCTTTTATGAAAATCTTTCCGGATGGGGCGAGAAAGAATGGAATGTCTTGGAAATTCATAGCATTTTCATAAGTCAGGATAAAGGAATAAAAAGGTGGGGAAGAGCCATGCTCCTCCCCACTTGCTATTCGATGCCGGACAGTGGCGCGGTTTACAATGCCGCCAGTTCGACGAATTTGTCTACGGCTGCACTCAGCCCGTCGGCATTCTTGCCGCCGGCTGTGGCAAAGTGGGGCTGTCCGCCGCCGCCGCCCTGAATCAACTTGGCTGCTTCGCGGATGATTTTGCCTACGTTCATGCCGTGTGCCTTCACCATATTGTCTGAAGCCGCAGCCGTCAGCATGGGCTTGCCTTCGTGCAAGCTGCCGATGATGACCAATGCGTCTTCCGCACCGTTCCGGAGTTGGAAGGCCATGTCTTTCACGAGGTCGGCAGGCATCGGCAACACGGCCCGGTAGAGTGTCACACCGTTTATGATGGTGGCTTGCGAGGCGATGCGTGCCTTGGCCTGTGCGGCCTTTTCCTTCATGCTTTCTTCAATCTGCTTCTTCAGGTTGCTGTTTTCTTCAATCGCTTTGTGGATGGCAGCCTTTACGTCCGGCGCGTTATTGAACATGGTTCTCAGTTCATTGGTCAGGTCTTGCAGGGAATAAAGCATGTTTTCCACTTTTTCGCCTGTGATGGCCTCGATGCGGCGGATGCCGGCAGCCACCGAACTCTCGCTCAGGATTTTCACCATGCCGATGCGGCCGGTGGATTTGGCATGGCAACCGCCACAGAATTCCACGCTGTCGCCGAATTGCACGACGCGCACCCGGTCGCCGTATTTCTCACCGAAGAGCGCGATAGCCCCCAGTTCCTTGGCCTTTTCTATCGGCATGTCGCGGTGGTCTTGCAGGGGCAGGTCTTCGCGGATTTTGGCATTGACGATGCGTTCCACTTCGCGCAGTTGTTCGTCGGTCACTTTCTGGAAGTGGGAGAAGTCGAAGCGCAAGTATTCCGGGGTGACCAATGAACCTTTCTGTTCCACATGTTCGCCCAACACCGTGCGCAGGGCTTGGTCGAGCAAGTGTGTACAAGTGTGGTTGGCTTCGCTCGCAGCACGCAAATCAGTATCTACGCAGGCCATGAAGTCGGCTTCGGGGTGTTCGGGCAAAGTCTTGGCAATATGTACCGGGAGGTTGTTTTCCCGTTTGGTGTCAACGATTTCTATGGTTTCGTGTTCCGAACAAAGTACACCACGGTCGCCCACCTGTCCGCCCATTTCGGCATAGAACGGTGTATAGTCGAGTACGATTTGATAGAACGTCTGTTTCTTTTGTGTCACCTTGCGGTAGCGGAGGATGTGGCATTCGTGTTCCGTGTAGTCCCAACCTTTGAACTCGGTTTCTCCTTCCCTCACTACGACCCAGTCTCCCGTTTCCACGGCGGCGGCGTTGCGTGCGCGTTCTTTCTGCTTCTGCATTTCCGCATGGAACGTTTCTTCGTCCACGGTCATGCCGTTCTCACGGCAGATGAGTTCCGTCAGGTCGAGTGGGAAACCGTAGGTGTCGAACAGCGTGAATGCTTCCACGCCGTCTATGACGGTCTTCCCTGATGCGCGCGTTTCGGCCATCACACGGTCGAGCAGGCGGATACCGGTTTCCAAAGTGCGCAAGAAGGAGTCTTCTTCCTCTTTCATCACTTTGGAGATGAGCACCTTTTGGGCTTCCAATTCCGGGTAGGATTTTCCCATTTCCTGCACGAGCACGGGCAGGAGCTTGTACATGAAAGCTTCTTTTTGCCCTAAGAACGTGTAGGCATAGCGTACGGCGCGGCGCAGGATACGGCGGATGACGTAGCCGGCTTTGGCATTGCCCGGCAACTGGCCATCGGCAATGGAGAAAGCTATGGTGCGCAAGTGGTCGGCCACTACGCGCATGGCCACGTCCTTCTTCGGGTCTTCACCGTACCGGCAATCCGATAAATCACCGATTACCCGGATAATGGGTTGGAACACGTCTGTGTCGTAATTGGAACGTTTGCCTTGCATCACGGCGCACAAACGTTCGAACCCCATACCCGTGTCGATGACTTTGGCCGGAAGGGGCTCTAGGCTTTGGTCGGCCTTACGGTTGTATTGCATGAACACGAGGTTCCATATTTCGATGACCAACGGGTTGTCCTTGTTCACCAGTTCGCGACCGGGAACTTTCGCTTTTTCTTCCTCCGGACGCAGGTCGATATGGATTTCGGAACAGGGACCGCAGGGACCCGTGGCACCCATTTCCCAAAAGTTGTCGTGCTTGTTGCCGTTGATGATGTGGTCGGCCGGAAGGAACTTCTCCCAATAAGAGGCCGCTTCGTTGTCGCGTTCCAGTCCTTCTTCAGGTGAACCTTCAAAGACGGTGGCATACAAGTTGGACTTGTCAATTTTCAACACGTCTACCAGATATTCCCATGCCCATTCGATGGCTTCTTTCTTGAAGTAGTCGCCGAAGCTCCAGTTGCCGAGCATTTCGAACATGGTATGGTGGTAAGTGTCATGGCCTACTTCTTCCAAATCATTGTGTTTGCCGCTGACACGGAGGCATTTCTGCGAATCGGTGCAACGTTTGCTTGTGGCGGGACGGTTGCCCAGGATGATGTCTTTGAACTGGTTCATGCCCGCATTGGTAAACATCAGCGTCGGGTCGTCTTTGATGACCATCGGCGCAGACGGGACAATAAGATGCCCCTTAGACTCGAAGAACTTGACGAACGAGTCGCGGATTTCGTTTGCAGTCATTTGATTTTTATTTTATGCGTTACTATTTTCCAAAAAGTTTTGCAAAGATAGGCCGTTTTGCCTACTTTTGCAAGGAAATGACTGGAAACGAACGGAAAAAGAATTGAATTATGGCACTGAATCCGAATAAGGAGTTGAAACTTTATTATTCCATAGGGGAAGTGGCGGAAATGTTGGGCTTGTCCGAGACTTTGCTACGCTATTGGGAGAAAGAATTTCCCTCGATAACTCCCAAAAAGGCAGGGCGTAACGTACGTCAATATTCCCAGGAAGACATTGATCAGCTGAGGCTTGTCCGCCATTTGGTCAAGGACAAGGGCATGAAGTTGGCTGCGGCTCGCAAGGCGTTGAAGAATAATAAGGATGGTGCGGAACGCGATGCGGAGATTGTCGCCCGCTTGCGGAGCATCCGGGAAGAGTTGATGCAAATAAAAAAGGAATTAGACGGTTTGGTCTGATTCCTTTCTATGGTATATGGAGGGGATGCCTCAGTCTATTCTTGTCGCTTCTTCAACACCGGTCATGTTTTTCAGTTTGTTGCAGATGGTTTTGACATCTTCCACGTCGTGTACCCCTAATTGTATTTCGCAATCGAATATGCCATCCTTTGTCGTGACGGTCAATTTGTAGATATTGATGTTAAGTTGGTTGGACAGAACACCGGTCATTTCATGCAGGATACCGATATTGTCGATGCCGCTGACTTTGATGGTGGCGGGGAAGAACAGCGTTTTATGTACGTCCCATGTGGCCGCAAGAATATGGTTGCCGTCGCTGGTTTTGAGTTTGGCGGCCACGGGGCATTGGCGTTTGTGGATGTAAATGTGCTTGTCGCTGTCGATATATCCCAACACGTCATCTCCCGGGATGGGGTGGCAGCATTCCGCAATGGTGAAATTCTGGATGTTTTCTTCGTTCAGGATCACTGTTTTCTTCCGGTCTATTGAGACCGGTTGTTCCGGGGTCGGTTTCTCTTTTGTTTTTGAAGAAGGAGACTTCTTCTTCAGGAAAGGGATGAAATGTGTCCAACTGTTGCCCTTGTTCCCTGATTTCTCATGAAGTACGTTCAGGTCGGCCGTGCCCAACACGATATTTCTGGTGCCTATGGCCTGAAAGAGTTCTTCGCGGAACTTGATGTGGTGCAAGTCACATAGTTTGTCCACGTTCATGCTGTTGGGTTCAATCTCTGCTTTTTCGAAAAATTCGTTGAGCATTTCTTCTCCTTGCTTCTGCTGTTCGCGTTCTTCGCGGCGCAAGATGGCCTGGATTTTGCCTTTGGCCTTGGCCGTGGTGGCAAAATTAATCCATTCCTTCTGTACCCGTTGGGTTTTCGAGGTCAGGATTTCCACTTGGTCGCCACTTTGTAATTTATGGCTGAGCGGTACTAATTTATGGTTCACCTTCGCACCGATACAATGGCTGCCGAGAAACGTGTGGATACTGAATGCGAAATCGAGTGCCGTGCAGTCGGCCGGCATCGTCTTGAACTCCCCTTTGGGCGTAACTACGAAGATTTCCGAGGCGTAGAGGTTCAACTTGATGGCATCGAGGAAGTCCAAGGCGTTCGGCTGTGGGTCGTCCAGGATTTCTTTGATGGTGTGGAGCCATTTTTCCAGTTCGTCTTCGCTGTCTGCTGTCGTTTTGCTGCCTTCTTTATATTTCCAATGGGCGGCAAATCCTTGCTCTGCCATCTCGTCCATTCTTGTGGAGCGGATTTGCACTTCTATCCATTGGCCCGTCTTGCTCATGAGCGTGACATGCAGAGCTTGGTAGCCATTGGCTTTCGGATGAGTCAACCAATCGCGCAACCGTTCGGGGTGCGGCTTGTATATACGGCTGGCACACACGTAGATGCGGAAGCATTCGCTGATTTCGTCCTCAGCCCTTTGGGGTTCGAAGATGATTCTTACGGCCAGAATGTCGTAGACTTCTTCAAACTCGATATGCTTGTTTTGCATTTTGCACCAGATGGAATAAGGTGTCTTGATGCGTGCCTTGATGGTATAGGTAAGTCCCATCTTGTCCAATGCCTCGCGGATGGGGCGCGTGAAATCTTCAAAGAGGGTTTCACGATGGGCGCGGGTCTGTGCGAGTTTGTCGATAATCTGTTGGTATTCCTCAGGATGTTCGTACCGGAAACTCAGGTCTTCCAGTTCTTCCTTGATTTTGTTCAGTCCGAGGCGGTTGGCCAGCGGCGCATAGATATAAAGGGTTTCCCCGGCTATCTTATATTGTTTGTTGGGAGGCTGTGAGCCTAACGTACGCATGTTATGCAACCGGTCGGAAATCTTGATGAGGATTACCCGGATGTCGTCGCTCATGGTCAGCAACAGTTTCTTGAAAGACTCGGCTTGGGCAGACGCCTTGTCGCCGAAGATGCCTCCCGATATTTTTGTAAGCCCGTCTACGATTTGGGCGATTTTAGGACCGAAGATGTTGGAGAGATCTTCCACGGTGTAGTCTGTGTCTTCTACTACGTCGTGGAGCAAGGCGGCGCAGATGGAGGTAGAACCCAAACCGATTTCGCCGCATACGATTTGGGCTACGGCCAACGGATGCATGATGTAAGGTTCGCCGGAAAGGCGGCGCACTCCTTTATGGGCTTGTTTGGCAAAATTAAAAGCCTTGGTAATGATTTCCACCTTTTTGCGGTGGCGCGATGCCAAATAAGTGTCTATCAGATGCTGAAAGGCATCGTTTACCATTTTATCCTCCTCAAATTGCTTTTTGGCTAAGTCATCCATAATTACCTCCTTTTCTCTTTTGCAGCTGTTTTATCTGACCCTCAGTGTTTTCCCGGCCCGTATGCTTGTACCTTTTATGCCGTTGAGGCGTTTGAGTTTGGATACGGTCGTTCCGTAACGTTTCGCAATCGTCGAGAGAGTCTCTCCCGAGCGTATGGTGTGGGTTCTCGATTTGCTGCGGCTGTTCTTGCCGCTGCGTGAACGTGTAGCGGATGATTTTTTTGCAGATTGGCTTACTTCCACCTCGCTACGGTTGGTAAACAGTTCATCCGACTTATAAGTGTAAACGGAATCTCCGGCCGCAATGAACGCGCTGATACCGTGAGTGGGCAGGCGGAGAATGCAACTTTTCTTGGCACCCGGAATAAGGCCCGTACGATATTGCGGATTAAGGGCTTTGACTTCTTCCGCCTTGACGTTACATACGGCTACGATTTGGTCGAAATGCACGTCACGGTCAACGATGATGGTGTCCGTGCTAGGCGGTAACGTGGTGGTCATCGGGCATATATTATGTTCGCAATAATAGTTCATGACGTAATTGGCGGCAATGAAAGCCGGAACATAACCTCTTGTTTCCTGCGGAAGATAAGGATAGATTTGCCAATAATCCCTGCTTCCTCCTGCGCGTCGGATAGCCTTGTTCACATTGGCCGGCCCGCAGTTGTAAGCCGCAATGACCAAAGTCCAGTCGCCGAAAATCTGATAGAGGTCTTGCAGGTAATGTGCGGCGGCATACGAGGACTTGATGGGGTCACGACGTTCGTCTATCAGACTATTGACATCGAGGCCATATACTTTACCGGTAGAAATCATGAATTGCCACAATCCGGCTGCACCGACCCGTGAGGTGGCTCCGGGGTTGAGGGCGGATTCGATGACCGGCAGGTATTTCAGTTCGAGGGGTAACTGGTAACTTTCCAATGCCTCCTCGAATATAGGTACGTAAAAGTTATTGGCTGCCAACATGTAGGATACGGAGCGTCTCAGCCGTGTACAATATTGGTCGATGAATTTCCGTACCACTTCGTTGTAGGGCATTTCTATGACATTGGGCAGGCGGTTGAGTCGCGAGATGTATTCCTCCTTGCTGTATTGCGGATTCTCGTCCGAACTTTCGCATTTCTCATCCAATCCCAGGTTGTTCTTGGTGTTCCATTCTTGCAACAGGCTGTCTATTTCGTAGGTCATACCTTCCGGGAGGCCGATTACTTCGTCTTTTCCCGTCTGGTCGTCGTGTACGGTGATGTCGTTTTGTGCTTTCATCCCCGTAGCCAATAAAGCTGCTATACAGAATAATCCGATTTTTTTCATCATGGTTTAAAAGTTTAAATTACATTGGACGCCGACTGAAGCCTCTCGTCCTCGTCCGCCAAAATTAAAGACGGCCGGTTCGATGCGTAAACCCAAATCTTTGGAAATGTCGAAAGACGAGAGTTCCGCGTCCACGTATGCGTCTACTACCGACAACAGGTACACGGCTATCATGGCGAAGATGCTCATGTCCCGGTACTTGCGGTAATAGTTCTTTTTGTTCTTGAATATTTCTTTGTATTGCTCTTCCCGGCCTGCAATGCTGTAATTCAACGGGAGCATGTTCTCGTAGCTCTTCGTGTTGGGGTCGTCATCCATAATATCCAGATAGGCTTGTGAATAGTCGCCATACATCTGGTTGTTCCATGTCAGGGCATAAAGACATCCTAAAAAGCCTCCATAGACAATAGGAATCTTCCACAGTTTGCGGTTGTAAATCTGGCCGGCTCCCGGAATAATCAGGGATAACCACAGTGCACGCTGTGGATTGGGAATGAAACGCTTTTCCATAAAAGGGGGCGTGTGGCGGAGCAATGAATCGCTTTTCAGGCCGACGGCAGTGGAATCCAATGCGGTTGCGGTGGTGTCCGTCAACGTTCCTGCGGACGGCAAACTGTCACCGGGCATGGGGGACGTTTCGGTGATAACGGGTGGGATGCTGTCTTTGGCCGTAACGGCCAACGTGTCGGTGAGCAGGGAAACTGCGGTGGACGCAGAGTCGTGTACGGCAGGCCTGCTGTCTGCTGTCAGAGGTGCTTGCCCCCAAACTGAAGACACCCCACCGTGCATGAACAAGATGCCGAGCAGGATGAGTGAATGATGATATAAGAGTCTAATACACTTCAACTTTTTAAACGGTCAAACAGTTCGATAATACGTTCCAATTCCTCTTCGTTCGCAAACGGAATGCTAATCTTCCCCTTACCTTTATCCGAACAAGTAAGTTGTACTTTGGCTTGAAAGAATTTAGATAGACTTTGTTTCAATACGTTGTATTCCTCTGGCAAGCGTGCTCCTTTCGGTATGATCTTTTTGCCTCCGCTTTTTACGCTTTCGCCTTCCGTGAGTGCCTTGACCATTTCTTCCACTTTCCGGACGGAAAGGTTCTCCTGGATGATTTGTTGGAATAATTTAATTTGCAGCGTAGGGTTGTCCAAGGCGAGTAAAGCGCGTGCGTGTCCCATGTCGATGTCTTTGTTTTGCAAAGCCATCTGAATAGGGGCGGGCAAACGGAGCAGACGCAAATAATTCGTGATGGTAGAGCGGTTTTTGCCGATGCGTTCACTCAATTTTTCTTGTGTCAAGCTGTACTGTTCGATAAGATGTTGGTAGGCCAGTGCTATCTCCACCGAATTCAGGTCTTCGCGTTGGATGTTCTCTATCAAGGCCATTTCCATGACATTTTCGTCATCTGCCGTACGTATGTATGCCGGGATGGTGTGCAAGCCGGCTTGTTTGGAAGCTCTCCAACGCCGTTCTCCGGCGATGATCTGAAATGTGTCATCCTCCATTTTGCGGAGTGTGATAGGTTGTACGATACCTATTTCCGCAATGGAGGCGGCCAGTTCGCGCAGACTTTCAGGGTCAAAATCCCTTCTCGGTTGGTTGGGATTCGGAGATATCTTGTCCAGTTCGATTTCATTAATGGTAGAGGAACCGTCCGTGTGGACTTCCTTGGTGGAAATCAGAGCGTCCAATCCTCGTCCTAAAGCAGGGTATTTCTTGTGTACAGCCATTCTTTTTTCTGTTATTTGTCTTTTTCAATAATTTCTTTCGCCAAGGCCAAATGGTTCTTGGAACCTGTGGAATCCGTATCGTAAAGGATGACCGGGAGACCGTGGCTCGGGGCTTCGCTGAGTTTGACGTTCCGTTGGATGACGGTTTTGAAGACCAGTTCCTGGAAATGTTTTTTCACTTCATCATAAATCTGGTTGGCCAGACGCAGGCGGCTGTCATACATGGTCAGCAAGAAACCTTCGATTTCCAAAGACGGGTTGAGTTTGGATTTGATAATCTTGATCGTATTGAGAAGTTTGCTGATACCTTCCAATGCGAAATATTCACACTGGACCGGGATGATTACGGCATCGGCTGCCGTCAATGCGTTTACGGTGATGAGACCTAATGAAGGGGAACAATCTATCAAAATGTAATCGTATTCGCCCTTCATGGGGGAAAGGATGCCCGTCAGCACTTTTTCCCGGTTGGGAAGGTTCAGCATTTCTATTTCTGCACCGACCAGGTCAATGTGGGAAGGAATGATGTCCAATCCCTCGATATCCGTAGTATAGATGGCATCGCGCGGATCTGCATGGTCGATGATACATTCATAGATAGAGCAGTCTATTTCAGATACGTCTACTCCCAAACCGGAAGATGCATTGGCCTGAGGATCCGCATCGACAAGCAAGACCTTTTTTTCCAATGTCGCTAAAGAGGCGGCCAGATTCATCGAAGTCGTGGTCTTTCCGACCCCTCCTTTCTGATTTGCTAAAGCAATAATCTTTCCCATATCCTAATATTTGGTTTGCACAAAAGTAACGTATTCCTGACTACTGCGCTTTAGAGAATGCAGATAGAAACGTTAAATTGTTGAAAACTCGACTGTATTGTTAATAACTATATGGAACATCATGCCGCAAAGATAATGTTTTTCAGTGAAAGCACTGAGCTTTTAAACCTTTTTTCGTACTTTTGTAGAAACAAATATAGGTGAAAATGAACGACATGAGGCCGCTTATCCTACTCTCGAATGATGATGGAGTACAGGCAAAAGGATTGAACGAATTGATAGATATGTTGTCGCCTTTGGGAGACATTCTTGTTATGGCACCGGACGGGGCGCGTTCCGGTTCTGCCTGTGCCATTACGGCGCACGACCCTTTACGTTATCGCGTCATGGCTGTACGTCCGGGCATAAAAATCTGTGCGTGTAGCGGGACTCCGGTAGACTGTGTGAAACTGGCACTTGAAATGGAAACCGGTCGTAAACCGGACGTGGTGGTCAGTGGTATCAACCATGGGGACAATTCTTCTGTCAACGTGCATTATTCGGGGACGATGGGTGTGGTGTTAGAGGGGTGTATGAAAGGCATCCCGTCTGTCGGTTTTTCCTTGTGTGATTTCGATGAGGACGCTGATTTTTCTCCTACCGTCCCATACGTGCGAGGCATTGTGGCGCGTGTGTTGAAAACGGGATTGCCCGCAGGGGTATGCCTGAATGTAAACTTTCCCCAACCGTCGGGACAGGGGTACCGTGGAACGAAGGTATGCAGGATGGCCCGTGGGATGTGGTCCAACGAGTTGTATGCGGCCGATCATCCTCGGGGCGGAAAGTATTTTTGGCTTACCGGTGAGTATACCAACAAGGAGCCGGAGCGTACGGATACGGATGCTTGGGCTTTGGCACACGGCTATGTGGCGGTGACTCCAGTCACGGTGGACGTAACGGCTTATCAGGCCATGGACGGACTCAAAGACTTGGAGGTTTTATGAAATATTATCTGATTGTCGGTGAGGCCAGTGGGGACTTGCATGCGTCTCATCTGATGAAAGAACTGAAAGCCCGGGATGCCGAAGCGGATTTCCGCTTTTTGGGAGGAGACCTGATGAAGGCGCAGGGCGGGACTTTGGTACGTCATTATAAAGAATTGGCCTACATGGGGTTTATTCCCGTGTTGCTCCATCTACGTACGATACTGCACAACATGAAGGCATGCAAACGGGACGTTTTGGCGTGGAACCCCGATGTGTTGATTCTGGTGGATTATCCCGGTTTCAATTTGTCTGTGGCGGAATTCGTGCATGCGCATAGTCCCATACCGGTATATTACTATATCTCTCCCAAGATATGGGCATGGAAGGAGTATCGTATCAAGAATATCAAACGAGATGTGGATGAGCTTTTTTCCATCCTTCCGTTCGAGGTGGACTTCTTTGAGGGTAAGCATCATTATCCTATTCATTATGTGGGTAATCCTACGTTGGACGAAGTGGAGGCTTACAAAAAGGAAAACGAAAGGGATTTTGAACGTTTTGCGGAAGACAACGGATTGGAGGGCAAGCCTGTCTTAGCTTTGTTGGCCGGAAGCCGTAAACAGGAAATCAAAGACAACTTGCCCATGATGGTAGAGGCTGCTTCCGTTTATGCCGGACAGTATGAGTTGGTGTTGGCGGCGGCTCCTAATATAGACCCTGAATTTTATGGAAAAGTGTTACGGGGCAGCCGTGTGAAAATCCTGTACGGACAGACCTATCGTATATTGCACCATGCCTGCGCTGCTTTGGTCACGTCTGGGACGGCTACGTTGGAGACTGCACTTTTCCGGGTGCCCCAAGTGGTATGTTATTATACAGCTTGCGGAAAACTGGTCTCTTTCTTGCGTCGGCATATTTTGAAAGTCCGTTATATTTCGTTGGTCAATCTGATAGCCGGGCGAGAGGTGGTCAAGGAGTTGGTGGCCGACGGGATGAGCGTGGGGAATATACGGGAGGAACTTTCTCGGATTCTGCCCGGCGGAAACGGACGCACAGCCATGTTGCAGGGCTATGAAGAGATGGCTGTCAAGTTAGGGGATACCGGTGCGCCCGCGAAGGCGGCAAGTCTCATGCTCCGTCTGTTGGGGCGTGGCGTGGAACGGATAGCCTCTTCTGATAGCTGCCGTTAAGGCAGGCCTGTACGGATAATGAAAGGGCGGGAACCGTTGCTTCGAGCAAATGGTTCCCGCTTCTTGTATCAGGTATGGCCATCATGGCCGGGTTGCCTTTTTCTCTTTAATTTATAATAAAGTAAGGGTGTAGAGGTAGATGACAGAAGCCGGAATGGCCAGTAATGAGCTGTCGAAACGATCAAGCATCCCTCCGTGTCCTGGCAGGATATTGCCGCTGTCCTTGATTCGTAACTGCCGTTTCAAAAGGCTTTCCACAAGGTCGCCCCATGTGCCGAATATTACCACTGTAAGTGACAGTCCCAACCATTCCCATCTGCCGAGCGACGGTTCGAAGCAGGCAAAAATCTGTGATGCGGCTACGGCTACCAATCCCCCGCCTACGGAACCTTCCCACGATTTGTTCGGAGAGATACGCGGAAACAGTTTGTGACGACCGAAAAGCGAACCGAAACAGTAAGCTCCGGAGTCACTGGCCCAAAGGAATACGAATACGGAAAACGGCAGCATGCCCGCATAGGCCACACCGATGCTGTAAGACGCTTCGGGTTGGTAAGCCAATATATTGAGCGATGCAAACGGCAAGGCCACGTACATCTGGCTCATCATGGTATAGGCCCAATTGTTCAGTGCATGTTCGCTTTTCAGGTAAAGTTCACTGACCAACAGGTACACCACTGATAGCAGATACGGGATGAATACCCCGGAAGGGGTAAGGTTGCTGCAAAAGCCCGAAACGGCCAAAAAGAGGTAAATTCCGGCCACCGTACAAATCACTGCATTGGTTTGTACGTCGGCCCGCCGGTTCACCACTTGGCAAAACTCCCGTACGCTCAGGCCCGTTACCACGGCAAAGAGCATGGTGAACGTGACGTTGCTCCATAAAATACCGCCCACCAGTACCGCTACGAAAGCGATACCGGTGGCTGTGCGGAGGCATAAATTCTTTATTTTATCGGTCATTTTTCTTTAGGGGCTTGTGCGTCTTGCGGTTTTTCAGCCTCGTGAGCGTCTGCTTGTGCCGTGGTTTCCGTAGGATGTTCGGATAGCATATCCGTCGGTTGCTCCTCCGAGGCAGTCGCAGGCTGTTCCTCTTTTTGCTCGTCAGCATCCTGAGCCATCTCGTCTCCCGGGAGTTCTTCGTTCATGCTAAGCAATTCTTCCGTGCGGCTAGTCCACGGACGTTTGCCGAAAATCTTCTCCACGTCTTCGGCGAAAATCACTTCGCGCTCCACCAGTATTTTTGCCAGTTCCGCATGTCCCTCTTGATGTTCGCGCAACAAGGACTTGGCACGTTCGTATTGTTCGGCAATCATCTGCTTCACTTCCTCGTCAATCAGTTGTGCGGTCTGGTCGGAATAAGGCTTCGTAAAGTTGTATTCGTCGTTGTTGTAATAACAGAGGTTCGGCAGCCGCTCACTCATACCCAGATAAGCAATCATGCTGTAAGCCTGTTTGGTCACGCGCTCTAGGTCGTTCAACGCACCGGAAGAGATGTGACCCGTGAATAATTCTTCGGCAGCCCGGCCGCCCAATGTGGCGCACATTTCGTCGAGCATCTGCTCTTTGGTCGTAATCTGTCGTTCCTCTGGCAAATACCAGGCTGCGCCAAGTGCACGTCCGCGCGGCACGATGGTCACTTTAATCAGCGGATTGGCGTATTGCAGGAACCAGGAAATGGTGGCATGTCCCGCTTCGTGCAAGGCAATGGTCTGTTTTTCTTCCACCGTCATGACTTTGGTCTGTTTTTCCAATCCTCCGATAATACGGTCCACGGCACTCAAGAAGTCATCTTTGCTCACGGCCTTTTTCCCATGCCGGGCTGCAATCAGGGCGGCTTCGTTACATACGTTGGCGATGTCGGCACCGGAGAAACCCGGTGTTTGGCGGGCCAACAAGTCAATGTCCACCGTGCTGTCCGTTTTCACCGGACGGAGATGGACTTTGAATACGGCTTTCCGTTCATTCAGGTCCGGCAGGTCCACGTGTATCTGACGGTCAAAACGTCCGGCACGCAGCAAGGCTTTGTCCAGAATGTCCACCCGGTTGGTGGCAGCCAGGATGATGACGCCGCTATTGGTGCCGAAACCATCCATTTCGGTCAACAACTGGTTCAATGTGTTTTCCCGTTCGTCGTTTCCTCCCATGGCAGGATTCTTTCCACGTGCCCGTCCCACGGCGTCGATTTCGTCGATGAAGATGATGCACGGGGATTTTTCTTTGGCCTGACGGAACAAGTCACGTACGCGGCTGGCCCCTACGCCAACGAACATTTCCACGAAGTCAGAACCCGAGAGGGAAAAGAACGGTACGTTGGCTTCTCCGGCCACGGCCTTGGCTAATAATGTCTTACCCGTTCCCGGAGGGCCTACCAACAGAGCTCCTTTGGGTATCTTGCCTCCCAAATCGGTGAATTTCTTTGGGTTCTTGAGGAACTCCACGATTTCCGCCACTTCCATTTTGGCACCGGCCTGTCCGGCCACGTCCTTGAAAGTCACTCTCGTGGCTTCGCCTTTCTCTATGAGCTTGGCTTTACTTTTCCCTACGCTGAATACGCTGCTCCCCGTCGGGCTTCCGCCGCTCATCCGTCTCATGATGAATACCCAAATGGCGATGATGACGAGCAAGGGGAAAAAGTTCCAGAAGATATTGCTCATGAAGTCGCTGCTCTGCTCGTATTTCAACGTGCCCTTGAACGCACCGGTGTTTTGTGCTTCATGTACCAAATCGAGTAATGCTTTGTTATCGGCATATTCCACGCTGATGACGGGCAGGCCTCCGATGCCTTTGACATCGTTTGTGCCGAACACGTCAGCGTAGTGCTTTTTTTTGACTCCCATTTGCAACACGCCCTTGTCTTTTTGGGCGATGATTCCGGTGGCGTAACCCTTTTTGACGTAAGACTCGAAAGTCGTGTAGTCCACCGTTTTGGTGGAACTTCCTCCCGTCCCCGTGAAGAAGAGGTATACCAATATCACGATGATTATGCCGTATATCCAATTCATGTTGAACCGGGGCATCTTATTCTTGTTCTCTTTTTCGTTCATGATGTTTTAGGATGAGTTTAGTCAATGTCGGGAAGCGCGGTCAGTTGCGCGTCTTCCCATAGGTGTTCGATGTCGTAAAACTCTCGTGTTTGCGGCAGGAAGACATGTACGATGATGTCCGTATAATCCATTGCCACCCATTCGGCGTTCCTCAATCCGTCCACGGCTACAGGTTTGGCGTGCGCTTTGAGCCGCGCGGATTCCTCTATGGATTCCGCTATCGCCTGCACTTGTGAGGGAGAGTTCCCTTGGCAGATGATGAAATATTGGCAGATGGTGTCGCCTATGTTCGTCAAGTCGGCTACGACGATGTTCTTTCCTTTCTTTTCCTGTATGCCTTCCGTGATGGCATTTACTAATTGTTGCGTTTCGTTCATGCGTTAATCCATACATAAATTGTCGGGCAAAGATAGTATATAATATGTTATCATTCCAATTTTTAGGCTCAAAACCCTTTGCTTTTTATCTTTTTTAGATAATATAATCCGGTTTGTGCGTGGCGGTACGCCCGGAAACATAGGGCGGCTGCTGTGGATTGGGATTTATGTGGATACGGCAGTTCCCGCATGAAAAAAGGGTATAAAAATTTGTGGGTTCAAAAATAAGTCGCTAAATTTGCACTCGCAAAAAGGACAGTGGGCTATGGTGTAATGGTAACACAACAGATTCTGGTCCTGTTTTTCCAGGTTCGAATCCTGGTAGCCCAACTGCAACAGTGCCGGTGGCATCTGTTTTTTGTGGAAGATTGGACTATGGTGTAATGGTAACACAACAGATTCTGGTCCTGTTTTTCCAGGTTCGAATCCTGGTAGTCCAACACGAGGCTTTCCTCATTTCGGGGAAAGCCTTTTTTGTGCGCGGTGGTTGGTTCCGGGGCGATGTGAAAATGGTATTCTTTTCCCTCACAGGGATTTTTCAAAAAAGCTCCTTCATCTTTCAGGTCTTATCGTAAGTCTCTTAAAAACAAGTTTGTTGTGCCCTGAAGGATGTACCGGCCATCTTTCAGCCGAAGGTGTCTGCATACCTTACGGAAGACGGGAAAGGCTCTTCCTTAAAAGGGCTTTTTTTCTGCGCCAAACGATTTTTCAATCTCAGCCAAGCGATTTTTCGTTCTGCGCCAAATGATTTTCCGCTTTCAGCCGACCGGTTTCCTGTTTTCATCCTGAAGGAAAGCTGAAAGATGGGTGTTCTATCCTTCAGTCATTGTACGTATTGGAACACAGTGTGTTATCGTTCAGGCTGAAAGATGAAGCCATTTTTCTGAAAACTCTTGGGAGAGGGGGATACAGGGGGCACGTCAAGGTGTGGGGGGATAGGATTTTATGGTGTGGCTATGTTCTTTTAACACTTGTTAGGTAGAAACGCCGTTTCATGTTTCGGGCTGACGGAATATGCCTGAAGGAAGCTGTTTGGGAAAAAGAAGCCTGACGCGTGGAGGCGGCAGGCTTTGAAATCAGAAGGCTTCGGTGATGGCTTTGAGGATTGTAATCAATGGGCACCAGGCTTTCTGCCCGATTTTAATCTTTATCCTTTTGGCCTTTATTCTCATGTGGCATACGGAGTAAATATTAGTTTAAGACGGGGCTTCCCCTGCCGGCCAATCTGTAAGAAGGCGCTTAGTCGGCCTCGGCGTCTAATATGTGGAGTAGGGTGAATCCTTTTCTTTGTTATGGAATTCACACTTTCCGTGTTTTCCCGTTGGTGCCTTGTATGACATTAAATCCTTATGTACGGGTGGGGAAGAATACAGTCATCAATGGAGAAAGTTACCTTTCTGCTGCTGAAAAAGAAAATGAACTTTATTCGTTTTTCAATCTATCGCAAACCGTATTTTTCCATCTTTTTATAAGGGTGATATTTCAGCAATGCTAAAATTCTGGTATCCATCGCTGATCTTATACCATACAAAGAACAACATATTAACGAATAATTAAATGAGGATGAACTGTAAAACATAAACCGTGACTTCTTTACCGATTATAATGAATACTTTTAAGGTTGGTAATATCCCTGCATGCTCATTTCCTTTGCCGTAAAATATTGATACTTATCCTCTTCTAGAGGATAGTCCCAACATCCCAATTGATGATAGATTTCTCCACCAAAACCATGTTTGAACTTATAAAGCCCGTACATGGGATGTGAGGCATCGGCATACGGAGCGATACCGAACATATCATACTCCAAGCAGTTGTGCTCACGCGCCAACTGTATAGCTCTCCATTGCAAGGCATAAGTGGGCATTAGGTTGCGGTGAGATGACGAAGAGGCTCCATAGAGGTAAGTAGCCCGATGGGATGAGAACACCAAGAACATCGCAGCCAACGGAGTGTTGTCATGATAGGCTATGAGTAACTTTACATTCACTTTGGGGTCGTCACATTCCATCTTTGAAGCAAATATGGAATGGAAATACTGAATATCGTTCAGGTGAAGCCCGTTACGGAAAGCAGTTTCTTGATAGAGGCTATGCCAAATCTGTAATCCTTCGATTCCTGCCGAACGCACCTCTACTCCGTGTTTCAGTGCCAAGCGGATGTTATAACGTGTCTTGGGTTTCATCCGTGCAAGTATTTTCTCTTCATCGGTGGATAAATCAAGTACAATGGTATTGGCCGGCAGAATGTTGGTGTTGGCTTTACGCAGGTTATGGCAGCAAGTGCCATAGTTGAGTTTTATTTCTTGAAACTCTTTTTGGGGAAGTCCTACCCATCGGCCTGCTTCGTCAAAATCATCAGCTTTGCACCAATGGCTTTTCCAATTGAGGTCATAACGCAGGGCTATGCAATGCTTGGGCAGGAAAGAGCGAAGTGATTCGGAAAGTTCTTCCAGAAAAGTACCTTGATTTTCTTCTGATGGTTCTATCTCGGGGCCATAGGGCAGGTAAGCGATATAATCCTCACGGTTGAGATGTTGAAAGAACATAATGAAATCGGCTTGAGTGTACGCATAACCTCCCACGTGGGTGTAAAGGTCACTGTTGCGCACGCTGTAATCGAAAGCGCAGGAACTCATGCCAAGCTGTTCTTTTACTTTCGACCAAAAGGAAGTTTGCTGAACAATGGGCGTACTATAAGCATCTGTAATCTCTTTGGGTTCCAGTCGGATATTCATTTGTGAAATAGTTTTTTGTGCTCTTTCAGATGATGAAACAAACAGAGCGAATTAACAAAAATGCAAAATTAGCCTTTAAAAGTTTGACAAGCAAGAAAAAAACGACAAATACGGGTTATTTGCCATCTTTTGCCATTTGTTGAAAAATATTAAGAAATTATCCATACTACGTATGGGGCTGTAAAAGTCCCGGATGCTAGCCAATAACGTTTGTTTAACCGTATGTTTTTAGTATCTTTGCAAATACATCGTGCAACAAAAGCCTTTAGAGGGCAGAATCATCGGGACAATTCTTAGTTGAAAACAGGTCCGTTTATCTCACATGATTCAGACTTATTAGTATCGCCCCTATTGTAGTTGTTTTCTGAAACAATAAAAAAGAAATGATTGTTATTCCGTATGGAATGACAATCGAATTCCAGTGTGTCTATTTGCTTATCAAATAGACATTCAACTTGTTTTGTGTTTAAGCCGAAGAAAAGATTAACGAATGAAAGAAAGGTTTGTTTATGAATGAAAAAAAGAAAATAGAAGTGATGAAACTCTACCTTATTTTCGGTCGTGAACGGAACAAAGCGTTCAAAATGCTGATGAAAGGAAAGAGTAAACAGGAAATCAAAAAAGAAACAGGATGCACTGTCGCTGTAAATGGAGCCAACTTTACCATCAACGAAGGTGAGATATTCGTCATTATGGGGTTAAGTGGAAGCGGAAAATCCAGTTTGTTACGTTGTATCAACCGGCTTAATAAACCCACCTTTGGGGCAATTGCGGTCGATGGCAAGAACATCGTCACCATGTCCGATGAGGAACTGCGTGCCGTCCGACGCAAGGAACTGGCTATGGTATTTCAGCATTTCGGCCTGTTGCCTCACCGTACCGTGTTGCAGAATATTGCTTTTGGACTTGAGCTGCAAGGCATAGGTAAGGAAGGGCGCGAACAAAAAGCACTGGAATGCATGAAACTTGTAGGGCTTGACGGCTATGAAAATCAGATGATAAACGAGCTTTCAGGCGGTATGCAACAACGTGTCGGATTGGCACGTGCTTTGGCGAATGACCCTGAGGTGTTGTTGATGGACGAGGCTTTCTCGGCCCTGGACCCGTTGATCCGGGTGCAGATGCAGGACGAGCTGCTGGCCTTACAATCAAAAATGAAAAAGACCATCGTGTTCATTACCCACGACTTGGAAGAAGCCATCAAGTTGGGTGACCGTATCGCTATCATGCGCGACGGTGAGATTCAACAGATTGGCACCTCGGAGGAAATCCTCACGGAACCCGCCAATGGCTATGTACAGAGTTTTGTGGAGAATGTGGATCGCAGCCGTATCGTCACAGCCGCTTCGATTATGGTGGACAAGCCTCTGGTGGCACGTTTGGGTAAGGAAGGACCGGAAGTGCTCATACGCAAAATGAAGGAGCGTAAACTTACCGTACTTCCCGTAGTGGATGCGGGCGGTATTTTGCAAGGCGAGGTTCGGTTGGGAGATCTTGTGAAATTGCGTGAAGCGAAGGTGAAAGACATCGCTTCGGTCATAAAAAGCGAGGTTCATTCCATTACCGCAGACACGGTGGTGGAAGACATCCTTCCGCTGATGACCAAGACCAATTCGCCGATCTGGGTGGTGAATGAAGAACGCGAATTTGAAGGAGTGGTTCCACTTTCATAGCTCATTGTGGAAGTGACCGGCAAGGATAAGGAAGAGATAAACGACATTATCCAACAAGCAATTGATTTATAATACAAAAAACGATATATACAATGATAGATATAGGATGTTATATAGAAGCAGCCATCGAATGGCTGGCCGAGGAAGGCGCGTTTTTTTTTGATGCGTTGAATGTAGGCGTAGAAAGTTTTATTGATAGTTTCCAACTGGCATTGTACGCTATCCCGTTTTATGTTTTTATTCGACTGACCGTTTCACTGGCTTGGTGGAAAGTAGGTAAAGGCATGGGGGTTTTTACTCTTCTGGGACTGTTGTTGATATGGGGTATGGGATTTTGGGAGGAAACCATGCAAACGCTCGCCTTAGTGCTTTCCTCCACTTGCATGGCTTTGCTGATAGGAATCCCACTCGGCATTTGGGCGGGAAAAAGTGAACGCTGTAACCGGATGCTCCGTCCCGTTCTGGACTGTATGCAGACCATGCCCGCTTTCGTCTATCTGATTCCTGCGGTATTGTTTTTCTTTTTGCACCTCAAGCCATAATTCTTTTGCAAGGTATTTGTCACTTCTACAATGTAGGTCTGCAATGCCTTCTTCTATTAATTGGGATGTGACGGAGTTGTAATACAAGTTGGTTGTTTTTCCAAACGGTACATGATAACGTTCGCTGTATGTCTCTATGATTCGGGCAATTTTCCTGTCAAGGATGATTTGCCGTGCTTTTTCGCTATGGGTCATAGAAATACTTTCATGATGCCAGTGCTCCTTTTTTTCTCATGAAGTCTATGATGTCGTCTACGATATATGAACGGCTGAATGTGTGTAATACGTCATAGCCCGGAATTATATAATCTTCGGTAATACCGTTGTTTTTCAATATGTTGTAAATATCGTGGCGTGAACGTTTGAGTTGGAGTGCGATGGCACCCACACAAAAAGTCACGAAGCCTAATACGTCCTTGTTCATGGCTGTTTTGATTGTGGTTCATGTTTCAAAGTTAAGCCTTTTTGTCGTTATTCCATTATGTAGCGATAGGATTTTATGGTATGGCTATGCTCTTTTAACACTTGCTAGCTAGAAATGCCGTTTCATGTTTCGGTCTGACGGAATATGTCAGGAGGAAGCCATTAGGGGAAAAAGAAGCCTGCCGCGTGGTGGCGGCAGGCTTTGGAATCAGAAGACTTCTGTGATGGCTTTGAGGATTATAATCAGTGGCCACCAGTCTTTCGGCCCGATTTCAATCTTTATCCCTTTGGTCTTTATTTTCATGTGACATACGGAGTAAAGATTAGTTTAAGACAGGGCTTCCCCTGCCGGCCAATCTGTAAGAAGACGCTTAGCCGGCTTCAGCGTCTAATTATGTAGGATGGAGTGAGTTCTTTTCCTTGTTACGGAATCCATACTTTCCGCGTCTTCCCGTCTGTGTCTTGTATGATATTCACTCCTTTGCATGGACCGGGAAGGGGGCGGCCGTCAATGGAGAAATATTTTTCCGCACCATTGTAGGCAGAAGTGGTAACGCCTTGAATGTCCGTCGGGTCGTATTCCACGAGGTTGTAGTTGCCCCAACAGGATAGCCAATAAGCCGTGTATGACCCTCTCGGTATATAAATGGTTAGGTCTTTGCTGCTTGCCTGAACATCGCTATACGGAGGGGTGGAAGAGTTCATATATACGGATTTTAAATTGTCGCACTCATAGAAAACATATTCTCCAATGCTTGTGACTGAATTGGGAATGTTGATATCCGTCAGGCTTTTGCAGCCGCTGAAAGCTTGTATTCCAATACTTGTGACCGAGTTGGGAATGTTGATGTCTGTCAGGCTTTTGCAGCCGCTGAAAGCATACGTTCCAATACTTGTGACTGCGTTGGGAATGTTGATGTCTGTCAGGCTTGTGCAACCCATGTATTTACAACCGATTATTACTCAATATTTTATAGATAATAAGTCAG
>ERZ773150.639-NODE-639-length-35566-cov-5.489736_pt1 | contig 35566 bp, 29 predicted proteins | sample MGYA00580845_ERZ773150 | MGnify/ENA primary metagenome ERZ773150 (study PRJEB29015, sample SAMEA2737848) | human gut metagenome | biome: human gut; feature: human-associated habitat; material: faeces | place: China | collected 2012 ...
TCCTTTGTCATAAAGGCGGATATGTTTTTTAAAGATTTCCAAAATAAGTTTTTGATGGTCTACAAAAAGCTTTCCCAAACCGGAATGTTGTCCGGCCAATTCCATATACGACTGGAAAGTAGAAAGTTGGTCCACCAACTTTTCCCAAGGCAACACGGGTTGTAACGGACCATGATTGCCTTCATCCGCCAAACGGCTCACAAGAGACGGTGTTTCTATATTACTCCTATTATTGTTTACAACAGAAACACTTCCTTTACTCTCCTCTTCTTTACTTTCCTCTTCTCTCCTCTTCTGGTTTTCAGTGGGTTTTCTCCCTTTACTGACGGGCGTTTCAGCACTTTTTGCCACCTTTTTCGGACGCCCTCCTTTTTTACCGTTTTCGATGTCCATTTTCCGCTTCTCTTCCAAGCTTTTCATCACCCTATCCAAGTAGGAAGAACGAAACATCTGTCGTTCCTCATCCAGTTCGAAGAGATCGAATTCGCGAAGTACCCGCTCCACCGCAACTTCATCCACATCATACCGCCGGGCCATGGCCTTCAGTAAAACCGGTTTGCACGACGCCTCATAAGCATCTTTAGTGCGCAGATGCAACAGCAACATCACGTAAATTCCGAGTGCTTCCGCGGCATTCATCTCTGACATCATACAGGCAATATTGTCGTCATTCAACAAATTTACCTCCAAATTGAAATACTGATCTTTCTTCATTATCGTAGTTATTTACCTATATTTCAGCTTCTAACAGAAACGGAGGCAAAGGTGAATATTTTTTTTTATTCCGTATGTCGCATAAACGCAACACAACATATCTTTTTTTATCAGAACTTTGCACCATTAATTCTAATTATTTATACAGACAATGAAACAAAAACGTAACTACACGCTAACGGAGCAAGAAGAGAACAAAATAGTAAATCAGATTTATAACAAAAAAATTTTGTTAATAAAGAAATTACTTGAGACGTGCCATTTGACCGTCATGGACTTATGTGTACATCTTAATATCGACACATCTACTTTCCACCGTTGGTTCCAACCGAATCCCTGTATCATCAGTGCCCTCAAATACACACAAGTCTGTGTCTTCTTTGGACAATATATAAAAGAGAAAAAAATCCCTCTTACGAAAGAAATTATCAAGCTGATAGAAGAAACAGAACCGTTCAGCATTTTTTTATTGTCCGCTTCATAGCAATTTTGGCATGAAAAAAGAGAGAGTTATCATATCTTTTCATACCTTTGTAGCACAGCAAAGCGAATCAATATCAAAAGAGAAAAACATGAATGACAGTGAAGATACAAGCGGTTCGTCGATAACAGCGCTCATCGTCTTTAGAGAAAACGGAGATGCGGGCAATCTGTTCGTACCTGTATTGTGTGATGCTATCCGAATGACAGGTGTTGACGTGCGATGTTCCACAAAGGAATTCTGGGAGTCTGACAAGACCTATGACATCATCCATTTCCAATGGCCCGAAGAAGTGGTGGGCCGGATGTGCGACGACCCCGGCATCGTCCGCCGGCTGGAAGAACGAATCGCGTTCTTCCGTTCGCGAGGGACACATTTTGTCTATACCCGCCACAATGTGCGTCCCCATTACGCCAACGAAGTTATCGGCCGGGCATACGACATCATCGAATCGCAAAGTGACGTTGTGGTGCACATGGGGCGTTTCAGTCTGGAGGAGTTCGTCGGCAAACATCCCGACAGCCGGAATGCCGTCATCCTGCATCACATCTATCAGTATACTTACCAAGAGGACATCAGCGTAGAGCGTGCACGGCAATACCTGCAACTTCCACAAGAAGCATTTATCGTCACTGCTTTCGGGGAATTCCGAAACTGCGAAGAGATACGTATGGTGTTGGGAGCCTTCCGTTCGTGGAACGAAAAACAAAAGTTACTGTTAGCCCCCCGCCTCTACCCTTTCTCACGGCACAACCATTACGGCGGAAATTTCCTCAAGCGGTGGGCCTCAAAAACCGGATACTACCTGCTCATGTCCTTGCTCAACCGCGTGATGAAGCTACGCGCCGGTGCCAATGACGAACTAATCGACAATTGCGACCTGCCTTACTACATGGCCGCTTCAAATGTCATATTCATTCAACGAAAAGGACAACTCAACTCAGTCAATATCCCGCTTGCCTTCCTCTTTCATAAAGTCGTTATCGGGCCGGATTCCGGGAATATCGGCGAATTATTGAGAAATACGGGTAATCCGGTTTTCCGTTCCGATAAAAAACAGGACATAATCCGAGCACTGAAAGAGGCACGACATCTGTCTGCCCGGGGAAAAGGGGAAGCGAACTACGCGTATGCGATAAGAAACATGAGTATAAACAAAGTTGGGAAACAATACGCCGAACTCTACGAAGAATTGGCAGACAGGCATCAATTCAACTAATTGAGACAAAGAGTTGAGCCCACTATTAACAGTAAAGAATAAAAAAATCCAAATGATAAAGATATGCTTCTATTGTGACTCTATATTCAGTGTTGGAGGAGTACAGCGTATTTTGGCAGTGATAGCCGGAGCAATCTCTGCCAAACACGAAGTGACAATACTGACCCTGGACAAACCGGAACAAGAAGATCTCAATATGTATGAACTGGGACAAAGGAATATTCGTTTCCGCCACATCAGCCTCCCCCCTATCGGAAAATGGGAATATTTGCCCTGCAAAACATACAGTTATTTATACAAAAAAAGAATCATACCACAAATCCCTATCACCTCACAATGGTATGGATATAGCTCATTCCCACACACACAACGGAAAGTTCTCATCGGTGAATTAAACAACGAGAACTACGACATAATCGTTGGAGTGCACGCTTTTCTGTCACTCCAACTGGCCAGTATCCGCCACCGGCTGAAAGCCCGCCGGGTAGTAGGCTGGATGCACACCTCTTTTAACGCTTTCTTTAACACTCCGGGGTTCTATCTATATGAGCAGAAAAATCAGTTCCGACATGAAATGACGAAACTGGACGGAATCATCGTGCTCACCAATTACGACCGCGGACTGTACGAACGAGAGCTGAACCTCTTTCCTATCGCCATATACAACCCCCTTTCGTTGACACCGGAGGGAGAAGGAAGTCCGGCATACAAACGTTTCCTCTCGGTAGGAAGGATGTCACATCTGACAAAAGGTTTTGACATCCTTATTGAAGCGTTTGCTATCTTTGCACGTGACAACAAGGAATGGACACTGGAAATTGTCGGTGAAGGCCCTGAGAAACCTGCATTACTGAAACAAATAGCCCACCACAAGCTGGAAAACAGGGTAACAATTTCTCCCTTCACCCGACAAATACAAAAACATTATGCCTCGGCAAGCGTATATATACTGAGTTCACGGTGGGAAGGATTCGGGCTCGTCCTGGCAGAAGCCATGAGCCACAGCCTCCCTGTCATAGCCTCCGACCTTCCCTTTGTAAAAGAACTCCTCAAGGAGAAAGACAACCACTTCATGTTTTCAAACGGAAACATAGAAGAACTGGCGGAAGCCATGACTAAAATAACGGAACTTCCCTCGGAACGGTTAATCCAAATGGGAAAAGTATCATTAGAGATAGCCGAATCAATAAAACTGCCCGCCATTATCAAACAGTGGGAAAGTTATCTGGAGTACCTAATTAAAGAAAAAACAAAGTGACGAACAATATTAAACAGCAACTTTTTTCGGGAGTATTCTATACAGCCATAGCCAAATACAGCGGAATCATTATCTCACTGGTTGTGGCCGGTATTCTGGCACGACTGCTTTCGCCGGATGATTTCGGAATAGTGGCCATTGCTACGGTCATCATTTCTTTTTTCGCCATTTTCACAGATATGGGACTGTCTCCCGCCATTATACAGAACAAGGCTCTCACCCAAGACGACCTGACCAACATCTACTCGTTCACGTTTTGGACAGGCATAGCGGTCGCCCTGCTCTTCTTTATAGCCTCATGGCCCATTTCCGCCTATTACGACAGCCCTATATTACGCACTCTTTGCCAGTTGTTATCTATCAACCTGTTCTTTGCATCGGTCAATATCGTGCCGGGAGCCTTGTTTTACAAAAACAAGGAATTCAAATTCATTGCTATCCGCAGCTTTGTCATTCAAATCACCGCCGGCACCGGAGCTATCATCGCCGCATTGAGCGGAGCGGGACTGTATGCTTTACTCATCACCCCGATCGTGTCGAGCATATTGATTTATATTATCTCATTCCACCGCTATCCCCAACATCTACGCATGACGTTAGGGCTATCATCCATTCGGAAGATCTTCTCTTATTCCGTCTACCAGTTTCTATTCAATGTCATCTGTTATTTCAGCAGGAATTTAGACAAACTGCTGATCGGCAAACATATGGGAATGTCCGACCTCGGATATTACGAGAAATCCTACCGCCTCATGATGCTTCCCTTGCAGAATATCACACAAGTGGTCACTCCGGTGATGCACCCTATCTTCAGTGATTTTCAGGATGACAAGATGAAACTGGCAACGTCCTACGAACGGATCATCCGCTTCCTCGCCTTCATCGGACTGCCGCTCAGCGTGTTGCTCTTTTTCACTGCGGAAGAAGTGACACTCATTATTTTCGGTAATCAGTGGTTACCCTCCGTAGCTGTATTCCGGATACTGGCGCTTTCGGTAGGAATTCAGATCATATTGTCCTCATCGGGTTCTATCTTTCAGGCAGCAGGTGACACACGGAGCCTTTTCATCTGCGGCCTGTTCTCGTCTACTCTCAATGTGGCGGGAATAGTGCTCGGAATTTTCTATTTCGGCACACTTACAGCAATAGCGGGTTGTATCGTAACGACGTTCACTATCAACTTCGTGCAATGTTATTGGCAGATGTACCGGGTGACTTTCCGGCGGAACCTCCGGCCGTTCGTACGTCAGCTTATTTCTCCGCTTGCTGTAAGCGGATTAATGGTGTTGGCCCTCATTCCCATGCAGTACGCAATGGAGGGAATGAATATTTTTGTGACAATTATTGCTAAAGGTATTGTTAGTTTTATTATCTTTGGAGGATATATACAGGCTACGCACGAATTTGACATTATCGGAAAAGTGCGCGGCATGACGAGAAAAGGGAAATAAAAAGACAGAATAAACAATATACAGAGACTTTAAAAACGAATGAAAGCCTTGTTCCTTATCTTCCATGGCTTCGATAAAGCAAATGGAATTAGTAAGAAAATACATTATCAGGTAAAAGCTCTCAAAGAATGTGGAGTGGATGCCCGCTTGTGTTATTATGACATCACCCCTCATTGCGAACGCCGTTTGATGATAGACAACGAAGTCATTGCCGATTTCGGGACAGGAACCACAGCGAAAGTGTGGAAACGCATCTACTACGCCCCCATTATCAAATATGCACGCCGCGAAAAAATAGAATTTGTCTACATCCGGTCGGCCCACAACGCCAACCCTTTCACGCTGCGGCTGGTGAAACATCTGAAAAGTATCGGCGCAAAGGTTGTCATGGAAATACCGACCTACCCGTATGACCAGGAATACATCACCCGGTCTATGAAACTCAGTCTGGCCGTCGACCGTTGCTTCCGCCATTCGTTGGCCAAGATCCTGGACGGTATCGTCACTTTCTCTAATGCCGGCAGGATCTTCGGAGGGAAAACGATACGCATCTCCAACGGAATAGATTTTGACGCTATCCCGCTGAAGCAGAACCGGAACAACACTTCACATGAACTGCACTTAATCGGCGTGGCAGAAGTGCACTACTGGCATGGGTTCGACCGACTGGTTAACGGACTGGCCGAATACTACCGGACAAATCCGGATTACAAAGTCTATTTTCACATCGTAGGACCTCTGACCGGCGAACGCGAACAGGGAGAAATCCTGCCCGTCATCCGCGACAATCATCTGGAGCCTTACGTGATTCTGCACGGACCTCTCCACAGCGAAGAACTGGACGCACAATTTGAAAAAGCAGATTTTGCCATTGGCAGTTTAGGGCGTCACCGGAGTGGCATAGCTCATATTAAAACGCTGAAAAACCGCGAATATGCCGCACGTGGATTAGCGTTCACCTATTCGGAAAATGATGATGATTTCGACTCCGCACCGTATGTATGGAAAGCTCCCGCAGACGAATCACCGGTTGACATCATGGGACTGGTCGAATTTCAACGTGCGCTGACCATGACGCCGCTTGAGATCAGAGAATCCGTCTATCCGCTATCATGGAAGGCGCAAATGCAGAAAGTTATCAAAGAAGCCGGATTCGGATCACTAGAATAGTATTCCCCAATAAATAACAAACAATGGTTGATGAATAAAAAAATTAAAATAGTCTATTGCCTTCCTTCGCTTTATATACCGGGGGGAATGGAACGGGTACTTACCATAAAAGCCAACTATTTTGCCGAGAAACTAGGATATGACATATACATCATCCTGACAGACGGCAAAGGGTTGGAACCTTTTTACGCCTTATCGCCTAAAGTACATTTGATTCATCTGGATATTAATTTCAACGAGCTATGGAACAAACCTCTGTACAAGAAGTTATTCATCTATGCCTGCAAACAGCGTTTATACAAAAAACGCCTCACGAAGTGTTTGTTTGAAATACGGCCGGACATCACCGTATCCATGCTCAGAAGGGAAATTAACTTTATAAACTCTATCCACGACGGCAGCGTGAAAATAGGAGAAATCCATGTCAACAAGTCGAATTTCAGAGATCTTGCAGAAGCCAAAAATACCGGATTCATCAAAAGCAGACTTTCCAGACTTTGGATGAAGCAGTTGGATCGGCAAGTAAAACAATTGTCTAAGTTTATTATCCTGACGGAAGAGGACCGGAAGAATTTCTCATCTTATCTGGATAATACCACCGTCATCTACAACCCGCTGCCTTTCTATCCGGAGCAAACGTCGGACTGCACGGCTAAGGAGGTTATTGCAGTAGGGAGATATGCGTACCAAAAAGGATTCGACTTATTAATAGAAACATGGAGAATCGTAGCCCAAAAGCATCCTGATTGGAATTTAAGAATATATGGCGGAGGAGACAGGAGCGATTTTCTTGCCCTAAAAGACAAATATCACTTGGATACGCTTTATCTTGAGGAGCAAACACCCGACATTATCCGGAACTATTGCCGGAGTTCTATCTTTGTGCTTTCCTCGCGCTATGAGGGATTCGGAATGGTCATTACCGAAGCGATGTCGTGCGGTGTTCCCCCTGTTTCTTTCACTTGCCCGTGCGGGCCACGCGACATTATTGACGACGGTAAGAATGGCTTGCTGGTAGAAAACGGAAATATAGAAATGCTGGCAGAAAAGATATGTTACTTGATAGAGAATGACGAAATACGCCGGAAAATGGGACAACAAGCCCGAATTGACGTGGAACGTTTCAAGATAGAGCAGATTGCCGAACAATGGAAACAGTTGTTTGAAAGCCTCACTTTAAAGAATTGATTATGAAATGGTATTCGAAATATTTGCAGGTTTACGAGCAGCCATTTGCTTCGGCACCGCCGGAGGTGGTCGGTTTTGTGAAGAAAAAGTTGCGGAAGTTATCCGAAAACAAGCAACCGCTGGCTTCGGTTGTTCTCATTTGCCATAACGAGGAAACGCGTTTGTTGAGTTGTTTGTGGTCGCTTTGCGACAATGAATGTGATTTCCCGATAGAAATCTTAGCAGTCAACAACAACTCCACAGACCGCACGGAAGCGGTGATGCAACAGCTGGGAGTGACTTATTTCAATGAAACCAAGAAGGGCCCCGGACACGCCCGCCAATGCGGACTTAATCAGGCTAAAGGAAAGTATCATATCTGCATCGATACTGATACGATATATCCTTCCCGCTATATAAAGACGCACGTAAAGCAACTGATGAAGCCGGGAGTGGCTTGCACGTTCAGCCTGTGGAGTTTTATTCCCGATGAACGCCATTCCGCCACGGGACTGTGGTGGTACGAAGCATTGAGGGATCTTCATTTGCGTATTCAGTCGATACAGCGTCCGGAACTTTGTGTACGGGGAATGACATTCGGGTTTAACACCGAGCTGGGCAGAAAATTCGGTTTCCGGACAGATATTATCCGGGGCGAGGACGGGTCACTGGCTTTGGCAATGAAGCCTTATGGAAAATTGGTCTTTATCCATTCCGGAAAAGCCAGGGTCATGACAGGATATGGCACTCTAAATAACGACGGTTCGCTCTTTAATAGTTTCAAAACGAGACTAGTCAAAGCGTTCAAAGGAGCAGGCAGTATGTTTACCAGGAAAAATGAATATAAAGACGAAGATAATAATCTGATAAAAAACAAATAAAACAAATGCTATTATGATAACGCGTACTCCTTACGATAGAGATAACCTGAAAATAGGCAAGAAAGACAAGGTGTTGGAAGTGGGGCCGGGACACAGCCCTACGTTTCGTTCAAACGTGCTTGTGGACTTATTTGTAGACTCTAACTACCATAGATGCGGGAATCTGAAGATTTATCCACATCAGCAGTTTATTAATGCGAATGGAGAAGCTCTCCCCTTTAAAGATAAAGAATTTGATTATGTTATTTGTAACCAGGTACTTGAGCACGCGGAAAATCCTGCCGAGTTTATCCGCGAACAATGCAGAGTTGCCAAAAGGGGGTATATGGAAACGCCTAGTCTGCTGGGAGAATTTCTTTTCCCCAAGAAATCACATAAATGGATTATTCTCCACCTGGACAACAAACTGATTCTTTTTGAGAAGTCGAGAATGCCGGGAAACTATGAAAATAATTATGGTGAATTATTTCTCAATTATCTTCCTTATCAATCGCTGACCTATAAATTGTTATGGCTCACCGAAGGAGACTTGATGCTGAACCGGTGTGAATGGAAAGATGATATAGAATTTATTATTAACCCGACCAATGAGAAGTATACTGCTTTCTTCACCCAACCGTGGAGCCGACAAATGGTAGAACAGATGTATCCACGCAGAAGTGCAATAAAAGAGATACAAAAGATATGGAATGCTTTCTTTTATATCATAAAAAACAAGGTTAAATATAAGATTCATGGACATATTCCAATCAGTTTGGAAGAATATATGAGGCTTAAAGAAGAAAATAAGTAATATACTGTCTCTATGGCTCTTCTTCTAATTTTAAGTGGTAAAGTGAATTAGTAAAACCCCGGAAAAGAAGGAGGAACTGAAAAAACGAATCAAATAAACGGTTGGCAAAAGGCGAATATAAACGATACGAAAAACAAATAATAATATAGTTATGAACGGAAGTCTTACTCTTTGTCTCGAAGTTGTTTTCTGGTTTGCCCTGTTCGTCGTGTTCTACACGTATCTGGGCTACGGAATCGTGCTCTATATTCTCGTCAAACTGAAAGAGCTTTTCGTGAAACCGGTGAAATACTCATTACCTGCATCGAACGATGAATTGCCGGAAGTGACATTGTTCATCACTGCTTTCAACGAGGAAGATGTAGTGGACGAGAAAATGGAGAATAGCCTGGACCTGGATTATCCGGCGGATAAGTTGCGCATTGTTTGGGTGACGGACGGCAGTGATGACAGAACGAACGAGCGTTTGCAAACTCGCTGGGCAGGAAAGGCAACGGTGCACTTCCAACCGCTACGGCAAGGCAAGACGGCTGCCATGACACGCGGCATGACACTGGTTGACACCCCGTTGGTGGTCTTTACGGATGCGAACACAATGGTGAACCGGGAGGCAATCCGGGAGATTGTGCTTGCTTTCCGGAATCCGAAAGTGGGCTGCGTGGCAGGTGAAAAACGGATTGCCGTGCAAGCGAAGGACGGGGCGGCAGCCGGTGGCGAAGGTATTTACTGGAAATATGAATCAACGTTGAAGGCGCTTGATGCACGGTTGTATTCGGCGGTGGGAGCTGCGGGAGAGCTGTTTGCCGTGCGGCGGGAATTGTTTGAGACAATGGAGCCGGACACGTTGCTTGATGATTTCATCCTTTCACTGCGTATCACGATGAAGGGGTATATCATTGCTTATTGTACGAATGCTTACGCCATTGAAAACGGTTCGGCCGATATGCGCGAGGAGGAAAAACGGAAGGTGCGTATCGCTGCCGGAGGATTGCAGTCAATCCGCAGGCTTCGCCCATTGCTGAACCCTTTCCGCTACGGGGTACTTAGTTTTCAGTACACGTCGCACCGGGTGTTGAGGTGGTCTGTCACGCCTTTTCTATTGTTCGCACTTCTCCCGCTGAATGTTGCGATTTTACTGACGGGCGGTTCGCCTGTGTTCTACGGCGTCCTGCTCGTGTTACAGGTGTTTTTCTACGGACTGGGATACTGGGGATATTATCTGTCTACCAGACAGATAAAGAATAAATTGCTGTTTATCCCCTATTACTTCCTCTTTATGAATATAAATGTCTTGAGAGGAATCCGCTATCTGAAGAAGAAAAGAGGGAGCGGGACTTGGGAAAAAGCGAAGCGGGCAGAAAAATAAAAACAAATAATCAAATCTTTTGTTATCTTTGTAAGATGCAATAGTCTTAATCATCTAATCGAATGGACATGAACAGAACATTACATGATACAAATAACGCGCAAAGGATATTGAAACTGACAGCCGATACAATGTTGTTGGTCGACAAGAATGGTGTTTGCATAGACATTGATCCTCATTGTGACCTATGGTTCTTACAGGATGAGATACTTCTAGGAAAAAACATATTTGAACTCCTGCCCGAATATACGCGGGAAAGGGTTGTTCCTGTCTTCCAATCGGTACTTGAAGGGAAAAAGAGCGTCAGTAAAAACTTCAAACTGGTACTAAAGGAAGATGTTTATTATTTTAAATGCATCATGCATCCTTATGATGACATGGTGCTCTGCCAGTATCGCGACATCACCCAAAGAAGCAACGTGAAACGCCAACTGGAACAAGCGAACCGAACGCTGCGGGAGATACAGAAAGTGGCGCAAATCGGTCAGTGGGTGTACAATACGAATGAAAACGTTTTTCATTATCTGGGACATACCGGCGTGTTGTGCGAAGAAACGGTACGAAGCATTTCTTTCGAGAAATACAGGGAGTATATCGTTGAAGAAGACCGGCAGACGTTTATCAACTGGAAACTTAGAAATCTGGAGAGGTTCAATACGGACAGTATCAGCTACCGCGTACAGGTGAACGGAGAGATATATTATATGCGTATCCAGGCTTATCTGCGTGAGGAACTCCCGGACGGCAGCCTTACGATCGAGGGATATATCCAGAATATCACCGATATCCAGCGCCGCAGAAACGATATCAATACGCTGACGCACGCTATCAACAACGCCAAGGAGAGTATCTTTGCCGCCAGAGAGGACGGTACGATCATCTTTGCCAACCGGCGTTTTCTCCACAATCACGGGATTTGCGAGAATGTGGATATCTGTAAACTGAAAATTTATGATATTGCCGCAGATATGCCTACGCAGAAAGCGTGGAACGAACGTTGTAAGGACATCATGCACGGCGGAAGCAGCAATTTTATCGCTCATCATCCTTCGAAAATCAACAGGGATATTCTGGCATACGAAGGCACAATGTATAATGTGACCAATGATTCCGGAGAAGAAAGTTACTGGTCGTTTGCACATGATATTTCCGAACGAATCCGGTATGAGGCGCAAATCAAGCGACTCAACTTGATTATGGATACTACTATCAATAATCTGCCTGCGGGAATTGTGGTGAAGGAGATCAATAATGATTTCCGGTATCTCTACCGTAACCGTGAGTCGTACAACCGTGATCTCTGCGTCGGTGAGTCGATCGGAAAGAATGACTTTGACTATTATCCGCCCATAGTGGCCGATAAAAAGAGACAGGAGGATATACAAGTGGCAACCACCGGAAAGGGATTGCATTGGACGACCGAAGGGAGGGATAAAAACGGTAACCGGATTATCCTCGACAAACGGAAAATCCGGGTGGACGGGGATGAATTGTCCTCTCCTATCATCGTCAGCATCGAATGGGATATCACGGAACTGGAGATGATCAAACGTGAACTTCAATCGTCAAAAGAGAAAGCGGAAATGTCCGACAAGCTAAAATCGGCTTTCCTCGCCAACATGAGTCACGAGATTCGTACTCCTTTGAACGCCATTGTCGGCTTCTCGCAACTTATCGCCGAAAGTAATGATGAGGAGGAAAGGAAGACGTATTATGGTATCGTTGAGTCCAATAATGGTCGCCTGCTGGATCTTATCAACGAGATTCTTGATCTTTCGAAAATTGAATCGGGAATTATCGAATTTACCATAGGACCTACAAGCCTGCACAACTTATGCAGGGAAGTACACGACGCTCATATTTTCCGTATGCCGGTAGGCGTGAGCCTCGTTCACGAGCCTTCGGACGAAAGTCTGATGATTGAAACGGACAAGAATCGGGTGTTCCAGGTGATTTCTAATTTGATTGGCAATGCCGCCAAATTCACGAAAGAAGGGAGCATTAGTTATGGATACAAACGGGTCGGCGACCAAATCGTTTTTCATGTGACCGACACGGGCACAGGCATCGAACCGGAAAAGGTGGGACGTGTGTTCGAACGTTTTGCCAAGCTGAATAATCATGCGCAGGGTACGGGATTGGGATTGTCTATCTGTAAGTCGATCGTTGAACGACTGGGTGGAAAGATTACCGTCAACTCTGAATTTGGAGTAGGAACGACGTTTAATTTTACGTTGCCTTATAATATTATAAAGAAGGTTGCGGACACAACAGAAGGTATGCAACCTTCACTGTCTTCGCAGTCCTCACAACTTTCGCAGTCTTCTCAACCTTCTGACCTGACTGAACAACCCTCCAATGAAACACCACAGGAACAAATTCCTGAGAAACAAGCCTGCATCTTGATTGCCGAAGACACGGACAGTAACTATGATTTGCTGAATGCTATCCTTGGCAAGAATTATCGGTTGGTTCATGCACACGACGGTATGGAAGCCGTCATAATGTATGATGAAGTGAAACCTGACCTCATCTTAATGGATATCAAAATGCCGAATCTGGACGGACTGGAAGCTACGAAAATCATTCGCGAACTGTCTGCCACCGTTCCTATTGTTGTTCAAAGTGCATACGCTTATCCGCAAGACCAGAAAGCTGCCAAAGAAGCGGGATGTAGTGATTTCATATCCAAGCCGATCGTGCAGTCGGAATTGAAAAAAATGCTCAATAAATGGCTGTCTCCAGAATTAAATAATAAAATACAAGAGTGATATAAACATAACCAAGAAAAGATGAAAGCCTTTTATAGACTATTTTACTACATCTCTATTCTTTTATCGTGTATTCTGGCGGGTGTCACAATAGCAGGAGCATTTAGCGGTACTGCTTCACCGGACAGTTTCAAGTTTATGCCTTTTATCGGTTTGGGACTACCGATACTTTTGTTGGTCAATCTGGCGTCTGCTGTTTATTGGACGATTCGTTGGCGATGCTGGGTTTTCATTCCGCTAATTGCCATATTCAGTAATTGGGGTTACATCAACTGTGTTCTCCAATTCCCGCTTCTCGATCCGGCTTCTAAACCGACAGTCAAAGTTAACGCATATACTCCCGGAGTGTTGACCGTAGCCACTTACAACGTTGACGGATTCAACCGCGAACACACCGGGTATTCATGTAAGGAGATCGCTGCACAGATGAGAAATCTGAAAGCGGACATTCTCTGTTTTCAAGAGTTCGGTATTGATGATGAGTTTGGCGTCGACAGTCTATGTACTGCGTTGTCTGACTGGCCTTATCATTATATTCCTTCTTCTCCCGAAGGACAACATCTTTTACAACTTGCTGTTTTCAGCCGTTATTCTATCAAAAAGGAGCATCTGATTATTTATCCCAACTCCGGTAATTGTAGTCTCTGGTGTGATATTGAAGTCAACGGTCGTATGATCCGTCTGTTTAATAATCACCTGCAAACTACGGAAGTGAGCCGCAATAAGCGCAAACTGGAAAAAGAACTTCGCCAAGACAATTCTCAAAGAGCCAAACGTGCCGCCCTTACGCTCGCCGACGGCCTGCATGAGAACTTCCGGAAACGTGCAGTACAAGCTAATCTTATCAATCAACTGGTGTCTGCCTCCCCCTATCCTACTCTTGTCTGCGGTGACTTCAACTCACTCCCTTCTTCTTACGTTTACCACACCGTGAAAGGTGATAAATTGCAAGACGGCTTTCAGACCGGCGGACACGGATATATGTATACTTTCAAATATTTTAAGCACCTGTTGAGAATTGACTATATTCTTCACTCGCCCGAACTGAAAGGTTTGGATTATTTCTCACCGGACTGGGAATATAGTGATCATAATCCGGTGGTGATGAGGATGAAGCTATAAAAGGTGTTCTTTGTAATGGGACTCAACTGGATATTCAGCAATAAAAACAAAAAAGCAACTAAATCGTTATGAATTAGTTGCTTTTAATTTTCAGTTATACTATATTATCTTAATTGAAAATATAACGTACACTAAACTGTACTGAATAAGTAGATTTAAAACTTTGGAAATCACGATAAGTGCTTGTCAATGTCTCACCTGCATTCTTATTCATAGTAAATTCTCCGTTTTTATATTGCAACAAGCTCGAATTGATTACCTGCTTATAAAGTCCCCAACTGTTGTTCAATAAGTTAGGAAGGTTTTTAATATCAACTCCTACTTGCAGCAAGTTACGCTTTCCACCAACATTCAAATAGAAATCTTGATTCAATTTAAAATCAACTTGATGATGCCATGGCATAACAGCTCCACCTCTCTCGGCATACTTACCTTTGCGATTCTTCAGGTATTTATCTTGGTTAATATAATTCCAGAAATCATCTCTTTGCTCCTTAGCCGGATAAGAAGCAGCATCACTAAACTTCCAGCTATCCAATTCTTCACGTGTTGCAGGAATATACAATAAACTATTAGCGCCTGCATCACCAACAACATTACTAGAGAAAGTATACGAGTAGCGGCTATATCCCCATGACCCGGAATATCCCATCTGCATTCCTTCATACAACAAAGAAACGCTAGTAGCAAAATGCTTTCCATATTCCTTTTTATAACCGATTGTAGCCAAGATACGATCAGGAGCTACATAGGTACCATAACCCAATTCATGTTCATTGATACCATTTACCGAATAAGTATTAGTCTTATAGGCAGAAGTTACCTGGTCACCAATACCATCACTATATGAACGAGATTTTGAATGTGTATAAGCAAATGATAAATCTAAACCAAAATCAAAGCTCTTACGCAATTGCGCTGAAATAGAATAGTAATAAGCACCCTTTTTCCAGTTCTCTAAAAGATAAACATTCCGACCGCTGTTATATATCTTATAAGTATCACGAACATCATTGGGAGAAAGAGTCAATTTTGCCTCTTGCAATTCATAACCGCGGTTAGTTATCACAACCGGATTATAATCACGGCTATAAATTCCTTCCAAAGTAAAGTTAACATCTCCCGGCAATCTCATATCAAGAGCTAATGAGGTCTTCCAAGTAGAAGGCATCTTCAAATCTTTATCAATAATTGTCGGATCTTTAGGAAGCTCTACTTTTGAATGCGTCTGACCACCATACAAGTCCTTCAAAATCTCATCACGATTTGCATGGAAATGAGGTTTATATTGGGCAGTAGCAGCATCCGTATAATAATAGGTAGTTTGTCCCACGCCTGAATTTCCGACAGCAGAAATCAACCAAACGAAAGGCATACGTCCAACAAACAAACCTGTACCACCACGAAGTACATACTTACGATCTCCTGTTATATCCCAATTAAAACCAACACGTGGAGATACAGATACTTTCGCACCCGGAAGTTGGTCTGTTGAATAATGCTGACCTCCAAAATCTAATTTGGCAAATTCTTCATTATAATTATTCTTTAAAGAAGGATAAGTCGGTAGTTCAAAACGAAGTCCACCTGTTACTTTAAAGTTTTCTGAAACAGAAACCTCATCTTGCAAATATAAAGAATATTGTTGGAATTTCAATTCTGCAAGGAATTGAGACATATCAGGTGAATTTGAGTGGGTTATAGCAAAGGCCTTCGGAGTCTCATCATTTACAAAATCACTCCAACTTGAATAAACATAGTAACCAGCACCTCCCAGCATATAACCATTAATAGCCTTTGTATGTTCATATTGGAAACCGGCCATGAACTTATTAATACCTACGTTCCAGTTAAACTCATCTGTAATGGTGAATACTTTTGTCTGACGCAGATTACCCGCAGTAAAAAGGTCTGCACCAAAATTGGCATATACAGCACCATCCTGCAAAATATCAACTGTTGGGAAAAGAGGACCATCAAACGAACGAGGCTCATCTTGATAAGAATATGCAAAACGTAGCATATTATTCATTGCTCCTTGAGCCATACGAGAGTTCCATTCACCTGCAACAGAAGTAAAATCACGCACTTGATAATAGTTGGAATTCGAAAAGCTAAGCGCATATTTAGAAGTACGTCCCTGTCCAGGAGCAATGGTACCAACAGGTTTACCATCTATAACTTCAGTGGATGTTCCTCCCGGATAAAGAGCTGATGTAGATAATGGACTGACTGAACTGGTAGGGAAGTTAGAATCTTTGGTATGTGTCTTGGTAAAACGGAAACTGACTTTATTGTTTTGATTAGCATTCCAGTCAACACGTGCCATAACACGATAAGCAGGGGTATCCGTTGAATAGTCATTATACTTTCCCGGATCAAAATTATATTTGTTTAGTAAGAAACCACGCATATCATCCATGTCACTTTGGAGAGGGCGATGTATATTACCACCACTATAGCTTTCTCCAAGTGCAGTACGAGGACGATAGTTTGATCCCGCTGTTACATTATCTTCATATTCTCCATTTACAAAGAAGAATAATTTATCTTTTATAATCGGACCACCGAAGCTTGCACCATAAGTATAATATTGAGCTTTGGAACGTAAAAGTTCATAATCATCAACTTTACTTCCTTTTAGATTCTCATTATTAAAATACATATAAGCAGTTCCACGAAATTGGTTATCTCCCGAACGAGTTACTGCATTAATTGCACCTCCTGTAAAACCGCTCTGACGAACATCAAACGGGGTTACAGCTACTGTAACCTGTTCCAAAGCATCCAAAGAAATTGGAGAGCCGTTAGCCGGAAGATTACCTCCCAACCCGAATGTATTGTTGAAAGCAGCACCGTCAACTGTCACAAATGATTGGCGATAATTACCACCACCGACTGCAAAACCATTACCAACATCAGCACCTTGTGGAGAAAGACGCATAATATCGCTAATACTACGGGAAATAGTTGGGGTGTTACTAATCATATCACGATTAGCATTCATAATAGCACCTGCCCTATCAGACTTCATGTTACTTTCTTTAGAAGCAGTCACCACCACTTCGTCCAACAGTTCAGAACTCTCTTTTAAAGAAACATTTAAAACATAATTCTCTCCTAATAAAAGATTGATTCCTTTGTAAATAGCTGTCTGATAACCGACATAAGAAATTTCTACCTTGTATGGTCCACCAGTACGCATACCTTGCAAATTAAATTGACCACTAACATTAGTCACAGTTCCATACCGAGTTCCTGAAGGCTCGTGAATGGCAACAATAGTTGCTCCGATAATCGGTTCATCTTGTGCTGTCACTTTACCACTCATAGTGGCTGTGGTAACCTGTGCACTCATTGTGACTGTCATTAGCAACATTACTAGCACCAAAAAAGACCGCGTTCTTTTTAACATAATGTAATTGATTAGTTTATACTAATTGTTTGCTTTTAAAAACTGTGCACAAATATAATTAATATTATTTAGACTTACGTTACAATTATACTACAAAATTTTAAGAGAGATAAACGTTTTATTGCGTTATAAAACAAGAAAGGCTCTACATAACTTGCAGAGCCTTTTATTTTGAAACAGAAAGCATTAGAAATGCTTCAATCTATTATTTTACACTAGTCGGTCATTAACTTTCTATAACGAACACGCTTCGGTTCTTCATTCCCTAAACGCTTCAATTTATTTTCTTCGTACTCCGAATAGGAACCTTCAAAGTAGAACACATTAGAGTCTCCTTCAAAAGCCAGAATGTGTGTACAAATACGATCGAGGAACCAACGGTCGTGTGAAATGACAACTGCACAACCAGCAAAGTCTTCCAGACCTTCTTCCAAAGCACGCAGTGTATTTACGTCGATATCATTGGTAGGCTCATCGAGCAACAACACGTTACCTTCTTCTTTCAAAGCCATTGCTAGGTGCAAACGATTTCTCTCACCACCGGAGAGCACACCACAAAGTTTTTCCTGATCGGCTCCGGAGAAATTGAAACGAGAAAGATAAGCACGTGCATTAATATCACGTCCGCCCATACGAAGCAAATCATTACCACCGGAAATTACCTGATAAACACTCTTGTTCGGGTCAATGTCTTTATGCTGCTGGTCGACATAGGCTACTTTTACAGTTTCTCCTACTTCAAATTCCCCCTTATCTACGGTTTCCAGTCCCATAATCAAACGGAAAAGTGTAGTTTTTCCTGCACCATTCGGACCGATTACGCCGACAATGCCATTCGGGGGAAGCACAAAATTCAAATCGTCAAACAGCAGTTTATCACCGTATGCTTTAGCCACATGTTTAGCTTCGATAACTCTATTACCTAAACGAGGACCATTCGGAATAAAGATTTCCAGTTTTTCCTCCTTCTCTTTCACGTCTTCATTCAACAACTTGTCGTATGAATTAAGGCGGGCTTTCCCTTTTGCCTGACGAGCTTTCGGAGCCATACGAACCCATTCCAACTCGCGCTCCAGCGTCTTACGACGTTTGCTCGCAGTTTTTTCCTCCATTTCCATGCGTTTCGTCTTCTGTTCCAGCCAGGAAGAGTAGTTTCCTTTCCATGGAATACCTTCACCACGATCTAGTTCGAGAATCCAGCCGGCAACGTGGTCGAGGAAGTAACGGTCGTGGGTTACGGCAATAACAGTCCCTTCATATTGTTGAAGATGTTGTTCCAACCAATCGATAGATTCTGCATCCAAATGGTTGGTAGGCTCGTCCAGCAACAACACATCCGGTTTCTGCAACAGCAAACGACAAAGAGCTACCCGTCGACGTTCACCTCCGGAAAGATTTGCCACAGACTGATTTTCAGGCGGACAACGAAGTGCGTCCATTGCACGTTCCAGTTTACTATCCAGATTCCATGCATCTGTTGCATCAATAATATCTTGCAATTCGCCTTGACGAGTAAAAAGAGCATCCATTTTATCCTGGTCTTCGTAATACTCCGGCAAACCGAATTTTTGATTGATTTCTTCGTATTCTGTCAGTGCGTCAACAATGGGTTGCACACCTTCCATTACTACTTCTTTTACTGTCTTCGTGTTGTCAAGATAGGGTTCCTGCGCCAAATAACCTACGGAATACCCCGGAGAGAAGACCACTTCTCCCTGATAGGATTTCTCTAAACCTGCGATAATCTTCATTAACGTTGACTTACCGGAACCATTCAGACCAATAATACCGATTTTCGCTCCATAAAAGAATGACAGGTAAATGTCTTTCAACACATTTTTATTTGGAGTGAATGCTTTGCTCACCCCTACCATTGAGAAGATAATTTTTTTATCGTCAGCAGCCATATATTAATAATGTATATTGTTGATAATGGCACAAAGATAAGAAAAATGTTTGAAATCCTTTGGAGTTATAAAAAAATGTTCTACCTTTGCACCCGCATTTCGAAAGAAAGTAACAAGGATTGATTCGCTAGCTCAGCAGGTAGAGCACAACACTTTTAATGTTGGGGTCTTGGGTTCGAGCCCCAAGCGGATCACCAATCAAAGATGAAAATTGAAGAAAATCCCTGATAACCAATAGTTATCGGGGATTTTTAGTTTCTACCCACCTCCTCTTTTTACGCAGAATCCAGCAACTTTCACAGGCTAATTCGGTGGAGTAAGATTCCTACCGAAAAGGTCCACCGAATAAGATTGCTTTGCGTTGATACACACTGTTTTGCGCAGTCGCACTTCTGGCTTTGAAACTTAATTTTGCAAACAAAAAGTATCAAGCCATGCAAAGAAACTATTTCTCGATTCTCTTCTTTATCAGAAGAACAAGACTGTTGAAGAACGGTGAAGCACCTATCGGGCTACGAATCACTGTAAATGGTCAACGTGCCGAAATGCAAATCAAGCGCAGCGTTGCCGAGGAGCGTTGGAACGCATCCAAAGGATGTGTGACAGGAAAAGACCGAAAAACCTTGGAACTGAACCAGTATCTGGAATCCGTCAGGACAAAGATTTATCAGATACACCGCGAACTGCTGCAAGACGGCAAACCTATCACGGCTTTCACCATTATACAAAAGTTCAATGGTGAAAGCGAATCTCCTAAGATGCTCTTGGAGGTATTCCGTGAACATAACAAGAAGTATAGGGAACTGATAGACCGTGATTATGTGAAAGGCACGGTTTTAAGGTATGAAAGGACTGTCCGCTATTTGGAAGAAATGCTTCAAAGCCAATACAATCTGAAAGATATTCCATTGAAGGAGCTGAACCATGAATTCGTCCTGAACTTTGAACACTTTGTAAAGGTGCAGAAGAATTGTGCTCAAAATGCGGCTGTCAAGTACCTGAAAAACTTAAAGAAAATCACCCGGCTTGCTTTGGTCAACAAATGGATTGCCGATGACCCGTTTTCCGAAATCCGCTTTCACCAGACACAGAGCAACCGTGATTTCTTGACGGAAGAGGAACTCAATGCCATCATCAATAAGAAGTTTGATATACCACGCCTTGAAACCGTCCGTGATATTTTTGTCTTTTGTGCGCTGAGTGGCTTGGCGTTCACGGATGCGCAGCATCTGACACCGGAACATATCACACAAGACTGCAACGGGGACTATTGGATAAGGAAGCCGCGCAAAAAGACAAACAATATGTGCAACATCCCCTTGCTGGATATACCACGGATGATTGCGGAGAAATACAAGAACCATCCCGAGTGCATCAAAAAAGGTGTGGTATTACCTGTTCCGTCCAATCAGCGGATGAACAGCTACCTCAAAGAGATAGCGGATGTATGTGGTATAAAGAAGACCTTGAGCACACATATCGCCCGCCACACCTTTGCCTGCATTGCCATAGCCAACAAGGTGTCTATGGAATCTATCGCAAAGATGTTAGGGCACTCCGACCTAAGAACAACTAAAATCTATGCAAAGCTGATGGATAAAACGGTTTCCGAAGAAATGAATGTTTTGAAACGAAAATTTAGCGCATTATGAACAGAGGAATAATAACAATCAGTGAAACGGGTGCAGTCACTATGCCTACTGCACCTGTATGGATGACCAAGTTTGAGATTGCCAACTTGTTCGGAATGTTCTCATGCGACATTCGCAAGACGATTCATACGATATATAAGAATAAGGAGTTGAACAAATATGATACGATGAAGTATATAAAGCAATTGGACGGCATTAGTTATGATACTTATAACATTGAAATGATTATAGCCATTGCATTCAGAGTATGCAGTAAAGAAAGTACATTGTTCAGACGGTTTATAATAAATGAAATCAGCACAACCAAAAGAGAAACATTGATAACATTTTTTGTTTCCTGTGGCAAGGGTAACAACCTATGGTATAGTTGAAGTCCATTCCACCTGTCACTCGTTACCGATGTCGGATACAAAGGTAACGTATGGCTATGACGGCAGAGGCAAGGTCAGGCGGCGATGCCGTTTCGGGCAGAATCTTCCTCAAACAAGTTTGAGCGTATTCAACCCGAAAATCTTGCCACTGCCTGCCATACGCTCATAAGGCATCCGGCAACGGAAACAAGCGACTGACGGAAAATCAGAAGAATAGAAAAGAACGGCTTACAGACGAAGCAGGATATTGGCGCTTCATCCGTAAACCGTTCCTTTTTCTTTTTGTTGTTAGTCCATTGCTCCGCAATACAGGGCAGACGGCAAACTGCGCTCCTTCAAGAAAATCAGATTGCAGCCTGTCGGTAGGCGGAGCGATAGCCGTCATTCAGCATCCTTTCGATGTCGGATTCACGGTAGAGGATTTTGCCGCCCAACTGGATATAGGCGATACGCCCTTCGTTGCGATAGTCCTGAAGTGTCCGGCGGCTCACCTTCAACCGTGCCGATACCTCTTTGTCGGTGAAGAACCGCTCACCGCCCAATGTCGGGCGGTAGTTGGCGGTCAGATGCTCTACATTGTCCAACAGTCGGTCAAGACTGCCCATGAAGTGGATTATCCACTCGTTGTCTTTGTTAATCAGTTCGTTCATGTTACTTTGGATTTAGTGGGATTATTGTTATTACTCTATTCGGTTATCAGATTGTCTTGCCTTTGAACCTCGCTTCTTTTCTCCTGTCCTCCACGATGGATATGATACGTTTCACATCTTCGGGACGGTAGTAGGTCTTGTGATTGATTTGGCTGTATGCCAAAGTCCCATTATCTCGGAGGGTTTGTAGTGTGCGTGGGCTGATGTTGAGCATCCGACACACGTCTTGATTGTCCATCCACTCACTCATTGTCTTTTCCCCGTGCCGTTGGCAAATGGCTTCCATGCGGTTGACGAAACGGTCAAATCTTGCGACCATTGCCTCAAAGGTCTTTCTTTCGATTGATACGATTTCCATATTGTCTTTCTTTTTTTTTGTTATTGTTTCTTTTGCTGCAAAGGAATATAGAATCTACTGTCCAGCAATGGCTTTCCCGAAAGTGGCAGCGTGTTGCGCCAATATGGTAGCGTTTGTCCGGGTTACTGCCTGTCGATTCCCTGTGAGCAAGCCTATGTCCCATAATTTCCTCTCCACCTTTTAGGACTGCCGTTATTCCTTTTGCCACAAAGAAAGACATAATCCGATACCTGACAATGGATATTACCATTACTGGTAGCATGTGGCACAGGGTGGTAGAGGTTGGCACACGTTGTAAGCGGTGTTAATCCCCTTGATTCCGGAAATTAGGAATGCGGCAAGAGTGAAAATAAGGACTTAATTCAAACTTGCCCTCTATCTCACCTTTATCCGTTCCGCTATTCATATCCGGCAAATCGGTGAAGTCCGCACCGTTGTTTCTATCGTCATATTGCAAAACTATACAAAATTGTCTAAGAGAATCCAAGTGCTTGACGAGGTGAATAATAGGCAGTTATTTTGCTCCCGACAAACGGTCAACTATGCGCATACAGACCACGAGTATAAACGATTAAAATGTAACAAGATGGCAAAGAAAAGAAATTACGAGAACGATGAAGAGTACAAGAACTTCAGACTGGAAGACTATCTGCCTTCCATAGACAGACCCAAGCGAGAGGAAGTACCCTCCGCTCCAAAAGAGGAACAGCCCACAGAGGAAGCATCCTTCTTTCCAGTGCCCGATGAGCCGGATACATCCGCAGTAATGGAGGCTGTGTCCGAGACACTCCCGACTGATAAAAAGGATATATGGGAAGATGTGAACAATAATGAAGAGGTTGTAACCACGGCTATTGAAACGGATGATTCCCCAGAGCGAACTATTATCAGACATATCAGCAGCAAACAGCGCAAGCTGTCATTGGAGGAATACCGCTCCACATATTTGCAAGTCCCCAAAATTGCAGACCGCAAGCCAGTATTCGTCAGCCGTGAGGTGCGTGATCGACTGGACGAGATTGTCCGCCATCTCGGAGGCAGGGGCATGAGCGTGTCTGGACTGGTCGAGAATATCGCCCGTCAGCACTTCGACACTTACGCAAATGACATAGACCAGTGGCGTAAACTATAATAATTAAGGTGATACCAGTCGGAGTGTCTTTCAGAGTGCTTCAAATATCCTGTAACGGAGTTTGGAGGGAGCAAGTTTATGTTTCGGACAGACCGAAACCACTTGCCCCGCTCCAAACCTCGCTAGGAAGGCACATCCCGTTGGTCTATCTTATGTATAACGACTATAATCAGTCATCTAATAAAAAATGGAAATTATGGATAAAGAGAAAAGAAAGAACAGTGAACGGGGACGAACCAACAAAGGCGGTCGTCCCGTCAAGGGAGCCACCGAGAAACTGAAATACCGCGTCACGGTGAAGATGGCAACAGAGGACTACTATTTATTGAAATCCAAAGTGAAGTCGGCTGGCGTTTCCGCCAGCGAGTTCATTCGTGGTTGCATCACAGAGGGCGGTGTGAAGGAACGGCTCTCGAAAGAGCATGGCGACCTTATCCGCAAACTTTGTGGTATGGCGAACAATCTGAACCAACTAGCAAGAAAGGCAAATGCAGAGGGCTATGCGTCTGTATTTGTTCCTTGCCGTACACTGGTGATAGAGATAGACAATCTTATAAAACAGATACGCCTATGATAGCAAAAATCATGAAAGGCTCGGACTTCAAAGGGGTGGTTTACTACATCCTGAACGATGAGAAGGGTAGTCAAATCATAGATGCGGACGGCTTATTTTTAGAAAATAACGACACGATAGTGCAGGGATTTATCGGTCAGGCACAGATAAATCCGAAGGTAACAAAGACTGTCGGGCATATCGCTTTGAGTTTTTCTAAGGAAGATGCGCCACGACTGAACAATGCGGTCATGGCACAAATTGCCCGGGAATATATGGAACGTATGGGTATCAAGAATACACAGTACATCATCGGACGGCACTTTGACAAGGAGCATCCGCACGTGCATATCGCATTCAACCGTATCGACAACAATGGCAAGACTATATCCGATAGGAACGACCGCTTTCGCAGCGAGCGTATCTGCAAGGAACTTACCAAGAAATATGGGCTTCACTTTGCCAAAGGCAAAGAGCAAGTGAAGGCAGACCGATTGCGTGAACCTGACAAGACGAGGTATGAGCTATACCAATTATTGAAAACGGAGGTCGGTAGATGCAAGGATTGGAACACATTGCTTGAAAGGTTGGAGCGGCAAAGTGTCGATGTGCAGTTCAAGTACAAGGAACATACAGATGAGATTCAAGGTATAGTCTTTACGACGAACGACTATCGCTTCAATGGCTCAAAGGTGGACAGGCAATTCAGCTACTTAAAAATTGATGCGGCGTTGAACCGTAACAATTACGGGAAACGACAGATACAACCGCAACCACAAACTTATCAGGAAGGAATAAGCCCAATCTCAAATAGTAGTGGCAATCTTATTGAGGGTTCTTTAGGTCTGTTCTCTCCAAGCAATATGCCGGAGGAACAGCAGTCATACGACCCGTATCTGAAAAACAAGAAAAAGAAGAAACAACGTAAAATCAACTGGTAATTATGGCAGACAGCAATGTATTTATCCTCTTTGAGGAAATCAAGACCGCCTTAAAAGGCATAAACGGCAAGTTGGAGGAGTTGCCCAGCGTGGTAAATCAACAGCCGAAAATCGGAGATAGCCAACAGGATTTATCTCCGATTAAGAATGTAATCGTGGAAACAACGAAAGCTCAATCGGAAGACATTAAGGGCTTGTTGGCAAAGCAATGGAAAGCATACGCACAGCTTTCCTCCGTAATTCTGCAACAACTTGATACAATCAAGAAATCGCAGAATGAACAAGGGATGCTACAAGAACCGCAACCGCAGGAACATATTCATCGACACAGTTTTGACATCAAGTCAAACAAGGTCTTTTCTTTCGTTGTGGGTATTGGCGTGATATGCACCTTATCATTGTGTGGCAATATTGCACAATGGCAGTCCAAAAGGCAGTATGCCGATGATGCGCTGAAGTTCCGAGCCATCCGCTCTTGGGGTGGATGCAATGCCAATGATGTGCTTTGGCTGAACAAGGTGTTTGACCTGCACAGGGATGAGAAGGCCATCAAATGGATACGGAAACAGGCTAACGGATATGAGATATCCCTGAAAGCGGTTTCCGACAGTCTGATGCAGGAGAGTATCCAATCAAAATCCGACTGATATGGCATCGATAAAGGTATGAACTTTTAGCTTCGGAATGACTACCCCATTCCGAAGCGGTTGTCTTATATGTTTTAATCATGAAGAACAGCCTGTCATTCTGTACCAGGCTGTTCTTCGTTGAATTCTTGCTTCTTAATTCTGCGAATCAGATAAGTAATTGCCTTTGGAGCTTTCTCACGGCATACCTTTAATTGGACAAGGAATTCTTCCTCTGTAGCATCGGAGTTGAAGAGATCTACCAACTCGCAGTTGTTATCTGACTGCTTGTCCAACTTCAAGTTGCGGCATTGCATTAATGTACGCAAGGCGAGAATACCAAGGTCGTACTTTGGACGTGCTTCTATCAGTTTTCGCATTAGGTCAAGTCCTGGATCGCCTATGTACATCTCATTGAGCATAGCAATCATAAAAAGTACTTTTGCGTCAGGTGTCGCCATCTCAAACACATTTGCAAGTTGACAGTTTGTTTCATCCGCCTCTTTGTAGCGCTTGAGTTTAGCCAAAGCACGTGACTTGATGTACATGGCTTCCGGGCATTGGTGCTTTGCCAGCACATCCTCAATGTAAACCAATGCATCATCATACTTTTTCTCGTAAAGGTTGAGCAGAGCCACAAGGAACTTTGGTGCCCAATGGCTTGCATGAAGTAGGTACTCCGGTACGTTCTCAATGACTCCATAGAGATGTTCGTCACATACCAGTATGTCGAGAAAACGCTTCGCTTGCTGCATAGCCTCCTTGATGTCGCCATTCTCTGCCTTCTTCGCTACGAGCATAAGATACTGTCTGGAAGCCTCATCGTAGTCATTGTGCTGGAGTGCTTCATATACAGCCTTACCACTCTCTATTTCGTTGCCTATCTGCTGCTCGTTATTGTACTCACTTGCATAAGTGAGTACCTCACGACTGGTGTGGGCATACTGAGGGATGACGTTCTTCGACAAGAAAAGACCTTCTAACGAACGAACACGGCTCAGTGCTACATAGAGTTGTCCTGCTGCAAACATGCCACGGCTGAGATCTAGCGAGAGTTTGTCAAAGGTCATTCCCTGACTCTTGTGAACAGTGATTGCCCATGCCAGTTTCAGAGGATACTGGGTGAATGTTCCAGTGAGCTCCTTCTTCATCTTGCGCTCTTCCTTATTGTAGTCGTAGCTGTACGACTCCCAAGAGCAGCAAGGAACCACATAGGTCTCACCATTATTGAGTGTAACACTTATCTCGTCCTTTGTGAGTTTCGTCACCTTGCCAAGTGTTCCGTTTGCCCAACGTTTTTGCTGGTCATTTCGAGTAAACATCACTTGCGCGCCAACCTTCAGACGAAGTTCCAGATCAACTGGGAATTTCTTTTCCTCGAATTTTCCGTCAACGGTTCCTTCATAGACAAACTCTTCTGCTTCAATATCCTCAAGGCGCTGAAGGTTGATCTTATCTGCCGTCTTGTTGATAGATGCCAGCGTAATGACAGCCCCGTCATCTTCCGTTGGAGTGCATACTCTTTCATTGAGATGCATAATGTCTTCTGGTGTCACCTTGTTCAGTCGCACATTCTCCAGTATGTGCAGGAAATGCTCGTCATCCTGTCGGTACACCTTGCGGAACTCTATCTTCACCAGACGCATGCGCTTGATGGCATTCGACTTGTAGAAAAAGAAATCGTCCGTCTGATACAAATCTTTCAGCATGTCTTTCTCTGGACCTTGCTTCACTACTGGAGGCAACTGGAACATATCACCAACGAAGATTATCTGTTTACCTCCGAATGGCATATTGTTCCTGAGCATCTTGCGCATGGTGTAATCAATGGCATCCATTATATCGCATCTTACCATTGATACCTCATCAATGATGATGGTGTCTGCATGGAGTAACGTCAGAACCTTTGTCTCGTTCATCTTACCACACGTGCTTGGTGTACACACTTCCATCGGTAAACCAAAGAAGGAGTGTATGGTGTCACCACCTGCAAGGATGGCTGCCACACCTGTTGGGGCAAGAGTAATGAACTGCTTTCCTGCCAACTTCTGTACGTTGTGAAGGAAGGTTGTCTTACCAGTTCCGGCACGTCCTGTAAGGAAGAAGCTGGAGTTTGTGTTGGCAACGAGCTCGTATGCAAGCTGCTGTTCGTGATTCTGTGGGTCTATCTGTGTGTTCTGCATATCTTATTTCTGCTCGATTTGTGGGAGTATTTGTGTGAGACGGGTGTTAAAGTCACTATCGAGAAAACTCTTGTAACAACCATCGATAATTGCCTTCGACTTTTCTTCAAGTTCTGCTTGTGGCATACTGCTCTTCTGTGCCTTGAGCACCCCTTCAATGTAGTTACGCACCATAATTTCCGATTCTTTACGAATAAACTCTTCGTTACGGAATTCCTTCTCGTAGTCCTTCTTCTGTACGAGTTCAAGGCGTTTGCCGTTGAAGGCGTAGATTTCGATGCCGTCGATGTATGTCCAGCTGTGGTAGAGTCCCACCTTCTCAACAACTACGATGCGGTCGCAGAATCTTACACCTTTGTAGTAACGGTGTCCGTTTGCACTCTCGTATTCCTCACAGAGGAACATCTTCTGCCCTTCGTCCCATACAGGCACGTGAACGCGTGGATTACCAAATGTCGGCAGGATGCTGTCGAACAAATCTTTGTTGATTGCTTTGGTCAATGTCGCCATATCGATTTGTGTTTTTTCTTGTTTTTGACTTTGTTCTCTGTTTGTGTGCATGATGGCTAAGCTAGGCTTTTCTGATGAGTCGCTTCAATCATGCTTCGTGAGAAGTCTATGAGTTGACTCTCTGCTATTATGCGACCCATTGCCTTTGCCTGACCAGCAAGGAAATCCTTCAGCATGAGAATGCTTTCTTCCTTGGCACTTCGTTCGTTGAAGCATCGCCAGTTACAACCGCCCCAGAACTTCTGAGCAATAATGTTTGCCTTCTGTCCGTTCCATGCAAACAACGTGATGCCATTGAGGAAAGTGTGAGCATAGCCTTCCCCGATGTGGTAGAAAACCGCCAAGCGGTCAGAGAAACGGATTGCCCGGTAATAGGTGTTGCCAGCCGTGCTGGTGTAACCGAGAGTGAGGTACACGTTCTTCTCTGGATTGTAGGTGAGAGAACTGCCCGAGAGAGCTGGAAGTGCCTTTGCGACAACAAGTGCGAGTGCTGTATTCATCGTTCGTATGATTTTGATTGTTTAGCGGAATAGGCCGCTAACCTCTGTTTAGATAGATAAAATTATAAACAAAACCAACCCTCTCGGAAGTGTGGTACACAAGCTACTGTGTTTTTCATCCACTTTGCAAGTTTTCTTTTGGAAGTATGGTTCCTAATGTTTTGAAACCATTGTCACCAAAAAGGTACTATTTCTTACCTGCGAAGTAAGCTGTGATTGCAGTACTGATTGCCGAGCAGATTGCCGCTGCGAGCATCCATCTATCTTTCTCTGTCATAGAAGTTTCTGTTTTTTGTGATTGCTGTGTTTCCATTTGCGATCTGGTTTTAGTTTCCACCAACAAATTACAGCGTCAACTTCGTGGTGGTTTCGAAGTTTGACGCTGCAAAGTTGCTAACTATTTCTGTAAACGAAGCAAGAACTTATGATTCTATTGGTTCCTTCCTGTTTGGAACCATTCGCTATTGCTTTTATCTTGGTTATAGGTAGAGTGAAGCCAAGTTTTTAACTCTTTCTGTGAAGACTTCGCGAACCTCAAGTGGCGACATGACCTCAAGTCCTGCACCCATCTGTAGCACACGGCCAATAAACTCATTGTTCAACTCTACATCTACAGAGAACTCGGCATACTTACCATCTTCATATTCTCCGAATGGTTTTACAACCTTGTAAGAGAGATGCAGAGGCTTTGTGTCTATCAATTTAAATATATAATGTTCGTGCGCACGTATGATTATATGCTCTTTTTTGCAGTCCTTCATGTGACTCACACCAACAATATCATTAAAGAACTCATCATAAAAATGTTCAGGAGCGGATATATATTCTACCTTACTTCTCTCACGAGGTCTTGCTTGTATTCTATCAAGTGCGATGTTATAACCATAATTCGGTTCTCTATCTTCTGCATGACCAAACAAATGCCATCGCCCGTTGTACTCCTTCAGATAATGTGGGTGGAACATCAATATCATCTGTCCTTCATCGAATGGCTTGTACTCAATCTCCATCACCGTCTTGTTAGTAATGGCTTCATAGAGTAGAGGAAGGTATTCTATATTGGTCAATATACGATCAAGACTTGTGCAAATCACCTGCTCGCCCTTCTGTCGTTTTTTCTTTATGTCGAGCAAGTCCTGGCAATCCTTGAAGAAGTACTCCAACCATGACTTAGGAAAGAATCCTGCCGAATCTTGACAAAACTTCCAATATTGGCGAAGGTTATTAATTACCTTGGCGTTGCGCATATCTGCAAGAGGATCATGATCCTTACCTATATAGCAGAAACGCTTATTACGGTTGTTGCCTTCCTCTTCAAAACAATTTTCTCCTACCTTTTCTAGAATGGCTTTCTTTAATGTGCCTACAATTTTCTTCAACTCTCCATAACCATCACAGTTGGATAGATTAGTCGGTAGTTCCTTCGTTGACACGCCAAGCCGTTCTGCCATTATATCAGCATAAGTAATCCATCGGCGACTCATAAGCCACCGATAGGTTATCAGAGCAAATTCAGCCTTATAGCTTTCGCCGTCAAAAAGGTTCTTACGTTGCATTAGGATTCTTTTATCTGAATGTTTGTAGCATACCAGAAAGACGTACTTGGGTCTTTTTTGTTTGCTTCTTTTTGGGCTGTAAACAATACTGTATCACCCTCATCGTATTTACTTTGAAAATCATCACGTATTTCAAGCAGGCGATGGTAGTTCGCACATTTTACTTTTTTTTGCATACGTCCATAGCGATTCTTAACTTCAAATACTTGTCCAATATATGTTTGTCCATCTTCAAGTTCTTTTGTCATTTCTACTTTTGATGCTTTCTTTTTTTCTTCCTTTTCCAAGGCAGAATTAACAAGCCCCCACGAATACCAATAAATAGGTGCAAATCTATAATAACGTCCCTTTGTCGTAATCTTTTCAGCCATGATACCGTTCGCAAATATTAGGCGTTTTAAATCATCCGGTGTTTTTACTACTGGACTTTCTACTATTCGCTCGAAAGTAATTGAGATTAAATCTTCAAACTGTGACTCTGTAAGGGCTTTGTATCTATACTTTTCACCAACAGAAGTACGTATAACTTCTTTAAATCGCAACAAATCTTTACTAAATGCATCTTGAGTTAAGTCTGCGAAATACTTCTCTGTTGTAGCTTCACGAACAGATTTTGAAGCATAAATTTCGGATGGGATAATACCATTTTGAACATATCTTTCAGTTTTTGCCAAAGCTTTATCAACTGCGTTTGAATTTAAAGTGTTGATAAAAGGGCGCAAACTAATTGCTGTATTATCTGCATTTGAAAGTTCTATTTCAAAATATTCCCAAGGGCTTCCCAGTGTAATTACACCGACCTTTACAATCTTTCCAAAGAACACCTCAATTATCAGTTTCATCTGAGCAATACTAAGATCCTTAAACTGGTTTTGAGGGAATTTTGTAAATGAAACTTGCGTATTCTTTATGTAGTTTAAATCAAGACCTACCTTCTTAGCGATTGCCCAGTACGCCTCACTTGCATTCTTATTTGAGAATATCAGCTTGAAGAAGAAACCAAAAACTTCACCAATAGACCATTCAATATGAATAATACTATTTTCAAGTCTTGCAGTATTTGTACCTTCAATTTGCTTGAACAAGTCTGTTCTAACAAATATCTTAGGAGTTATGTTTGAGAATGATTCACAGTTATTTCTCCAATAGTTAATAAGAGGTGATACAGCCTTATTCCATCTTAAAGGATTGATACAAGTATCCAAACGATCATATAATACAAAAAGGCGTTTTTGCTGTTGTTGTAAATATTCATTAAGATGTAAAATATCCTTTTCTATCACAACCAATGCCTTAACACCAAGATATATTAACTCTTCTATTCTAATCAAGGCTTCTTTTGCAAATCCTGCACCATCCAGTGGTTTAACAAAATCAGATAATTCACTTTTTTTTCTTATTTCTTCAAATTCAGGGCATAGTAGCAGAGCATTCCAAGTGTATATTTGCCAGAATGTATTAAAATAATACTCAGGTTCCTCAATTGCTGCATATCTGATATTATCAAATACTAGAGCCATTTCATTTGTTGGTAGGATATTTACAAAAATGGGGTCTAAAACATCATGTTTCTGAGTACCTGACCATTTCTGAATATTTGCTGATATTTTTTTGTCTGCAAGTGCCTTATATAAATAGGTCTTTCCTGTGCCTTTATAGCCCTGTATCAAGAATTTTTTAGGATCAAACAACTCCTTCATACAATTTCGATAGAAGAATTGTTCTTCCTTTATCTGGGTATCTTCTGCAAAATTAGAAACATTCACCAATGCTTCCTTAAGATGTTTAAGCACAACATTTCTCAGTTGGATGGCAGGTGTGTTACTTGAATAAGCAGCAACAGGAGCTTCTTTGAAGAATTGACTGTTTATTTTGTCAAACAATAAGTTGTAATCATAAAACTTCTTACTTTTGACAAGTTCAACAAAAGCAGAATCAGACAATTCGTCACCTGTGCCAATTTTTTCAAGAAGAGAGTTTCTGTGAAGGTAAAGAAATGAAGGATAATTCTTGCTTTCATTTCCTATATAGTTTATATATTGAAGAACTTCTTTTTTGTGGTTTTCTATCCATACATCATCTACTCTCTCTGGAAGAATTGAGAATACAAGTTGTAAAGAGAACGAGTTGCTTGATTTATAATATTCTTTTAATAGACTCATCAGACCAGGTTGAGTTTGACGGCTAAATCCAAAGAATCCTATAACACTTGAAGAAAGATATAAAGCAACGGTTCCAAAAATATCATTAAAACCTGTTCGCGAATCAAGTAAGATAATATCCGGCTCAATAGTTTCATTAATTCTATCGAGCAGGATGTTAAAGTACTTAACAACAGAGTTGACACTTGATAAATTAATTTTTGCCAATCCTTCAAGATAGTCATTGCGGTCATTTCCACCAGTCAAATCAGAATAACTTTCATTGAGGTTACCTGCAGGTATTAGCCAAATGTTATTTAGATTGTTATAAGCGAAATTATTTTTGTTATCATCACCGACATTAATGATGTAATCATTAAGATCTAATTTTTCTGGATGATCAGTAAATTGTGCGTCACTTAGAAATTCCACCAATCCATTTTTCTGGCCACTACGTAACCCGTTGTGTTCAGACAAATCGAAAAAATTAAGATACCCAGGAGCTTCAAGGTCGCAATCTATTATGACAACCCTTTTCTTTTTTGAAGGGTTATCATTTACAGCGAGACTCATTGCGTAGGCTATCATGGTTGTTGTACGTCCCATACCTCCCTTGTAACTATAAAATGTTATTACAGGAGCTTTGCTTTTTCCTTTTGCTGAAAAAGCATTCTTTGGTTTAAGCAAAGAATCAAATCGATATCTAGGCCCCCAATCAATTAATTCTTCGTTGTTTGAAAACATATTTGTATAGTAAGGATCATCTTCTAATTCCTCTCTGTTTACAATATAAAATGCTATTCTTAACGTATCCTTGTGCCTATTATAGAATTCGCCGTTTTCTTCTTCAATAGAACATAATTGATTGTAGAATTCGGCTTCATATTGGTTTGCCAAAGGCATATTTGATGTCAATACATAAACATCAATATTGCAGTTAACTCTGATGAAAATCTTAAATTGTTTTTCACCTTTTTGTTGAAGAAAAGCCTTCAATCTGTTTGCTATATCGGAAATGCGTATCATATTATATGTGATTTACGTATATTTTATTACAGGTATCAATTAATCTTATAATAACGTCTTGATTAAGTATTGGGATGGGATTATTTTGACCTAAATAACAATACCTTACATCTGGTGACCAGTTATCGATGAGATGTTCCACATCTTGATCAATGTCACCATCACCAATATATGGTAAGTCGTTGAATGAAGGATTAGATCTCAGTTTGCTTTTAATAATATCTTGAAATCTATGGCCTTGGACACTTAAGGAATTTACGCTTCTTCCTGGAAAAATTTCATTTCCATTAATAATTCTATTATAGTAGAAATCTATACCAGTGGCGTTTGTAAAAGGGACATTATACCTCCTCTTAATATCTTCATTTACTGGCCAATTATACAGTTTATAAGCAGAATATACTGTCAATCCTTCGAGGATATACCCAGATATATAGTATAATTCTAACCATACATGCATATCTGTTGGTTTCCCTGACTGATAGGAATCCATCAAGGATTTACATCCTTTTAAATGCTTTTTGGCGCATGATAAATATTCATCGTATGTCATAATATTACCAATTGTTGCTGTCAACCAATAACTCTCTAATATTTACCTTTAGCAGCTCTGAAATTCTTGCAAGCGTATGTAAATCAGGTTGAGTAGTATTCGTGCACCACTTGCTGACGGTTACAGGATCCTTGTCAAGTTGTTCTGCAAGCCACTTGTTAGTTTGGCTAGCATCAGCAAGAACTGCCTTGAGTCGATTTAGGTTCTTAGGAGCCTCCATAATTAACGTTGAATGCAAATTTACCAAATTCTTTCATTATAAAAGAAAAGAAGGTGTAAAATCTCTATATAGAGATGATAATTGGGCGCTTTTATATTCATAGATAGCGTTTCCCAACCTCCCAGAGAAGCAATATCTATTACACCCACCCATCAGGCACCTTAAACGGCATCTCTTTCTCATAATGGGACGTATCACAAATAAGTTGCATCACACAACATTTACGACAAGGCTATGCAGATATAACTTTACTTTATTCGCAGGACATATGTATTGGGACTAAAGTCAATATGGATTTGGTTGTCTCCCCAAACAGAAATCTGTATAGCCGTTCGACCAGACTCTCGTTCTATTGGACTTGTCCTCTGCTTTTAATGCCAACAAAGCCCTACAAGTCTAAATGCGATTTGTCAAAGACAAGCGTCAAGTAAACGCTCTTTATGTAAAGTTCTCGTTCAATAAAGGTAAAACAAAATATCTAATACAATTCTTTTGTTGAGAAAGCTTTAAATGCTAATCGAAAAAACTGATACTGCATCACATTTTTAGAGTAGGAATAGCATATTTTTTTCAAAAATTATATTACCTTTGCATTAAACCAAAGCCAAAGAGTGGCAAGCAAAATGCAGAAAGTATCACGCTGCGAAATCGGTGGAGATGATTTGAAAGATTAAAAATCGCAACTGAATATCAGAGATTTATAAGATATTGATGAACCCCAGGCGGATCACTAGAAGGTCAGGGAGTTACATCAAAGTAATTCTTTGGCTTTATGTTTATTACGCTAGTTTACCTGCTCCATGTAAACATGTAGATGTTAATTGGGGCTCAGCGGAAATTTCTGGTTGGTAAGTTTTAAAATTAGCTATCTTTGCTTAC
>ERZ773150.640-NODE-640-length-35552-cov-3.943714_pt1 | contig 35552 bp, 30 predicted proteins | sample MGYA00580845_ERZ773150 | MGnify/ENA primary metagenome ERZ773150 (study PRJEB29015, sample SAMEA2737848) | human gut metagenome | biome: human gut; feature: human-associated habitat; material: faeces | place: China | collected 2012 ...
GATGACAAAATTTGTAAAAAATAGATAAAATGCAAGTGAATGGAAAATGAATCCAAAAGTAGCCCCTTATGCTTCAGCATAGCCATTCGGATGATTCTTGTGCCATCTCCAAGCGTCGCCAATGATTTCTTCCAGACTTGCGTGCTGCGGATCCCAACCCAGAACTTCTCTTGCCTTCTGGCTGGATGCGACCAGTCTTGCCGGGTCGCCGGCTCTTCTCGGGGATTCAATTGCCGGAATCGGATGACCGGTGACGGCTCTTGCAGTTTCGATAACTTCCCGAACAGAATAGCCGATGCCGTTACCCAGATTAAAGATGTTGCTTTCGCCGCCATTCTGGAGATAACGAACCGCCAGAATATGAGCCTGTGCCAAGTCAGTTACATGGATGTAGTCCCGAATGCAAGTGCCATCTGGTGTATCATAGTCTGTACCAAAGATGGAGATTGCTTCCCGCTTGCCGTTTGGAACTTGCAGAATCAGTGGAATCAGGTGGCTTTCCGGATTGTGTGCTTCACCGATTGTGCCAGTCTTATCTGCACCGCAAGCGTTGAAATACCGGAGAGAAACATACCGCAGACCATGTGCCTTTGCAGTCCAATAGAACATCTTTTCCATTGCCAGCTTGGTTTCGCCATATGGGTTGGTCGGACAGGTGCGGTCGGTTTCCAGAATCGGAATATTTTCCGGTTCGCCGTAAGTAGCAGCGGTGGAGGAGAAAACAATTTTCTTGACATCGTGAGCCACCATTGCTTCCAGCAGTACCTTTGTGCCACAGAGGTTGTTGTCATAATACTTCAGCGGCAGGTTGACGCTTTCGCCAACCAGAGAGCAAGCAGCGAAGTGAATCACAGCGTCAATCTTTTCTTTGGTGAACAAGTCATCGAGGAATGCACGGTCACGGATGTCGCCCTGATAGAAGGTTGCACCTTCCGGAATGGCAGCCCGGAAACCGGTTTGCAGGTTGTCAGCAACAACAACTTCTTCGCCAGCACGAATCAGTTCGAGTGCGGTATGAGAGCCGATGTAACCAGCACCGCCGAATACTAAAATACGCATAAAAATTCATCCTTTCCAATGAGTTTTAATTTGTTTTGGGATTCTGTTTTCTATAAAAAGACGAAGAACCTCGTCCTTTTTTCGGTAATGACGCAGAGAACTGCTGCTTGATTTGCAGCAAAGAACGCAAATCTGATAAAATAGCGTATAGAATCGCACGATTTTCAAACTGTTCTCTTGTTTCCGGCAGCGGCTGTTCCTGATAGAACCGATGCAGAGCATCCAATTCCTCCAATAGAGCAACAGCATCATTTGTTTCATGATACTGTTCGCTGATGGTTTGTAGATAATCAGAAAGCGGCTTTGCCTGTGTGGGAATCAAGGTCAATTTGCAGATTTGCCGGTAAATCATCCGCAGAATCTCACATTGTTCTCGCCGCATCATGAGATACTGCATGAAATAGAGGTCTTGTTCGAGATAATGATTTCGCATAAACCGGACGGTTTCCTGTTCCATCTCGGTCAATAATTGATCTGTGCGATGAAAGCAGCTGCCGTCATAATCTGGATGTTCCGTCTTTAGAACATGAATTGCCATACGATGTAGAATCTGTTGCAATTCGGCATCCAGTTCGGATTGTTTGGCTTGAATCCGCCGCAAGTTGTTTGGCATAAAGCTGTTGAGCAGGATGCCCAGACCAACGCCAACCAGCAGCAAACCGCATTCATTTTTTAGCATGGGCAGCGATACGCCGCCAGCTGCCATGTAATGCGTTGCCAAGACGGTATTGACGGCGATGGAATCTTCCATGCGGCAGGTAAAACAAATCAATAGAAATAGGGGAAAGAATATGCCGAATGCCCACGGTTGATTCCCCAAAAGGGAGAAGATGGGCAGGCAGAGCAGTGTCATGATACAAAAGGCAATGCCTCTTCGCAGGGCACTGCTGCTCGTTTCCTGTCGGGTGTCCTGAATGGTCAGAAACGCAATGACTCCGGCAGAAGCAGCATATTCTAAGTGTAGCAGTCCAGCGAGTTCCATTGCCAGAACTGCACCGACTGTCATTTTTAAAATCTTTAACCAAGGAATTTTTTTCAAAAAAGTGGGGTTCAATGAGTTTTCTTTCTCTTTTCCTGCATCCATTTCACGAATGTGGTATAGTCCGGATAGGATGCAATTGCACCGCTTTTTGTAATGCTGTAATTTGCATAATAAACGGCAAAGGTCAACCATTCCTGCACCTGTTCCGGCGAGCAGGTTGCCAGCTGCGAAACAGTGATATGATTTTTTGCTAGACAGTACAGATATGCACCAATGATGGCATCGCCAGCCCCAGTGGTATCTTTTACCCGAACTTCCGGATTCTCTACATGGCTGGAAAAATGCGGTGTTAAAATCATAGCACCTTCTTTTCCCATAGAATAGAGTACCATTTTGCAGCCCTGTTCAAATAGCCAGTCCGCTGCATCTAAAATAGAGTGCTTGCCCGTGACGAAGAAGCATTCTTCATCAGAGAGCTTGACTAAATCCGCATAGGGGAGAAATTCCCGAACGGTTTCCTGACAAGCTTCCGCAGAAGACCAGAGCGGCAGGCGGATATTCGGGTCAAAGCTGATGATGGCATGGTTTTTCTTTGCCAGTTTTAAAACGGCTTTGTGGGTTTCTTTCATTGGGGATTCGACCAGAGAAACCGAGCAGAAGTGCAGGATACCGGTTTCTTCCAGCCAAATCGGCTGAATCTGTTCCGGCTGTAAGAGCAAGTCTGCACTGGGTTTCCGATAGAAGGAAAAATCCCGGTTGCCATCTGCTTTTAAGGAAACAAAAGCGAGGGCAGTATTGGCAGCATCTGTCCGGCAAACGCCGTCTGTTTTGACACCGCAAGCTTGAATGGTATCGACAATATAATCACCGAACGCATCGTTGCCGACCTGCGTCAGCAGGCGAGCATTTCCCTGTAATTTTGCGACAACCGCAGCAACATTGGTTGGTGCTCCGCCGCAAACACGGGTGAAAGATTCTACTTCTTTTAAGGCACAGTCCCGCTGTGCTGGAATAAAGTCAATCAGGGCTTCCCCGATTGCAGTCACATCATACATCTGAATCAACGCTCCTTTTTATGAAGTCAGAATGGGTGAATTTTCGCACAAAAAGAGTGTGAAATCGTTTTCGTCATGATGTCATTATACCATATTTCTGCCGTAAAAGATAGATGGATTTTTCACAAAGGTGAAAAATGATTTTTATCTCGGTTCTACAAAAAATATGAAAAATCTTTCATCCGAGGGTGCTCTTGCGTTCATGGAGGCAGCAAATCATTTTTTCACTGCGGCGGGGAATCTCCTGTTCCTGAATCAGATCCAACAGCATGGCTGCTGCTTCTGAACCGCCTGTGCGATGAGAGAGGGAAACCGTTGTCAGCGGCGGGTCATACAGGGTTGCAAGGCGATTGTTGCCGACCGCAGACACCTTGACTTGTTCCGGAACGAGAACATTTTGTTGTCGCAGGTAACTCATCGCACCGAATGCCAGTTCTGCCGTTGCACAGAAAATGCCGTCAAATGGCACATTTCGTTCCATTAGAATCCGAGCTGCTTCATAGCCATCTTCCATGTCAAATTGTGTTTCTACCATTCTCCGTTCATCCGGCTGAATCTGATATTGAGCGAGGGCATCGGTAAAGCCAATGCGGCGATTTCGACCGACTGCACGGTCTTTCAAGGTAACGCCGATGTAGGCAATTTCCCGGCAATCTCGTTTCAGCAGAATTTCCGTTGCCAGATAGGCAGATTGATAGTCATCAAAATAAACGCTTGGAATAATTTCTTCCTGCTGTGCCAACAGAACAATCGGTTTTTGATAGGAACGCATCACAGTGAGATGGCGTTTGGACATCAGCGTGCCCATAAAGATGACACCGTCCACATTGTTGGTGCGGAAAATCTTTAGAAATTCCAGTTCCTTTTCCACTTGGTTGCTGGTGTTGGCGAGCAGAATTTGATAGCCAGCCTGTGCCATGATGCGAGTAATGCCTTCCACCATTTCTGCAACAGGTTCTGAGTTGATACGGGGAACAATAACACCGACCAGATGATTTTTTCCGGTGCGGAGCATCTGTGCAGAAGGGCTAGGGGAATAACCGGTCTGTTCAATGACATTCCGAATGCGTTCTTTTTTTTCTTCGCTGACATACCCCTGATTTAAATAACGTGAAACAGTGGCAGGGGAAACGCCTGCCATTTTTGCGATGGTGTTGATGGTCACGTTCATCCTCCGTTCTTTTTGGTGTAGCACCAGTTTTTTTATGATGTCTCAAAATCGTAATTTGCACTCACCTTATTATAACATGAAACCCATAAATCTGTAAAGAATCGGAGCAAAAAAATTTCTGTGTGGAATCGTTTTCGTTGTTAATTTTTCTTTTATAAACTTCCTAAATTATACAGAACATCTTCTATTTTTTCAATATTTTCAGCATCGTGCATGACTTCCTTTGCGTAGCGTTGCACAATTATCATGCAATCTGTCAGCGTGTACGTATGCGTTTCCCGCAGCTTCCAAGCAGAAACGATGGCAATTTCATGAAGAGCAGTGAGCAACTTTTGATACTGTATCAAGGCGTTTCCGGTGTTCAATGCTTGCAGCCAATATAGATAAAGGTAATAGGAACAAAAGTTTCGGAACGCTGGAATCCATGGTTCAGCGACTTTTGCAAATGCCTGTAAATCTGCATCGGTAACCGGATGTTGTTGGATTTGCTGCATCCAGTCTGCCCATTCCGGAGTCATCCATTCGAGGCTATCATATAAATGTTGAACAGATTCGTGATGAAGAAATACAGGCTTGCTGGGGATGGGCTGTAATTCTGGGAAATCGTCTGTCTTTTCTTCGATCCAATCTTGAAACTGCTGTACATAGTGCAACCCGTAACAGAGTGCCTCTGCAAGCGGAATGCTTGTTTCCTGAAACAATTGCAGCAGAACAGCACGTGTTTCAAGCAGGCAATTCATCCAATTCAAAGAATAGGGGAGTTCCGCTTCATTGACGGGTTCGGATGGTTCGTCTTGTGTGAGCGGAATTGCTTGGAACGGTTCTGTTTGCGTCAAGACCAGACGGGCAGCCTCTGGACAGGCAAGCGAGAGCACGTGTTCTGTAAAAAGCGTATAATCCTGCGGAATGCGTGGGAACTGTCGGCAGGTATCACAGAGCAGGTGTTCTCCAGCTTGTATTTGTAAGTCACAAAGTTTTTCTGCGTTCCAGAACGGACAGTTTCCATCTTCCCGATTTTGAAACATCCACTCATCGTCTTCATTTTTTGTGAGCGTTGAGCGGATGGTTTCCCCGATGGGGGAACAGGTCTGCTGATAGGTTTGGAGTGTTTTTGGGTCGATGACAATTTCCCAGCCTTTACAGCAGCTGTCTGGACAATCGCCAGCCGTGCAGTGAAACACTTCTGTATAGGGGAAAGTATAGTGTTGCATAGCGTGAAAGCCCTCCTAAGAGAGAATGGTTATGGATTGGTTGGGGTTTCGGTGGAACTGGAATCCGCATCATCAGACGGCAGATTCATCAGAACAGAGGCGGAGTCTGAAACAACATTCGGGTACTTGCCGTCCCATTTCTGAATCTGCTGATACCGCAGTACCTTGTCATTCAAAGAGGCATTGATTTTTTCGTTGGCAGCAGCTTCTGCTTCTGCCTTTTTCAAGGTTGCCTCTGCATCGGCATCCGCTGCAATGGTTTTCTGTTTTGCAGCAGCTTCTGCTTCAATAATCTGCTGTTCTTTTTCGGTTTCTGCCCGAAGTTTGTTTTGTTCGGCAACTTGTTTCTGTTCGATGGCAGCATTGAACTCCTCGGAGAAATCAAAGTCAACAATATTGAACTTGTCGATTAAAATGCCATAGTCGGAAACCTTTTCCGAGAGTGTCTGCCCGATTTCGTCCCCAACAGCAGAACGCTTGGTAATCAATTCTTCTGCGGTGTATTGTGCAGTAACTGCCTTGACCGCTTCTTGAATGGCAGGCTGCAAGACGGTATCGGAATACTGTTCGCCGATGGTTTGATAGATGGTAGCGGAAGCGTCTTTTGTGATGTGGAAGTTGATCGCAACCGAGCTGGAAATGGTCTGCAAATCCTTAGAAACGCTGTTGGAAGCGACTTCTGTCTTTTGAATCTTGTTGTTCATCATTACAACTTGCTGGACGAATGGCACTTTAAAATGTAAGCCTTCATCCAGTACACGATTGCTGACGCTGCCCATGGTTACGACAACGCCGGCATGACCAGCCGGAACAATGGTGGTTGCACTGGTAGCAGCGACAATGATTAAGAGTGCAGCGACACCGGCAATAATCCAACCGGTTGCTTTTTTCAGTGATTTCATAAAGAGTCCTTTCTATGAAAAGAGGGGGCGTATTTTGATTTTGAGAGAATGGTTTCAAATTGACAAGAGAAATCAATTCATGCTATAATCCAATCAGGATTCCAGCAGAGATAAGAACAGTTGGTGTAACTCTGGATTCTGATGGGGCAGCCGCAACGGTTTGCGGTCGTTGTTGGTGAAGCAGTGCTGAGAAGTTCCGGTCACGCAGCAGCGAGATTCCCCAGGCTTATAGATTTCGTAGGATAACGCAAGCCGAACACCGTTGTACTCCGTAATCTTGCAGGTTGCCTGAAATGTTTCCCCGAACTGGAATGGAATATGATAAGAGCAGGTGACACCCAGCACAGGCATTAAAATGCCATTGTGTTCCATCTGGTCATAGGGAACGCCTTTTTGTGCCATGAATGCCACACGGATTTCTTCCATCCAACGGATATAGTTGGAGTGGTGGACAATCTGCATCCGGTCGGTTTCGTAGTACTGGACGGGACGCTGATAGACAATGGATTCTGGAGTAATGATATGATGCATAAAACAACAACCTTTCTATCATATAAATGGAGGAGAAGAACATGAACGAACAAATCACCATTCCGGCAGATGGCATATGGATTTTAAATCGTTTGCAGGAACATGGCTATGTAGGGTATGCCGTCGGCGGATGTGTGCGGGATGCACTGCTGCACCGAACACCGTATGACTGGGATTTCTGTACCTCTGCAACGCCGGAGCAGATACAAGCTTGTTTTTCAGATGTACCCTGTCTGACCATTGGCAGCCAGCATGGAACAATTGGCGTTTTGCGGAATCATACGGTATATGAGATTACCACATTTCGCAAGGAAACCACCTACCATGACCACCGTCATCCAGATGCGGTACAATTTGCCGATTCGCTGCAAACAGATTTACAGCGGCGAGATTTTACCATCAATGCGATGGCATATCATCCGGAAACCGGAATCATAGACCCCTTTCATGGAGCAGCAGACTTGCAGAAACGGCAGCTGCGATGCGTAGGCGTTCCGACAGAACGATTTACAGAAGATGCCCTGCGGATTTTGCGAGCAGTTCGGTTTGCTGCGGTGTATGGGCTAACCATTCAGCCGGAAACAGCAGCAGCGATGGAACGAACAGCACCATTTCTAAAATGGGTGTCTGCGGAGCGGATTCTCTCTGAATGTGACCGCATTGTCACGGCTCCGTATGCTGCTGCAACATTGGCAGCATATTGCTCTATTTGGTTTCGTCTGTTTCCAGAGATGCAGCCGTTGCAGGGCTTTCAGCAGTATCATCCACGGTATGCATACGATGTATGGGAACACAGTCTGCTGGCATTGTCCCACAGCGACCAGCAGGACACAGTGCTTTGCTGGGCAGCATTGCTGCATGACATTGGAAAACCATCTTGTTTTCATCGGGATGCAGCCGGAATCGGGCATTTCTACGGACATCCGGCAGAAAGTGCAGCATTGGCAAAGCAAATTTGCAAGCGTCTGAAAATGGATCGAAAGCGAACCGATGCCATTGTTGCATTGATTACTGCACATGAAGTGCAATTATTACCGCAACGCTCTTATTTGCTGCGGATGCTGCGAAAATATGGAGCGGTACAGACAAAACGCTTGCTTGCTCTGCGAAAAGCGGATTTGCAGGCACAAGTTCCAGCATATGCAGAGCAGGACTTGCAAAAACTGGAGCAGATGCAGCAGCTTTTACAGGAATTATTGCAAGAGCAGGCATGCTTTCAGCTGAAAGATTTGGCGATTCGTGGAAACGATTTGCTTGCAATGGGGATTCCAAAGGGTGTTCTCATTGGGAAGCTGCTGCAAGATGCACTGGAGCAGGTCATTCGTGGCAAGTTGCCGAACGAACGGGAAGCCTTGTTGCAATGGGTGCAGGAGCGATGGAATCGAAGAAAACAGCATCAGAATCCTACTGATTAGTATAAACCAGTTTGGGAAATCTGTCAAGAAAGTTCATAACGCCGTAGGCGAACTGCGGTCAAGCTGGCTCAGCTTGGCGGAGGGGAATTGTTAAGGGGGACAAGCTGTCCCCCTTAACAGAGGTTTTGATTGCATACAACAAAAATCTAAGAGAAAATCGAACGAAATTGCAATTGCCTTTAAAATCAGGAGGATGTAATGAGAAATAAGGTTTCAGGGGCAATTGCAGTTTCCAAGGCAAGCTGGGGATGTGCCCCAGCCTTGCCGAATCAGTTTCAGGTGGTTTCCCAAGAACCATTTTATTTCGAGTACAGTTCAGACGTTCTTTTGTGCAAAAAACACAAACCAAACACACGGTAATCACATGAAACGGCGAACGCGAACTTTTGAAATCAAAGTTCAGCAGCTTGAAGCGGAAGAAAATAAAGTGAATAAGAAATAAAAGAAAGCAAAATCCTGTTTTTACGTTATTAAGCATATTTCACACTTAATTTATCAAAATCGTGGAAAAAACTATTGACAAATCACAAAAGCTGTGGTATTATATAATCAAGGAAAGGGAAAAAGAACAGAAACCAAAAAGAAGTTCCCCAGACGGAAACACAAGTTGGTGGATGTTCCAAATGAACTTTCGGAACGCATATTAAGGGTTAAGACAATCGGTCTTTTAATATGCAGATATTTTTCCAGTGAGGAGGGTGAGATCCCATGGCAAGTGAAGAACCACAGTACATATGCTGTCAGGATCGCATCCTGATCCAGTCGCTGTAAGAATTGGGTATTAGGATCAGAAAAACTGGTCGCATGCCAAGGAAATGATAAAGTTGGCAGACTGGAAAATGGAATGTGATTTGACGAGTGTGACTGTACCAACAGAAAATTCGGATTGGCAGCATAGGTGAGAACCTAATGCAAGATGATGACGATCTTGTATCGACGGCGAAAGCCTTGAGAATAGATGCCGGAACGAAATTTTGCAGGCAAAGGGATGATTCTTATGACAAGAAGAACCGATTTGTGCAGGCAGCTTACAAAATAATTGAAAAAGGTGAGTCCAATGGAAGGGAAAGCTTTTTAATTTGTATTTCGTAGAAAAGGAATGATTCCCATGGAAGGTTACCATATTACTTAAAACCAAAATTTTATGTAAGGGTGGTTCCCATGTACTAATCGTATAAAAAATTCTGGAAAACGATATTACTTGAAAAAGGTGAGTCCAGTGGCAAAGAAAAGAGATTATTTAGCTGAAAAATAAGATGTTGGGAGTGAGTCCAATCGAAGCTTCAGCGAAAGAATGAAAGTTCTTTCAATCCTTTATCTGAAAAAATAAAAAATGCACCCAAGCGGAGGTCTACTGCTGTGGGTGCTTTTTCGTTTATCTGGAAAACCGCATTCCCTGTACAAGGTTATGCGATTTCTGATAGGCAGCAATGGCATTTAAAACGCCACGCTTGTTTCTGCTCCAGAGCGGAGCAACCAGTGTTCGAGCATCGCCGTCGCCGGTCAAGCGTTCGATAACGGTTTCCGGTGGGAAATAGGTCAGCTGTTCTGCAATAAGGGCAACATAAGTTTCTTGGTCAAGCGTGGAAAGTCTGCCGTCTTGATACCACTTTTCCAGTGGTGTGTCTTGAATGACATGCAGTAGCTGTAATTTTACTGCATTTGGCTGCAGCTGTCCCAGCTGGCGAGCGTTGTCCAGCATTTGTTCGATGGTTTCTGTTGGCAGTCCATTGATGAGATGCACACAGGTGCGAATCCCACGGGCTTTTAAGTTAGAAAATGCAGATAGAAAGACATCATTTTCATAACAGCGATGGATGAGCATTGCAGTTTTCGGCTGAAAGGTCTGTAAGCCTAATTCTACAGTTAAAACGGTACGGTGAGAAAGTTCCTCCAAATAATCTAAAACATCCTCCGGCAGGCAGTCTGGACGTGTTCCGATAGAAAGTCCGATGACATCCGGTTGTTGCAGGGCAGTTTCATAGCGTTCTTTTAAGATAGAGAGCGGTGCATAGGTGTTTGTGTGTGCTTGAAAATAGGCAATCAGCTTTGCAGTTGGAAACTTTGCATGAATGCGTGTCCGTTCGGTTTGCAGCTAGCCGCTTCCGCCATCGCAGAAAATACAGCCGCCAGTTCCCTTTGTGCCATCTAAGTTTGGGCAGGAAAAACCGCCGTCTACGACTGCCTTCATGACACGGCAGTGAAATTGATTTTGGTCGTATTCAAATCGGGCATAGTATCGTCTGCCACCATCCCACATAAACATGCATCCTTTCTGAGAAAAGTCAGAAAAATAGCTGCTGTCATAAAAATGACAAGCAGCTATTTTTTATTCTTCGTTGTCAGCAGCAGCTTCGGTTGTAGCCGCTTCGCTGTCGTTACTTGTTGCAGTGTCACCAGTTGCTGCATCTGCATTGTCGTCCTGTGTTGCAGAATCTGTAGCAGCTTCTCCGCTGATTTCGCCAGCACCTTTTTGTACCGTGATAATAAAACCATCTGTATTATTTCCGGAAATACTATAGCTATCCTTCTTCGGAATTTTCACTTCTGTTTCTCCGTTGGAGTTTGCAGCATAGTAATAAATCTCATAGGAAGCATCATCGGTTGTATAGGTGAGTGGCTGGTCGATGGTATAAGACTTGAGATAGTCCAAATATTCTTCCAAGCAGTAGTTATTTTCATACATAATCAGGGAATGCGGTAAGCCAACATACCGGAAATGATGCGGCATATAGTCTACACCCGTGATACTGGTTTTATCGTCCGGATACCGCAGAATAAAGCCGTAATACCAGCAGTTTGCAACCATCCATTCATTCCGCTTTGTCAGGTAGGCAACGACTTCGCCCGTGGAGGTAATCAATCCGATATCAAACGTGTAACCGCTGCTGCGTTCTGCCAGAACATTGGTATACAAGCTGTCAGAATCGGTATTGGTTACGCTGGTGCTGTGAATCTGCAAGTTTACTGTCCCCTGAGAAGCCTGATATGCATCAAACAGATTGATAAGCGGATTCCGCATTTCTGTCTGGAACGTCAAAGATTCAGAACGAGGCTTTAAAGACGTGTCAGAAAGTGTAGAAAAGTCCGTAAAGTCCGTTTTTCCAGAGTAAGGGCAAGTGTTGCTGACCATGACCAGAGAGCCATTGTGCAAATCCGAATCGGAAAGTGTAATGGTATCATAATTCGGGTCGTCATTTTTTGTGGTAGCAACGGTTTCATTGTCCTTTTTGTTGTCTTTTGCCTCTGTTGGCTTGTCAGTTGCCTCTGGAATGCCGTTGTTGGTGTCGGTTGAGAACGTGCCCTCACTGACAACATAAGTGACATTCGCCCGTGTAACCGTTCGGACAACAAAATCAATGACTAAAATCAAACAGATTAAACAGGCAAGAGCAATCGCAACACTGATGATTTGCGGCCGCTTTTTAGTTTTCTGTTTCACGTTTCCATCTCCTTTTATTCATAGAGTTCCGAGGAAGATTCTTCTGGGTCAGTGGCTTCTGTATCGCCATTGCCATAAAGGTCTTCACTGCTGGAATCAAGTTCTGTTTCTGCATCTGATGCCGTTTCTGTGCTGTCTGAATCATCAGATGAATCTGTGGTGGTTGCTTCTGTTGGCGGATAGGTTGTTTTTTCCAGATGGGTTGGCATTTCATAACCGCCATTGACCAGCCCATACATCGCAAAGCTATCAAAAACAGGGTTCATTTCTGTCGGGGCATATGCTGTTACAACAACATATTCATTTCCGTCTACTGCAGTTGCATAGCTTGCAAGGCACTGCATTGCCTGATCCGTAAAGCCTGTTTTTCCGCCGATGATGGTCATATTTTTTACTTCGTTGCCATACATCCGCTTATACATGGTGCTCAGCAGAATCATTCCACTTGGATGCTGCTGCGTGGAAGTGGTGCGATATTCAACACTGCCTAGAATTTGCCGACAGGTGGGATTTTCCATCGCCGCTTTCATCAAAATGGCAATGTCCAATGCAGTAGAGTAATGATTTTCATCGTGCAAACCAACAGCATTTGTGAAGTGTGTGTGATTCATACCAAGAGCTTTTGCTTTCTGGTTCATCAGAGCAACAAAGGTTTCTTCATTGCCAGAAACATAATCTACAATTGCCATGGTTGCATCTGCACCGGACGGCAGAGCCATACCATATAAGAGGTCAGTAATGGAAACGGTTTCGCCGGATTCAAAGCCAGCCCGAGCAGCTTCCTGTTCAATCAGTGGGGCAATCAATTCATAGGTTATGGTGTAAGTATCATTGAAATCCTTGATATTTTCAACTGCAACCAACAAGGACATCAACTTTGTCATAGATGCCGGATACATTTTCTGTTCGCAGTTGCGGTCAGCCAAGATTTGATTGTTTTTGACATCTAGCAGCACAGCATATTTGCTGTAAATGTTATTTTCTGTCAGTTTCTTTTCATCCTTCGCATATTCAGGATAATTGTCAATCACCATCGAACCATCACTGGCTTCACTATAGGAAATATCTGTGATGGGCTGTGCAATCATGCTGCCGCTGCCGGAGGAGGTTGCCGTACTTTGTACGGGGTCGCCTCGAAAGACTTCGGAGAGAATGACGGTCAATAAAACGATGAGAAATAATCCGCCTGCAATCGTACCCAATAGGGGAATCCAATTGATTTTACCTGTATATTTGTTGCGAAAGACCATAATGACACCTCTAAATTTGATGAAATCGTTTTAAAATAGGGGATTGTGTTTCAATTTTGCAGAAAGTTGCGAAATTGCCTCAATACACCATGTTAATTATAATACAGAAAACCTCGTTTGTCAATAGCAATGGGAACGCTGTTTTTAGAAATTCGGCAGAAGAATAGAAAGAAGCGGCAGGGAAATTCTGCCGCTTCGTAAGATTTTGAACGCAATCTGCTTATTCGGTCATGCCGATTGTCTTTTCCAGACGATGGTAGAACTCTAAGATACCATTTCTGGAGGTAAAGGCGGTGCGTTTTGCAAGGAATCCGGAATATTCGCCATTTCGCAAAACATAATAGGATTCTTTATCCTTTGCCAAGAATGTAATGACTTCGGTTGTACCGTCTTTCAGGTTGTAAGTCAATGTAATTTCTGGTTCTTCTTCCATTGGAACATTATCTGTCAAGTCCAATGTGGAAGTGGTAAGACCGGTTAAGTTGTCATACAAGGTGGTCAATGCATCCACTGCATCTGTTCCCAGTGCAGCGACATCAATATCATTGACAGTGTACTGTTTGTTTTCAGAATCCAGTTCCATATTCAAATCGGTTTCACCGTCAATATGAACTTGAACAGAAGCAACATCTGCCATATCGGCATCATAAATGACATCGCTCAGGAAGTCTGCTGGTTCTGCCAGCAAGAAACTAATATAGCTTGTTGCACAATAGAAAATCTGTCCGGTTTCCTTTTGCAGACATTCTACAAACTGTGCGGATTCTGTGTCATAATCCTTTGCATAGATGGTAGTTTCCGTGCCGTCCTCCTGCGAGAAATAGAAGGTATAAGCAGGGTCATCAAATCCATATTCTGCATATTGGTCTTCTGTAACATGTTCTTCGCCGAACTTATCAATAATCAACTGCATGATATTAGTTTGCAGGTTGTTGATGTTCAGAACATTGACAAAATCCGATTCAATCGGGCTGACCATTTTCCAAGAAGTTGCATCTTTTTTCTTCAAATCAAAAACAGTTTCGCCATTGTGAATCAACTTCATCTGGTCAATCTGGGAATTCTGATTGGTCTGCACATAAATGCTCTTGAGAGAATTTTTGTTTGGGCGGAGATAATCGCCATACTTGGCATCCACTAAGAAAACATCGTCAGATTTGTCAGACATTATATAATAGTACTCCTTCGTTGCGGTGAGTTTTCCCGTATATAGTGTACGAGAACCATCATCTGTGGAAAGGGTAATGGTATAGGGGTTGTCCAACTCATATTGTTTTTTGATGTCCTCGGTTGCAACGCCTAAATTTTCTGTAGCAGTCAGGTTGCAGAGCGAACCAGCAACAGAGTTCAAGAAGTAAACATTGATATGGAAATCGGTGTCTTCTGTCAATTCCCAGACATTGCTTTCTGCTCCGATCACAGCGGTGTAATCATCGCCATCTGGTGTTTGAATTTCAATTTTGTTGATATTGGAAGAATTAAAATCCACCAACTGCAATGCAGCAGCGTCTTCCGATTCTTTTTTTTGTTTTTCTTGGTTGTTGTTCCGAACGAACAAATAAGCTCCCAACGTAATTGCAACCAGCAAAACCAGCGAAAGAATCACAATCACTTGTTTTTTCATAATCGCTTCCTCCGTTTCCGCTTAACTGTTCCGCCGTTTTACCCAAACGCCAACACCAATGATAATGATAGCGACTGGCAGAGCAGCAAAGACAATCATCAGCGAACGAGCAGAATTTGCATCCGGCAGAGAAATTTCATCGTAAACAGTGGATTTGCTGTCAATGCCCATATCCACATCGGTATCATACATCCAGCTAATGGTACTCAGATACAGATAAACAGCAACGATGTACCGGCTGTCCTGCAAATGGGTATCATCCAAGAAATCAGCGTTTCCGAAGACTGCCAGCTTTGCGTTGTTTTTGGTGTTGCTCTGGGAATAACCAGCCAGCATCAATTCGCTGTTGGTGATTTTTTTCGTATCGTATGCACCGCCATTCGGTTCACCAACTGCGGTATCATTGGTGGTCAGCAGTTCTGCGGTGGTAAGTGTGCCAGTGGTGTCTGTATCAAAGTAGAAACTTCTGGAGTTCGTCATATACGGAACTAAGCCCTGATTTATCAGAGAAGAAGTCAGGTCAGCCGCTTCGCTGTCACTGCTCAGTTCGACCAGATTACATTGAATGGTGCTGTCATCGCCGGAAACATGCATGGAAGCATCGGTTTCCTTTACAGTGTCATAGTCCATGATAATGCTGAATTCTTCCATAATCAAATCCAAGTTGGTATAGTTGAATTTTCCGGCATTCGGGGACATCAGCAGGGAAAGATTTCCGCCTTCGTTCAGGTAAGCGTCCAGTTTGTCCTTGTCGCTGTCTGAAATATCAGAAGTCGGAGCAGCGACCAGAACCATGGCTGCATCACTCGGAACAGCATCTACATCAGAGAGCAGCAGGGATTTTGCAGCATAGTTGTAGTTTTGCAGGTTCTTTTTAAATTGTGTGTAGTTGTCATCTGCGGACTTTTCACCATGTCCAGTCAGGAAGTAAACAGTCGGCGTGAAGCCATCTACAACGGATTTGATTGCACCCGTCAGGATGTTTTCGCCGTTGAATGTCTGAGAAACAGCGTTGCCGTTGTCATCGCTATTGGTCGTGTACATGGTGTTGCCCGGGATTCGCTTTTTGGTGTCGCCGCAAACCAGCACCATATCACCAGTGTTCAGCGTCAGAGCATTATCTGGATTGATTTTTTCCATGGTAGCTTCATCGCTGTTCGGGTCAATATCAATGAGGTTGATGCAGTCATGCTCATCATATTCTTTCAAAGCCCGATAGAGTGCCAGTGTATCCACGCTGTCTTTGATGTCATCCATCTTTGCGAGCACATAAAAGTCAATTTTTGTGCCGTTTTGGTCGAGTTCATCCAAATAAGCAGTGGTAGTTTTGCCCAAGCTGTATTGTTTATTTGGAGAAACGTCCCAGCCCAAATCCAATTGCGAAACAATCATATTTAAAATGACTGCAATCACAATGACCAGAACCGCCATAATCCAAGCGATGCTGGAAAACTTTTTGTTTTTAAAATTGTGAAACTTTTTTTCTTCCATCGTGCATTACCTCCGGCTCCAACGTCTTTTTTCTACAGAAATCACAGTAAGAATCAGGAACACTGCAATTTCTGTGCAGTAAGCGAACAAATCCGATACCTGCATATAGCCGTTTGAGAATGTGATAAATTTCTGCTGATTGGAGAGCCAGTGCAGCAGGTCGGACAAAATCGGAAGGTTAGAGAAAAAGGAATAAGTACCAATGTTGTCCATCAGCAGCAAGATGATGATAGCAGCTTCGCTCATGATGATGGAAAGAATGATGGATTCTGTGAAAGAAGAAATCAGAATGCCCAGTGCAATGCAGACCAGACCAAACAGATAGAATCCCACATAAGTACAGATTAAATTTGCCAGAATGACATGACCGTTTAAAGCGGTAACAATCGGGTAGAATAAAGAAACTGCCAGCATAATCAGGAAGATGGTAGCAGTTGCCAGGAACTTCGCCAGTACGATTTTAGTAACACTAATCGGGCTGGAGAGCAAGAGCACTTCTGTTCCATTCTTTCGTTCTTCCGAAAAGCTTCGCATCGTCAGAACGGGGAACAAAATAGCAAGGTAAAACAAGTTCGTGTAGAACAAAGATGTGAATGAGAATTCATAGAGAGAAGATGCAGCAGAAATATCCATAATCATCGTCAGCGAGAATGTCAGCGTGAAGAATGCCAACACCGCATACGCTGCCGGTGAAAGGAAATAGCTCTGTAATTCCTTTTTATAAAGTGAAAACATGATGGGGTGAACCTCCTTATTGATCCGTATGCGGATGATGGTTGGAATCGTCTTGCTTGTCCGTGGATTCTTGTTCGGTGTCGTCTGCTTCCAATTCCTTTAAAAGTGCCTGCATGGAAGAACGCTGTTCCGAACTGGACGACTGGTTGACCAACTTGACGAATACCTGTTCGAGGTTCTTCTTCTGTTCCTGTACTTCCAGCACATCGAACTTTTTGACCAGCAGAGCTGCCAGCAGGGAATTCCGGATGTCACTGCTCTGCAATTCCACATCATAAGTATAGATACCAGTTTTGAAACGGGAAATATTGGAAACATTGCGAACGCCGTCCACCTGCCGCATGGTAGCAGCCACTTCCTGCGAACCGCCCTTAACCTTGAGGTGTAAAATTGGGTTGGTGTCTGCCCGTTCTTCGAGGTGGTCAATGGTGTCCACTGCCCGAATCTCGCCTTTGCTAATGATGACGACTCGGTCACAGACAGCACTGATTTCACTCAGAACGTGAGAGCTTAAAATAATCGTATGATCCTGTTTCAATTCCAGAATCAGATTCCGGACTTCAATGACCTGTTCCGGGTCAAGACCAACAGTCGGTTCGTCTAAAATCAAAACATCCGGTTCGCCAAGCAGTGCCTGTGCAAAGCCAACACGCTGCCGATAACCTTTCGAGAGGTTGCGAATCAGACGACCTGCAACATCGGTAATCCGCAGGCGATCCATTGCCTTTGCAACTTGAGCCTTGCGTTTCACGCCCGGAACACCTTTCAGCCCAGCAACAAATGTCAAATATTCCTTAACTTTCATATCTGGATAAACTGGCGGAATTTCCGGCAGGAATCCGATGTGGCGTTTTGCCTTGATCGGATCTTTTGCAATGTCAAAGCCATTAATGGTGACCGTGCCGGAGCTGGACGGGATGACACCGCAGATGATATTCATTGTGGTGGATTTTCCCGCACCGTTTGGCCCTAGAAAGCCGAGGATTTCGTGATCTTCTACGGTAAAGCTGATGTTTTTCACAGCGGCTTTTTGCCCGTAGTATTTGGTTAGGTTTTTGATTTCAACCATAAAAATCTCCTTTCCGCATATTCGGAATGATACCGAAAAGCACTCCTATTTATTATTGCAAAAAAACTTGTATGTGTCATGGACGAATTGTAATCATTATATTAAAATCGGGGAAAACTGATAAATTCCCTGAAAAAGTGCCCGTGAAAATCGTGCGGATTTTGGAAATTCTGTGCCAATGGTATCATAACAACCTTATGTGGGCGTTTTGTGAAAGGTCAGCGGAAATCAGAAAAAATTCCGCAAATTCCAAGAAATCTGAAAAAACAGGAACAAAGTATGGTCAATTTATACAAACGGGTTTCCTTAATTATGGGCAAAACGCTGAAAAAACCGTTTCTTTTGTCATAAGGGTTGACAATCAAAAGGGCTTGGGGTATAATTTGAATATAAAAGTGGACGCATTGTGTGTGGATTTTGTGAAAAAATATGAATGCACAACTGTAACGGTTGTGTGCAGTTCTTTTTCTGCTTGTCAGAGCGGACACACCGGTACCGTACCGATGAAAGGATGCGTGTTCTGGGAAACGCACATGCCGGCTACAAAACCATTTTTACTTTATATTCTATTTCTTGAAAGGGGAAATTTTTCCATGCAGTTTAAGAAGAACAAAACTGTTCTGGCAGCGATTCTTGCTGCTGCAATGGCATGCAGTGCAATTGTTCCGACTGCTGCTTCCGCAGCTGGTACCAGAACAAAGGCAGAAGCATACGGTGACAGCACCTATGCAGCACGATTCATGTCTTTGTATGATGACGTAATCACAAACGGTGTTCAGAATGGCTATATGTCCAGCACTTCTACCGTTAGCGGCGGTCTGGGTGTACCGTATCACTCGGTTGAAACCCTCTGTATCGAAGCTCCGGACTACGGTCATGAAACCACTTCTGAAGCTTTGTCCTACTTGGTATGGACCGCAGCAATGCGTGATAACATCGTAAATAAGGCAAACAAGGGCGAAATCACCGTTAAGGGTGAAAAGGATGCCGCTTCCGAAACCGTTGGCGATACCGCAAAGGCTTGGAAGACCATGGAAGCTACTTTGATTCCGGATACACAGGCTGGCATCATGCAGAAGCAGCAGCTGAGTGCAACCTACAGCGATGAATGGGAACAGATTGAACTGTATCCGACCGACATGCTGAACGGCAACAACGCTGTAAACCCGATTCACCAGTACTTCACAAGTGCATACGGCAGCGATAAGGGCTTGTACCTGATGCACTGGCTGGCTGACGTAGATGACTGGTATGGCTTTGGTGCTGGTACTTCTTCTCAGTACAAGCAGCAGAACGTAAGCGGTTCTTTCACCATGATCAATACTTTCCAGCGTGGTGAACAGGAATCTTGCTGGGAAACCATTCCGCATGCTTGCGTAGAAGAACTGAAGTTTGGTATTCAGAACGGTCAGGAAGGCAGCACTCGTATCGGCGGTATGAAGGGCTTCTTCAACACCGAACAGAAGGTTGCTCAGCAGTATTCTTACACCAACGCACCGGACGCAGAAGACCGTGCAATTCAGGCTGTATACGCTGCAAACAGATGGGGCGTTGCGGATCAGAGCGTTGACTCCAAGTGGGGCGGCTCTCAGAAGCTGGATGTTCTGGCTGCTAAGATGGGTGACGAAACCAGAAACAACATGTTCGATAAGTACTACAAGACCATTGGTACAACCAATAAGTGGGATAGTTCCAACAGCGATGGTCAGTATTACCTGATGAACTGGTATACCTCTTGGGGCGGTGCTTTGGATGGTTCTTGGGCATGGCAGATCGGTTGCTCGCACGCACACGAATTCTACCAGAACCCGCTGGCTGCTTACGCACTGGCATATGACACCAACCTGAGCTCCAACATGAAGGCACAGGGTGCTGTAGAAGACTTCAAGAAGTCCTTCCAGACACAGATGGAATACTACCTGTGGCTGCTGTCTAATGATGGCGTAATCGCTGGTGGTAGCACCAACTCTGTAAATGGTCGTTATGAAGAACACAGCAAGAATGCATCTGGTACTGCTGAATTCAACAAGATGGTTTATGTAGAACACCCGGTTTATGCTGACCCAGGTTCGAACCACTGGATCGGTAACCAGGTATGGGCTGTTCAGCGTCTGGCTGAATTGTACTATGTTGTTAAGACACAGGGCGATGCAAGCGGCATCACTGTTGGCGGCATGGATCTGACCACTGCTCTGGAAACCATTCTGGACAAGTGGACAGGCTGGTTCCTCGACAACTCCATTTTGGGTAAGGCAAGCGGAACCATCACATTTGAAGATTATTATGAAAAGTACCATGAAAAAGATGGTACTGGCAAGACCAAGTTTGAAATTCCGGATCTGAGCACGGTTACCGATGATGGCACAAGCTTCTCGATTCCGTCCAGCTTGATCTGGTCTGGCGAACCGAATTCTTGGACAGGCACATATCAGGAAAATACCAACCTGAAGGCAACTATCGTTGGCTATGGCGACGGCGACCTCGGATGCGTATCTTCTCTGGCAAACACTTTGATTTACTATGCAGCAGGTCGTGGCGTTTCTGCAAGTGATCTGGCAACTGGTGAAGCTTCTTATAAGTCCAGCAGAGGTACAAAGAGCACTGATATGAAGGATCGTGCAGCACAGTCCCTGTATCTGGCAAAGGAACTCCTCGACAGAGAATGGAACAAGTATCGTGACGATATTGGTCTGGGCGTTTCTGACCACAACACCAACTTGACACGTTTGTGGGAAACCAAGCTGGTTCTGCCGAATGGTCAGCGTACAAATGGTCAGGGCAAGACTCTGGCTAAGGGCGATTACACCGGTAAGATGCCGAACGGCGACCTGATTCAGGACGGCGTAGCATTCGTTGATATTCGTTCGAACTACAAGAGCGATCCGATGTATCTGGAAGCTGAAAAGTACTATAAGCAGGATGGTAACACCGATAATTATTACTTCACACTGCACAGATTCTGGCATGCTGGTGACATCATGATGGCTCTGGGTACTATGTCTGAAGTATATCCGGATCTGACTCCAGATTCTGAAACTCCGGATACAGATGCTCCGGTTGTAACACCGTCTGATGTAACCGTTAAGGTTGGCGAAACCAAGGATCTGACCGTTGATCAGACTGGTTGCGACTTCAAGTCTGACGACGAAAGCATCGCTTCCGTTTCTAAGGACGGCACTATCACTGGTGTAAAGGAAGGTAAGACTACCATCACTGTAACCAACAAGGATGGCAAGTCCACCACTGTAACTGTTACTGTAACAGCTGCAACTACAACAGAAGCTACTACAACAAGCGAAGCTACAACCACTACAGGTGCAAAAACTACAACAACTGCTGGCGAAACTACTACAGTTGACCCGAATGCAGATAACATCGGTGACGTAAACCTGGATGGTGTTGTAGACATCGCTGACGCTGTAACATTGAACAAGTACCTGGCTGGCGTTGTACAGCTGAGCGATCAGGCTCTGCGGAACGCTAACTGCGATCAGAGCCCGAGCGATATCGATAACATCGGCGACAAGGATACTACCGCTTTGGTAAGATTCGTTCTGAACGTAGAAGGCTATCAGGATCTGCCGTTCATGGGTGAATAAGATATACGTTTGTATTTAATAAATTGCATATTCCAATATTGATGTAACGATCGCAATTTTAGTTGCGTTAAAAGAGAACCGTATGGCGAAAGCTGTACGGTTCTTTTATTTTTTGAGGATTTTAGAAAAAACAGCAAATCTATCTAAAAATTGCTTGACAACGGACGAGAGAAGTTGTATAATTGATATATACTTTATGAGCGTTTCATAGTTGGAACATCATGAAATTTACGAAAGACAGGGGTCGATGGCAATGGCAAATATTTTTGAACAAATGAGCCGCAGCGTTTCTGGAATGTCGAAGAACGCTTCTGAAGCCAGCAATCTGCGGAAAAAGATTGCATACGAACGGGAACGGATTCAGGAAGTGATGCAGGAAATTGGCGAACTCTATTATGAGAGTCAGGAAAAGGAACTTGCAAAACTGAAGGAACTCTGTGCGGATATTGATGACAGAAAGCGGAGAATCCAGAGCATGCGTTTGGAATTGCAGCAGATGAAGGGCAAGCGGGTTTGCCCAGGCTGTGGCATGCAGTTCGATGAAAAGTATCAGTTTGCATTCTGCGGAAAATGCGGTTCAAAGCTGGACGATCCGATTACAGACGAAGACTAAAAAGCAAAAAAGAAGGACTGCTGCAACCATCTCGCAGCAGTCCTTCTTTTTAAGGGGATAATCATCAAAGTTTTGCAATTTTTGTTTTCTGAATCCGGTGCAAAAATCCAAATCCGATTCCCATTGAAACCAGTTCTGCAATCGGAAAGGTCAACCAAATCAACCAGCTTTGGTTGAAATTCGCCTTTGCTGTTAGTGAAAATAACCAAGCAACTGGCAAAACAAAAAGAATTTGTCGGCATATAGAAATGATGAGAGATTCCAGCCCACTATCTAACGCTTGAAAAATACCTTGTAAGGCGATATTTGTTCCAGCAAACAGAAAACTAATAGAAATGATTCGCATGGCTTCTATGCAAAGCTGTTCTGTTTCTCCGGACAACCCGAATAATTTGGCAAATGGAATGGCAAGGACTTCTATCAGCAGTGTGCCTGCAAGCATGATGACCCAAGTATACAGCATGCCGTAACGAATCCCATAGCGGATTCTGGCACGGCTTCGCATGCCATGATAAAAGGATAAAACCGGCGTAATGGCATCTCGCAGCCCAAAAGCTGCAAATAAAATAAACTGCTGAATTTTATAGTATAATCCGTACGCTGTCACCAAAGCGGTATTCACAGAACCTAAAATCAAATTCATGCCATAAGTCATAACCGACATCAATGCCTGTGCCAGAATTGCAGGCAAACCGATTGCATAGATTTCCCGAATGATGGTGCTGTTTGGTTTCCAGTATTGCAGCTTGTTGGAAATTTGTTTGTCCACTTTGCAATGAAAAATCCATGCCAGCAAGAACGACAGAATTTGACCAAGAACAGTTGCATAAGCAGCCCCTCGCACGCCCAATTCCGGCAACCCACACCACCCATAAATCAAAATAGGGTCTAATAGGATATTGCAGACCGCTCCGGAAATTTGTGCAATGGTAGAAAAAATCGGATTTCCAGAGGCTTGCAGCAGTTTTTCATAGATGGAAAAGAAAATGATTCCCATCGAGAGCATACAGCAGATTCGCAAGTAAGAAATCCCCATATCTGCAATGAGGAAATCTTTTGTTTGCAGGTGGATATAAGGTGCAACGCCAAAAATACCGAAGAACACGCAGAGAAGAAAAATCAAAACGGCAAGAAATCCGCCATTTCCAGCAGTTCGACTGGCTTTTTCTGTATCTCCCTGTCCAAGGCTTTTGGATACCAGTGCATTAACACCAACTCCTGTGCCAATGCTAACCGCAATCATCAACATTTGCATAGGAAATGCCAGCGTCAGAGCATTCAGGGCAGCTTCTCCATTTTCTGGCATGTTAGAAACAAAGGCACTGTCTACGATATTGTACATGGCTTGCAATACCATCGAACAGATCATTGGAATGCCCATTTTCAAGAGGAGTTGATGCGGTGGTGTTGACTGCATTTTGTCCGCTTTTCGTGGTTTGGCTTTTGTGTTTGTTGTCATAAAAAATACCGCTTCCTTTCTGGTAAAAAACGTGCCGGATAGACACATTTCTCTATAAAAAAAGATGTGCAGCACCCCTGGATTGGACTTACGCAGGGTTGCTACACATCTATTTTTCATTTTATCATATTTTCAAGCCACTGTCAAAGGCAATTTTGCACAAAAAAACAAGCGTAGAAAACTGGTTTTTTGATGGCAAAATAGCCACCAGAAAACAGAAAACAGCGTTGACAAAAACAAATTTTACTTGTATAATAAAAACAACACCCATATGGGATACTGGAAAAAGGAGCGTGCATCCATGAAACGTGCATTGATTGTGGTGGATTATCAACGGGATTTTGTAACGGGTTCGTTGGGTTTTCCGGGTGCAGTGGCACTGGCGGAGCGAATTGCAAAGAAAATTGCTGCTTATCACAAGAGTGGCGATGTGGTGCTGTTTACAATGGATACTCATACGGATGATTATCTAAAAACACAGGAGGGAAAGCATCTGCCCGTTCCGCATTGCATCAAGGGAACGGCTGGGCATACATTAGTTCCAGAAGTGGCAGAGCAAGTAGAGCCACAGGATTTGTTCTTTGAAAAGGATACATTCGGGTCAACCGATTTATTTGTATATTTGCGGACACAGCAGTATGCAAGCATTGAATTGGTCGGCGTGGTTTCCAGTATTTGTGTGCTTTCCAATGCAGTGCTTTGTAAGACCGCATTGCCAGAAGTTCCAATTTTAGTGGATTCGAGCTGTATTGCTGCACCAGACCCCACATTACAGGAAGCAGCGATTTTGATGATGAAAAATCTGCAAATGCAAATTTTGCCGGAGGAGGAAACACCATGAAACAAGAAAATTATGCCATGCTCTGTGATTTCTACGAGTTTACGATGAGCAACGGATACTTCCGCAATGGCTTTTATCAGAAAACCGTTTATTTTGATGTCTTTTTCCGAGATATTCCGGATGGCGGTGGTTTTGCGATTGCTGCCGGATTGGAACAGGTCATTGATTACGTGAAAGAGTTGCATTTCACCGAAGAGGACATTGCCTTTTTGAGAAGTAAGCAGTGTTTTGATGAAGGCTTTCTGACTTACTTGAAAGAATTCCATTTCAGCGGTGACATCTGGGCAGTTCCAGAGGGAACACCCGTATTCCCGAATGAACCGATTATGACCATTCGAGCACCTGCCATCGAAGCACAATTGCTGGAAACGTTTATCTTGCTCTCACTGAATCACCAGTCTTTGATTGCAACGAAAGCCAACCGCATTGTACGGGCAGCAGACGGCAGAACCGTTCTGGAGTTTGGTTCTCGCCGAGCACAGGGGGCATCTGGTGCAATTTTAGGGGCAAGAGCTGCCTATATTGGCGGCTGTGCCGGAACAGCATGCACTTTAACAGATGAATTGTATGGTGTTCCAGCAGGTGGAACAATGGCACATTCTTGGGTGCAGATGTTTGATACGGAATATGAAGCATTTAAAGCCTATTGTGAAAATTATCCGCATCAGGCAACCTTGCTGGTAGACACCTATAACACGCTAAAAAGTGGTATCCCGAATGCGATTCGAGCATTTAAAGAGATTCTGTTGCCGCAGGGCATCACAGACTTTGGAATCCGGTTGGATTCCGGTGATATTGCGTACCTGACGAAAAAGGCAAGAAAAATGCTGGATGCTGCTGGCTTGCAGAGCTGTAAAATTGTCGTATCCAATTCCCTAGATGAATACTTGATTCAAGATTTAATGGCACAGCAGGCACAAATTGATGTGTTCGGGGTTGGAGAACGAATGATTACCGCTAAAAGTACACCTGTATTTGGCGGGGTTTATAAGCTGGTTGCGATTGAACAGCCAGATGGTACGATTGAACCGAAGATTAAAATTAGTGAAAACATCACGAAAATCACCAATCCGCATTTCAAGAAAGTCTATCGGTTCTACGACAAGGAAACAGGTAAGGCGATTGCCGATGAACTTTGTCTGCACAATGAAACGATTGATGCCAGTCAGCCGCATACCATTTTCGACCCAATTGCGACTTGGAAAACTAAAGAAATTACAAATTACACGGTACGGGAATTATTAGTGCCGATTTTCAAGAATGGTGTCTGTGTCTATGAACAGCCGTCTTTGGCGGAGATTTGCCAGTATTGCAAGGAACAGATTGCGTTGCTTTGGGATGAAGTCAAGCGGTTTGAGAATCCGCATACATATTATGTCGATTTGTCCCAGGCACTCTGGGAAGTAAAACAGGATTTGTTAAAGAAGAATCGGTAAGCGGTTCTGAATAGAAAATTATTGAAAAAGAAAGAAGAATCATTATGTCAGCTGCTTTTATGAACTACGTCCGTAAGGTAGACCCTTATGTGCCGGGCGACCAGCCAAATTTTCCGGACATGGTAAAACTGAACACCAATGAAAATCCGTATCCGCCAGCTCCAGCAGTAGAAGCTGCCCTGCATGATTTATCTGTCGATTCGCTGCGGCTCTATCCAGACCCAGTTGTTTCCAAGTTAAATACCGCCATTGCAGACTTTTACGGCGTGAAACCGGAGCAGGTTTTCAGTGGCGTTGGGTCAGATGATGTGCTTGCGATGTGCTTTTTGACGTTTTTCAACTCGAAAAAGCCGATTTTCTTTCCGGATGTCACATATGGATTCTATCCGGTATGGTCGGAACTGTTCCAGATTCCGTATGAAAAAAAGCCGCTGAATGACCGCTTTGAATTGGTGAAAGAAGATTATTATGCAGAAAATGGCGGCATTGTATTCCCGAATCCGAATGCACCAACGGGCATTGCTCTGTCTGTTGCAGATATTGAGGACATCATTCAGCACAATCCAGACAGCATTGATAAGGTTGAAGATATAATTAAGCACAATCAAGATGTTGTTGTAATTATTGATGAAGCATATATTGACTTCGGTGGAACATCGGTATTGCCGTTGATTGACAAATACGATAATTTGATTGTGGTACAGACCTTCTCGAAGTCCCGTTCGATGGCAGGAATGCGGATTGGATTTGCCGTTTCCAACCCGACTTTGATTCGGGTACTGAATGACTGCAAATTCTCCTTTAATTCTTATACCATGAATCAAACCACGATTGCAGCTGGTGTTGCTGCGGTTTCTGACCGTGCTTATTTGGAAGAAACGCTTGCAAAGATTGTTGCAACCAGAGAACACGCCAAGAAAGTTCTGGCAGAAATGGGCTTCCAGTTCCCAGATTCTCAGAGCAATTTCCTGTTTGTGACCCATCCGGATTATTCTGCAAAGGAATTATACGAGATGCTGAAAGAACAGCATATTTTTGTTCGTTATTTTGGAACGGGCAGAACGAAAGACTATCTGCGGATTACGATTGGAACAGAGGAGCAGATGGAAACGCTGTATGCAGCCTTGCGGGCATATTTCCAGCGGTAAGACTTGCTTTTTTCAGGAAAAATGCCCCCTTGCTACATCTGCAAGGGGGCAAATTGATAAAATAGAGATTTGATGTTTTAGAATTAGAAAATGGTTTCTCCGTTTGTTTCAATCACAGTCTGATAGAAATAACCGGAATCCTTGATGGTGCGTTCCTGTGTCCGATAGTCCACATAGACCAGACCAAACCGCTTGTCGTAACCGTCTGCCCATTCAAAGTTATCCATAATCGACCAGTACATATAACCCATGACTTCTGTTCCGTCTTGCATAGCACGGTGCAGTTCTCGCAGATACCGCTTCATATAGTCAATTCTGCCCGGGTCGTGAACCTTGCCGTCCAGCTGTACCCAGTCATGGCTTGCCATACCGTTTTCGCTGATGAGAATCGGCTTGCCGTAGCGTTCAAACAGGAACTTTGGCCCCCAGTATAATGCTTCCGGTGTAACCGGCCAGCCCATCTGGGTTCTCGGACAACCCATATAATCATTTTCTACATAGGCATTTGGATTTTCTTCTGCCTGACTGTAATAGATGTTGACACCGTAGAAGTCAACAGGCTGAGAAATCAATTCCATATCGCCTTCTTTGATGTTTGGCATATCAGACTTTAAAATGCTGTAAGCATCCTGCGGATAATCGCCCAGGAAAATCGGGTCTGCCCACCAAGCTGTTTCAAATGTAAACCGTTCCCGTGTAAAGGCAAAACTTTTCTGCCGTGCGATTTCAATGGCAAGCGGAGAGTTGTCCGTCGGTGTGGTGCAAGGAGTCGAGAATGCAAAGCCAATCTTCGGAGTTTTCTTTGCACATTCCCGAATCATCTTTACGGTCTTGCCGTGTGCTAGCAGAACATTGTGGCACATCTGAGCCAAATCTCTAACCGGCAGCTTCTGGAACGGAGCAAATTTGCCGATTGCATAGCCGCAGCCGATGAATACTTGCGGTTCATTGATGGTCATCCAGTAGGTAACCCGATCAGACAGTGCATCGACTACAACTTTTGCGTAGTCAACGAACCAATCAGAAGATTCCGGATTCAGCCAGCCGCCTTTCTGGTGCAGGGCATACGGATAATCCCAGTGGAACAGGGTAACCATTGGAGTAATACCAGCTTCCAGCAGAGCATCGACCAAATCCGAATAGAACTGAATGCCCTTCTGGTTGACAGCACCCGTCCCATCCGGCAGAATACGAGTCCAGCTGATGGAGAACCGATAGTTTTTGATGCCCATTTTTTGCATCATCTTGACATCTTCCCGGAATCGGTGGTAATGGTCGCAGGCAACGTTTCCGTTTTCACCATGTGCAACGTGACCGCTTTCCTGACAATAAGCGTCCCAGATATTTTCGCCTTTTCCGTCTTCGAGATAAGCTCCCTCTATTTGATAGGATGCAGACGCTGCACCCCACAGAAAATCGTTTGAAAATTGCATTTGCAATCCCTCCTATCTTGATGTTATCTTTATTATATCGTTAAAACACAACAAAATCTCGCACGTTATCCGCAAAAAATTGCACTTTTTCTACTTCTTTTTCGAGGTGTTTTTCATGAAAAAACAACAGCTTTTAGAAAATAAACAGCATGGAACACCAGCGTTTCCGTTTGAATGTTTCCGCACACAGACAGATACAACCGACTTTTTTATTCCATTGCATTGGCATAAAAAAACGGAGTTGATGCATGTACATCATGGCACTTGTCTGTTGACCATTGGAAATGAAACCTATCCGGCAAAAGGCGGCGATTTATTTTGTATCAATGCAGAAGAACTGCACCGGATTACTTCGGAAGATGCAACATTAGAATATAGTACCTTTATTTTTCAGCCGGATTTATTTTCCTTTGCAATTTCCGACCAAGCACAGTTGCTGTTGCAGCCACTCATAGATGGACGTATGCAGTTTCCAACTTGTATTACGGATGCAGCCGTAAAGGCAACCTTGCAACCCTTGTTGCACCGGATTTTACAGGCAGCCGAGGAAAAAGCAGTGGGATATGAATTACTGGTCAAAGCAGGGCTGCTGCAATTGACCGCAGAACTGCTCTATCAAGGGTTGCTGTTGCCCACAGACCCCATTACGCTAGAGGCGAGCCGTAACCAACGGGAACGGATGAAAAAAATTCTGACGTATCTCAAACAGCACATGACAGAGCCGCTGACGCTTTCCAGCTTGGCAGATACGTTTCATATGTCAGAAAAATATTTTTCCCGTTACTTTCGGAATGCAACGGGGCAGACATTTACCGCTTATCTGAATACCATTCGGATGAATCATGCTTGTCAATTGTTGTTGGAAACGGATGATACTGTTTTGGAAATTGCATTGGAATGCGGCTATGAAAATGTCAGCTATTTTATTCGTCTATTCGGGAATTTAATGCATTGTACGCCGTTGCAGTATCGGCTTTCCAAACAGCACCGATTGAAGCAGCAATTTTAAAGTTCAGCGGATATTTTTTGAAAAAGCGGATATGATACTACTGTTTTCTACTGTAGGCAACCACTGGCGAACAGCGAACACAGGCAGACAGCGAATCGATTCTGCCGAATCATTTTAAATTGGTTTCCCAAGTCGTTTATCTATGGAAGAGCATAGCAGATGTTTATTTCAACATTCACAGACCAAAAATAGAATGGCGATGATTCCTACAAAAATGAATCGCTGCACGGGAATTTGAATAGAAAAGAAAAAATCTCCGGAAAAGTGGTCTTTTCCTGTTGACAAAATCAGAAAATTGGTGTATACTTTTACTAACCTACAAAACAGATAGGAAAAAGGATAAAGGAGCCTTTGCATATGAAACAGTATCATTTTGAAACCTTACAAGTACATGCTGGTCAGGAACATCCAGACCCGACCACAGACGCAAGAGCCGTTCCGATTTATGCCACGACATCCTATGTCTTCAAGGATTCCGCACAGGCAGCCGGTCGGTTTGCCCTGACAGAACCAGGAAACATCTACACCCGTCTGATGAATCCGACCAACTCTGTATTTGAAGAGCGGATGGCAAAGCTGGAAGGCGGCGTTGGTGCGTTGGCAACTGCCAGCGGTTCTGCTGCGATTACCTACGCTGTCCAGAACATTGCAACGGTTGGCGACCATATTGTATCTGCCAGCAACCTCTACGGCGGTACACACAACCTGTTTTCCAACACCTTGAAAGAACAGGGTCTGGAAACTACATTTGTAAGCTCGAAAGATCCGGCAGATTTTGAAGCAGCTATTCAGGAAAATACCAAGCTGATTTATGCAGAAACACTCGGCAACCCGAATTCAGATATCATTGATTTGGAAGCACTGGCTGCGGTTGCTCACAAACACGGCATTCCGCTGATCGTAGACAGCACCTTTGCAACGCCATATCTGCTGCGTCCGCTGGAACATGGTGCAGATGTTGTTGTACACTCTGCAACAAAGTTCATCGGCGGTCATGGTACGGTTATGGGTGGTATCATCATTGACGGCGGAAAGTTCGACTGGACACAGAACGACAAGTTCCCGGGTCTGAGCAAGCCGAATCCGTCTTACCACGGCGTTGTATTTACAGAAGCATGCGGAAACGCTGCTTATATCATGAAGATTCGTACCACACTGATGCGAGATCAAGGTGCAGTACTTTCTCCGTTTAATTCCTTCTTGCTGCTGCAAGGGCTGGAAACCCTGTCTTTGCGGGTAGAACGGCACGTAGAAAATGCACTGAAGGTTGTCGACTTCCTGAAGAATCATCCGCAGGTAGAAAAGGTTTACCATCCGTCCCTGTCTACTGGCAAGGAAAAGGAACTGTATGACAAGTACTTCCCGAACGGTGCAGGTTCGATTTTCACCTTTACGATTAAGGGCGATGCAGAAAAGGCAAAGAAGTTCACCGAAAGTCTGGAACTCTTCTCCCTGCTGGCAAATGTTGCTGATGTTAAGAGCTTGGTGATCCATCCGGCATCCACAACCCATTCTCAGCTGGACGAAGAAGAACTGCTGGCATGTGGCATTCATCCGAACACCATTCGGCTTTCTATCGGTACAGAACACATTGATGATATTCTGGCTGACCTGCAGCATGGTTTTGATGCTGTAAAGTAAATTGGATACAACCGCAATCCGAATATTGCAGTGTATGGAGGGTTTGTTCTGGCTGCGTTTGCAGGAGCGAACAAGCCCTCCTATTTTTTATCGGATGCAAACCCTGCATCCAAACAATCCAATCCAAGAGAGGAAGAACAACCATGATTTATGCAGACCACGCTGCAACCACAAAAATGAGTGCAGAAGCGATGGCAGCCATGGTAAAGGGCTGGGAAGTGTACGGCAATCCGTCCAGCCTGCACACCATCGGGCAAGAAGCTGCTGTTGTTTTGCAGAAAGCAAGAGAACAGATTGCAGTCTGTCTGGACGCTGACCCGAAAGAAATTTATTTTACTTCCGGCGGCAGCGAAGCAGACAATCAGGCACTTCGTTCCGCTGCAGCCATCGGCAAGCGGAAAGGCCACATGCACATTATCTCCACAGCATTTGAACATCATGCAATTCTGCACACGCTGGAACAGCTGAAAGCAGAGGGCTTTTCTATCACGCTGCTGGATGTGCACGAAAATGGAATGATAACACCGGAGCAGGTAGAAGCTGCCATTCAGCCGGATACCTGTCTGGTTACTGTGATGTATGCCAACAATGAAATCGGTTCGATTCTGCCAATTGCAGAAATTGGAGCGGTTTGCAGAAAGCACCATGTTCTGTTCCATACCGATGCCGTGCAGGCAGTGGGACACATTCCGATTTCCGTTAAGAATGACAACATTGATATGCTATCCCTCTCCGCCCACAAATTCCATGGACCAAAGGGAATTGGCGTTTTGTATGCAAAGAAAGGTGTTCGCTTAACTTCTTTGATTGCTGGCGGAGCACAGGAACGGGGCAAGCGTGCCGGAACGGAAAATATTCCAGCAATTTTGGGCATGGCAGCTGCTTTGCAGGATGCTTGCGACCATATGGAAGAAAATACGCATCATTGTCTGGAACTGCGGGAACGCTTGATTGCAGGGCTTTCCAAGATTCCACATTCCGTTCTGAACGGCGACCGGGAACATCGTCTGCCGAGCAACGTGCATTTTTGCTTTGAGGGAATCGAAGGGGAATCGTTGCTGCTGCTGCTAGACCAGAAGGGGATTTGTGCATCTTCTGGGTCTGCCTGCACCTCTGGTTCATTAGACCCTTCTCACGTTCTGCTGGCAATCGGCAGACCGCATGAAATTGCACATGGTTCGCTGCGGTTGTCGCTGGGCGAAGAAAATACCATGGCGGAAGTGGATTATATGTTGCAGGCAATTCCGGAAGTGGTTGCCTATCTGCGGCATATGTCTCCGGTTTGGAGAGATTTAGAGAGCGGAAAGAAGTCTTTCTTGCTGTAAGAAAAAGGAGAAACAACGATGGCTTTATATAGTGAAAAGGTAATGGATCATTTTCTGCACCCACGGAATGTTGGTGTTCTGGAAGATGCGGATGGCGTTGGAGAAGTTGGAAATGCAAAGTGCGGCGACATCATGAAAATCTATCTCAAGATTGACAATGATGTGATTTCGGACGTAAAGTTTGAAACATTTGGCTGTGGCAGTGCGATTGCTTCCAGTTCCATGGCAACGGAAATGATTAAGGGCAAGCCAGTTTCGGAAGCATTGCAGCTGACGAATAAGGCAGTTGCAGAGGCATTGGACGGACTGCCAGCACATAAACTGCACTGTTCCGTACTGGCAGAAGAAGCAATTAAGTCTGCCCTGAAAGATTACTACGACAAGAACGGCATTGCTTACGATGCTGCTCAGTTCCCGAACTGTGAAGACTGTGCACACTGTGCAGAATAATTGCAGTTTCTAAAAAAGAGAAAACTCATCCGGCAACCTGTCGAATATGCAACAGGTTGCCGGATGAGTTTGTTTTGTCGACATGAGCAGCAACTAACATCTGGTGATTTTTTTCGATTTGATGAAATTTGTCGATGAGTTTCACCAAAATTTCACAGGATATTCTTGAAAATTCGCTCATGAAAAGCTTATACTAAAAGCAGTAAGAGTGAACAAAAGCGAATAAACAGGAAGGTAGATGAAGAGATGAAATCCATCGAAACAGAAGTTGTTGCCCTAGTGGAGCGAAACGGACGGCTGATTTTACAGTCCGTTGGTATGGAGCAGGAAAAGGGATACATTCAGCACGGAGCAGTCAGCTGTTACCTGCATTCTTTTTTTGTGGCATATATGAGTGTCTGGCAAAGCGGTTTCGGATTCGGATACATTTGCGGAGTTTGGTGCGGGGAGCACTGCTGCACGATTATTTTCTATATGATTGGCACATCAAAGATCCCAATCGAAAAGCACATGGTTTCTCCCACGCAGCAGCAGCGTTACAAAATGCAGAGCGAGATTTTGCTTTAAATGCAGTAGAACGAGATGTCATTGCCCGACATATGTTTCCCTTGAATCTGACACCGCCACGGTATCGGGAAAGCATTCTGGTTTGCATTGCCGATAAAATTTGTGCCGTTTATGAAACTTTTTCGATTCCGATTCCAAAACACGTCTTGCTGGCGGAATAAAAACATAGAAACATAGAAACCGACTTACAGTAGGGGATTTTCTCCTATTGCAAGCCGGTTTTTTCTTATTTTGTGGTGTTCTTTTTCGAGTCTTTTTTGTAGTGCATCGCTTCGGAAATCGTAACTACTGGAATATTCGTACACTTTTTCACTTTTTCGAGAATTTGCGGTTCAAATCGCACGTCCCCGACAAGAATACATTGCGTATCCGGATATTTCTGAATATCTCGGCTGTGGATTGTTTTTGCATAGGGGCTGGATTTCTTTTCATTTTCCAGCAGGTAATCAACAGAAATGCCAGCCTCTTTCAGCAGAACAGTGATGGTTTTCAATACCATGCTCTCGCCATAGATGGCAAGATGGGTGATTTGTTTGTCTTGAAAATATGTCTTGAACTGGTCAACGGTTTCCGGATGCAACACCATTTCATTTAGAATTTCAATATAAGCTTTCGAGTAAATCTCATATTGAATATCAGAAGCTAAGCGTTTTTGTGGCTTTGCGACAGGCGTTGGCTTTGTAGCTGGCTTTTTTGGTGCAGTCGGTTTTTCGGTTTTTTTTGCAGGAGCAGGCAGCGTCAAGCTGGGCTTTGCAGCGGGATTGATTGCCCGTTCTTTCATGTAGTTGCTGTAGCAAGTCAGAATTTTTTCGGATTCTTGTTTGTTTTCTGCAAAGGCAATTTGTTTGCCCATGTCCAACCAAAGCACCTTGTTGCACAGCCGTTTCATCTGAGCGACAGAGTGGCTGACAAATAAGGTTGTTGCACCGCCCTGAATGACTTCCATCATTTTCTGTTCGCTTTTTCTTCGGAAACCGCCATCTCCAACGGATAACACTTCATCTAGAATTAAGATTTCCGGATCAACCATACAGGCAATGGCAAATGCCAGACGGGAACGCATACCGCTGGAAAGCTGTTTGTACTTGTAAAACTGAAATTCTTTCAGCTCTGCAAATTCAATGATTTCATCAATGCGTTCCGTGATGAAATCCTTTTCATATCCCAGCAAAGCACCACGCATATAAATATTTTCGATGAGGTTCAAGTCGCTATCAAAACCCGTTCCCAACTCCAGCAGGGCACTGATATTTCCGTTGACTTGAATGCTCCCCTTGGCAGGTGGCAGAATGCCGCAGATTGCTTTTAAGATGGTAGATTTCCCAGCACCATTTGCACCAATGATACCTAGAAAATCACCTTTTTCCAGTGTGAAAGAAACATCTTCCACCGACCAGCGGCTTTCCACACGCCGTTCTCGCTTGACTTTTTGAATCGTCCATTCTTTTAGTCCGATATCTCGGAAATCGCCCAGCAGGTAGCGAATATAGACGTGAGATGCATCAATAATCGGTTCCATATTCGTTCCTCCTTATAGGTAATAGACAAATTTGTCTTTGTTGCAGCGGTAGATGAGAATGCCCAGTCCTAAGAACAGGATTGTATAGCCCAATAGAACCAGATGGTCAAACAGCGTTGGAATTTGCTGGTGAATGATGACCATACGGGAATAATAGATGAAGTCATAGATGGGATTGATGTGCAGGATTTTTTGTGCCGTTTCTGACATAGAAGTATCGTACCAGAATACAGCACAGCAAAAATAGAGCAGGCGGCAGAAGATGTTGTAGAAATACTGAATATCTTTAAAAAAGACATAAAGCGAAGCGAGAATCATGCTAACGCCGAGGTTAAAGAAAAACATTAGGATAATGGGATAGATGAGAAAGACGAGCTTCCAAGTGAACCCCATGTGGTCATAAATCATAAACGGAATCAATAGAATCAGCGTAATGAAAAAGTTAAACAGAGCAGATACATTTTTAGAGAGCGGAAAAATCCAAGTCGGAACTTTGATTTTTTGAATGATGCCAGCATTGCCTAAAAAAGATTGCATACCGGTTTGAGAGGCGTTGCTATAATAGCTGTAAGTTA
>ERZ773150.687-NODE-687-length-34343-cov-15.115463_pt1 | contig 34343 bp, 35 predicted proteins | sample MGYA00580845_ERZ773150 | MGnify/ENA primary metagenome ERZ773150 (study PRJEB29015, sample SAMEA2737848) | human gut metagenome | biome: human gut; feature: human-associated habitat; material: faeces | place: China | collected 2012 ...
TTAACGGGCATTGGGTCCGCTTCCAGCACGGTTTTTGCATGATAATCATACAAATGTGTTATGCTTATACAAACAAAAACTAGAAGGTTGCCAATGAAAAAAGTCTTTGTGTATCATCGAGTTAGTTCCGATCAGCAGCTCGACGGGTCAGGCATCGCACGCCAAGCAGAACTGCTTGAAGCATACCTTAAACGTACTAACATTCTCGCTGAGATGGATGATCCAGAGCCTGTAATCATCACCGAGTCGGGCGGGGTGAGTGCCTTCAAAGGACACAATATGCTAATCACTTCTGGCTTAGGTGCATGGATGCAAGAAGTACGTGCAGCTATGTGGGATGGTTCTCACCTCGTGTACGAGAACGGCGATAGATTTTCTAGGCAGAATCCTTTTACGGTGATTGGATACATCAACGACTTAATCAATCACAATATAACGATTCACGATGCAACTATGAATATTATCATTAGTCGTCAAAATAGTGCGATGTTGCCTATGGTTTTGATGAATGCACAACGGGCATATGATGAATCTAAGTATAAAAGTGATCGTATACGTAAAGGCTGGGCGAAGAAACGCGAACAAGCATTTAACAAAGGTACTATTGTAACTAATAAACGTCCTCAATGGATCGAAGTAGAAAAAGATAAGTATGTACTTAATGAGAAAGCGGCAGTAGTTAAAGAGATTTTTGCTCTTTATCAAACTGGCATGGGATGTCCTACGATTGCTAAAAAACTTCAAGGGAAAGAAGGTGAGCAATATAAATTTAATCGTCCGTGGACTGGTGAACTTGTTCATAAGATTCTTACTAATCGCCGTGTAACTGGTAAGATTTTCATTTCAGAAACCATCCGTAACCATGCTGATATTGAAAATCCAGTAACTCAGAAAAAGTACGATATGGACGTGTACCCTGTAGTGATTAATGAAGAAGAATTTGAATTAGTACAGGAATTACTAAAGTCTCGTCGTCCTAATGCTGGACGTGTTACCGTGAAGAAAGACGGACAGGAAGAAGTACTGATTAAAAGTAATTTGTTTAGTGGTATCGCACGTTGTACTGAATGCGGCGGGCCAATGTATCATAATGTGGTTCGTGCTAAACGTACACCAAAGAAAGGCGATCCAAAAATTGAGGAATATAGATATATTCGTTGCCTCAATGAACGTGATGGACTTTGTGAAAACAAAGCTATGACCTATGAAACGGTAGAACGTTTTGTAGTAGAACATTTGTTAGGAATGGATCTTATTACTGTAATGAAAGAACAGGAATTTAATCCTGAAATAGAAGTATTACGTATCCAGATTGATCAAGTAAAAGAACAAATCACTAACTATGAAAATGGTATCGAACGTCGTAAAAGTGCTGGTAAAATTATAACTTTTGATATGCGTGAAGATCTCGATGATGCTAAATCAGAGTTAGAGAGATTGTTAGCACGACAGGCTTCATTAGCTACAGTACAAGTAGATGTAGCAGTACTACAGGATGTTAACGTTACTGAATTGTATAATGTGAATAACGTAGATATACGTACACGTTATGAGAATGAACTTAACAAGATTGTTTCTACTATTCGTCTAAAGCGTAATGGTACATCTTACACTATTGATATTAGCTATAAACAGAACGAGCTAAAAAGACATGTACTTTTTGTTGAGAATAAGAAGAAGGAACAAACGTTAATCAGTGAGGTTATCATTGAAGATGTAGATGGTGGTAAGTTCTACTATACCCCTTCATTCATGATCCGGCTTGAAGATGGTGAAATCCGTTTTCAGCATACTAACGAAGATCTTTCAATCGTTGATTATTCGCTATTGCTGAACTATGTAGATGCTGTAGATCGGAATGATACCGTAGGTGTTTGGATGCGTAATCAATTCAATTTTCTTACGTCTAACTAATCACCGCATTTGAACGTGTTTTTGATGGTTCTCCACTAAATATCTCTAGGTTCATTACTTGGAGATATTAATCGTGTTAGATTGGGTAATTACTTCTGCTGGAGCTACATCATCGGATTTATCATTTTGGTAACGGGGTTTATCAAGTACGTGTTACTTGGATGGATTCTGTACCTACTAATTATGGTAGTTTTATGGGTTATCGCCCGTATTTGGCTATGATTCCGAAAACAAAATACTAAATAGATATGTAGCAAGTGACATTACTACACAAAGATCTTCGAAATTTGGGACGTTTCAAAATAATATGATATAATATAGCTATCGAAGATAAATATTTCCATAATCTCCAATGATATTTTAGCCCTATGGCAATCATAGGGTTTTTCTTTGGATTTGGGAAAGCATAAAAAGAATTCTTTTCAAAAGGAGAAAACATGAAGGAATTGAAATCACATCCTGTGAGCGTAAAACTAAATGATACTCAAGTAAAGCTACTTGAAAAACTAATACAAGAAGGAAAAGCGAAAACTAAAGCAAGTGCGATACAGTACCTAATCAATCAGTACTCAATACTAAAAAGTAAGTAATAAACAACGTTTGATACTATCGTAAAAAGTATTATCTCTTTGTACTGGCAAGGAATGCCAAGTACAAAATATCATGGATGAACCACAATGAAAAAAATAAATGACCTAAAAGGCCAGGTATATCTACACCTATATAAAGAAGCACTACAGAAATGGCATAGTATGCATTCAAGACTAAAACGCATTGGTTATCAAAACACAACTATTTGTGATGAATGGTATACTTTCAGTAACTACTACAACTGGTACATAGAAAATAGTATTAGTGGTTGGGATGTAGATAAGGATATATTAGGAGCTAACCACTATTCACCAAACACTTGTATGTTCGTACCACACGAAGTAAATCAATTATTCAGAGGTGGTTACGGTAAACATAAGAAGGGAGTACAGAAGGTTTTCAATAGTTGGGTAGCTAAATCAACTTACAACGGTGTACAGGAGTATTACGGTACATTCAAAACAGAAGATGAAGCACACCAGGCATATCTTACACATCGCCGTATTTGTATAGTGAATCTAGCAACTAAGTATAGTAACTATCCAGTGCTTAGTATAGCACTACTAAACAGCAAGTAATAAAAAAAGGCACTTGGTCTTACTCACCAAGTGCCTAATTAATTAACATCATTTATAAGGTATTTATCATGGCAAACATAGAGAAACCACACGATAACCGTGTAGTACAGAAAGAAGTAAAAAACATCAAATTCAAAGAACTATCACATGAAGCAGTGGAGGCAATCAATGAGGCTATACAGGGATGTAAATCACTTGGACGTAATAAAGTAGACTCACAAGAAATTTATGAAGTTATTCGTAAGTGTGACTACATTACAAGAGCTAATACTCTGTACACTATAAACATTATGCGTAGTACGGGGGCTATCACCAAATCACAACTACAGGGTAAATCACAGGAGGATAAGTATAAGACTGTCTCTAAGCTCGTTTCACAGGCTCTAGAGCTACTAATAGTACTGGGCATTCCCCTAAAAGGTTCAATGAAGCGTGTCGTAAATCAGGTAGCAGGTAAGCAACTGGACGAGCAGCAGCAAAAGGTGTTAGAGGAAAAAGTGAAATCAGGCGTCCCGATTAACGATCTAATCAAGTATCTATCGGGATTAATCTAAAAGCATTAGCACATAATAGCCCAGACATATGTGCTAATTATGGGCTAATGGGTTAATGATGTATGGGCTAATGGGTTAATGAAACACTACATATAGTGTCTAATCCATTGTTTTATTGGTATATTTTGTGGTTTTTTAGTAATTGTATGGGGAGTTGTGGCATTAGCCCCCCTTATATTAATATTATTCTTTCATTCTTACTTTGAAAGTATATTTGTCTTACTTATATCTAGTCTCTAGAGAGCCTAACTTCGCTTTGCTCGTTAGTCTCTGTAAAAACCAAATATAAGATCGTAACTTTGCGTTTTTCTCGCTATCGCGTCGAAAACTCGCAAGCGTTTTTCTCGCTTTGCTCGTACTTGTCAGTACTGTCAAAGTAACAAAACCCCAATAGCTACTACCAAAGTAATTAATCAAAGTATTCGTGAGTCGCCACGGAGTCACGCCCGAACGAGCCACCCGCACACACCGGCCAAGTCGGATTATTGCTTAAGTAGTCATGGCAGTATAACGAATGCAACGGTACTTAATGAAATACTTGATAAGAAGGCCGATTTATATCAGAAACTGTTACCATATGCGGTATCGACATAATTCCTATGTACTACGATGAACTATACATAAAATAATTCTTGGAATTTATATGTTCTAATTTTTTCATGGATACATTTTCCTTGATAATAAGAGGAAAGAGCTTCGCCATAATTTACTTTGAAATGATGCCCAAAGAGTGCGAAATATCTTTCATCATTTATAAATTCAGATAATGCATTTCTTAGGTTAAAAGTAGCATTCGATAAAGACATAATTGTCATTTGATAAGTATCAAGCAGTTGATATATTTCCTTTTCCTTTAGTATTGTCACATCCCAACGTTTTAATGATGAAAATTTAGAATGCGTATCCTGCAATCTCAATTTGTTATTTTCAATTAATACTCGTAACTCATCAAGTGATTTTATTACTCTATTCCTGTCTGCTTGATTGTCAAAGATGTTAGATCGATAGTAGATTTCAGCTTCAGCTAAACTATCTATATAAGAGTTATGGGTGGCAGAAAAAGTATCAATTTCATTAAGTATAGCTTCAGCTTTTTCCAAACCTAATGTTCGTGTTTTTTCTGATAACCAATTTTTTGCATTAACAGCGGCATATAATGCCGCCCCGGCCATTATAGCATTACAAAATGTGGATACCCAATCGGAGACACTACCCCATTCAAACCCCTTACTGCCAGAAAATAAAAATTTAACAAGCACCAGTATTGCTACCCATAAGAGTATAAGAACAGTAAAAATCAATGCGGTATTATATTGTTTAACTTTCATTTGTTTAAACTTTCAATAAAGGATTTTTACGGGCATTCTACCATTTTGTGATTGGATTAGTAACTGTTGTTTGAAGGTTATCATTATCATAACTTAACTTAGGGTTAAGTGCTGCTAAAATTAAATCAGAAATTTTATGCGGTTTTATTTCCCATTTATGTCAAAATTGATAGTAGTATGGGGAGTCTATACAAAAAGTAGGGATTACTGATGGATACAGTAGAAGAACTTAATGGAACATACTTCTATGATGGTTCATCCAATCTTAGTGCAGGGGAGCTATTCTTCTGGATCATGGTTGATGAAACATTAGATCACTTTGGTATATCAGACATAGCCGCAGTTGCAGGGATCTACCTTGGTTCGAATAATGTCACGGTAGCAGGTAAGCTGGCAGGGGCAACACCCGGCACATCCGTTGTGTCAATCTATTCCAGGGAATTATTCAGAGGACGAATGATGCCAGTACGAATGGCAACTTGGATTGGATTCCCGCCAAATGCAAAACGAGTTATGACACAGCGATTGGGTACATTCGTTGGCAGGACTATTCCTCTTGTCGGTTGGATTGTACTCGCAGCAGACGTTTCTATCATCAGTTTCAAAGCAGTCAATAAGTACAATACAATCGCCCATCCTTCAGATCGTCTATGGTAGGTACTGAATGAACGATTCAGATAACATAGAGCAGCAGGTCATGAATTGGTATAACGAGAACTGGAATGGGCGTGTTTTTCCATTTTTCAGGAAGCCATCATTGACGCTGGAAACAAGCCTATCAACAGGCAAGTATCCTTGGGCAGATGAAGATGCGATAGAGATACTTGATGATTACTTTGGGAAGTTCAATGTTGAGCGTAAAAATTTCACATTTGGCAAGTACTGGCCCAATGAAGAAGTAGTACTTCCATTGAATTTTTTACGATCAAAAGATAATAAATGGGAATGGATTGAACCAGAACCATTAACACTCAAAATGCTTGTCGAATCAGCTAAGGCTGGTCGCTGGCTTTACGATTAAAAGGAGTTTTCAATGGCAATCCCCGCACACTTATGGCTTAAAGATGATGGTGGAGCATTAATTAAGGGATCATGCGATGTAATGGATCGAGAGGGAAGTGTGGAAATTATTGGTTTCGGTCATGGCCTACATATTCCTACCGATAATAATACTGGTAAAATTACTGGAACTCGAATCCATACACCGATGGTATTAGAAAAGGAATTTGATAGCTCTACACCGTATCTCTATAAAGCAGTTGCTACAGGGCAATCGCTTAAAAGTGCCGAAATTAAATGGTACAAGATTAATGATGCAGGCCAGGAAGTAGAGTACTTCAATATGCTTCTTGAAGGTGTCAAAGTCGTTGCTGTAACCCCGATAATGTACAATACAAAGACCGTTGAAAAATGTAACCACATGGAGCGTGTAGAATTACGCTACGAAAGAATTACATGGAAGTACTGTGACGGTAATATCCAGTATACTGATGCGTGGAATGAACGAGCGACAGCATAGTTAAAAGGGGCATGTACCCCCTTAACTTTTATGGCTTTCGTATGTTGGCTCTCGAAATTTAAATATGTGATGTTTCTTACCCATCGAAATAAATTCCTGCGATACTGTTTTACGACAAGAAAATACAGTAATAGGAACTGATAGAGAATAAATCACAGTGGAGAGTAATACTATGAGAGGGTAGTGAGAACTAATTAAAATAAGAGACGTAATGAAACAAGCAAGCCATAGCATAATCATAAAAGCACTAAGGAATGTGTTTATATTAGAAACCGAGGGACGAAGGTCGTTTATGGTTTTATAGAAAAGCACTTTATATAAATTCCCTGTAACATAATATTCTAATTTATCAATTACTAACTCCCAGTTTTCTTGCCAATATTTGCTACCGATATTCACATAATAGAAGCATATTGAAAATACGGTTCCAATTATTGATATGAATGGTGTATAGGTGATATATTCCGTATGTGTGAAAAGATAACCATAGGCAGCAGTTATAACTGTGAAAAAAGCAAAAAAATAAGTTGCTCGCTTCCAGTACAAATCAATCTCAAATTTTCTTATATCATGAGCTTTATCCAGTGCGGCTATTAGTTTTTTATGATCTAAAGAATCTTCCATAATAATTGTACTGACACCCAAGAATTCTTGGAAAAATTCTTTATCCTCATCTTTTATTACAAATGGTTCTTTTTTTGTATTATCCATAATTTATTCTTACAAGATAAAAGGCCAGTATACAATCAGATTTCACTCTCTGTATACTACGCGAAAGTACTCCCCCTTGCTAATGGGTAGGTTTGTTGGGTGTAAGGGGGTAGTACTCAAAACGGCAGTTCTTCTTGTCCACAAAATCAACCATCTTCATGAAGCCTTGAAATTTCCCTCACCAGATAAGTTAACCCTTCCAGTACTGAAGCGATCGGGTACTCCATGATCAAGTAGAAGCAACCTCGCTGAACTGTACCGAATCAGTACTTCCTTTGTCCATTCTGGAAGAAAACACGATCACCAAATGCAAACTTGTCCAGTACTGAACCGTAGTAACAAACCCTGAATTCACGCTCGCCGTGGGTGAAGGTTTGTACCCCTCGGACGATTGCTGGATCGTAGCCATTTTTACTCATTTGATGCTCACCATAGGTGTAATGAATATGCATACAGCACGCCTATGTGTTTTTAAAAATCCAGCAAATCACAATCTATCGATAAAACTGTTCAAAAATGCATTGAATGATCTATAAAAGTGATCAATATTGATGACTTACGGTCAAATGAGGTCATTAAATGAACATCCAGTACTGGGCTGTACCGATTACGACTCTTAATGGGCAGTTGCTCGGAGTGGAAATCCAGCCGCAGATAGAAATACACGGCTGTCGGCTCATTGCTGGGGATGTACTGAAGTGGCAACTACACGTAACGGAGTGAAGTATTACCGGCCTCAGTTCCAGAGTGATTGCGGTCGCATCTATAATCCAATCTACCAGATGGACAATGGCAGTACTACGTGTCTAATACGCGAGGAAAGGATTCAAGAATGTATTAATATAGCTAAACAATTATTGAGGTCAAATCATTAATTGATTAAATATATTGGTCATGGTAAAAATAATTGAATTACATATGATATCCTCATGCTACTGGTGCTAATAACATAGCATGAGGATATATACTTCAACGCACCATGGCTAATGTTCTGGAAATTCGCATGATTTCTTTTTCAATATCATCTAAAACAGGTAGTGATTTTCTGCTTCGTTCAGCAATTTCTTGCAATATATATCTGTTCAAATAATTGTTTACATTTTTAGGATCAAGATTTTCAGGTGTGGGAACAACACAACATTGCCAATAAAAAATCTCATCTTCGAAATGAGTTAGCCATTTGGAGTGATATCTTTCTTTCGATTTTTTCTTATTAAGCACATAAATGCTGGCTGCAGCTATCACATCAGCAATTTGTATACCATGCGTGACTTTAGAATCAGAAAGGATTATGGGCTCAGATAGTTTGAATGTGATCGGGATTTTTTTATTATTAAAGGTCTCGAACACAATTTCATCATTACCTATCATCTCATTGAATGCGTCTTGTTGGGTAATTAATGGTTTTGAACTATCACATATAGCTCTCAATGTACCAAACTTACTACTCATATCGCATAAGAGATTATAAAGAGAAGTCGTTGTCAAATCTAACAACCATTTATCAACCCCAGTGCCCTCGAGACCTTCATATTCCTCTTCAATTATTGAAATGTTATGCTTGGCGAAATCATGAATGTCCATCATAATTTCAGAGTTTTTAGTACCAATAACTGGTTCGATAAAACTATTAACTAATATTTTACCTCGTGAAAAATCTTCAAATCGAGAATGCAATAGTTCAGAATACTCATCCTTAGCTATTAAAGAAAAATACATTATATTGGATATGAATAGGTGGAATTTAAGGTTGTAAAATATTGAGCTTTTAGCTGCTAATACTGGCTCGAAAATATATTCAAAGAATTTTCCTGAAAGGGCATATTTCTTTTCGTTAACAACCACACGCATACGTCCACGGAAATGATTAAGTATCTCATCTACGGCTGGTTGTAATCTCTTGCTATTAACGAGAGTGCTACCTTTTAGCTCTTCGGCTGCGATCGAGTACTTTTGTATTATGTAATCTACAAACTGTTTACTTTCCTCTTCATCAGTCACGACTGCAGCGTAACTAAAAAAAGGCTGATCTTTTGAAAGTAAGTTATTACCTGTAAACCCTGATTCGTCGAAGTAGACATTTTTTACCAATTTGGATATTCCTTCTTGAACGGCAATGTGTATGTGCTTGCAATGTTACATTGTAATAATGATCAAGTAAAATGAAATGTAAGTGCTTTTAATCAACCTAATTAAGTGAAACTAATAATTTAGGTACTCCTCCAGCCTGATTATCAACGCGAGTTTTCGGCACCGATTGCTTTCAATTGTATGTGACATTTTAGATGTACACAAAACATAGTCCTCCTGATAAATAAGTCAGGAGGACTTTTTTATGCCTAAAACAAGAACAAATAAAACCAATCTGTCAATTTCGTATAGCGAGTTATCACGCCGCTATGGTTATGACATTTCTGTTATTAGTCGTGAGTGGGTAAGCAGGGGATTAGACTGTACTAAAGCAGAGTCCGAAATTTACGAATGGATACGTGAGAATGTCCTTGCTCCATTACGTAACACGGATACGAAAGAACAAATAGAACAAGAAAGATTGAAGAAGCTAAAGGCAGAAGCGGCATTAGCCGAACTTGATCTTGCCGAAAAAAACGGCGATGTAATCAGTGCTGCATATATTGAAAAAGTACTGACTGAGTATCTCTTTCAGGTAAAAACGGCAATGAGGGCAATCCCTTCTAAAACATATCTTGAACTATTTGCACGAACGGATGCAAAAGATCTGCGTGATTTACTGAAAGCGGAGATAGATAAAACATTATATCAATTAGGTTCAATGGAATTTGAACTACCCACGGATGAAGAAATATTAGAGTATGGAAACGAACAAGATAAAATTTACGAGGATATTACAGAAAGTACTACCGACAATACAACCGCCGAAAATCCAGAAAACGAGTGAGTGGATTAAAGCTGGTGGAGTAATGAAACTAATAGATGGTCCTGGTATGGGGCTTGATTATGTCCCTTGGAATTTTCAATGTGAACCAATGGATGTAGCACAGGATCGCAGTACTAAGAAGGTGGTCATTCAGGCATGTAGTCAACTTTTGAAAACGCAGGTTATGACCGCAATAGCAATGAATAAGATGTTTAATGATCCTGCAAACTTTGCCTTTGCCTCTAGTAGTGAAGATGATATTAAAAAGTTTAAACAGGGTAAGTTTATGCCCGTTGTAGAAACCTCTCCAGTACTATCAAAACTAATCACTAGTAAATCAGATAAGAATGCAGCCAACAATGCTAAGCAAACTGAATTAAAAAACGGCACGTTTATCTACTGGCTTAATATGAATACTCCAAAAGATCTACGTGGTATTACATGTTCAACAGTACTACTAGATGAAGTGAGTAACCTAGTAGTTGGGGAACAGGGCAACCCAATCAAATTAGCTGAAGGGCGTACATCTACTTTTGGTGAGGATGCATTAACAGTAGTAGCCAGTACACCACTGTTTAAGAATGACTTAATCAATAGTGAATTCAATCTATCTGATAAACGCTACTGGTTCGTAACACATGATTGTGGTCATGAATATAAATTTGAATGGGAACAAGTAGAATTTGATTTTAAACAATTAGAGAATGGTAGAGCAATACCAGACAGTACTACGGCTAAATTGATTTGCCCTAATTGTAAGGAAGAAATCAGTGAACATAAACGCCACCAGATGGTAGATAAAGGCAGATGGATTGCAACTAATCCAGATGGTGAAAAGGGTGTAGTAGGGTTCGGAATCTCTCGTATGTACTCACCTCTAGGAACAATAGAGGAAATGACAGCACGTTATGCCGATGCACTCTATAACTTCAACCTTCAAACTTTCATGAACAATGAACTAGGTGAAATCTTCGAAGATGAATATCAGAAAGAAGTAGATATCATCCAACTAGAACAGCACAGGGATGATAGTTTTAACTTATATAACATACCCGAAAGTGCATTAGGTATTTGCACTAGTACAGACCAACAAATTGACCGTGTAGAAACTACGATAATTGCATTTGATGAAAAAAATGTATGGGTATTAGGGCATGAATTCCATTACTCACCAGACTGTACTAAGGAAGAAGCACCAGCATGGAACGAGCTAGAGAAGTTTCTCAAGACACCATTTAAAACACCAAGCGGTAGAGTAGTACCAACACTTGCATGTTTTGTAGACTCTGGTAACGCAACACAGACGGTATATCGTTTCTGTAATAGATGGTCAAAGCTACATCCAATTAAGGGTAGCCCTTCACCAACTAGTGAACTCTTTAAAAAATCTACTGCTGGTGGTAAACGCTTAATAGTACTGAATGGTCAGGAACAGAAAACTACAATTCGTAAATTACTAAACCATATGTTAGGTGATAATCCCGAACAAGCACCAACACAATTACATTTTAGTAGTTCACTACCTTTTGATTATTTCGAACAGTTAACAGCAGAAGAATTAAAACCGAAAGGTGGGCGTTTAATGTGGCAACTAAAGAAAGGGAAAAAGCGAAATGAAGCCCTAGATTGCCTTGTCTATTCGATGATAGCACGTGAATACGCTATGACAGTACTAGGTACAAGTCAGCCATATAGAAAATTACGCACACATAAGGCAGAAGTAGTTAAACAAGAAACACTAAATAAGGAAGAAACCAATACTAAACCAGAAGTTAAATCACCTCTAGTACAGAAACCTAAAGCAAATAGGAACAGTACTAGACGTGGTAATAGTTGGTTTGGGAAATAAGGAAATAAAAATGGCAAATATTTTACCAGAAAAGATCTATATGTTGACACAACCATATGATCAACAGGTAACACTACCAGCCGCAACCACATTAGTAGTTAACTATCTAAGTGGGGGGAATTCGATTACCCTCACTAATCCAAGTTCAGTAGCTAAAGAATTCACCCTAACTATTGATATGAATAGCCCTAGTGACAAACTATTTTGTGTTCAGATTAGCGGTACTACTACAACTAACTTTATCTCAGAAGTAATTGATCCAACTAAATATACTACCGAGTATTCACAGTTGCTTAAATTAATTTCAGATATTGACCAAGTGATTGCAGATAAAGTAGCAGGTGGTGGTGTTTACTCAACAACAATAAACAATAAAACTTTAATTAGTGAATCACTAACTAACCTAGAAAATATGCGTATCCGTTATATTAAACGTGCTAATGCACTATGGGCTAGTATGAACGATCTACCAGTGAATGGTAATGGTAAACCATTCAAGAGCGTAACCATATTCCGTGATCCTAATTATCCTAACAGATGGGGAACACGCTAATGTTTTGGAAGAAAAAGCCACAGGCACAGCCGCGACCACAAGTAAAAGCAAAACCAAGTCAGAAACGTTTCATTGAAAAACCTGCATTAACTATGAAGCGTGATTTACAGGCAGTACGCGGAATGAGTACACCAGTAATTAGTTTTGGATTTACTTCCGGTACTGGTTCACAAAATATCAATAACTTGATTCGCTGGTTCCTAAGTGATTGGCGTAATGCTTCACGTGAGGCAGTGCTAAAGAATCCCCTAGGTAGTAAGTACATGAACCTATCTGTAGATGGCGTAGTAGGTGCGGAGGGTGTTTATATTAAGCCAGCCCCAACTATTGAGGGTATGACACCAGACGAACTACAGGAACTCTCACAGCGTCTTGAAAAGCATTTTGACCGTTGGGCTTATGATGCAGACCGTTTTAGCCTAGATGGTTCTATGACCTTTGATATCTTCCAACAGACAGTAGAGAAGATTCGCGTACAGGACGGTGAATGTTTTATCCGTATTCATAATGTGAATAACACAGTAAAACTTGAAATCATTGATGCCGCTCGTCTAACTCAACTAAATAACCAGTGGTTAGACAATGGGAATTACATCTCAAATGGCGTGGAATATAACCAATACCGTAAACCAGTAAATTATTACTTCTGTATCTACAACCCAATTACCTATACATATGATGCTACGGCTTTTGAAATTATTCCGGCTAAGGAAATCTGTCATTACTTCATCCCTCAACAGATGGGACAGGAACGCGGTATACCGGATATGATCAGTACTAGCAAAACTATGGAAGACTTAAAGAATTTTACCGAGGCAGCATTAATTGCAAAACGTATTAGTGCAAGTGCTACGGCGTACATTACTAATAATAATAATGATACTGACCAAGTAGAATTAGTGGCGGGTGAAACTGATAGTACTGCAACATACTCTGAATATCTTGAACCGGGTGCAGTATTTGAACTAGGTAAGAATCAGGATATTAAAACAGTTAGCCCAAGTAATGGTGCTGATAAAATAGGTGAATTTACTAGTGAACTAATGGATCAAATCGCAATGGGTCTAAACGTCACTAAACAATCCCTAATGGGTAGTACTGCTGATGCTAGTTTCTCAGCCGCGAAACTTGCAGAACGCCTACAGGCAACCACATTTAGAACTCGTAGTAATGTCCTAATTAGTCGAGTACTAAAACCAATCTATCTAGAATGGATGAAATGCGAAATGCTAAATAATAGTAATCTCAATATCTCTTTTAGTGATTTTGATGATGCTATTTGTGCTCGCTATATTCCAGTAAAACCAATCTCCCTAGATGCTACTAAGGATATTCAGGCAGAGATTATGTTACTTGATGCAGGGCTTAAATCTAAAACTCAGATCATTAGTGAAATGGGTGGTGATCCTCGCATAACTCTAGAAGAGATTGCAAAAGAAAAGGAAACAAACACACAGGGAAATACAAATGGAATTGAACCTAAAGAACCAGAAGAGGGAACAGACAGTACCAGTAACAGCAATTAATGTTGATAACCGTACTATTGAAGTAGCATTTGCTACGGAAACTCCAGTTAGCCGTGAACTCGAAGGTGAACTATATTATGAAATCCTCCTATGTGATGAAACCTCTGTAGACCGCACCCGCATTAATAATAAAGGTGCAGTACTCTTTAATCATGATCGCGATAAATTACTAGGTGTAGTTGAATCTACAACTATTGGTGCAGATCGCGTATGCCGTGCAACCCTACGTATTAGTAACGTAGGACTTGGTAATACTATGTGGTCAATGATTCAAGAGGGAATTCTATCACATGTTAGCGTTGGCTATAACATTTACGATTACCGCATTGAAGCAGGTAATAACATTGTTGTTACTCGCTGGGAACCAAGCGAAATTAGCCTATGTTCTGTACCTGCTGACATTAATTCAGGTATCGGACGTAGTGATAATTTTGAATATGAACTTGATACAGCCCATGAAGACGATTCACTAAATAGTAGTAATGAAACCAGTGAAGAGGAAAGACTCATGGAAGAACAAGAGGGAATGGAAGAAACCCGCCTAGATATTGAATCCTACGATATTAAAGAAACTTTAAAAGTAGATAATGATGAAAATGGCGGCGTAGCTAACATTGAATTAAGTGATGGTGAATTAGAAGAGATGCTTTCAAAGCGTCCCGATCTGCTAGCTAAACTTCAAAACAAAGGCGTAGAGCCTGAAACACTAAATAGTAATGATCCAGTAGAAAGTGAAGATACACGTGCTGTAGGTGATTTTAGTGATGCAGACGGTAAAGTAAATCATCCAGAAGATATGGAAGATGAAGCCGAGAAAGCAGAACAAGCTCGCAAACGTGAACTTGAATCTATTGGTTCAGTACTGAATGTTGATGTATCAGAAGCAATTGAAAAAGGAATTTCAATTACTGATTTCAAACGTTCACTAAATACAAATAACAAAACTCCTAACGTTAAGGAAAACAAAATGGAAAAATCCGTAATTAATGGTCTAATTCGTCAAGCAGCCGAAGGTAAACCATTCGAAGGTGCTCGTGTTGAAGTACCAGTAAGTCAACTACGTACAACCTCTACTGCTCCTGCTACTGGTGGTGCTCTAGTTAAAGAAGTGTATGTAGATTCTTATATTGATGTTCTACGTGCTAACTCTGTATTTGCACAACTACCAATTCAAACTTTCTCTGGCCTGGAAGGTGAAGGTAATCTAGTACTACCAAAACTATCTTCTGATTTCACTGCAATGTTTGATTTCATCGATGAAGGTGCTGATTCCCCACTAGTTGATGCAAACTTTGAAAAACTAGTACTTAAGCCTAAAACCTTCTCTGGTTCTGTGCCAATTACCCGTACTCTAATTAAGTCTGCTGATACCGCAGAACGTTATGTACAGGATGCAATGGTACGTGGTGCTGGCCTAAAACTAGAAAAAGAAATTCTAGGTCAAATCGTTACCACTGCTCCAGTTGAAACTCTAACTGCTGCAATTACCCAAGGAGATGTACAAGGTGCTCTAGGTAAACTAGCTGCTGCAAACGTTCGTATTGATGAAGTAGTAGCAATCGTACACCCAACTACCGCAGCTATTCTACGTAGTACTATTGTTAGTGGTAACACCGCAGCTAAATTCATGATTGAAGGTTATCGTTTCGAAGCATATCTATGTGACTCTGTACGCGTTATTGAGAGTACTCAAGTAGAAGCAGGTTCTATTATCTTTGGTGACTTCTCCAATGTTGTACTTGCTTCATGGGGCGGCCTAACTGTAGATCGTGATGATACTACTCTACGTGCTTCACAAGGTATTGTACTACGTACATTCGCTTATATTGACCACGCAGTAGCACACGAAGAAGCATTCCTAGTAGTTAAACTAGCGGCTTAATATATATGAGAGGATTTAGTAAAGCTCAAAAAAGATCACTACTAGATTCTTTCGGTGAAGATCTCGTCATTGTTCAGGATGGAGTAACAAGTACTGTTACAGTGATATTCGAGCAAGACGAGATTTTTTTTGAAGATGCAGAATCTACCGTGAACTATTTCACTTCTGAAACTGGTTTACCAGTGGGTATTACTTTTGAACATAATGGCACTACCTACATAGTAAATAGAATAGATGATGATTTGAGTGGAATCTCAGATTATCACTATATTCAACAGATTAATTTAGAGGATATCTAATATGTACACGGCAGACTATACAATCAGAAAGTACCTAACCAACAGATTAAGTACTAAAGCGAATCTTCATTTTCCATCGAAAGCATCAGTAGATAAAAAAGCTATGGTTTATATTGGGGAAAGTTCAGTAATGAGAAATAAGATTCCTCAAAATATGCCAGTAATCGCGGCACAAATAGTACCGCAAGAAGTACAAAACCTTTGTGAATTTCGTATTGATTTCGTATCAGTTGCCGAAGACTTTAAAAATGCCTCAGAAGAAATTGAAAAGATTCTAGAGGCAATTTTTGCTAAGGGATTCTTAGATGATTTAAACAAACTACTAAGGATGCCAATTTATAATGTACTAGTTGGTGATAGTTTAATGACAACTCAAGCCGAAGCACAAAAAACAATGTATGTACATACGCAATCAATTACATTTAGCTACGGGGAATAATAATGTCATTCTTAACTAACTACACAACAGTGTGGATTAATACTAACACACTTAATACCGATCCAAATTCAAAAGCATTTGAACAAGTTGAAAAGCTGGCTTCATTTCCAGTAGTAGGTGCTACCACACAAGTTACTTCAATTGAACCATATAATTCTACATTTATGGCTAAAGAAGTTGGTGATATGTCTCATAATGACGTAACGATCACCGTTAATTGGGTTCCATCCGTACACCAATTTCTAGATGATTTAGTATCTTCTGGTGAAGAAGTTCAGATGAAAATTGAAATGCCAGATGAAGGTGCAGATGATACTACCGTTCCATATGCAATGTATAACGGTGTTCTTACATCTACATCAACTGCTGGTAGTTATGATAATGTAGTAACTAAAACATATACCTTTGCACCAACTGCATTAGTAAGTGCTGGTATACTTGATGAAACTACAGTACCGCTAAACCGTGGTGATTATGGCGTTGGCTCTAATGGAACTACTTTCCCAAGCTGGCAAGAACGCGACGGTAACGGATTTATTAAGATTCCATCTACTACTTCACCAACTGGTACTGATGTTCTAGGTATTAATAATCTTGATACAAACTTTGGTACTCAATTAGTAATTAGTAAAACTGGTACACCAATTATAAACGTCCGTAACTACGGAACATCTATGGGTGCATGGTACAAAGTCTATACAAGTGCAGATAAACCAACACTAACAGAACTTGGTGCAGCCTCCAGTGCAAGCCTAGATAACTATGTACTAAAAACACAGACAATAAACGGTAAACAGCTAACGGGGAATATTACCCTTGTAGCCGCAGATATCTCTGATGTGTACTCACAAACTTATATCACTAATACATTTGTTCCAAAAGTATTTCAGTTAAATGGTCATGCACTATCTGGTACTTCATTAAACTTGGTTGCGGCAGATATTTTAGATGTGTACTCACAGACACAAACTAATACTAACTTTGTTGCAAAGACTCAGACGATTAACGGCGTGGCATTAAGTGGGAATATTACACTAGGTGCAGCACAACTAACCGATATGGCAAGTCTAAGCTATAGTAACAGTACTTTTGTACCTAAAACATTCTTAGTGAATAACAAGGCACTTACTGGTACTAACATTCAACTTGTAGCCGCAGATATTTCAGATGTGTACTCACGTACCCAATCAAATGATCTATTTGCACTACGTATCACCCGTATTAATGGCTATGCCCTAAACAGTGATATTACTTTGAACTATGATGATGTTGGAACATATTCAAAGAAACAAATTGATGATAAAGACAAGGTATTACAAGCCAATATTGATACAAAAGTAACAATTGTAGATGATCTATTAGCACTAAATACACTCACAGGCACTAGCCTAGAGATTGATTTATCAGATAGTAAGACTGCATTCACTGTTACACTATCAGCAGGAACAACTAATTTTACCATTGTTAACGCAAGTGGTAATAGTAAGAATACTCAATCTTTCACTGTAGCTATGAAACAAGGCACAGGGGCAAATAAAATATCATGGCCTGATTCAATTTTATGGTCTTATGGGCGTGTACCAGTACTGACATTTACGAAAGATTCAACAGATGTATTCCAGTTTGTTTCTTATGATGGTGGTAGTACGTGGTTCGGCTCCTTACTAATGGCAGATCTACACTAATGATTAGAAAACACAATTTAGATAACGCGTATCAAATGGTAGAGGGGCAATTTAAGTTCCTCGCCAGAAACACCGGACTAACAACCGATAATAAAACTCAGCACTATGTTTTAAATCCAGATAATGTACTTGCAAACAATAGACACTTTATCGCACAAACTCAGTGGGAAGCACAACCAGATGGTGATGCAACTACCGAAGGACAATCCCTACAAATACTAGGTGCTATTCACTGCTACCAAGCAACTAAAGAACCATACTATCTAGAGAAAGCAAAAGAATATTTTGATGCATATCATTTAGCATTCTATCGTGGTGTACCATTTCCAGATCCACCAAGTACGGCATTACGTTGTAATTGGATTTGTAATGGTAAGGCTCCAGTACTGGCAAACTACCCACTAGATCCCGAATATCCGACACATGGCGGCTTTAAAGGGGTGTTATTCAATTGGGTAAATGGACAAACTAAGATACCTTCTGGTGCTCCAAACTATGGTGAGTACTTGGACGCTGTATGGTTCGCCTTTCCAGAACGTGCATCACTAGGTTGGAACCAAGTTAACGCAACTGCATATATGTGGTTAGAAGACGGTACAACTGATTGGAAGACCAAAGCACCAACTTATGATGTAGATTGGATTATCGACCGTACAGGCCGCAAGGTTGACAGTAACGGTGATGTACTGGAACAGGGAATAACAAGCCAGATCGGTACAGTACAGCTTAAAGATACTTCTATTAATGGTAATTACCGTTTCAACTATGCAACACGTAACCCCGTAGAACATAGCGGTTATATGTTTAAACGTAATGAACGTTGGCACAACCGCCCGGTAAACGTACCAATTGATAATTACGGTAGTCTTGATTTCGCTGATAATGCATCAGATGCTGAATTGTGGTTCTGTCTTGCATCTAAAATGCTATGGGATATTACAGGGGAACGTAAACACTATCTAGCGTGGCAGTGTTCACTACTTACTTGTTATGGTTATTCAGATATTGATAGATTTGATATGTTCTTCCGTAAGAGTACAATTGCAACAACGCCATTCACTGATGGTATTTCATATGATTATTTCTACCCAAGTGATCGAATTGCAACTTATTCACGTGATGCCGAAGGTTATATTGTAATTAATCAAAGTGCATCAGCACAGACTACCCTAGAACAACAATCAATTTGGTTTAAGTTTAATAATAACTCAAAATTCCATATTGAATGTGGCGGTGTTGATACTACTGGTGTAGCTCTAGGACTCGCTGTTAAAATGACAGTGAATAAGACGAAAGTAGAAGAGGGTTCAACACTATACCGTTGCGGTATTCCAAATACTAACCCAAATGGTTCTATTACGGTAATGGATGTACCAATGAATCACTTTACCCGTGTTAAACGTCCTGATGGTGGTGAATACCTAACCGCAGATATGCGTAATGTCTCTGATTATGGTTCTAATACTGTCACTAGGTTTGAGTATGTATCTGGAATAGCTGGTAAGTACTATGACAACGTAATCACCAGTACTATGGATGGTGACGGCGGGATGGTTGTAGGATTCTATATCTATGACGATGAGAGACAAGATTTAAAATCATTCACCTATCGTACATATAATGATGACTTTAACTTACGTGTTACCGATCCAGATGGTTGGAGATGGTGGACTATGTTACCTGCTAGTGGTGGTGAATGGGTAACTAAAGATTTAACGCAGTTAGATTTTAAACTAAACAGTTATCAACCAAACCACGTAGAAGGCGATGAGCAGCCCGCAGCAGTGACATTAACACAACTAGAGGACTTTACCTTACTATTAGATGATGACCCGATAGACGGCGTTTCAGGGCGTATAGATTGGTACTGTATAAACGATCTACCAGAACTATATAACGATGGCGGTACTGGTGACTATTCTGTACTAGTTAATTTAACATTCAATGACAGTACTGATAGTGGTTATACGGCACGTCTTGGTAACTGTACTATCAGAGACTATATGTTAGATAGCCTTGCATATACTCCCGGTCTAATACCGTTCAGTAACATTACAGATCCATATGCACAGTTATATTCTGGCTGGCGTGGTCTTCCGTATCCGGGCTACCAATTACCTACAGTATGGTGTTTTAAAGGAACTACTATTGATACAGTAAGACTAAATAATAGTATCAAGTTCTTATGTGATTCACAGGACGGGTTTACTAATAAATTTCATCCTACTGTACCAGGTCCATGTGCTCAGGCGTTTGTATGGAACCGTCAGGACGCATTAGCGTACTTACCAGCAGGTGAGAAAGTAGATACATTCATTATGGATCACTGGTATTCAGAGGCTTGGTCTGGTTATGAACCACGTGCATTCTATGCAGGATGTAACGTAGTATATGAATTATGGTCACGTGGTGATTATGCAATCCCCTCTAATATAATTCAGTACTGTAAAAACTGGATGAATTACTTGAAATGGTTTATGAAAAATAATGATGGTCATGCACCAACACGTTTCAAAAACAATGGTGAAGTAATTTATGATGGATTTACCCCTCATATGTCAGGACTATGGTTAGCAGGTGCTTGTTCTATGGCAATTGCTGGTTATCCAGATGATGAGTTAATACAAATGTTGTTTGATGAAGTACAAAGTTATTATGAGGTAATCACGTCAAATCATGTAATGAATGGTACGTGGGCAGCCGCTATACGTTCTGGTACTCCAACTACGGCAGAAAACAATAGTATGTTCTTTGGCTTTTATAGCGGGGAAGTACTAAGAGGATTAGGACTATATATAGAGTACTACAATCTTCATAAATAAGATGAATGAAGGGTAACAAGATCTGTTACCCACTTTAAATAGGAAAAAAAGAAATGGCATTTAAAAATATGTTTATGGCTAACAATGTCAAAGTTGAGATTGCTTTAGCTCCTGTTAGTGGTGTTGCAACAACCTTTACTGTAGTTGAGAAGGTAGCAGCTTTCCCTGCCGTCGCGGGGGCAGAAACCAATATGGCTACTGTGAATAGTTTCGGTGAACTTTATGCAGAGAAACTACCTGGTTCTAAAAACGTTCCTGATATTTCTCTAACTGTCAACTGGATTCCTGGTGCAGTTGGTCAAGAACTACTTAACACTTATGCAGATAACCTAACCAAAGTACAACTACGTGTAACTTACTATGAGAACCTTACTGGTACTGATGGTGCTTCTTACTTCCAAGTTGTTAACGGTTATATCTCTACTAACACTACTGCTGGTGATTTTGATTCACAAGCACAACGTGAATATACATTTGTAGTTACTGGTGCTCCAGTTGCAAGCGGTGAAACTGCTGGTGACTAAATAATATCAATAAAACCATAATTCAAGGAAGATACAAATGAACCTAAATGATTTAATGAGCGTGATTGGAGTAAAAACCCACGAATTTGAACTAGCACCAAATGTAGTTGTGAAAATTCGTATGCCTTCACTAGCTCAATATTCCCAATGTACTACACCATTCAAAATTATCTATCATTGTGTAGTTGATGACGAAGGTAAACCACTATTCGAATCACCAGAACAGATTGAAGAAAACGTAGAATTATCAGTACAGATGAAACTAAGCCAAGAGATTGATCGTATCTTCTCTGAATCAATAAATATTGATAATATTGAAAAAAAGTAAGAAGCGATCCGTTTCTTGCACTAACTCTAAAACTAATCCGTAATAAGGGGTGTGGTGTGGATGAACTCTACACCATGCCCCTTTTGCTTTTCTTTTATATATACGTCTATGACACAGTTATAGACCCAAACTCAGCACAAGTAGATCAAATGCGTCATTGTGAAATCATGCAAGCTCTATGGTTGAGTACTGGAAATATCAGAAAAGAAGATATGCACAAGTTCAGTACTAAAGAATTCGATTCACTAGGATTGCTTAGTAATAAAACTCGTGCAGAACAGGCAGAAGAAAGAGCAGAGAAGGAGAAGCAGATCGCAGAAGAACAAGCAAAACAACAGCGTGCAAACATGCTCGCATGGATGGGAGTAAAGCCAAATGGCAAATAAAAAACAATCAATGATTTTTGAAATCACAGGTAATGAATCTGGCTTGAAGCAATCATTGAAAAATGCGGGTAATAGTTTATCCGAATTCAATAATAAAGCTGGTGGTGCATTTGGTAACGTAGATGAGTTACTAACATCTACTGGTGCAGCTTTCGGTACTTTTGCAGGTGGTGTAGGTATTGCGGCAACCGCAGCAATGGTAGCTATCAGTAAGATGCAAGTACAAGCAGAAAAGGCATTTGAAGTATTCCAATCTGCGAGCCTTGCACAAACTGGTATAGAGAACTTACAGAAGCAAGCTAATATGTTTGCCGAAGTAGGTTTAACTATGGATAACGTAGCAGACCAAATTAAGGATAGTAAGGATAAGTTGGGCGATGCCTTAACTAACCAAGCTGGTTCTATGTATACTGATGTTATTCAGCCTCTTAAGTTGAATATCATAGAACTACAGAAAGCCGCTGATGGTGGTGAAGATATTATTGCAAAGATTTACTATCAAGCTAAACAAATGGGCTTTAGTCAATCCCAGATCATTAACATGTTAGAAACTGTAGCAAACGATGCAGATAAACGTATGACTATCTACCAACGTTTCAACAGTGAACAGGAATATCAAAATCAACTAGCAAGTGAAAGCGTACAACTAACTGGTGAACAGTCTAGCCAGTTCCAAGCATACCGCAAATCTACACAAGAACTAAGTAAGGCGTGGGAGGCTTGGAATAATTCTGCTTTAGCACCAGTAGCGGCTAACCTTGCAGATATTCTAAACCTAATGACCAAGATCCTTAATAGTAAGCCAGTAGCAGCCGCAGCAGCAGCTACAAGCCGTGAAGGTATCGCAGCAGTACAGGAATACCAGAAAGGTTATCAGCAAGATATTCTTAAGAACTCTTCTATCTATGGTGCTCAATTAGTTGAAGAACAGCAAAAGGACGCGGCACGTAACCAGAAAACTTTTGATAATATGTTAGCAAATCTTGATAAGGCTAATAACCTTATTCAGAAACAACGTGAAGAGTACAATAAAGGATTCGAAAAAAGTACTATCAATGCTGCAATGAAGCCTTTCCAAACTGCTAAACAAGAAACACAATCTAAAATTGATGCTCTTGATAAACAGTATAAAGATACTCGTGCGGCAATCCAGCAATCATTACTAAAAGGATATCAAGGTAATCAAGATGCATTGAATAAAGACTTAGCTACACTTGATGCTGGTTATAAAGAAACACGTGCAGACCTCGTTAAGAAACTAACTGAAAGTGCAGATAAAGCCGCAGCCTCAGCAGCTACAAAAGCCGCAGCAGCAGCTAAGAAAGCCGAAGCCGAAGAAAAGCAACGTCTTGCCAAACAAGTACAAGCTCAGAAAGTACTAGATCAGACTATGGCAGCAATGGGTGCTAATGCCGCTCAGGTGAAGTTACAACAATTCAATCTTCAACAAAATGAAATTGAAAAACGTATTAAGGAATCAGCAGCACTAACTAAAAAGAGTGAAGATGAAACTAATGCAATGTTGAATACTCACTATGCAGACCGTGCACGTAATTACAAAGAGATGGTTGATCAGATGTTGGCAGAGAATGACCGTTTGAAACAAGCTCAGAACATCGCAGCCATCGCAAATGATCCAAATGCCACACCAGAACAAAAGGCAGCAGCCGCAGCCGCTGGTAACAAGTGGGCTACTAATACTGCTACTCAGGGATTAGGTTATCAAGACCCATTCAATACACAGGCAGACCCAACTAAGTTAGCCGCTATTGGTACAGAACAGCAGAACAACAAGGACGGGGCAAAGGCTCTTTATGATGCAAAAGTAATTGGTTTCCAAGAATATCAAGATCAGCTTACAGCTATTCAGACTAATGCAGATATTAAACGTGCTCGTGCTACTGCTGATGCATTAAACGGTACTATTGGCCTTTGGGGTAATGCCGCTGGTGATATTGGTACTACTCTAGCTGGTGCTTTTGGTCAGGGCAATGACGCCGCGAAAGCGTTTTTTGCAGTACAGAAAGGTATTGCTATTGCTCAGTCAATTATCAATATCCAACAGGGTATTAGTGAGGCAACCAAATTAGGCTGGCCTGCTGGTATTGCCGCTGGATTAAAGGTAGCAGCAGAGGGTGCAAAAATTATCAGTACTATCAAAGGTACTAATATTCAAGGTCAAGCCCATGATGGTTGGGATTCATTACCAAGTACTGGTACATATAATCTTGAAAAGGGTGAACGTGTTGTAGGTAAATCACTAAACCAAGATCTTACTAACTATCTAAAAGATGGTGGTAATAAATTATCTGGTGAAATCAAGATTGAAGCACCATTAGTAATTCAATCAAATGGTGATATTACTGATAAGGACTTCACTGAAATGTGTAAAAAACATGCTGATGTTCTAGTACAGGCAGTACGCCAATCACAACAACGCAACGTCTAATAAATACCATAAAGCCCACGATCATGTGGGCTTATTTGAAAGGATTAGAATAATGTTAAATAACGCAACAATAAGTGACTTTGTACTAAGTGATAATGTACCACTATTTCAACAAAAAACATGGACGGGTGAACAAATTACACGCGTAGTAGGTACTGAATACTTTAGTATCTCTTTTAAAGTCACGATGAACAAACAATATAGAGCAGAACTATCAAACTTTTACGCACAGTACGCACAAGGTAAACCATTTGATATGTCTCTTGGTTGGTGGGGTAAGTATACGGGTAATCAAACTGCTAACGTACAGGCAACCGCAGCACGTGCAGCAGGGGCTACATCTATTGCCGTAAACTCAAATAGACTTGAAGTCGGTTCACTAATTCAGTTCAACGGACATAAGAAGCTATACCGTATTATTGCAAATAGCGGTACTACTATGACTATTTTCCCCGGACTAATTAAGAATATCCAATTAGGTGAAGTAATCAAATACGATAACCTTTCTGGTTCTTTCGTACTAACTACACAAAATTCACAGTTTTCATTCCCAAGTAATAACCTAATCGGAGTAACAATTCAGGCAACAGAAAATATCAGAGGTTAATATGGCTATTCCAAATAATGTATTAAACAATGCTGTACTGGTTAACTACTGGAATCTAGTACGCGGCGATAACAAAACAGTACTCACAGAGAAAGAACTCTATCAGTGTGGTGTAATGGTTAAAATGGTTGATTTGATTCCCCCTACTGGTTCTGCCTTATATCTTGTAGATGGACTAGCAGAAAAAACAGTAGGTGGTATTACCTATCAACCAGTACCGGATTTTATTGATTCAAGTTTTGCTAACTATGTAGAAAAGAATCAGGTAAACAATAACGGTACTACATTTAAAGTCAGTAACGTAAACCAAGAATATATTTCTATGGCCTTACGTGGACTATGGAAAGATGCAAAAGTGAATATCTGGATGGGTATCGTTAGTCCTGATGATGGTTCTATACTTTATCGCTATCGTATCTTTAGTGGTTATATTGATTACTTTTCCTCAGACTTTAACAATGAGGATGGAAACACTGAAAGTACTACAACCGTAAACTTAAACAGTCTATGGAAAAAGTTAGACCAAACACAACGCCTACTATCCAGTACATCTATTCACCAATCCACACATAAGGGTGATAAGTTCTTTGACCTAATTGGCATCATAAATAGTTCAGAACAATTCTGGAAAGCGAGTAAGAGATAAAATGAATAAAGGTTTAATTACCGAGTACCTAAGCACATACGCAAATAAACCTATCGAATATGGCACAGTGGATTGCCATATAATGGCATTATCCGTAATTGATATGATTAAGGGTACTCAATATAAAGATGAGATTTACCAGAAATATAAATCGGCATCAGGTGGACGCAAGTACGCCAAAGATAACTGTACATATCCAACACTAAAGAAACTATGTGAAGAATTGGGTGAATTAGTAGAGACACCACGTGATGGTGATATTCTTCTGGCTAATAATCAATGTACTGTATTCTGGAGAGATAAAGTAATAGTACTGAATAATGAAAAGGTATTCAAAGTTCAACGCTATTCCCAAGAAGATAATAACTATAAGATTTACCGATTCACGGAGGAATAAAACATGGCAGTAGCAGCATTAGCAGCAGCAGTAATTGCAGGTGCATCGGCGGCAGCCGCAAGTGTAGCGGCAGTAGGTTTAGTTGCAGCAATCGCAATTGGTGCAGCAGTAACAGCACTATCCTATATTACATCTAGTCAAATGATGAATGTAGGCCAACAGGGGGTAAACTATCCAAGTACTGGTACAAGTAATGCCAGAAGTACATCACCTAGTACTGGTATTCCTATTGTATACGGTGGCTCTAACAAGAATAAAGATGAAGTTGCTTTTGTAAAAGTAGGTTCTATTGTAGTTTGGCAAAACGTATTCAAAGGTGAATCTAACCAGTTATGTACTGTACATTGTCTAAGTATTGGTGAGATTGGGCAAGTACCAGGAGAAACAAAAGCAGGTGTGATCCAACAGCTATTTTTCGACAACGTACCAGTACTACGTGATGATGTATATATTACTCAGGAAGGTATTATCCCTAAATCAATGATGATTGAGAAGTTCAGAAACTTCCTTGATATCGAAGTACGCTTCGGAAAACCTTCATATGGTGGTTCAATGACGTTAGCCCGTCAATATTGCGGTAGTAAATGGACTGATGATATGCGTGGTGATGGTCTAGTACAGGTCTGTACTGTCATTAGGAAAACTAACGGTAGCCTTACTGATGGTATTCTAACTAATATGAACTACGTACTATCAGCAGAGATTAGAGGCAGAAAGATTTATGATCTAACTGATAACGTACTAAAACCTTCAAGTAATCCACCAAGCCAGCTTTATGACTTCATGACAAATACAGAATTTGGTTTTGGTACAGATCCAAATGATATTGATATTTCCTCATTCCGTAATATTGCACAGTACTGTAAAGATAACCATTATTATTCAAATGGTAGTATTGCATATGATAAAAGTTATAAAGAGAACATGGAAGCAATTCTACAAACTTTTGGTGGTGTTCTATATGAATCAAATGGTGTTCAGTACTTAAGTGTTGATACGGCAGATTTACCAGTTGAACACTTTGATGAAAGTAATATTATTGGTTCGGTTAATATCACTACTGGTTCCAATACGGATTACTTCAATTGCATGGACTCAACTTATACGAACCCAAATGGGGATTATGCAGAAGATATTATCCGTTATCCAAGTAATGCATTAACTAATGAAACAATTATTCGTGATGGTTATATTATCAAGAAAGATTTAAACTGTAAGTGGATTCAGGATAAAGACCAATTAGCCAAACGTAGTAATATCGAACTATTAAAAGCTAAGTATGTACTTGCAGGTATTACATTTAATACATTCGTAACTGATATTACAGTAAATGATGTATTCACGATCAGCTTTAAAGAAGCAGGTTTTGAAAATGTTAAGTTCCGTGTAGTTTCCCGTACTGTACCAATGACAGTAGATAAAGCAGGGATAGTACAGATCACAGGTATACAGTACTCCGACGGTATCTATTCGGGCGTTGACCCAGGACAGTTCCCACAGAATGGTATTACTAACTTACCTAACCCTTCTCGTGTAGAGCCACCAAGCAACTTACAGGTACAACGCCTTGGTACAACCGTAAATGGCAGTACTGTATTAATGACTTGGGATCTTAGTCAAGATACTGGTGTTCGTGGTTATAAACTACGTTATAAGAGAAGTGATTCCAGTACTTGGATTAATATTGGTAACGTTGGACAGTACAGTACTAGTTTTGAAATCTTGAACTTGATTCAGGGTGTAAACTATGACTTTGGGATTGAAAGCTACAATACCTTGGGTTATTCATCCGAACTAGTAGCAATTTATAACCAGATGCCACAAATCATTTTTGCATTACCAAAGGTAACTGGTCTTACATTGGTGAATAGTGATGCTGGATTTAACCAGACGTATTCTGAGGCATTCATATTTGATTGGGATGATCAGAGTAACGTACCAGTAAATGGAAAACGTTTTACTGACTTCTTCAAATATTATGAAATTCGTGTTTACGATAGATATCGTAATTACATTAAATCGTACTACACACAGGATAGTGCATGGTCTTATACGTTCGCAATGAACCAATCAGACGGTCTAAGCCGTCACCGTGTTATTGGTATTATTGCACATGGGTATGGTCAGGGCATCTACTCAGAAGAGGTACAGATTGAAGTTAGTAACCCACAGCACCCACAATTGCTAGGTGTTAAATTACGTAATGGTTATGATCAGGTTTTCTTTGAATGGACTGAAAGTAATATCCCAGATTATGCGGGGGTAGTATTCCAAGCCGCAAAAGATGAGGCTTTTAGTTCGGGTGTGGTCTACTTTAGTAGTTCTAATCGTTATACGGCATCATTCCCGATTGAAGATGGTTCTTGGTTCGGTCGATTGGCTGCATATGATGTAATGGGGCAAGATGAATTAGTATGGTCGCCTACAATTGGTTTTAACCAAAATACTAAGGTTCCATATTCTAAGTTGAATGACGATGTAATTGATGGATTATTAAACAGTGAAACAGCTACGGGTATTGTTGAGAAACAGATCGTAGATGAATTAGGTTCACGCTGGCAGGTTCAGGTATCAAATAATGGTAACGTTACTGGTATTGCCCTAGCAGCAGATGAAAAATCATCAGTGTTTACCGTAATGGCAGATCGTTTTAGTATTATTAGTACTGACTCAGCTAAACAAAGTGATAAGGTATATCCGTTTGTAGTTCAGGGGGGTAAAACTTATATTAACTCAGCAGTCATTGCCACGGCTAGTATTAAAGAAGCAATGATAAATGACCTTTCCGTATCGCGAGCTAAGATACAATCAGCCGCAATAGATAATACTAAGATCGCCAATGCCGCTATCCGTAATGTTCACATAATGGACGGCGTTATAGACTCTGCGAAGATCTCCCAGCAGATACAGTCTACTAATTGGGATGGTACTAATGGTTGGGCTATCAATAAGAATGGCAATGCATGGTTTGGTAACGTATCTATACGCGGTAATATTCAGGCAACGTCTGGAGTTCTAAATAATGTTACAATCAATGAAAACTGTGATATCAAAGGTACTCTAAGTGCAGCACGTATCGTAGGTGATATTTGTCGTCCTCAATCAACGGGAATAACCGAGAATCTTTTCATATTTGGTTCACGTACTGTTTCAGGTGGTCTTACTGCATTAGATCCAGTACCAAACCAACACTATGTAGCCTTACGTATTCGTGGTGAAGATTTTGATCGTATTCTTGATAGTAATATGACAATCTGGCTAAGGGCATTACAACGTCAGTTCTTCTATATTCGTATGGGTGGTGATGGTATTCCAATGACTAACTTGGTATATGTTGATGCTGGTAATAATGGTCACAATACACCATATACATTCCCACTAAATGGAATTTATATCCCTGCCGTTGGTCGCGGTCGCTGGAACTATATCTATGTGATGTGTACTACTGACCGTAGCTGTACTGCTCAGCTTAATGTACCAGAACAACTATCTTCATTTGTATATCGTGCAGGTGATCAGCCTTTATATAATTAATAATATAAATAGATTGGGTAGTATTAATAACTTTAGTACTACCTACATTATATTTTAATTTAAAGGGACTGAAAATGGGTTTTGATGTATTATTTTCATTACTATTTTCTGCGGGTGCACTTTTCTGGACTATATATCGTGATAAGTCAGAAGATACTAATGATTTAATTGATAGAGTTTCTATTCTTGAATCAACTGTATCTGGTCATACTACGGATATTGCAAGAATAGAGTCAAACCATGATGATCTAGAAGGTACTACTAGAAAGATTCAAGACCAAATACACCAATTGGATTTGAAGATCGAACGTATTATTGTGATTCTGGAACAGCAGGAAAAAGAAAAGGGGCGATAATGCTCCTTTTTATTACTTCCAGTTTAATTGATTATTCATATCATCTACACGTGATTTTGTCTGCTTATACCATAGTGAATCTATAGATTCCCTACGCATACCAATGCGATCACCATTCTTTGCAGCCGCAAGTAATTTTTTGAATTTACTTGTACCCGCCAATCCCAATTGAAATATCATAATAATAAGATAATCTTCAATGTCTTTTGGAAGTGTACCTAGATTAAGTGTACGTAGTCCTGCTTTTGCCTTTTCGATATCATGAGCTAATAGTATATCTGCCTCAATTGGTGTAATCCCATTACTGAAATCTTCACCTTTCTGTACTAGGTGTCCTGCCCCAACAGTGAGATAGCCCAAGCTATCTTTATATGGGTAATATTTCCCTTGTCGATAATAACCTTTATATGTTTGGTATAGTTGATCGCCTTCATATTTCCAAAGGCGTGTTTTAATGTCTGCCATTACTAAATACTCCATAAGTTAATTGTTTATGGAATATTTATATGGAATGGGATGTTTATAATAAAAATGAATGGGATGTAGAAGATATTAATTCAGGGCAGTACGCAGCATTTGTATACTTAATCACTTTTGATACAAATGAATTTTATATCGGCGTGAAAAGCGTTTACAAAGGTATCAAAGATATTAAGAAACTAAAGGACAGTACTAAAGAATCTAACTGGCGAACATATACCAGTAGTAGCAAATCAGTTAATCAGATGATTGACGACGGCATAGAGTATAAGAAATATCTACTTTGGTGTTTTCCTACGACAAACCAAGCTGCATTAGTAGAAGCAACATTGATTGGTCTATTTGGTTCAAAATCTAATTGCGTGAATAAAGCCGTAATGGTTAAGGCAAGAATACCAAATGATAACGGTGAAACATTCCGTATCATTCAACAGTTAATAGAGGAATTAAATTAAATGGGATGGAAGAGAGGTAATAGCCCTAGTGATATGAAGAAATTCATAAATGATAATTCACCAAGGATTGGTGAACAGTTCAAGAAAGAACTTAGTGAACGTATGCGTACTGTAACAAGGCAAATTCAGCAAGAGATCAGTACTAAATCTGCTGGTGGCGTAGTAGCTTATACAAACCGTGCAATGAAGTTTAACTTCTATAAGCCAAATGGTTTTACAAGTATTAATCAGATTATAGTGATGCCAGATCAGGTAGACTACCTAAAGAACATTATTGATCCTAACTATGTTCGAAAACAAGAGTACAAAGTGATTCCATATCAAAATGCAAAACTAACCAAGCAGGGAAACATATCACAATTAAAGAACAAGGATAAATACAAACGAGTGAAAAGTAAGAACGGTAAAGAGTTTCTTATTGACACTTCCAAAAACTCTAGCAAACGCGATCCAGCAATGGCACGTAAGAAAAGGGTGGTTGGTTACTATGGAAGCGTAGGAAGAAAACCATTATTTGATTTCTACGATGAAACAGAACGAAAAGTAATAAAACAACTACGAACATTACGCGGTACGTTTAACTACCGCTGGAGATAATAATGAACTACTTAGAACAATTCCCATGTTATGACCATACAGTACTAGATAATTTCTCATTTCAAAGCATTAAACCAGTGAGTGTTACACTACCATATGATAAAGCACTCTCAGGCAAGATGATTAAGAAACAAATGGACAAATCTAAAGGTGATTTAATTGCATTCAGTTTTGAATTGACTAAAACACCAAACGTAAATGATGGTGATGTACTAACTGTAGATCTCATTAATGGTAAGAGTACGGTTACAGTACTTACTTCTTTCCAGCAGGTATACAAAGGACACCGCGTAATGTCGTATATATGCCAAAAGGAACTATAATGTTTAGCATTATCGCAGAACTAATATCTAAAGGTTTTGATTTTTTCATCAAAAGGAAAACCTTAGAGAAGGAAGTACAAACTACTAATGCCGAAGGGCAGATTGAAGTAAACAAGGAAGAGATTGAAAAAGTATCATTCCATTGGCGTAATGCCCTTGGTTTCGTGATCACCCTAATCATCCTCTATAACTGGATTATCGTACCAGTACTAGATGCGTTCGGTATCGTCGTGATCCAAGTACCACTAGGCCAACTTATGCAAGTCTTGCTTATCATGGTTGGTGGTAGTTAACGGAAGCCCCATAACGGGGCTTTTTTTTCTTATTTGCTATCAATATTAGTTTGATTAGCTACTACAAATAGGCTTTTCCATGAAGTCAACCATTCAAATGGGAGAATTTGAGTTAAAGCAAAATTACTCTTAAAGGAAATATTATGGAATTCCCAGTTTTTCTTACGTGCCATACCACTAACATCTTCGCAGATTTTTATCATGTCATGGCTAGTTACTGTGAAAACATTTAAATGTGCTATGCTTTTTTTTAACATGTCTTTTTTATCTGGATGAACAGACATATTCCAAACGCGAAGAATATCATAGTGAGACTTTAATTTTAACATGTGGTCTCTATAATCTGCGTGTAATTCCCAAGCCTTATTCAAAAGTTTTTCATAATTCAGATCGCCTGGGTTAATATTTTTGTTTTCATTGTAATAATATAACTGTGAAATGTTTAAATGTAACAGTTCCGCTTTCAATTTTGCTTCATGGAATAGTGTAATGTACTGGTTTGCTTGTTCAAAACCTTTCTCATTAATTTTATCAGCATACCAATCCTTCACTTTAAAGATTGTATATATTGCTGCTATAGCCATCACGGTATCCATGATGGCCGATGTGGTTGAGCTATCATAACCATGAAAAAAAAGTACATCAGCATAAATTGGGATTAATACTCCAACAGCAATACATATAATATGTGATAATGTAATACCATTGAGAAAATGTACTATTTTATTCTTCTTCACTTCGAATAAACTCCGACTATAGGTTAATTAAACCAGTTCTTGTGTTATTACTGTTTCGAAGTAATGATTTACTACATCAGCTATACCAGTTTCAGTATTGTTACCTATTACTAAATCAGCACAGGCTTTTACTTCATCAACCGCGTTACCCATAGCAACACCCAAGCCAGCATTTTTCAACATGCTTAGATCGTTGTAATTATCACCAAAGGCTATTACCTGGCTCATAGATAAACCTTGTGATTCTACCCATTGTGCCAGGCGTTTACCCTTACTGTTTCCGGCTTGTGCTATGTCTACTTGATCGTGCCAAGACCATTCGCAAGCAAGGCCAAGCTCACGCTCTACTATCTGACCAAAGCTATGTAGTTTTTCAGTATCAGAATCAGTAAGGGCGAATTTCCAGATAGCATCAACATTTTGCGATGCTTCACTAAGAGAGGGTACTTGTTTGAAGATTGGACGTTGTGACTCTGGAAGAGACTTAGCCCAATTTTCTGTACGGATAATATGCCCCGTTGGTTCTTGATAGAACATGACATCATCGGCATACATCAGACTATGAACATTGTAACTATCAAGTAGGTTCACTAATTGAATAGCTTGTTCTGGTTGTAATGGGTCTGAGGCAATAACTCTTTTTTCGGCGTAATCGTACAATAAAGCACCATTACAACATATAGCTGGTGTATTAAGTTCTAATGCCTGATAAAAAGGATGGATGGCTACAAAGTGCCGTCCGGTAACTATGACAACCTTTGCCCCTGATTTACGGGCATTCTGTAGGGCAGATAGTGAGGCTGGTAAGATAGTTTTTTCTGGCGTCAATAAAGTGCCGTCCAGATCAAGGGCGATTACCTGATAGTTCATGTAGTGATTCACCTGATTTTGGTATGTAGTTTCCTCGATAGTACACCGCTTTGCGGCTACGACGAAACAAGGTGAAGAGTCTTGTTGAGCACTGGAACAGCGTTGGATACTGGCGTATTGCCTTGGATGGGCGTAAATATTGTAATTAGCAATACACACTCAAATAGGTGCCATTACAGCAAATAGCAGGTGTATCCAGCGCCAGCGCCTGATAA
>ERZ773150.701-NODE-701-length-33699-cov-4.864404_pt1 | contig 33699 bp, 26 predicted proteins | sample MGYA00580845_ERZ773150 | MGnify/ENA primary metagenome ERZ773150 (study PRJEB29015, sample SAMEA2737848) | human gut metagenome | biome: human gut; feature: human-associated habitat; material: faeces | place: China | collected 2012 ...
CCGACATAGGCGGAAAGCATGAACTGACTGATCCTAAGACCGAGAGCAGTATCCGCATCATTGGTATGGGGCAGGAGCTGAAAAAGATTCTTCTTGCACAGAAAGAGTATATCGAAAAGCTGAAATATGCCCTCGGTGATAACTTCGCTCATCCTGAAATGGTGTTCGTATCAGCAAGAGGAAACTACCGTGACCGTAATTCAGTCTATCAGTCACTCAAACGCTTCACCAAAGGAACGGAGTTTGAGGATATGACTCTTCATCAGCTCCGTCATTGCAACGCTACAATGCTCTTAAACAGCGGTATCGACCTGAAAGTCGTGTCTGAGCATCTTGGTCACTGTGATGTGAACGTAACTGCTGACATCTACGCTGATGTTCTGCGTAAAACAAAAGCCCGAACTGCCGAGCAGATCGAACTGTGCCTTGCATAAAGGTAAATAAAAAAACCTCCCTGCGCGAACAGAGAGGTTTTGAATTGACCAAATGTTGACCAAAGAGTATTTGACCACTCGCAAAGTGCGTAAATGCGCAAGTTTTGAGGTATCTGATTATCTCTTTGAGAACTGCGGAGCACGACGAGCAGCCTTCAAGCCGTACTTCTTTCTTTCCTTCATTCTCGGGTCACGAGTCAGGAAGCCAGCCTTCTTCAGAACCGGACGGAGTTCCGGATTGAATTCGAGCAGAGCTCTTGCAACGCCGTGACGGATTGCACCAGCCTGACCAGTTACGCCGCCACCAGTAACGGTGCAAACAACGTCCATGTTTTCCAGGTTTTCAGTCAGTGCGAGCGGCTGACGAACGATCAGCTTCAGAGTATCCAGACCAAAGTAGTCGTCAATGCCTCTGCCGTTGATGGTGATTGTGCCATTGCCCGGGTACAGACGAACTCTTGCAACAGAGTGCTTTCTTCTGCCGGTACCATAATAATATTTTACCTTAGATTCGTACATTTAAAAGACACTCCTTTCCTTAAAATTCGCAAACTTCTGGCTTCTGTGCAGCCTGCTTGTGTTCTGCACCCTTGTAGGTACGAAGACGAGTCAGCTGTGCAGCACCCTGCGAATTGTGCGGGAGCATACCCTTGATGGCGATCTGCATTGCTTCGTCAGAACGTTCTTCCATCATAACCTTATACTGAGTCTGCTTCAAACCACCGATCCAGCCGCTGTGACGGTAATAATACTTCTGTTCGAGCTTCTTACCAGTCAGGACAGCCTGATCACAGTTAATTACGATTACAAAATCACCACAGTCTACGTGCGGAGCAAATGTTGGCTTGTGCTTACCACGCAGAATGTGAGCTGCCTTTGCAGCGACACGACCCAGCGGCTTACCTGCTGCGTCAATGATATACCACTTGCGGCTTACTTCACCGGCTTTTGGCATCGTTGTTGCCATAGTAGATTCCTCCTATATTTTCATGCTTTAATCCGTTTCTGCAACAAAAAACAGAATCGGGAGACAGAGGGCAGTTGGGTTGGACTGCACCGCCGGCTTCCGCAAGCTCACACCGGTCTCTCTGACAGTACAAAACTTATTATACAAAATTTTTTAGCGTTTGTCAAGGGGAAAATCGCAGAAAAACAGAAAAATTTTTCTGCATCATGCAAAAACAAACGGGAAAAATCTCAGTCAGCAGCCTTGCTTTCTGAAGAGGATGGTTCTATGAGATAGCGGATGGATGCGATGTCGTTTCCATATTGAGAGAGCGGCACGAGTTCTGGTTCTGTGTGCATGGGATCCATGCACCAATTTTCATCTCCTGTCCGTCCAACCAGTAACACAAAATGCAGATTTCCATGTTTTCCAGATACGCAGGCGATGGGGTAGATGGTTTCTTTCCACAAATTTTCCAGTGTTTCCGCAGAAAAATCACCAGATTCCAGATAAACCGTGGATACCTGCAAAGCATCTTCCATTGCATACCACTGTAAATCGCCCTCCGCATCATAAACCTGATGTGCAGAGAAAAACTGATTCAGTGTTTTGGGGTTGATGTCGTCGCCCAGTGCTGTTCGGTGGAAGTTCTGCATTTGCAGAGCTGCTGCCAGACAAGTGACCAGACAACCAGAATCCCCCATGTGATAGATAGAATCTCCCAAAGCATCTTGCTTCCACCTTGGGTCACCTTGTGCGTAATAGACGACATTTTCCAGAACGGGTGGCGTTGGAGTTTGTATGCCTGTTTGTTTCTGCTGAAAATACCCCAGACCCATCAAAATAAGAAACAGGAACAGACACAGCACCGTTCCGCAAAGCAGGGGTGCTTTGCGGCGGTGTCGATGTCGTTTCACAGCGGCTTACCGTTCTAACAGCAGCCGTTCGTTACAATATTCGCATTCCAGCAGACCATTGCCCAGCTCCAGAAAGCTTTTCGGCAGATAAGATTCCGAACAGGTGATGCAGTTCGGGTTCTTGCAGGCTGCACCCTTAACGGTTGTCCCACGGAGCAGAATGGTCGGGTTGTCCTTCTTGTTCAAGTCCAGCATGGTGATGATCAGAGCCATCCGGACATACATGCCATACCGTGCCTGATTGAAATACATCGCTCTCGGGTCTTCATCAACAGCCACTTCAATTTCATCGACTCTCGGCAGCGGATGCAGGATAATCATATCCGGCTTTGCAGCCTTGAGCTTCTTCACAGTCAAAATGTAAGTATCTTTCTGAGCCAGATATGCTTCCCGACTTGCAAACCGTTCCTGCTGAATCCGGGTCATATAGAGTACATCCAGTTCCGGCAATACTTCTTCCAGAGAATCCACTTCCCGGAACGGGCAGCCGCTGGCGGTCAGAATATCTTTCACATAAGACGGCAGTTTCAGTTCCGGTGTGGAAATCAAAATGAACTGGTTGCCCTCGAAGCAGGTCATTGCTTTAATCAAAGAATGTACGGTTCTGCCGTTGATGAGATCGCCGCAAAGGCCAATGGTCAAATGATCCAGACGACCCTTTTCACATTTCAGGGTGAGCAGGTCGGTCAGGGTCTGTGTCGGGTGCAGGTGTCCGCTGTCGCCAGCATTGATGACAGGGCAGTCCGCCGACAGAGCAGCTGCTTTTGCAGCACCAGCAACCGGATGCCGCATCACGAGAATATCCGCATAGTTGCTGACAATCTTTGTGGTGTCTTTCAGGGTTTCGCCCTTGGAAACAGAGGAATTTGCCGGATTGTCGAAGCCGATCAGACGGCCGCCCAACCGCAGCATAGCAGTTTGGAAGGACATTTGGGTACGAGTAGACGGTTCATAGAACAGGGTTGCCATAATCTTGTTGTGGCAAGCACCGGAATACACTTCCGGATTGTTCTTGATTTTCTCGCCTAAGTCTACGACTTCCTTCCACCAGGAAACCGGATAGTCGTTCAGGTCAATCAGATGTGGGTGCTTGGATGTGGTCATAATGAAGATCCTCCTATTTCATTGTAACTATAAGAACAGGGGAAGACAAGCTCCCCCTGTATCTATCATAACATTAAACTATGGTTGATATAGATTTTGAACTGCATATGAAAAAATTGTGCGGCTCTCCGACAAAGCAGCATCCGTTCCATAAAGATTTCAAAATATTCCAATACGGAAGAAATCTGCGTGTCAATCGTCATGGAAAGCACAAATTCCTGCTGTTCTTTATCAATCAACAATTCTGCTGTTTCAACCGCATAATTCACACGGTCGTGAATATCGAATGTTAAAAAGTCGGTATTCCGAACACGGCTGCGGCGAACATCGGTTTTATCTGCTAAAATCAAAGCGGCGGAAATGGCATCAATTGGCTGAGCCGTTGCTTCATCGTGGTTTCCGATGGCAGAAATCACAGAACAGATTTCATCCACTGGCATTTCCAGCCGGTCGAGCAATCGGAATGCCATAACAGCACCGCTCTGGGCGTGGTCAACACGATTGATGACGTTTCCAATATCGTGCAGAAAGCCGGCAATGCGAGCGAGTTCGATCTCCCGTTCTGGGTAGCCCAGTTCGGTGAGAATCCGAGCTGCGGTAGCAGCTGCTTTTTCCACATGCGGAAACGAGTGTTCGGTATAGCCGATGGACTTCAACGCCGCATCGGCACGCTGAATATAGGTGCGGATATCCGGATTTTTGCGGATATATTCAAATGTGACACAGCTTGCCATAGTTGTCGCCTTTCTCAATGATTTTTAGACCAATCAGAAGCATTAAACATTCGGCTTGGTCGGGATAACGTCCGATTCAAAATAAACATGATACCAAACTAAGAACATATAAACCGTCCAGATTTTCCGGCTGTTGTCAGCCTTGCCGGCACGGTGGTCATCCAGCAGCTGTACCAGTTTTTCGGTGTGGAAGAACTGCTGAGCAGCGTTGCCTTCAAACGTATTCTTGACCATATTATAATAGGTATCTTCTTTCAGCCATACCCGAATCGGAACAGGGAAGCCCAGTTTTTTCTTGGCTGCGGTTTTGGCAGTCTGCGGCGGGGTATCTTTCTTTGCAGCCAATCGCATTGCATACTTGGTGATATACGGCGTGCCGCCGCTTTCCGATGGCTTGTGGATGACACGATAACGAGTCGGAATCCGCTGTGCCAGTGCCATGACTTCTTTATCTAAGAATGGAACACGCAGTTCCAGCGAGTTCGCCATACTCATTTTATCGGCTTTCAGCAGAATGTCGCCTGCCATCCAAAGATGCAAATCCAGATACTGCATCTTGGTTACATCGTCCTGGTCTTTCACTTGGTCGTAATACGGCTTGGTGATTGCCATCGGGTCAGGGGCATTGGTTTGAATCTTGAGCAGGGCTTTGCGGTCTTTCGGAGTAAACATATAAGCGTTGCCGATGAACCGTTCTTCCAGATCCTTGCCCTTCCGAACGAAAAAGTTCACGCCACGGTGTGCCGGCAGAGATTCTGCAATGTGCATGATCCCACGCCGCAAGCCACGAGGCAGCTTTTCATAGGAAGTCGAACCCGGGTCGCTGTAGACGTTGTAGCCGCCGAAGATTTCGTCTGCTCCTTCGCCGGACAGAACGACTTTCAGGGACTGCGATGCCAGATTGCAGACAAAGTACAGGGCAACGGCTGCCGGGTCTGCCAGCGGTTCATCCATGTGATATTGAATCATCGGGAGATGTGCCCAGTATTCTTCCGGTTCAATGACCTTGCTGTAATTCTTCTTGCCAATGGCTTCCGAGAAGCCCTTTGCCCAGCCGATTTCATTGTAGCGTTCTTCCTTGCCGAAGCCAACCGTAAAGGTCTTATCCACATCGGCAATGGCTGCCACATAGCTGGAGTCAACACCGCTGGAGAGGAACGAGCCAACTTCTACATCGGCGATTTTATGAGCCTCTACAGAGTTGTGGAACGTGTCGGAAATCTGGTTTACCCAGTCGTCCAAAGACGGCTTTTCGTCTGCATGGAATTCGATTTCCCAGTACTGCTGAATGTCCAGCTTACCGTTTTTGTAGATGAAATAATGTGCTGGCGGCAGCTTGTAAACGCCCTTGAAGAATGTTTCTGTGCAAGGCGAATACTGGAATGTCAGGTAATTTTCAAGGGCAGCGGTATTCAGCACCTTTTTAAAGTGCGGATGCGGCAGGAAACTCTTGATTTCCGAGCCGAACAGGAATGTTTCTCCCATCTGTGCATAGTACAGCGGCTTGATGCCGAAGAAATCTCTTGCTCCGAACAGGGTTTTCTCTTTCTTGTTCCAGATGACAAAGGAGAACATGCCACGCAGCTTTTGCAGCAGTGCTGTGCCGTATTCCTGATAGCCGTAGATTAAAACTTCGGAGTCAGTCTGTGTTGCAAACTTATATCCTTTTTCAATCAACGTCTGACGAATGGTCTTGTAGTTATAAATTTCGCCGTTGAAGAGCAGGGCAAGATTGCCATCTGCACTGTAAAGCGGCTGTGTGCCGGCATCGGATACGTCAATGATGCTCAGGCGACGGTGACCGAGGGCAATATCCTCGTCAATGTAAGTGCCTTCTGCATCCGGCCCTCTATGTTTGATTCGGTTCAGCATTTCCTGAAGAACCGCATTGGAATTGTCGATATGGTTTGTAAAACCGGTAAATCCACACATCGGTAAAAACCTCCCTGTTTCTTGCAGATTTGTGTTCATGGAAATTGCGTTCCTTTTATTATACTATATTTCCTCGTCTTTTGCAATCAATTTCCATAGATTTTTTTCATTCTCTGAAAAAAACAAGTTGTCCGGACTTAGAAGGGCAGGTGTTTCCGCAGCAAATCAGCGAGCAGTTTCGCAGCATTTCGCTGTGTGGTCGCACCGGGGTGATGATTTGCTCCGAAATCCGTTCCAACTGCGGAACGCACATCGCAGAGAGCAAGGCGGTTATCTTGCTGTTGAGCAGCTGCAACAGCGTTACGAATGAATGGGGCAGCATCAAGGTCACTGCTCATCCCAAGCATGCAGACCAGAAATGCAGTTGGAAACTCGCTGCGAAGTTTCTGCAAAAAAGCAGTGTAAGCAGCTTGAAATGCAGTCCCCTCTTCCGGAAACAGATGCAGGTAAGCGGAATCATTTGTTCCCAAGTAGAGAATCACCGCTTCCGGCGGTGCAAATGGGAGCAGGATTGTGGATTTCCAGTTTTCCGGCTGATAGTGATAGAATCCGGCAGCTTCATAGACCAGTGGCAGCAGGTCAGTTTCATTTTTGCAGGATTCCTCTGGAAAGCCACTGTAAACGCCAAACCCACTGTAAGAGAGAATGTGTGCATCTGCGTGCAGCAGCTTTGCGGTCTGAGCAGCATAACTTTTGGCAGCGTGTTCCGTTGCAATGGAAAAGGCATCCTCTGGGCTGGCAGCATCAATGCCGTATCCGCAGGTGATGGAATCGCCGATAAAGGCGAGGTGATGCGGAGCAGGTGGTAGCGGAGAACACGTTCCACCGTCACAGATGAGGGCAGAAACGCCAAGAATGCCATAGTGTGGTTCAGAAAGCTTGCAAATTTGGATTTGCTGGACAGATTCTGATGGGCAGGGAATGGAAATGGTTTTGGTTTCATCCGTGCAGACGAAATCCATCACCATTTTTTCCTGCAAAAAAACTGCAACTCGAACCGAACCAATTGCTTGCAGCGAAACTGTTACCGTTGTGGCAGTTGTCGTACAAGAAATAGTTGCATTACTCAGTGCAAGCCAAAGCGTGTCCGTTTCTGGAGCGTAGCGTGTGCCGGGGGAACAGGTGACAGCAGAACGAATTGGTTTCATAGAAAAACTCCAATCATAACAATCTTACAAAAATAGTTGCAGGGAATACGCTTATAGGTTCTTCCAGACATCCCGTTTCAGTGCCAGCAAATCCAGCACATCAATAACAGCATCTTTTTGATAGTTGGCAGCTGTACCCTGTGCTTTGGTGAGAGTTGCCTTTTGAATCAGATACTTTTGCAGCAGGACAACATCTGCTGTGTTGACGCTGCCGTCTTGATTGATGTCGCCGAGCAGAATTTCCGGTGATGTTCCGCCATCCAGCGGATAGCTTTTCAAATCTGGCAGTTCGTCCAAGGTGATGCAATATTCACTGTTATAGATTTCTTTCAGGTTTTCCGCAGGGTTGTTCTGTTCGCTGGTCAGGTAGTTCATATACCACGGGCAGAAATACAGCCAGGAAGCCTTGTCTTTCAGCAGGTTTTCCAAGGATGGAATGGTATCGTTTTCCGCCATGGTGACCATTTTTTCACCATCGGTGCTCTGTACCAAGCTGTAAAAGGTAGAGGAAATGGAGCTGAGGTTTGGCTGTCCATCCGCAGCGTTGTATTTATCATAGCCCACAATATCTACAACATCATCGCCCGGATACCAGTCCGGCGAGGTCGAGTAGGTGTAACTGTTCCAAACCCAGATTAAGTTGTCCAAGCCATAAACATTGGTCAGCTGGTCGTAGAGCAGGCGATACAACTGTTTGCAGGGTTCTGCACCCTCTGCACCCCACCAGAACCATGCACCTTCTGCCTCGTGAAGCGGTCGCCAGAGAACAGGAACATCTGCATCTTTCAGCTTTTTCAGCTGCTTTGCAATTTCTGCAATGTCTGCCATAATGACATCGTGTTCCCAAGTGCCTTCTTGCAGAGCGTTGGTAATACTGAACGTGGTGGAATCTGCACTGGCAGATGGCACATAGAATGCCCGTTCTGTACCGCCCTTTTCAGATGGTACTCTCCAGTGCCAAACAACGGTTGCAATTCCCTTGTATTCGTTGACCCATTGAATCGCACGTTCTGAGGCGTTGTCGTCCCAAGTTGCCCCATCAAAATAATTCAGGAAGTCAATGCCCCGAATGGCACACATTTTTCCGGTGGTCTTTTCCAGATATTCAAATTCTGCTTCGTTGTCCTTGATGAAATTGGTCGGGTCTGCATAGAGGTTGTAGTTGTGAGAACCGCAATATTCCTGCTGACCGGAGATAATATGTTTGCCGTACTGGTCGCAGAGATACTGATAAAGCCGTTTGGTGCTGTCAGAGGCATTCGGGTTGGAGAGCTGTCTGGTTGGCTGGAGGTTGGTCAGGGATTCCGATGCAGGAGCAATTTCCAGATAGTCGAACATGGTATAGCCCCAGTATGCCCGAAATGTGATGGTATTTTTTCCGGCTTGCAGCATGACCACACCGCCGGATGTTTCTTCAAAGGTCAGGTTGTGGGAGAAGCTGACTTCACCCTGATTGACACCATTGACATCTAAGTATTGTACTTTTTTGTTGGGGTCGTATGGTTCGCAGTAGCAGACGGTTAATTCATACAGACCGTCTTCCGGAACGGTAACTTCTAGGCTGACAGTTGTTCCTTTTTGGTCAAGATAGGAAAATCCACCGCCGGAAGCGTTGGTCAGGTCGTAATCTTCACCGCTGCCGTCCTCTTCAGTGTTGCCCTTCCAAGTTTCCTGATAGATTTTTCCGCCGCTGGTTGTACCGTTTTCAAATTCATAGCGAACGGATGTTGTGGATGCGGTTTCTGCTGCAACAGTTGGAACAGCAGGAATTCCAGCGAGCGTGCAAGAGCCTGCCAAGAGCATGGCAGCAATGCGGGAGGAATGTGGAAATGACATAAAAAAAGCCCCTTTCAATTTGTAGAATGGTAAAATGGTTGTGGAAAAAACGGATGTAGATTGTCTATATTATACAATTTCCATGGCAGAAAGTCAATATAAATTCTTGCACAAAAAAGCCGTTTCAGCTGCCGAAGCGTAGCCGAAACGGTTTTTCTTTTGAGATTAAGAGGCAAGTGCAGGGGCTTCTTTTTTCATCAACTTCCATTCGATGAAAATCATAATTACAGTGACCGCAGCAGACAGGAAATCTGCAATTGGCCCTGCAAATAAAATGCCATCAATCCCCATAAACAACGGCAGAATCAACAGCGGCGGCAGGAAAAACAAAATCTGTCGGGTGAGTGAAAGAAATGCACCCTTGACCGCCTTGCCGATGGCAGTGAAAAAGGTCGTGGAAATCGGCTGCAAAAAGTCGATGAATGTGAAGAACAGGAATATGCGGAAGAACCGGACGCCAAATTGATAATACTGGTCGCTGCCATCTCCGAACAGGGAGAGAATCGGCTTTGGAAAGAGTTCAAACAGGAAAAATGCAACCACGCATAAAATACCGCCCGTAATCACAGCAATGCGGTAGGCACTCCAAACACGGTCATATTTTTTTGCCCCATAGTTGAAGCTGACAATTGGTTGAATACCTTGTCCCAGTCCGATGACAACAGAAAAAATAATCTGATAAACTTTCATGATAATGCCAGCACTGGCAAGCGGGATAGCATCGCCATAAACAGATAGAGAACCATAGTGTTCCAGCATATTATTTAGGATAATCTGTACAATCATGATGGCAACTTGATTCAGGAACGAAGCCATGCCGATGGCAGCAATTTTCCGAGCATGGGAGAAATGCGGAATGAAATGTTTCATCTGCAAGTCTGTTTTCCGATAGCGGAGCAGGTAAACAAAAACAATCAAGGCAGAAACAACTTGTCCGATAACAGTTGCATAAGCAGCTCCAGCCATGCCCCAATCCAGACCCAATACAAAAATGGCGTCTAAAATGGTATTGATAATCGCACCAGCTAAATTACAGACCATCGTCATTGTTGGGCTGCCGTCTGCACGAATCAAATGACCGCCGCCAGCGGTGATAATCAGTAGCGGAAATCCAAAGGCAGTAATGCGAACATATTCTTCTGCATAGGGCATGACGTTGTCCGGAGCACCGAATAGCCGAAGCAGTGGATTCAGGAAAATCAGGCTGACGGCTGCCAGCAGAACGCCGCTGATGACCAGCATGGAAAAGGCATTGCCGAATGCATAAGCAGCATCTTCTTTTTCACCAGCTCCCATTTTCAAATTGAAACAGGCAGCACCGCCAATGCCGAATAACAATGCCAAAGCAATACAGGATGTGGAAAGCGGAAAGGCAACATTCGTGGCAGCGTTGCCGAGCATACCAACGGCTTGCCCGATGAAAAGTTGGTCAACGATGTTATAGAGTGCACCAACCAGCATGGAAATAATGCTGGGAATCGAGAATTTGAGCATCAATTTGGTGACAGATTCGCTGCCAAGCGGATTGGAAGCGACAGTTGTAGACATAAAAAAACTCCTTTCGGGTGGTAAAAATAAAATCCCCGCAGGGAAGCAGCGGACAAAAGCTAAAAATAAGGCAATTTTGTTGAACCGGATGCAATCGCTTTTCTAGAACGGTTGAAAACGACGGCATCCGGTTTTTGAATGTGGAAACTGCAAGGATTATTGTTTTTCTGGTGGAATCATGGTCAGAGAAATTCTGCCCCGTTTTCCATCTACCTCCAAAACCCACACTTTCACGACTTCGCCCACCTGTACGACTTCCATGGGGTGTTTGATGTAGTGCTTGCAGATTTTAGAGATGTGCACGAGTCCGTCCTCATGAACGCCGACATCTACAAAACAACCGAAATCGGTGATATTGCGGACTGTTCCCATCAGTTCCATGCCCGGCTTCAGGTCTTTCAGTTCCATAATATCACCGCTCCGCAGCAACGGCGGCGGCAGGGATTCTCTTGGATCTCTGCCCGGTTTAGAAAGTTCCTGTAAAATATCGTTCATAGTTGGAACACCAACGCCAGCTTGCTTTGCCAAAGCATCCAGCCCGTAGCGGTCTGCTGCAGCGAGAATTTCCGGATGTGTCTGCGGTGTCATGGCAGACAGCGAGAATCCGCAGGCGTTCAGAATGGCTTCCGCAGCGGCATAGCTTTCCGGATGGACTGCCGTTTGGTCTAATGGGTTAGCAGCGTTTGGGATTCGCAGGAATCCGGCACACTGTTCAAACGTCTTTGCTCCCAACTTGGAAACTTTTTTCAGCTGCTTTCGGTCGGTAAATGCTCCGTTTTCTGTCCGGTAGGCAACAATATTTTTTGCAATAGTGCTGTTAATGCCAGCAACGTGTGAGAGCAGGGAGAATGATGCGGTATTCAAGTCCACACCAACGCCATTGACACAATCTTCTACCACACCATCGAGTGCAGCAGTCAATTCTTTTTTCGGCATATCGTGTTGATATTGCCCCACGCCGATTGCTTGCGGGTCAATCTTGACGAGTTCCGCCAGCGGGTCTTGTAACCGCCGTGCAATCGAAACAGCACTTCTTAGGGAAACATCATATTCCGGAAATTCTTCTGCTGCCAGTTTCGAGGCAGAATAAACGGATGCCCCCGCCTCCGAAACGACCATATAGGCAGCCGGATAAGGGAGTGTTTTCAGCAGGGCAGCCACAACCGATTCTGCTTCTCGGGAAGCAGTACCGTTTCCGATGGCAACCGCTGTAACGTGATGCTTTTGCAACAGTTCTAGAATGATTTTTTTGCCCTGTTCCATGCGAGTTCCTTCGCCGACGGTGATATGTGCAACGCCAGTATCTAAAACTGCACCCGTTTCGTCAACGACTGCCAACTTGCAGCCTGTGCGATAGCCGGGGTCAACGCCTAAAACAATTTGATTTTTGAGCGGTGCTGCCAGCAGCAATTGCCGCAGATTGGCAGCAAATAACTGAATGGCAGCAGCATCAGCGGTTTCGGTTAGATTCTTGCGAATTTCCCGTTCCACTGCCGGAAATAAGAGCCGTTGAAAAGCATCTTCTGCCGCAGCCTGTACCAGCTTCGCCGCCGGACTGTCGTTGTGGACATATTTCCGTACGACAACCGCAGCACCTTTTCCCTCTGGGAGAGAGAGAGTCACTTTCAGGGCGTTTTCCTGTTCACCTCGATTGATGGCAAGAATGCGGTGTCCCTGTAGTTTTTCAATCGGTGCTTGGAAATCATAATAATTGCGGTATGGCGTTTCTGCCTCTTCATCGACTGCACGAGCAGACAGCGTTCCGCTGAGTATGGTAAATTGCCGCATCTGTTTCCGCAAAGCGGCATCGTTTGCCATTTCTTCCGCTAAAATATCCATAGCTCCTTGCAGAGCAGCTGCTACATCCGGCACATCCTGTTCTGGCTGAACAAATGGTTTTGCAGCTTCTTCTGGAATGGTTTCCCAGTTCTGTTCTGCCAGAATGCGAGCCAGCGGTTCTAATCCACGGGCAATCGCTGCGGAGGCTCTGGTTTTCCGCTTGGGGCGGTAGGGGAGATAGAGGTCTTCCACTTCAATGAGCGTTTTTGCAGCTTGAATCTGCTGTTCCAGTTCTGAGGTCAGCTTGTCCTGTGCAGCGATAGCGGAGCAGATTTCCGTTTTTCGCTGTTGGAGTTTACGGAGATATTGCAGCCGGTCATTCAGTTGTCGGAGCAGCTGGTCATCCAGAGAGCCTGTTTTTTCTTTTCGATAACGGGCAATGAATGGGATGGTTTTTCCATCGTCCAGCAGGTCAATGGTGTTTTGAACCTGTTCTTTTCGCAGGTGAAATTCCGTTGCCAGTTGATTGATGATTTCCAAAAAATCGCCTCCTAATTGCAATGGTTGAGGAAAAATTGTTTGCATCGTATCCTTTTTATTATAGCACACAACAGGAGAAAATGCAACAAAAAAACCGACCCTCAACGAAGAGAGTCGGTTTTTCAATTTATAAAAACGGTATCACAAAACACTTTGGAGGGCGTGTATGCAGATGACCGTAGAATCTTTTGCAGCAATCATATGGCACGAACCGCCGAACAGTTATCGAATTTCCAGCCGTCTGTTTGCTGGTACTTTTGGCTGCTTTTTCGGCAAAATCATATAGAGAATGCCGTTTTTGTATTCTGCTTCGATTTGGTCAGCATCAATGCCGGAAATATCGAACCGCCGCTGGTAAGAACCATAGGAGCGTTCCCGACAGATGTAGTGTTCCTTGGATTTGTCAACCTGTTCTTGCTGATGAACAGCAGACAGTGTCAGCGTATCGCCGTTGACATCCAGTTGAATTTCGCCTTTTTCAAAGCCTGGCAATTCGGCTTCCATGATGAACTTGTCATCTTCTTCCCGAATGTCCGTTTTGAAACTGCGGACGGTTTCTTTGCTGACAAAACGGTCATCAAAATCAGAAAATGGGTCTAAAAGGGAAAACGGATCTCGTTCAAATGCGGTCAAGCCATACATAGTAATTCCTCCTCATGTTTGTGAATCAGTAAGTCGATTTATTTGATTTCCAGCCGCTTGCTGGTCGGCGTTTCTGGCTGCTGCTTCGGCAGGGTGATATACAGAATGCCGTTCTTGTATTCTGCATCCAACTTTTCTGCATCAATGCCAGTCAAGTCGAAACTTCTCTGATAAGAGATGTCAGAGCGTTCCTTGCGGATGTAATGCTTCTGTTCATCCTTGTCCTCGGAATCAGCATGATGTTCTGCGGACAGCTTCAAGCAATCGTCTTCCACATCGAGGTGAATTTCGTCTTTCTCGAATCCTGGCAACTCGGCTTCCATCACGAACTTGTCGCCCTCATCTCGAACATCCACTTTGCAGGAACTCAAACCCGTTCCCGCAAAAAAATCATTTTCAAAATCGTGAAATGCATTCAGCAAATCAAAATGTTTCTTTTCAAACGGTGTCATGGTATACATAAAAATTCCTCCCTCTCTATCGTTATCAATCATGCAATCTGTTATTTAACTTCCAGCCGCTTGCTGGTTGGAGTTTCCGGCTGCTGTTTCGGCAGGGTTACATACAGAATGCCGTTCTTGTATTCAGCATCCAGCTTTTCCGCATCAATGCCAGTCAAGTCGAAACTTCTCTGGTAAGACACTTCAGAGCGTTCCTTGCGGATGTAATGCTTCTGTTCATCCTTGTCCTCTGAATCAGCATGATGTTCTGCGGACAGCTTCAAGCAATCGTCTTCCACATCGAGGTGAATTTCGTCTTTCTCGAATCCTGGCAACTCGGCTTCCATCACGAACTTGTCGCCCTCATCTCGAACATCCACTTTGCAGGAACTCAAACCCGTTCCCGCAAAAAAATCATTTTCAAAATCGTGAAATGCATTCAGCAAATCAAAATGTTTTTTTTCAAACGGTGTCATGGTATACATAAAAATGCCTCCTCAAAAAAGCAGATGGCTCTGCGTTCAAATTCCTGTGGTTTTCTGATTCGTTCTTGCGAATCTTACTAACATTTCCGATACCTTCTCATGGGGCTCATTCCTTTCTTTCATTGTCTATAGGATACTGCTGCTATATGAAAACTGTGTCACACAATTGTGAAAATTAGATGAAATTTAGCGCTCAATAGAAAAGAGTGCTAACAAGTGCAAATAGAGAGTGCTAATATTGAAACTGTCCTCATTCCAAGGTACAGAAACAGAAAAACAGCGTTTTCCCCGAAGAGAAAACGCTGTTGCATGCGAGTGATTTTAGGTTGATGTTGTGATTAGTCGACGCTGAGGATCCACTTTTTCAAGCGTGAGAGATCAATTACATTGATGACACCGTCGCTATTGGAATCTGCTGGCTTTGCCTGTTCAGCGGTCAAAGTTTCTTTGCGAATCAGATACTTTTGCAGCAGAACAACGTCCTGAACATTGACATTTCCGTCCAGATTCACATCACCCAGCCGGAATGTAGGTTCTGTTATGGTCGTGGTTTCTGCCGGTGTTGTAACAGTTGTTGTGGTTGTGGTTTCAGCTGATGTTGTGTCAGTTGTTGTAGTGGTTGTAACCTTTGGTTCTACATTGTCCACGATGGAATAATACGCCGGCTTTGCCTGGAAGTTTTCATCGAACAGCAGCGGAACTCTGGTTGCACGCCAGCTCTGGTCGTCGGTAACGCCCCAGACAACAACAGCAGAAATGCTGTCTGCATAGTCGGTGTAAATATCGAAGATGTCGCTGTACAGCTGAGCCTGCTTTTCCAGACCTGCTTCAGAGGTGTCCGAAGTGGTAATATCCAATTCTGTTACCTGAATATCCAGACCAGTGGAAGCGAACTTGTCGATTGCCTTGCGATAAGTGGAAGCGGTCGGGAAACCAACATCCAAGTGGGACTGCATGCCGATACCATCGATCAAGCCCTTTTCTTTCAGTTCCATTGCCATGTTGTAGATAGCAGTGGTTTTGCCTGGCATGTATTCGTTGAAGTCGTTGTAATAGAGTTTGCAGTTCTTCGGGGCATATTTTCTTGCATACTGGAATGCATATTCAATGAATGAGTTGTCACCGAAAATCCGAACCCATGCAGAACTGTTGGAATCTTCAGACTTGCTAGAGCCAGCCTTTCGAGGATTACCATCATCCAGCCATGCTTCGTTTACAACGTCCCAGGCATAGAATTCAACATCCGGATACTGTGTTGCCAGACCTTCCATGACGTTCTTGATGTAGTTTTCCATTCTCTTGAGCATGGTGTCCTTGTCAACCCAGTCGCCATCATCGGAGAAGTTTTCCTTGAAGAACCAGTCTGGTGTCTGGCTGTGCCATACGAGGGTATGACCACGAACCGGAATCTTATTTTCTCCGCAGTATTTCAGCAGAGCATCTGCCTGTGCGAAGTTGACCTGCGGATTCGTATTGTCGCCGCTTGCCTGCGAAGCAGCCTGATCCAATACATAATCTGGCTTCAGTTCGTTGCCGAAGGTAATGCTTTCATTGAAGTGCTTTTCTACCAGATCCATGAAGGACGGAGAAGCCAGGTTGGAAGCCATAATCGCAGTACCGATTTTGAAGTAGCCATTGTAAACATCCTTGATAGAGGCAATGTCGTCCTGAATCGGAATGATCGGGGCTTCTGCGAGGGTAAAGTCGTCAATATACAGTTTGGATGCATCGTTGCATTCAAAGTAGACATAAACCTTAGAAACTTCGCTGGTAAAGCTGAACTTGATGTTGGAAAATTCTGCCCAGTCGCCGTTAGAAGTTTGGGTTGCCAGATTGCTGTAATGCCGTTCGCCAGCAGCATCGGTATATTCCAGACTCAGCTTGATGCTGTTGTACCATTCTGCCTTTGCGTAAGCACTGACGGTGTATTCTTTGTTTGGTTCGCAGATGTCATCCAGCAAAAGCTGCGGACCATGCCAGTTTTTGCTACGGTCGGATACCATCATGGAAGAAGAACCGCTGTGTGCTTGGCTATCGGTGATGGAAATGGATTCGACACCACCTCTTCCGGTAAACGGTAACGATGCACTGCTGTCTTCGAAATCCGAGCTGTAGATAATGGCACCGGTTTCGGCATCGGCTGCGGTTACGGTTGCAAATGGGATGGATGTGCTGAGCAGCACAGCTCCCAGCAGCCCCGCAAGAACCTTTTTGGCTGTGTGTTGTTTCATAAATGTAAACCTCCCTAAATAGAACAAGAACGTTTCTTGATAGAAAGCAAAGTGATGTTGCTTTCTAAAAAACCAGATGGATTTAGTATACCATATTTTTTCCGAAATGTAAATGCTTTTGGTGTGGAAAGCTTGTATTTTTGTTGAAATTTACTACAACCCAGATGAAAAATATAGCAAGTTGTACAAATGCAGAAACAGAGTCACGCTTTTGAAAAACGGAGCATATGTTGCAGTAAGGGGCGGTCTGGAGGAAAGCAGAGCCGTTCCCAAACGATGGAAAAAAGTGAGGGGTTATTGATGCAATGGAATCATCAGGGAATGGAGTTGGAGTTCCAGCCAGAAATGGCATGGGATCACTTCCATTTATTTGAGGACACACCGCAGCCACCGGAACAAACTGGCATGCGGACACCACTGCCGGAGGAAACGCCAATTGGTATGGCATATGTACCTTATCAGCAGTGGGATACGACTTTTTCAGCGGAGGAAGGCTTTCCGAAGGGAACGATTTTCCCGCAGCTGTACAAACCATTTTGTCCGGGAGGTGAACGGCATGCGTGAACAGGAATTGCTGTTACGGAGTCTACAGCAGTGTGACTTTATGCTGTACGAGTTGCAGTTGTATCTGGATACGCATCCGAACTGCAAGCGGGCGATGGAACAGTACCGGAAACATCTGGAGATGAAGCAGAAAGCAGAAAAGATGTATGTGGAAAAGTATGGTCCGATTCGTCCGAGCCAGTCCAACACAACAGAGCGTTGGAACTGGGTGGATGCACCGTGGCCGTGGGAAAAGGAGGCAAACTGCGATGTGGACGTATGAGAAGAAACTGCAATATCCGGTAAACATTAAAACGCCAAACCCTCGGCTTGCAAAGTTTATTATTTCCCAGCTAGGTGGGCCGGATGGGGAACTTGCCGCTTCGCTGCGATATATGCACCAGCGATATGGCATGAAAAACAATCAGGTCAAAGGAATTTTGACCGACATTGCAACGGAAGAACTGGCACATGTGGAAATGGTATCGGCGATTTTATACCAGCTGACCCGTGACATGACACCGGAACAGATTCTGCAAGACGGCTATGCAGAATATTTTGTAGACCATACTGCTGGCATTTATCCGCAGGGGGCATCTGGTATGCCGTTTACGGCTGCCTATTTCCAGTCAAAGGGCGACCCGATTACAGACCTGACGGAAGACCTTGCAGCGGAACAAAAGGCACGCAGCACTTATGAAAATATTTTACGTCTGTGTGATGACCCAGATGTTCGAGAGCCGATTAAATTTCTCCGGCAACGGGAAATCGTGCATTTCCAGCGGTTCGGAGAGGCAATGCGAATGGTACAGGATGAGTTAAATTCCAAAAACTTTTATTGCTGTAATCCGGCATTTGACAAAGGCTGTGGAAAGCAGCAGAAGCGTTCCGGAAAATAATATGCTGTAAAAAAGAACTGCCCGATGCACGAGAGAGTGCATCGGGCAGTTCCTTTTTTATTTTGTCTTGTAAAAGTTTATTCGCCGTAGTAAGAGAACAGCTGACACGGAATCATGCCATTGTAAAGCTTTCTTCGTTTGGTTGCTGGTTTGCCGAAGAAGGATTCAAAGTTCGCATCCGGAGAAATCACATAGCAGGGATACTGCTTGTTTGCTGGAAAGACACCGCCCATAATCTGATAGAGCGATTCCGCAGCCTGTACATCTAAAAGCCGTTCACCGTATGGCGGATTGCAGATAATAATCTGTTCCGGAACAGCTGTAAAGTCTGCAATGTCCTGCTGCATTACATGAATCCGAGTTTTTACGCCAGCTTTGCGAATATTTTCTTCCGAAAGCCGGATGGCTTCCGGATCGCAGTCGAAACCGTATGCTTCAAAGGTGGTATCTCGCCGAATGGCAGCAATTGCCTCTGCACGAGCATTTGCCCAGACAGATGCCGGAATACAATCCCAGCGTTCCGCTGCAAAGTGGCGGTGCAAGCCCGGAGCAATATGCATGGCTTTGAACGCTGCCTCAATCAGCAGTGTACCGCTGCCGCAGAACGGGTCGCAGACGACACTATTTTGCTTGACTCGTGCCAAGTCAACAATGCCAGCGGCAAGGGTTTCCTTGATGGGGGCAGCGTTTGCGTTTCTCCGATAACCTCGCTTATGCAATCCAACACCGGAACTGTCTAAATAGATAGTTGCGAGATTCTTGCGGATGGAAAACTGAATCTGATGCACCGCACCGCTTTCCGAAAACCAGCTGGTCTGGTATTTCTGCCGCAGGCGTTCTACAGCTGCCTTTTTCAAGATGGACTGGCAGTCCGGAACGCTGTGCAGTTTGGAATCCAATGCATGTCCCTTAACTGGGAACGCATCATCTTTTCCAATCCATTCTTCGAGTGGCAGCTTTTTCATGCCCTGAAAGAGTTCCTCGAAGTTATAAGCCGGAAAACTGCCGAGTTGTACGAGTACCCGTTCTGCGGTGGAAAGACAAAGGTTTGCCATTGCCAGAAGGTGATAATCACCCCGAAATAAGATTCTGCCGTCCTGTACCTGAATCTGTTCTGCCCCTAATTTTTTCAGTTCAAAATGGAGGGTATGTTCCAGACCAAAATGACACGGGCAGCACATCCAAAATGCATGTTGCATGGTGGTATTCCTTTCTGTTGTAAGAAGATGATTTTTGAAAAAAGAAGCACATCATTTGGATTGCTGTGCTTCTTTTTTGGGTTATGCCAAGCTGATTTTATTCAGAAGGTTCTCCGCCAGATTCTCCACCGGAATCACCGCCGGAGGCTTCTCCACCACTGTCACCGCCAGCGTTGCCGCCGCCGGAATCGCTGCCGCTGCTCTGGCTGGTATCGCCGCCGGAGCTGTTGGAATTTTCATGTCCGCCATTGCCCTGACTGCTATGGTCGGTGTTGCTGGAGCCTTCAGAACTTTCATCACTGCTGCTATTATTATTCGTTGTGTGATTGTTGTTGGATGGTGTTGTAACTGCTGGAGCAGTGTAGTGGTTGCCGTCACAAACGGGAGCGTTTGTGGATTTCCAGTAGCCAACACCCAGTTTCTTGCAGTTTGGCCCTGCAATTTTACCAGTCTTTGCACACACATAACCTTCTACCACGTCATCATTGCTCGGATAGCTTGCACCCGTATCCAATTTATCAGCGTATTCACCAATGATGTTATACCAGATTTGGTCGGATTCAAGGGATTCCGGCAACGATTGCCGTTCGGTGTATCCAATCCAAACACCGCTAACGAAATCTTCCGTCATGCCGACAAAGGTCAAGTCATACCAGTTTTCGGTTGTCCCTGTTTTTCCGGCAACGTGTTTATTCTGTAACTTTGCCTTGTCGCCCGTGCCGTTTTCAACAACATTTTGCAGCAGCTTATTCATGACATAAGCGGTTTCGCTGCTCACTGCCTTTCTCGGGCTGCCATCATTTTCATAGATGAGGGTATCTTCACCCTGTTTTACCCATTTAATGATGTGTGGTTCAAAATGCGTTCCGTCGTTTCCGTATGGAATATAGCTGGAAACCAGATTTTCCAAGGTAACACCGTAGGTTAACGCACCCAGTGAAAGCGGTGCAAGGTCGTTGTCACTCTCGTTGTCGGTAGAAATGTCATCCAGTTTCAAGCCCATTTTTTGGGTTGCAAAATCAAAGACCGCCTGCGTGCCGAGGTCATCGCAGATTTTTGCCGGAACGGTATTCAAGGACTTTGCAAGGGCATCGTATGCGAATACAGAACTGTGCGAATACGAGTTGCTGTAGTTTGCTGGCCAATCTTCGCCGTCTACCTGTTTCAGCGGTTCATCTGTGAACGTAGAACCCCAATGAATCTTGTCATTTTCGAGTGCTAAACCGTAGGTGGTCAGTGGCTTGATGGTTGAACCCGGCTGGCGAGGTTCCATCGTGGCATAGTTCCAGCAGAGGGACTCTGTTTTCTCGCCGATGCTGCCGACAATTGCCTTAATATTGCCCTCATAGTCCATGGCAACAAATGCAGATTCCGGGTAGAGAATTTCGTCTGTAGAATAGTCGCCGTCCCCGTTCTGGTCGAGGTAAAGGGCAACATCCTCTTTGTTCCCAACGAGGTTATCCAGATCCTTGTACTTGTCTTCAACATAGGATTGCATATCCAAGTCCACGGTCGTTGCAATCTGATAGCCGCCGGCATTGATGCGGGCAATGGCTTCGTTGGAGGTGAGGTTGTACGTCTTTTCGAGGTAGTCGGCAAATTCATAGATTGCGGTATCTACAACCCAAGAGGTTGCCTCTGCACTCAAATATTCGTTGTCTTCTTCCGGATGGGTTTCCTGATATTCATCAGAGTCTGTGAAAATCAGTTCTTCATTCAAGGCTGCCTGATATTCATCATAGGTAATCGAACCGTTGTCATACATCTGAAGCAGAACATATTTCTGACGGGCTTTGTTATCTTCTTTTCCCGTGTTGATAAATTCGCCTGTGGCCTCATCTTCGTAACCAGCAAACGGGTTCAAGGTGTTCGGGCTTTTTGGAATGGCAGCGAGGGAAGCTGCTTCTGCAATATCCAGTTCGCTGACATCTTTTCCGAAATATTTCTGTGAAGCAAGCTGAACGCCGTTGATAGGCCCGCCGAAACCGATATAGTTCAGGTAGTTTTCCAGAATTTCATCTTTGCTGTAATTCTGTTCCAGTTCCATTGCACGGAAAATTTCACGAATTTTTCGGGCTGGAGATTGAACATCATCGCCCGTAATATTTTTAACGAGCTGCTGGGTGATGGTTGAACCGCCGACATCGGTATTATAGATGTGAATGAACATATTCACGAAAGCGTAGAAGGTTCTTCGATAATCGACACCATCATGCGTGTAGAAGCGTTCATCTTCGGCAGATACAAACGCATCCTTGACGTGCTGCGGAATCTGGTCGATGGTAACGGGGATTCGTTCGGTATGGTTGTTGACCTTATAAAGGCACACCAACTCTCCGTTGGAATCGTTTGCATAGACATAGGTATTATTTTTCATTTCCAGTTCCTCGATGGTAACATCGGAAACTTCATCTCGGAAACTCATAACATAGACGGTCATGCCCGTTGCCACAATCGTTCCGGTGATGATACAAATCAGGAACAGGGAAACCAGAGTGGTGCAGAGAATTGAGAACGCTTTTCGGAGCGTTGGAAACCGTTTTGGTTTTTCCGCCTGAAGAGCATCGTTATAATACGGATATTCCGGTGTTCCCGTCGGGGGCTTATTGCAGAGGGCTGCATCTGCCTCACTTTCATAGATGACCCGTTCTCTGGGGTCTGGCGGTGGAGGGGTTGGCGGAACGGGTTTCTTTGCCGGCAGGTTTGCAGTCGTCGTTCTGGCTGCTGGCTTGGAAACGGGACGTTTTGCAATTGTATTTGCTGTCGGTTTTTTTGCAGCAGGTTTTCGATTCTGCGTACCAGTTGGTCTGGCAGCAGTTGGCTTTTTTGCAGGGGATTTTCCGTGCGAAGCAGCCGTTGCACGACTGCCGGATGATCGTTTTGGCGGAGTTCCTCCGGCACGGGGTTTTCCGGCTTTTTCCGCAGCCGGACGGTGTTTCGGGTTGCGGGATGATTCCTGATTCATTGCTGTGCATCCTTTCTGTTGATGATGAAAAAAATCAGACTTTTTGGGAGCGGTGACCAAAATAGAATTTTTTAGGATTTTCAGCCGCTCAGTGGTCGAAAAACGGGCAATATTTCTTTTATTATACCACAAAGCCGGTCGGATGTTAAGTGATTTCTGAAAAAAGCGAGAAAAATATACAACCTGTATAAATTTTTCTTTTTTGGGAATCCTGTTTCTGTTACTTATCCGAAAAATCAGACGGAAAACCGAACAGGAGGAAAGACGTATGACAAAATATCGTGCAGTTTCTGTGGTGTTGATGAGCATTTTAATTGCAGCCGTGATTGTGCTGTGTGCGTTGTCGCAGTCGATTCAGAATAAACGGGCAGCGGCAAAGACAGAGGAATCCTCAACCCTGCCGCAGGTGGATTATGTGCTAGGGGAATATGAAGGGTATTTAGCGGTCTTTCGGGGCGAACAGCAAAAGCCGTATCAGGTGTTACAAATGCCGGTGCAGTTGCTGCCGGAGGAAGACCAGGGAGCAATTGAAGCTGGGATTCACGTTCAGACCGAGCAGGAGTTGCGGCGGTTATTAGAAGATTTTGCATCATAAAGAAAGACAGCGGATGACAAAATTTGTTGTCCGCTGTTGTTTTTATAATTCGACAAAAAATAGCGAGAAATCGAAAAAACTGCATAAAATAAAGAGGCAAAATTTGTATATTTTTTACGTAAAAATTACTTGACATTTCACGAAAGTTCAAGTATAATAAAGCTATGAAAGGAAATGCATTTGAAACGATGCACGTTGTTTTCATATGGTTCGTGTTGTAACAAAATACAATTGACGGAAAACAAGGAGGAATTTATTATGAAGAAGTCTGCAATTAAGATGATCGCAGGGGTTTCTGCTCTTGCAATTTTTTCGTCCATTTCTGCAACCGCTATTCCGGCATTTGCTGAGGAATATGATGCGATTCAGGAACAGGATTATGTGGCAACTTTCGCAGATGAACAGACACAGAACGTTGCAAACTATTTGCTGGAAAACGGTGTTTCTATGGAAGAAGCACAGGAAATGATGGAACATTATGTGAATGGTCGTGCAATGATTGAGCGGGAAGAAAATGCCGAAGATGGAATTTCTTTGCTGAGTGAAAACTTGAAGAGAGCATTTTATAATGGTGTAAATACTACAACCTACAAAAATTCTCTTAAGAGCAGTGATTCCAAGATTACGTTTAAGAAAGAACAGCATTATGGAGCTTTTATAATCAACAATCCAAATGCAAATGTAAGAGTAAGCTTCAATGCGATTTCCAATGAAGATGCAAACGGAAATTACTTGATTACGGGAACTGGTGATCATTACATCTTCAATGGTTATAATAACTTTACAACATTCGGACTGGATTCAGATGGTGTTTCTTTTAAGACGGAAACAAAAACCAATAGTGCTAATCGTCCACTGATAATGTGCACATTTTCGTTTGATACGAGTGCTTCTCTGAAGAGTGAAGCCGCTGTAAAAAATGCGATTCAAGTACAGCAAACAACTAGCTTGTTGAAAAATGGTAATCAAGTAAGTAGTACTTTTAGTTTCCACACATTTGTACTGGGCGATTTTGACCATGATGGTGTTGTTTGCGATAAGGACTATACTTATTTGATGGATTTCATATTGAACGCTTTTGATGGCTATTTTAACTACACAAGTGTAAGCGATAAAACAGCTTTTGAAGTTAATACAACAGCTGTTGATATAAATATGGATGGTATTTTGGATATACAAGATGCCATTGCATGGAATAAGTTAAGCTGAGAAAGCATATAAGGGAGGTATGTGCTATGAAAAAAGCGATGAAATGTATGGCTGGAATCTTGGCCTTGACATTGGCATTTGCACAGGTTGCTCCGGTTTCTGCTTTTGCGGAAGAAACAACTGCCGCAACAGAAGAAGCACAGGCTGTTTATTCTGGTGATTGCAGTGCAGAAGGCTCTTCTGTCACATGGACATACAATCCAACAGAAAAGACCCTTACGTTCTCCGGAACAGGTGCAATTAAGGATTATCAGGCAAGCGGCGAAGCATTGCCGTGGCTGTCTGCTTCAGATGATTATAATGTAAAGAAAGTTGTTTTGGAAGAAGGCATTACAAGCTTGCCGGATTTTGCAGAAGAAAATGGCTTGTTTGATTTGAGAAAAGGCGGAAGACCTTGCACCATCATCTTGCCGGAAAGTCTGACAGATTTCCATTATGGAACAGCACTTTCTTTGTCAAGAGGTGTCATCCTTTATGTAAAGGATGGTTCTGCGGCTTACTGTGATGTTCATGCGATTGCAGATAGATATTATTACACCGATCGAAATTGGTTGATTTATTCTAGTGGCGTAGCAGAAAATCCAGTTGTACCAACAGAAGGGACTTCTGACACCGGTTTGACTTGGAAGTTCGATTATGAAACTAGACAGTTGACCTTGAGCGGAACAGATGATTACCAGAATAGTTATCTGATTCAGCATCTGGCACCACTGATGAAAGCGGCAGATAAAATTTTATTTGATAAAAACTTTGTTGTGCCGGAAGATCCGAATGAAACGACAATGCCAGCAACTTACACATATTTAAAGCAGGTACTGGTAGATAATCCAGTATCGGAATATCTTCACGGTCATTCGCAGGGAATTTGTTGTTATTATCAATCACCGTTCCAAATTGCGTGTGAGGAAGTAAAGGAAGCTTATGAAAAGCAGTATCTGGCAGAAGATGAAGTAAATCCGTTTGAACGTAATTGTAGCGTTGAAACTGATCCAGATTTGTCAACATATAGCGGTAACTGTGGTGTAGAGGGTGGCGACAATGTTACTTGGACATATGACGTTGCAACCGCTACGATAACATTTTCTGGAACAGGTGAAATGCAGGATTTTCGTAATTCAGAAACAGGAGCATATACGCATCCTTCTTGGTTGTATGGAGACGGTGCTGTGCCGAATTACCAGCCGAAGCATATTGTAATAGAAGAAGGAATTACAAGCGTTAAGCTATATTCTCGTTGGGATTTGTTTGGATATAATGTTCCATCTAGTGAAAGTGAACGTTGCACGATTACAATTCCAGAGAGCTTAAAAAACACGAATCTTTTTTCTTATGCAGTTGATCCGAGTGATTATGTTACATTCCAAGTAAAGCAGCAGTCTGTATTCTATTTTCAGTTGATGAATCAAATGGATTCGCATCCGGATAATCATTGGATTTATGAGTCCACTGGTCTTGCAAAAGATGTGGTTGTTTCCGAAGATGGTATGACAGAGGGAAGCTCAGAAAAGGGCTTGCATTGGAAGTTTGATGGCGAAAAGCGGGTTCTGTACCTCTCTGGCACAGATGTTCCTGGCAATCAGGGCAGTGCTTTGAGTGAGATTAAGGATTTAGTGAGTGTAGCAAAAGCCATTGTGATTGACAAGGATTTTGTTCCGCCGCTTGGAACAGATTTGACCACTTGGACAAATTACTATCTGAAAACTTTTTATGGTCTTGAGATTTACCATAATGTTTATCTTTATCGGGGCAGCTTGTTTGACCAGCATTATTTGGCTGCGAAAGCACTGTATAAGGAATATGAACATTTGACAGACGAAGAAGAAGAACGGTATGGAATCTTCAATCAAGGCTATTACTACATCGGCGAGTCTGACACTTGCGGTGATGTCAATCTGGATGGCACAGTAGACCTTGTAGATGCAATTTACTTCGGAAAGTATCTGGCAGGTCTGGTGCAGATGAGTGATGCACAGTTGGCAGCAACCGACTGCAACGGAAACGGTGTTACTGGCGAAGAAGCCGATTTAAGCGTACTGATGAAGTTCTTAATCGGTGGCATTACAGATTTGCCGTATACAGAAGAATAAAGAATAAGACCTCTATCTTTTAAAAGAGAACGGCGGGCAGCAGAAATGTTGTCCGCTGTTTGTTTTAGGCAACAAGAAACGGCAGCACTCGCAAGGAATGCTGCCGCTTTTGTGTATCTACTTGTTTCAGGGGGTTGCTGCCGGAAATTACCGGAAATAAGCAACACCGCTCTGGAAGATTTTCTGATCCTTTTCGCCCGGAACATTGCGATAGAGGTTTGTACCGATTCGTTCGCTGTGTCCCATCTTACCGAAGACTCTGCCATCCGGAGAGGTAATGCCTTCGATTGCCATCATGGAAGTGTTCGGGTTGTAGTGAATATCCATAGTTGGGTTGCCGTCCAAATCAACATACTGGGTTGCAATCTGTCCGTTTTCTGCCAGCTGTTCAATGAGTGCCGGCGGAGCAACGAACCGACCTTCGCCGTGAGAAATTGCAACGGTGTGCAGGTCGCCGACTTCGCAGCCATACAGCCACGGGGACTTGGTGGAAGCCACTCTGGTTGTTACCAGCATAGACTGGTGACGAGCAATCGTGTTGAAGGTCAGTGTCGGAGCATCCTGTTCCATTTCGACAATCTTACCGAACGGAACAAGACCCAGCTTAATAAGTGCCTGGAAGCCGTTGCAGATACCCAGCATCAAGCCGTCCCGATTCTGGAGCAGGTTGTGAACAGCATCCATAATCTTCGGGTTGCGGAAGAATGCCGTGATGAACTTACCGCTGCCTTCCGGTTCGTCACCGCCGCTGAATCCGCCCGGAATCATGATAATTTGGGCATTCTTAATGCGGTCGGTAAAGGCTTCTACAGATTCTGTAATTGCAGCAGCAGACAGGTTGCGGATGACAAAGACTTCTGCTCTTGCACCAGCCCGTTCAAAGATTCTAGCGGTATCATATTCGCAGTTTGTGCCTGGGAATACCGGAATCAGGACGTTCGGGCGAGCCGTCTTAATGGTCGAGAACTGGTGAACCGGATTGTTATAGCTGTAAACCGGCGGCTTTTCTGTCGTGGTCTTGATTCTGCACGGGAAAACAGATTCAAGCTTCTTTTCCCAGATTTGCAGGAGCTGCGGCAGCTGCATGGTGTAGTTCGGGCAAACAATGGTCTGTTCATTGGTGGTTGTACCAATCACGGTTTCCTCTGCCTTTGCATCGCCGTTCAATTCAATGACAAATGCACCGCAGCACGGCTGGAACAGTTCTTCCGGTGTCAGCTGCTTGGTGAAGCGGAAACCGATGAAGTTACCAAAGCACATCTTTGCAATGCCTTCTGCAACGCCGCCGAAGTCTACTGCCCAGATAGCAGCTGCACGGTTGTCCCGAATGATGGCTTCTACCTGATCGAAGCAAGCACGAATGCTGTCGAAGTCCGGCAGACCATTTTCCAGATAAGTTGGCTTGACGAGGATGACCTTGCTGTCAGTGTTCTTAAATTCTGTGGAAACAACATGGTCAGCCTTTGCTGTGGAAACAGCGAAGGAAACGAGCGTCGGCGGAACGTCAATCTGTTCAAATGTGCCAGACATGGAGTCCTTACCGCCGATTGCACCGCAGGAGAGTTCCAGCTGTGCTTGGAATGCACCGAGCAGGGCTGCCATTGGCTTGCCCCAGCGTTCCGGATTGTTCTGTGTCCGTTCAAAGTATTCCTGGAAGGTCAGCCAGCAATGATGCCAGCTACCGCCTGCTGCAACGATTTTTGCAACGGATTCTACAACAGCACACATTGCACCGTGGTATGGGCTGCGTTCGCTGATCAGCGGATTATAACCCCAGCCCATGAGTGAGCAGGTATTTGTTTCGCCACGGAGTACCGGAATCTTTGCTGCCATTGCCTGAGATGGGGTCAGCTGATAAGCACCGCCGAACGGCATCAGAACCGTTCCTGCACCGATGGTGGAGTCGAACATTTCCACCAGACCCTTTTGCGAGCAAACATTCAGGTTGGAGAGCAGTTCCTTCCAGCTTTCTGCACAGTCTGGCATTGCTGCCGGAGCGTCAGTCTTTGGAGCAGGGATGACAACATCGGTATATTTTGCAGCACCGTTTGAGTTCAGGAATTCCCGACTCAGGTTGACAATGTTCTTGCCATTCCAGTGCATTTTCAGTCTTGGTTCAGCCTTTACTTCTGCAACGATGGTTGCTTCGAGGTTTTCCTTGCCAGCAGCCTGCAAGAACTTTTCAGCATCTTCCTTGGCAACAACCACTGCCATTCGTTCCTGAGATTCACTGATGGCAATTTCTGTGCCATCCAGACCGTCATACTTCTTCGGCACAGCGTTCAGGTCAATTTCCAGACCGTCGGTCAGTTCGCCGATGGCAACGGAAACACCGCCTGCACCGAAGTCGTTGCAGCGTTTAATCATCTGGGTCACATATGGGTCACGGAACAGACGTTGCAATTTGCGTTCTTCCGGAGCATTACCCTTTTGTACTTCTGCACCACAGGATTCCAAAGATTCAATGGTATGGGACTTGGAAGAACCAGTTGCACCGCCGCAGCCGTCCCGTCCGGTCTTACCGCCCAGCAGGATGACAACATCGCCCGGAATTGGAGCTTCTCTGCGAATGTTGCTTGCCGGAGCTGCACCGAGTACCGCACCGATTTCCATTCTCTTTGCCATATAGCCCGGATGGTATACTTCAGAAACGTGTCCGGTTGCAAGACCAATCTGGTTCCCATAAGAGCTGTAACCGCTTGCAGCACCGATGGTGATTTTCCGCTGCGGCAGCTTGCCGGCAATGGTATCTTCGACCGGAACGAGCGGATTTGCTGCACCGGTTACACGCATAGCCTGATAAACATAGGAACGGCCAGACAGCGGGTCACGGATTGCACCGCCGAGGCAGGTTGCAGCACCACCGAACGGTTCAATTTCCGTCGGGTGGTTGTGGGTTTCGTTCTTGAACATCAGAATCCAGTCTTCTTCTCTGCCTGCAACGTCTACCTTGATTTTCACAGAACAAGCATTGATTTCTTCGCTTTCGTCCAAATCGTTCAGCTTGCCGTCTGCCTTGAGCTTCTTCACTGCCAGTGTTGCCATATCCATGAGGGTAATCGGCTTGGCATCTCTGCCCAGTTCGTGGCGGATGTTCAGGTAAGCATCATAGGTTTTCTGAATATAAGGAGCACCGATTTCAACCTGTTCAATATTGGTGGAGAATGTGGTATGACGGCAGTGGTCAGACCAGTAAGTGTCAATCATCCGGATTTCCGTGATGGTTGGGTCACGGTGTTCGGTATTCTTGAAATAATCCTGACAGAACTGGATGTCATCCAAATCCATTGCCAGACCATATTCCCGAATGAATGCATCCAACTGTTCCTTGGTGCGGTCACAGAACCCGTGCAGGGTCTTGACTTCGGTCGGAATTTCATAGTTGGAATCGAGCGTTTCCGGCTTGTCGAGGGAAGCCTTCCGGCGTTCTACCGGGTTAATCAGATAAGACTGAATCTGCTGAAATTCTGCATCGGTCATATTGCCGCTGATGATATAAATCTGAGCGGTGCGAACCCGACAGCGTTCGCCTTGCAGCAGAATCTGAATACACTGTTCACAGCTGTCTGCCCGCTGGTCAAACTGTCCCGGCAGGTATTCGGCAGCAAACATTCTCTGATTGCCGGTACATTCCGGAAGGGTGTCATAGGTGACATCGACCGCTGGTTCAGAAAAAACAGTCGGGATGGCTTTTTGAAATGCCTCTTCGGTCAGGTGGTCGGCATCATAGCGGTTCAGAATCCGAACCCCCGTAACACTCAGCCGAAGAGCGGTTTGCAGGTCGTTCAGCACAGATTGTGCTTCTACCGCAAATTCCGGCTTTTTTTCCACATAAATTCGATAAACAGACATACGATTACTCCTTTTGTGATGAATTTGCATTGTCTTTCGGCACGATGTGACCGAAACAGCAAGCAGAATCGCTTTCTTCTATTCTAACATAAAAAATAGATTTACGCAAACTTTTTTTCTCTTTTTCCGCAGGAATTTTTACAGGGGTGAAATCCGGCGTGTGCCCATTGTGAAATGCAGCGTCCCGTTCCCGTTCAAACAGCACGGGCAGCGTCAGTCCAATGCGGCTGGAGAGAAAGGCAGTTCGGGCAGTTTCTGCCAGCTGCTGCATGGCAACCATGCGAGTATGTTTCACAGAATCCGGAATCTGGTCGGTGCGTTTGGCAGCCGGTGTTCCGGTGCGGGGCGAGTAGCGAAATACATGAATTTTTGCAAACTGCATGGATTCTGCAAATGCCAGTGACTCTGCAAAGTCAGCATCTGTTTCCCCTGGAAAGCCCACCATAATATCGGTTGTAATGGCACAGACCGGAAACCGGCTGCGGATGGCTGCACAGAGGGCAGCGTATTCCTGTGTGGTATAGCGTCGGTGCATCTCTTTCAAGGTGTGGTCGCAGCCACTCTGTAAAGAGAGATGAAACTGCGGACAGAATGCCGGAAGGGCAGCGAGTGCATCCAATAAATCTTCTGTCATGCGTTCTGGCTCTAACGAACCCAGCCGCACCCGTTGAATGCCCGATGTTTGACAGCAGAGCGAAACGGCATCGAGCAGCGAACCGCCCCATTCTTTCCCGTAAAAGGCAAGGTTAATGCCGCAGAGCACAATTTCTGTATAGCCCTCCGCTGCAAACTGAGAAACTTCCTGTTGCAGAACATCCAGCGGCATGGAGCGGCAGCGACCTCTTGCATAGGGAATGATGCAGTAGCTGCAAAAGCAGTTGCAGCCGTCTTGAATCTTTAAAAAGGCACGAGTGCGGTCAGCTGGCAGGTGATGGGGCAGACAGGCGAATGACTCTGTTCCGGTATATGCTGGGATGTGCTGCATCGGGGCACGGTTTCCCGTGAGAAATTGCTGTACCAGTTGCGGCAGGCGGTCACGGTCTTGTGTGCCGATGACAAGGTCTGCTTCTGGCAGGGCAGCAGCTTCTTTCGGAAATGCCTGTGCAAAGCATCCCGTCAACACCATAACGGCATCCGGATTTCCGGCACGCAGACGGCGGAGTGCGGTATGCATGCGGCTGTCGCCGGAGGCAGTGACGGTGCAGGTGTTTAATACAATCACATCCGCCTGTTCCGGCTGGGTGGTGATGGTGTATCCGGCAGCCTGAAAAATTGCCTCCATTCCAGCAGTTTCGCAGCTGTTGACTTTACAGCCAAAGGTAAAAAAATAACAATTCAAGCGAAAAAATCCTCCTTTGGAAATGCGTGCAGATGGGAAAAAATACGTTGAAAACTGGTAGAAATCGGTTGGAATGTGAATTGAATTTTTGTGGATTGTCACAGAAATTCCACATAGTTTAGTGGGTGTGAATAAAAAAAAGGAGACGCATTCCGCACCTATTATACTATAATCACGAAAATAAAGCAACCGTCTTGACAAAAAAAAAAAAATGTAGTATACTATGTTTAACAGAACGGAAAGTGACAGTTCCATCGCAAGCTGTTGATTCGTTCTGGACAGCAAACCCTATAAAAATTTTAGTTGGGGCAAGGAGGTTATGCATCATGTATGAAACAACGATTTCTCTGCAGGCAATCAATGATGTAAAGGATTTTGTAAACACCGTAATGCTGTTTAATTATGACATCGATTTGGTGTCTGGTCGGTATGCAGTTGATGCAAAGTCTATCATGGGTATTTTCAGTTTGGATCTGTCAAAGCCGATCAAGCTGCAGGCACACACTGAAGATCCGGAAGCATTGATTAAGGCAATCGACAAGTTTATTGTAAAGTAAGTTGTCATTCAAAGATTGAGTAGAATAGTAAGAGGGAGAAGAGCGGCAAGCAATTGCCGCTCTTTTTCTGTCCGATGTCTGTTTTCTCTGATTTTCGCATAAGATAGCACAGGAATCTATTTGACGGGAACAGGGAGAGGAGAACGTGCGATGCGAAAAATCATTGCCGGATGGCTGGCAGGCATCTGGCTGTGTCTGTTGTTGGTGCGGCTGCCAGTGCAGGCGGCAAATCTTGCAGAACCCATTCAGGCACAGGCTTATGTATTGATGGAACAGGAGAGCGGAACAGTACTGGCGGAAGAGCAGGCAGACGTTCCGCTGCCGATGGGCATGATGGCAAAGCTGATGACGGTTTTGCTAGCCGCAGAACAGCTGGAATCCGGTGCATGGACGCTGGAAACGGTGCTGACAGCCTCGGACGTGGTGAACACCTGCGAGGGGGCAACGGTCTGGCTGACGGCTGGGGAAACCATGACAGTTTCGGACTTGTTGAAAGCGGTGATTATCGGGAATGCCAACGATGCCGCAGCCGTTCTGGCGGAGGGCGTGAGCGGCAGTGTTCCGGCATTTGTGATGGAGATGAACGCCCGTGCATTTGACCTCGGCATGCATCAGACGATTTTCACGAATCCGCAGGGCTATGATGATGAAAAACAGTGCACAACTGCACGGGATTTGGCGAAACTGTGCCAGAGATTGGCGGAATATGAAACCTTGCAGCCCTATTTTCAGACATGGCGTGATTTTCTGCGAGGAGAAGCAACCGAACTTGTCAATGAGAATACGTTTTCCCGTACGTATGAAGGGCATATTGGCTTTAAGGCAAGCCATACCGAGCAGTCCGGCTGGTGTCTGGCGGAGGGAGCAACCCGAAACGGAATGACTTGTATTGCAGTTGTTCTGAACGGTACGGAAGACCAACGATTTGCGGATGTCAAACAGCTGCTGAAAGCAGGCTTTTCCCAGTATCGGGTGATGCAGCCATTGTTTTCCGATGAGTTCTTGAAACCGCTGACCGTAAAGGGTGGCGTTTCAACAGCAGTGCGGTTCACAGCAGATGACGTGCATGGTGTGGTTGTTCCGAAAGCCGAACCGGATTTGACAGCGGTTTTGCAGCTCCCGTCTTACATCGAAGCACCCGTGCAGAAGGGCAGAAAAATCGGAAGCGTTGCCTTTTATAATGGTGATACGATGCTATATGAAACCGCATTGGTGACAACAGAACCCGTGGAAGCCATGACATTTTCTCGTGCTTTTGCCAAAATTACGGTCAAAATGCTTAAATTTTAATGTTCAATTTTGTAGAAAAAATACAAGAATCCGGATTTCTCTTGCAATTCGTGCGAAAATATAGTATGATGGATATGATAAATTGGTGGGGGAGTGCCCTGCCCTGTGCAGAGTACGAACGTACCCTTTTATAAAAATGGAGGGAATGTAGTTATGGCTTTAAAGTTGAATACCAAATATCTCGCTTCTTTCGTAGGCGAAGACGAACTGACTGGAATTGCACCGGCTGTCAACGCTTGTGCAAAAGTTCTGCATGACAAGACTGGTCTGGGCAATGATTTCCTGGGTTGGCTGACACTGCCGACCGACTATGACAAGGAAGAATTTGCAAGAATTCAGGCTGCTGCAAAGAAGATTCAGAGCAATTCCGATATTTTGATTGTCATCGGGATCGGCGGTTCTTATCTGGGTGCACGGGCTGCAATCGAATTCTTACAGTCTACGTTCT
>ERZ773150.726-NODE-726-length-33154-cov-10.640865_pt1 | contig 33154 bp, 22 predicted proteins | sample MGYA00580845_ERZ773150 | MGnify/ENA primary metagenome ERZ773150 (study PRJEB29015, sample SAMEA2737848) | human gut metagenome | biome: human gut; feature: human-associated habitat; material: faeces | place: China | collected 2012 ...
AATATCAGAAATATGCAGATTATGCAAAACTTGACAGCTTACGTTACATTGTTTCGAACACAACAGAAGCAGGTATCGTTTATGATGATACAGACCGATTAGAGATGGAACCGCCAAAAAGCTATCCGGGCAAATTAACCAAATTCTTATATGAGAGATATAAACATTTTAACGGGGCAATGGATAAAGGTCTTGTGATGCTTCCGGTTGAGCTGATCGATGACAATGGTATCCACTTAAAAGAGTGTGTAGAGAAACTTGCAGTACTCTGGAATTTAGAAGATGGATTTAAGACATGGTTAGATGAAGCATGTGTATTTACTTCTACATTAGTTGACCGTATCGTAACCGGTTACCCAAGAGACGAGGCAGAGGAGCTCTGCAAAGAGTTCGGTTATCAGGACAATCTGATCGTAACAGGTGAGCCATTTGCTCTCTGGGTGATCGAGAGCGCAAAAGATATCAGCAAAGAGTTCCCACTTCCGGATGCAGGACTTCCGGTGATCTTTACAGACAACCAGAAGCCATACAAACAGAGAAAAGTCCGTATCTTAAACGGTGCACATACTTCCTTCGTACTGGCATCTTATCTCTGTGGCAATGATATCGTGTTAGAGTCTATGCAGGATGAACTGATTTTCAACTTTATGAAAGCAACGATCTTTGATGAGGTCATTCCTACACTGACACTTCCGAAACAGGATCTGATTGATTTTGCAGAGGCAGTGATCACAAGATTTAACAACCCATATGTAAAACATGCGCTGTTATCCATTTCCCTGAACTCTGTTTCAAAATGGCGCGCAAGATGTATGCCGAGTTTCTTAGAGTACATTAAGAATGAAGGAAAACTTCCGACACACCTGACATTCTCACTGGCTGCACTGATGGCATTCTACACAGGAACAGAGATCCGTGACAAGGCTCTGATCGGACATCGTGACGGTACTGAATACCAGATCTTAGATGACGCTGCTGTATTAGAGTTCTTTGCAGCAAACAGTTCTAAGGACGCAGCAGAGTATACACATGCTGTTTTATCCAACGAGCATTTCTGGGGCGAAGATCTTACCAAATTAGCCGGAGTAGAAGAGGCTGTAACCGGTTATATGGAAGATATCCGTGCACTTGGTATGAGAGCAGCAATGGAAAAAACTTTTAACGCATAAGCAGGAGAACACTTATGAAAGATTTTATAAAAATCAATGAAAATGATAATGTCATTGTTGCCATAAAAGAACTTGCAGAGGGAGAGAAAGTCGCAGTCGATGGAAAAGAATACACAGCGGCTGAGACGATCCCTGCCGGACACAAGATGGCGATCTGTGACATCCCGCAGGGCGGTGATGTGATCAAATATGGTTTCCGTATCGGAAATGCAAAAGAGAATATCAAAGCCGGTCAGTGGGTGCATGTACACAATATCAAAACAGCACTCGGCGATCTGCTCACTTATACCTACGAGCCTGTAAAAACAGAGGAGAAAAAGACAGAGGAGCGTACCTTTATGGGATTTGCACGTCCGGACGGCAGCGTCGGTGTGCGTAACGAAGTATGGATCGTACCGACCGTCGGCTGTGTAAACAATATTGCGACGGCGATGGCAAAACGTGCCAACACAAAGGTACATGGCTCTGTGGAGGAAGTGATTGCATTCCCGCATCCATATGGATGTTCCCAGATGGGTGATGATCAGGAACACACCAGAACGATCCTCGCTGATCTCGTAAAACATCCAAATGCCGGAGGCGTGTTAGTACTTGGTCTTGGCTGTGAGAACAGTAATATCGGTGAACTGAAAAAATACATTGGTGATTATGACGAGAACCGTGTGAAGTTTTTAATCTGTCAGGAATGCGAAGACGAGATGGAAGAGGGCGAAAAACTCCTAGAGGAACTGATCAATTATGCGGCAGGATTCTCCCGTGAGCCGATCAGTGCATCCAAACTGATCATCGGCATGAAGTGTGGCGGCAGTGACGGATTTTCCGGAATCACTGCAAACCCGCTGGTTGGTAAATTCTCTGATATCCTGATCGGAAAGGGCGGAACAACGATCCTGACTGAGGTGCCGGAGATGTTTGGCGCAGAGACACTGCTTATGAACCGCTGTGAAAATGAAGAACTATTTGAGCAGACGGTGAACCTGATCAACGATTTTAAACAGTATTTTAAAGATAATCACCAGACAATCTACGAGAATCCGTCACCTGGAAATAAAAAAGGCGGTATCTCAACCTTAGAGGATAAGTCTTTAGGATGTACACAGAAATCAGGAAGTGCTGCAGTAAAAGGCGTTCTTTCCTACGGCGAGCGCGTACATACGCCGGGATTAAATCTTCTCAGCGCACCGGGCAATGACCTTGTTGCTGCAACTGCATTAGCAGCCAGCGGAGCACACATTGTTCTGTTTACGACCGGACGCGGGACACCGTTTGCTTCCCCGGTTCCGACCGTTAAGATTTCCAGCAACAGTACACTTGCCGGAAAGAAAAAGAACTGGATCGATTTCAATGCGGGCGTTCTTGTGGAGGATGCAGAGTTAGAGGAGACAGGTCAGAAATTATTTGACTATGTGATCGACGTTGCATCTGGTAAGAAGGTACGCAGTGAGGAAGCCGGATTCCATGATATGGCGATCTTTAAGCAGGGTGTTACCTTGTAAGGAAACGGAAAAAAGTTGTCAATCTGGATATGATGGATATCTACAATAGAATGTTTGTGCAGAATTCAATCTGTTATTTCAGAAACATCCGGCAGAAAAAGTAGAAACTGGATTCTTATTGAAAGAATCTTAAACATAACACAAAAAAGGAGACAGAATTATGTCATTTTTAAACAATTTCTCATTAGAGGGTAAAATTGCATTAGTAACAGGCGCATCTTATGGTATCGGATTTGCTATCGCATCTGCTTATGCAGAGGCAGGCGCAACCATCGTATTCAACGATATCAAACAGGAGCTGGTTGACAAGGGATTAGCAGCTTATGCTGAAAAAGGGATCAAAGCTCATGGTTATGTCTGCGACGTTACCAACGAGGAGCAGGTGAATGAACTTGTGAAAAAAGTAGAGGAGGAAGTTGGTGTAATCGATATCCTTGTAAACAATGCAGGTATCATCAAACGTATTCCAATGTGCGATATGTCAGCAGCAGAGTTCAGACAGGTAATTGATGTTGACTTAAATGCACCGTTCATCGTATCAAAAGCAGTGATCCCGTCCATGATCAAAAAAGGCCACGGAAAGATCATCAACATCTGCTCTATGATGAGTGAGCTTGGTCGTGAGACCGTTTCTGCTTACGCTGCAGCAAAAGGTGGTTTAAAAATGTTAACAAAGAACATTGCATCTGAGTACGGTGAATTCAATATCCAGTGTAACGGTATCGGACCTGGTTATATTGCAACACCTCAGACAGCACCTCTTCGTGAGATCCAGCCAGACGGTTCCAGACATCCGTTTGACCAGTTCATCATCGCAAAGACTCCGGCTGCAAGATGGGGAAATGCAGAAGACTTACAGGGACCGGCTGTGTTCCTTGCATCGGATGCATCTAACTTTGTAAATGGTCATGTGCTGTATGTAGATGGTGGTATTTTAGCTTATATTGGTAAGCAGCCACAGTAAAAACAGATGAGATTTGTTGTGAATTGATGCTGCACCTAGTCAGGAGGTGGCTGAGCCTTGGGACGTGCGCCGGAACCGGCAGGTTTTGTTGGGTTCCGTTGTACGGAAATAAGAGGTTCTAAGTGCCCTTGATCTGGGTTGTGGCAGAGTGACGCGTGCATCCCCGGACGAGCCTTCCATGGCTCGACGGGGATTTTTGCTGCCATCCGTGGCAGCAAAACGCTGTAGATGGCAGTACAAACCCCGGTCAAACCATGGAAGGTTTGTTCGGGGTGTTCGCGTCCGGCTCCAAACATCTCCGCAGGGCAACTTAGAACCTCTTATCCTCGTACAACGGAACCAACCAGCTCCGCCCCGCCACAATCACCGCAGGTTTTGCCATTTTCCAACAGGCATCCACATCTCATATCGTAAGTTTCGCCACTTTCCAACAGGCATCCACATCCCAATCACCATGCAGGGCTAGCAAGCCATTCCAACAAGATGCCCCTGAAACTCCCCAAACAAACTTTCCTCCTGCTTCCTCATAAACACCGTTACATCCGCATCTCCAAACACCACCTCAAAATGCACACTCCCCACAAACGCATCGATCACATGCGCCCGCACATACAGAGTGTTCTCTGAAACCCACACTCCGCTGGCAGCATACCTCTGGTCATAGACGGGAAACTGTCCGCAGACAAGTTTTCCAAAACCGAAATGAATGGAACACGGTCTGCCGTGCAGTGTAAACGTAAAACATCCCTCATCATTTGTAAAATCCGCTGTAAAATTTGTAAACTCACTACTGTTTGGTTTGAACATATATCGTTTCCCCGAAACTTGTGAAGTGACCGCTGCCGTCATTGCACTATCACCCAGAGGTGCAATCGCAAGTGAAGAGAGCACAGAAAGAAGCTCTGTATGCGTTTTTTGATCTTCCGGGAGTGGATCTGCCTGTATGAAAGGAAGAATCTCATCATACAGAGCATCATAAATCAGTTGATTTCCACCCGCAAGTCCCTGTGTGTCTGCGGTAGTGACAAAGAGCAGATCATAATCCGGAAGGTAATGGATGAACTGACCACCCATGCCGTAGCAGACAAAACCATTTTTTTCACTGCGCCAGATCTGATAACCATAGCCGCAGGCTTCACTTGGAAGAGGTGCCGTGATGCGTGTGTCAGAGAGATGGGAGGTTGCTGTTTTGATGTAGGAGGCAGAAACGAGCTGTGTTCCATCAATATTTCCATCGTGAGATAGAAGATAACCGAATTTTAACAGGTCGGATGGAAGAGCGACAAGTCCGCTTCCGCCCATGGAGACACCAAAAGGATCTGTCAGCATGTAGGATTCATCGGAAAATTCCAAAACAGACAGTTTTTCTTTGAGATAATCGAGCATTGGCATGCCGGAAAGACGTTCTACAAGCGCACTGAGTGTATGTGCGGAGGACGTATCATAATGAAAGAGCTTTCCTGCAGGATGGGTTGGTGGTACGGTAAAGAAACTTTCTACCCAGTCACTTTTCATATCGACCTTGTAGGTCGTCGCGGCATGACAGGTGCGCATCATGAGCATATCCCGGATCGTCATGGCTGCAATCCACGGATGTACATTCGCTGGAATCTTGTCTGGAAAATATGAGACGATCGGATCATCCAGTGATAATTTTCCTTCCGCTTCCAAAAGACCGATCGCAATGGATGTAAAACTTTTACTGATCGAAAACATGCGATGCAGCGTGTCTTTCTGATATGGTGCATAGTAGCCCTCGGCAATGAGTGTGTCATGCCGCATTAAAAGAAAACTGTGCATTGGAACCTGTTTTTTTTGTAAACGATCCAGAAAGTGAAGAAGGCATCCGGATGGGATGCCAGCACTTTCTGGAGAACCTTTTTTGAAATTCATTGTAATATCCTCCATTTCTTATTAAGACTGAACGCCAAAGCTGCTTGGTGTAACGCCATATTTTTTCTTAAATGCACGTCGGAAAGACGTCTGGTTGTTATAACCAACTTCCAAAGCGATTTCATTGATACCGGATTCGCCTTTTTCAATCAGATGTGCCGCCTCTGTGAGCCGCAGATCTTCCAGATAGACAGAGAAGTTCACATTCATATTTTCTTTAAACATATGAGAAAAATAACTTTCTGATATGTGGAACTCGTCGGAGATCTTGCTTAAGCAGAGCGCCGGATTTTTGTAATTTTCACGGATATAAGTCACAATGCTGTCAATCAGATTATTCTTTTCGGATTTTGATGCAAAGAAATCACACAGTTTAATGCTGATATCTTCACAGAGACGGAAAGTTAACTCGTCCTGTGAAAGCATAGTATCAATTTCCACTATCTGCGGAGTACTTTCTCCCGTATATGTAAAACGTGCTTTCAACAGAGTGTTGCGGATATCGGTAAGTAAAAACCGTAATAACTGGAACGGAAGCGAACGTTCTTCAATGTTCTCCTGGTGGATCAGATTGAAAATTTCAATCACCTGGGATTTATTTCCGCCAGTGATGGAACGAATCAGACGGGTTGAAAATTCAGCCGGATAGTAGTAAACATGGGAGTCTTTTTTCAACATTTCATATGGAAGGAAAATATAGTTTTTACTGGTATACCCTGCAGCATCTTTCGCCTGTTGGTAAGATTCCCATATGTTGGTGAAGGAGCAGGAGAGACCGATTCCTGCAAAAAACCAGATCGAATACTCTTCTAGCAGTTCACTATGAAATTTTAATGCTTTTTCCTGAAGTGTGATCAGTATCTCATCGGCAGTTCCACTAAAAGGGATTAACACAGCATAAATATGTTTCTTTGGGGAACACAGATATAAGTTATTTTCATAAGAAAAATATCTGGCCAAAAGACCGGCGATAATATCTTTCATACTTTCAGAACTTTCAGTGGAAGTATTTTCATTTGGAAAAGTATCTGCAGCAGGATCATTTTCGTAAGTTACACCGTACAATACATAATAATGAAGCGATGGATCTTCTAAATGCAGATAATTCTGGATAAATGAAAGCTCATCCGGGGTTGTGATAACTCCACTCATCAGCTGTCTCAAATAATTGTCATATAAAACAGGACGGATTGCAGCAGCTTCTTCGATTAACTGCGTATTTGCATGCAGTGTTTCCTGGAGCTGGTCATCTAAATGAAGAATCGGGCGCATATTGTTGCGGACTAAAATAAATATCATGATAAGTCCACCGATGATTGCTGCAAAAAGGATCAGCAGAAAAATAAACTGATAATCGGATGGATAAATGGATTCCGGCTGTACCAGATAGAAAGTCCAGTCATTTGTTTTTGATGCGATCCGCATAATATGTGTGTCATTGTGAACACAGGTATTATTGTCATCATAGGATAAGGATAATACGGATTCGGTAAGCGTATTTAAATCTTTTTCAGATGATGTATTCTTATCTTCGGACAGGGAAAACACTGGCTGATCCTGTGCGTCGACTGCAATAATGTAACCGGTATCACCTAAAGAAACACCGCTGAAAATTTTGCGTAAGGTCTGCTCATTGATATGGAAAGCAACGGTAGCAGGAATATCTTTGTAGGTCAGTACATCCATATTTAACACATAAAGATATGCGTTACCGATTTCGGGAAGCATAAAATCCGAAAGTGGATAAAGGGCAGAATCTTTTGTCAGATTGTTGTTGAGCAGATCATGCCATTCATTAAAATTTGCCCCGGAAGATAAATAGTTTCTTATATAATAAAGCTGTTCGGAATTGAAAGTGTTTACACTGATAATATAGCCGCTATTTCTCAGATAAACAAAATAGGTACTGAAAGGAAGCTCATTGTAGGAATACATATAAGAGGCAAGGGACTGCTTCATGGTAAGACCTGACAGATAAAAATCATTATCGTCTGTGGACTTCATCGTTGCAAGACGGTATAGTTTGGTATTCATGCTGAGCTGTCTTGTGATAGAATCCATGGTTGTGAAATTATTATCTAAAAGTGAAACGGCACTTTCAAAGGTAGACTGATCCTGATTCCAGAAATCCTCTTCAGAGCGTGTTGTTGAGACACGGTGGAGGTGTACCATCAGAAGTAAAATGATAAGTAAAAAGACACTGTATGTAATAGCAAAGCGAATCATGAGAAACGTAGTGGATTCATTTTTTGCTGTGGCATCCGCTGGTGGATTCAAATTTATTCTCATAGGTATTAAATGTCCTTTTTTCATGTTTTTTAATCGTACGTTTTCTATTTTATCATAATATGAAAAAAATACAACAAAAACTCAAAAACCCAGTAAAATCAATGGCTTGCGTAGTGTTAAAACAAATTTTGTACCCCCTGTCAAATATTGTTTCTTGCTGAAAATCCCATAAGATGGTAATGTATGAGCAAGACATGAAAGCACTTACATCAGAGCAGTGTCGAAACAAATTTTTTCCTAATAAGGAGGTTCTTATGAAAAAGAAGGTAGTATCAGTCCTTATGGCTGCCGCTATGGTAGCTGGTATGGCAGGATGCGGTTCCAGCAACACTGGTAACGCAGGAACAACAAATTCAAATGCTTCTACAAATAATGAAGCAACCACAGAGAGCGGTGATGCTTCCGCAAGCACAGCAACAGATTCTGATGTTGAGAAACCAGAAGAGATCACCATTATGGTAGATGGAACTGTTTTCACACAGGAAAACGGACAGGCAGAGTTCATTGCTAAATTGGAAGATCTTCTTGGAATGAAGATCAATGTGATCCAGCCGGATCATGATGCTTACTATGATGTAGTAGGACAGACAGTTGCAAGTGGTGACTGGCCAGACGTTATGATCTTATCTTCTACCTATTATGCAGGTTATGCAGAGCAGGGAGTTCTGTGGGATATGACAGACGCTTATGCATCTTCTGATTTAAAAACAAGACAGGATGCATACGGCAGCACAGGAGTTATCGATGGTGTAAGACTTGATGGTAAGTTATACGGTATGCCGGCAGCTCGTGGTAACGGATGTGTTACATATGTTAAGAAAGCATGGTTAGACAACTGCGGACTTGATGTACCGACAAACTATGATGAGTATCTTGCAATGCTCGAAGCATTTACAACCGGTGACCCGGATGGAAATGGTGTAAACGGAGATACCTACGGTGTATCTGCTGCTGGTTTCATCGGAACAGAGGCTCCATATACAAACTACTTACCAGAGTTCTATCAGGATGCAAACCCAAGCTTCTATAAAGCAGAAGACGGAACATGGAAAGATGGATTCACAGAGGATTCTATGAAGAGCGCACTTGAGAGAATGGCAGCTGCTTACAAAGAGGGCGTGATTGATCCTACCACATTAACAAATGGTACATCTGACTGCCGTAACAAATTCTATGATGACAGCTTTGGTGTATTTACTTACTGGGCAGGTACATGGGCAACCAACTTAAAGACAAATCTTGAAGCAAACGGTAAAGACGGTGAGTTAGTAGCATTACCTCCGATCGCTGAAGTAGGTCAGTACCTTGACCGTGTTCCACCAGTATGGTGCATCACATCTGCATGTGAGAACCCGGAAGGCGTATTCAAATACTTCATCGAGCCGATGCAGGATGGCGGAGACGTTCAGTTCTTATGGACATACGGTGTAGAAGGCATTCACTGGTCAACAGCAGCAGAGACATTATTTGCTGGAACAGAGAACGAGAAAACTTATGCTGATGGTGAATTCCATATGTTAGAGAACCGTGAGAAAGAGGGTACACAGTACACCAAAGCTCACATCGATCCAATGCTTGCTTTAGTTGAGCTTGCTAACGATCCTCAGGAAGAATCTGTAGCAGCAGAAGCAAAAGAGTCTGCGCAGTTATTCAATGATAACTGCAAAGCTGCGGATCTTGTTCCTACCACAGATGAGATGAGCGAGTACAATGGTGATTTAACAACATTAAAGAACGAGCTGATCGCAAAAGTTGTTATGGGCGAGTTAACTGTTGATGATGCATATGCACAGTTTGAGTCAAATCACGGTGCAGAGTGGTCACAGGCAATCGTTGATTCTTTAAACAAATAATAAAACTTTCCGGTAAACGGAACTAAGAACTATGATTGGTGTCCTGGCTGCGGATATCCGCAGCCGGCACAGATCATGGATCACAAATTCATGTTTGATTGAAAAGGAAGAACAGATATGAGAAAAAGTAATGAAAAATCAGCCGTAACGGCTACAACCGGTGGAAAGAAGAACCACCTGGCAGCAAAAATCTATAAATACAGAGGATTCTATCTGATGTTTCTTCCTGTATTAATTTTTGCATTAATATTCTTTTATTTGCCAATGCTTGGAATCCGTTTTGCATTTACCGATTATAACGGAATCAAAGAGGCAAGTTTTGTTGGTCTCAAAAATTTTCAGAAAATGTTTTCCATGCCAAATTTCTGGACGGCATTCTGGAATACCTTACAGATTAGTATTATCAAATTGTTTTTGACAACAGCAGCAGCTGTTATTGTTTCTATCTTTTTAAATGAGATTGCAAACATTCATTTTAAAAAGATCGTGCAGACAATTATTTATCTGCCACACTTTATGTCATGGGTAGTTACCGCATCCGTCTTTACTTTGATTCTGGCACCGACAGCAGAAGGTCTTGTAAATACATTCCTGATCAACGCTGGTGTACTTGATTCCGGGATTTATTTCCTGGGGGATTCAAAATGGTGGAGACTTGCGTACTATATCATTAATATTTGGAAAGAAACCGGTTGGCAGACCGTTATCTTTATGGCAACGCTTGCCGGAATAAATACAGAGCTTTATGAAGCTGCAGCAATGGATGGTGCAGGACGCTGGGGCAAGATGAGATATATTACTTTCCCGGCTTTACAGAATACGATCCTTACTGTTTTGATCTTAAACCTTGCAAAGGTTATGAACCTGTTCGAGTCCGCATTCGTAATGCAGAACGATGCTGTTTTAGGTACTGCAAACGTACTTGAAACCTATATTTACTATCAGACCTTCAACAGTGGTGCGATTCCAAATTACGGTTATACGACAGCCGTTGGTCTGTTCAAATCTCTGGTTGGTTGTGTACTGGTACTGTTCTGCAATCACTTAAGCAAGAAAGTACGTGATGGACGCGGAATCGTCTAGGAAGGAGCAGCAGATATGAAAAGCAAGAAAAAAATAGAAGTTTTCCCGATCGTAAACGGGTTAATATTTATCATCTTAAGTTTACTGATTATCATCCCGATGTGGAAAGTATTAGTTGACTCATTCGATTTAAAAACCGCATATGGTATGAAATTATGGCCGGAGGAATTTGGTCTTGCAGGATACATTTCCGTATTCAAAAACCCTACGCTGTCCCATCCGTTAATGATTTCTGTAATCACAACGATTGCAGGTACGATCATCGCCTTGATTTTATCTACATTTGGTGCATATGTACTGATCCAGTGGGATATGCCGGGACGTAACTTATTTGCAAACTTATTACTTTTTACCATGATTTTCCAGGGTGGTATGATCCCTACCTACCTCGTATTAAAATCATTACATTTAACCAATACCATCTGGGTCGTTATCTTATTCCCGGCACTGAACGTGTATAACCTGGTATTGATGAGGAACTTCTTCGAAGGTATTCCTGCCAGCCTGTTTGAGTCGGCAACACTTGACGGATGTACGCCGATGCAGACATTTATCCGTATCGTACTTCCAATGTCAAAAGCAGCATTGGCATCTATCGGTCTTATGTTTGCCGTTACATACTGGAACGACTATACTCATTACAAACTTTACATTACAGATTCAAACCTTTACAACTTCCAGATGAAGTTAAGAAGTATCATCATGGGTAGTGATCTTCCACAGGCAAACGGTGGTGCAACAGAGAACACCGTAAAGAATGCGGCGATCATTGTTATCATCATTCCTTTCATGATCGTATATCCGTTCTTACAGAAATACTTCGTAAAAGGTGTAAATATCGGAGCTGTAAAAGAATAAGGAGGAAATGTTTGTATGACGACCATTTTCTGGGCAGGAGATTCTACCGTACAATACAATGACATTCTTACATTTCCGCAGACCGGCATAGGACAGGTGATGAACCTGTTCCTAAAGCCGGAGGTGCGGGTGGAGAACCATGCCAAAAACGGCAGAAGCACAAAGAGCTTTATCGATGAGTCGAGACTGACACCGATTTATGACAAAATTACCGCAGGAGATTTTCTATTTATCCAGTTTGGACATAACGATGAGAAAAAGAATGATCCGGAGCGGTATACAGATCCACATTCCGATTACATGGTGAATCTGGAAAAATTTGTAAATGCAGCAAGAAACAAAGGAGCATGGCCGGTTTTTATTACGCCATTAGAGCGCAGATGTTTTATTGATGAGGAACATTTAGATATCGGAGAACATACCGATTATGTGGCGGCAATGAAACAGACGGCTGAAAATTTAAATGTTCCGCTGATCGATCTTTACAGCATGAGCCGCACGGAAATGCGAAAGGCTGGAGCTGAGAAAACCAAAGAATGGTATATGCATCTGCCGGCAGGTGTTTATCCGTCTCATATGGACGGGCTGACCGACAATACGCATCTGAAATATATGGGTGCCGTTGTCTATGCAGGATGTATTGCGAGAGGTTTAAAAGAACTTGGCGGTATCTATAGTGATTTATTAGTGGCTTGGGAGTGATCCCTTGCCATTTTTGTATCAGGAAATAAAACCAGTGTTTAGGAGGATTTGAGGGTTATGTCATTATTATGGAAATCAGATCAGGAAGATGGAACTTATAAAAACCCGATACTTTTTGCAGATTATTCCGATCCGGATGTGATACGCGTGGGGGATATCTATTATATGACGGCATCCAGTTTTAATTATGTGCCGGGACTGCCGATCTTAACATCAAAAGATCTGGTAAACTGGGAACTGAAAAATTATGCGATCGAAAAGATCGATGAGCCGGGCTATGATCTGCCGCAGCATGCAAAAGGCGTCTGGGCGCCTGCGATCCGTTACCATGAAGGATATTTTTACATTTACTACGGAATGCCGGATGAGGGCATTTACATGGTGCGCGCAAAAGATGCACTTGGAATCTGGGAAAAACCGGTACTTGTGTTAGCCGGAAAAGGTCTGATCGATTCCTGCCCGTTCTGGGATGAGGATGGAAATGCATATATCATCCATGGTTATGCGAAGAGCCGTATTGGATTTAAGAGCCATCTTGGCATATTCCCGATGTCATGGGATGGAACAAAGGCGACGGGGGAGGATCATATTCTCTACTGTGGACTTAAGACACAGCCGACGATTGAGGGACCAAAGGTATATAAGAGAAACGGATATTATTACATTTTTGCTCCGGCAGGCGGTGTAAAGACCGGATGGCAGGTGATTCTGCGCTCCAAAAACATTTACGGACCGTATGAGGAGAAAAATGTGCTTCATCAGGGGAACAGTATCGTAAACGGACCGCACCAGGGAGCACTGGTAGATACGGTAAACGGCGATGAATGGTTCCTTCATTTTCAGGATCGCGGACTTTACGGACGTATTGTCCATATGCAGCCGGTCGTATGGGAAAATAACTGGCCGGTTATGGGGATCAATGCAGTGGATGGCTGTGGGGAACCATGTATCATCCATAAAAAACCAAATACCGGAATCACAGAGAAACCTTGTTACCTTGTGGCGGGAGATGACTTTTCATCGGAAAAACTCGGCTTGCAGTGGCAGTGGATTGGCAATCCGAAGGATGATTTCTATTCTTTGAAAGAGAGAAAGGGTTTTTTGAGATTATACTGTAAAAATCCATCCGGAAAAGCGGAGCCGATCCTCTGGGAGTGTTCGAATGTGCTGACGGAAAAACTGGTCTGCCCATATTTTAGAGCGTCTGTCTGTGTTGACATTTCAGCATTGTCTGAACAGGAGCAGGCGGGAATGGTCATGATGGGCGGTCACTATGCATACCTTGCAGTCCGCATGATCAGAGGTCAGAAACGTCTGATCCTAGGAAAATCCTATGACAGTGAGGATGGAATGCGCGAGAAGGCAGAGCAGCTTTTGGTACTGCCGGAGGGACAGGAAAAAGTTTATCTGATCTTTGCGATGTGCGAGGGAGATAACGGTAGTGTATTTCATTGTTATTATTCACTGACCGATGATACGGATCCGGCTTCCTGGACAGAGGTGCGGGCAGAGTTCACACCGTCTGACCATACCTGGGTCGGCGCAAAGATCGGTCTGTTTGCGAATATTGTCGGCGAAAAAGAAGCCGGCGGTTATGGGGATTTTGAATATCTGCACGTAGAGGCATTAGAAGATTAATATGGGGCTTTTGAGAGAATTAGAACAGAAAAATTTAGATGGTGTGATCCGGGAACTGACGGAAAATCCAACCTGTATTGATGGTACGACGGAAAAAGGTGTGCCGCTTGCGTTATATGCCGCAGAACTTGGAGATTTTCCCATTGTAAAATATATTGTCGAGTATTCGAGAGCGAGTATGAACACAATGGATGAAGACCACCGGACGATCCTGCATTATGCGGCGAAATCCGGGAATCTGGAGATGAACCGGTATCTGGTGGAGAAGGTCGGAATGGATATTACTGCCGGTGACAGATGGTGTGTGACACCATATCAGATTGCATATGAAAGAAAAGATGAGAAACTTCTTTCTTATTATAAAGAGCGCATAGGTGCATCTTATGAGGAGATGTATCATAATCCGATACGCCGTGGCATGTTCCCGGATCCATCAATTGTGAGAGTCGGGAAAGACTACTATATGGTGAATTCCTCGTTTATCTTTTTCCCGTGTATCCCAATCTCACATTCGAAAGATCTGATCCACTGGGAGATCATCGGCCATGCGGTTACAGAGCCGGAGTGGGCATCACTGGATGAGCTGGAGGGCGGCAGAGGTTACTGGGCACCGGATATTTCCTATGATAATGGGAAATTTTATATCACGGCAACTTATAGACTGAATGACACAGGAACCGTATACCGCAAACAGATCGTGGTGAGCTCAGAGAAACCGGAGGGACCGTACAGTAAGCCGGCAATTATCGATGAAGATGGAATCGATCCGTCCATCTTTCACGAGGATGGCAGACATTATATGCTGTTAAACCGCGGGGCGAGAATCTTAGAATTGAACGCGGACTGTACAAAGCAGATCTCGGAGGCAGAACTGTTATATTATGGGGATCAGAAACGTGCGCCGGAGGGACCGCATCTGTTAAAAAAAGACGGCTATTACTATCTGTTTCTGGCGGAGGGCGGAACCGGAGCCGGGCACAGGATCTCTGTTGCAAGAAGCAAGACTTTAATGGGCAATTATGAACCGTGTCCGTATAACCCGATCATGCGTCAGATGGATGAGGGAGCGGCGATCCAGCGCTGCGGTCACGGAAAACCGGTCTGCACCCAGAACGGGGAGTGGTATATGGTGTATCTCTGTGGCAGGATGATCGGAGATGGTTACAGCATGCTCGGAAGGGAGACGGCGCTTGATCCGATCAGCTGGACGGCGGATGGCTGGCCGGTCGTAAACGGTTTAAAGGGACCTTCGGTTCTGCAGAAAAAACCGGATCTTCCAGAGTGGCTGCCAAAAGAGACTGCGTCTGTCAGTGAGGACGGGATACGTTCCGTGGCAGCAGATGCAGAGCAGACAATGACGGCAGCCGCAGGCTGGGATAAAAAATGGATGACGCCGCGTGTACCGGAGCCGGAAGGAATCCTTTTCCTGCCATCGGGAATCCGCATAAAAGGAAGCCGTTTCCCATTAAAAGATGTGGCAGCGAGAAATATTCTGCTGCAGAGACAGACTTCATTTTGCTTTCGGGCGGAAACTGGTCTTTTTATACCGAAACTTGCAGACGGTCAGGAAGCAGGGCTGACCTGTTATTATGATGAAAATACATGGGTGTGTCTTGCACTGTGTAAAGCGGATGCTTATTACATTCAGGTGAAAGAACATATCGGAGAGAAAGACATACTACATGAAAAATATATGCTTTCTGATGACTGTGCAGGCAAAAAAATCACATTGAAAGTGAAAACGGAGTATTTAAGACGGCTTTTTACATTTTGTGTGGAAGGGCAGGAGGAAACGGCTGCAGCGGAACTGCCGGATGTTTTTTATCTCTGTGATGAGGGGATACGCATGGGAAAACGCTTTACCGGAGCGATGACAGGAATCTATGCGGTTGCCGGAGAGCAGAAACTCTATGCAGATTTTTCGCATTTTATTTATCAGGATATAGAATGAGGTAAACAAATGGAAACAAAAAGACAGGAAGAAATCAAGAAACTTATGCAGATGCCGGAGGAAACGATCACAAATCTGAGTGAGTCAGAGGCAGACCAGTATGGCAGACTGGCACTTATGTTTTACAAAAAGACAGGGGATGAAAGCTATCGGAAAAAAGCAGAACAGATTCGTGCCGGACAGAAAGAGCTGCCGGAGAATGTATGTGCAATGCCGTTTTTCATGGAGTATGAAACAGTCTGTGGGAAAAAGGAGTGCTATAACCAGATCGTTGAACGGATGGAAAAGGAAGCCGAAAAAGGATTTGCGGATGCAGGGGAAAGAGACGCTTATTTAGCGGCACTGGTAGATGTGATCGACGGCATCAGCTTTGAGATCTATGAGAAATACAGGGAACTGATCACAGTTTACAAGCACGTGTTAAAGGAAGCTCTCGCAGAGGAAAAAGAGACGTCTGAACTTTCTTATGCGATACTGAAAGGATGCCGTATGGGAATCCTGCTGAAAGAAAAATACGCCAGAGCCGGAATGCAGATGGCAGAACATCTGAAAAATACAGGTGCGGCAGTACAGACAGACGGATTTTCAAATATCGCAGCAAGAGTGTCAGAACAATATGATATGCTTGCAAAAGAACTGACGGAACAGGGAGGAAAAGAGGAATGGATGTAAGACTGATTATGAAATCCGCCCGCAATGCGGTTATTGAAATTGCAGATGGTGGAATTTACAATACAAAAGAAACATATCATATTCTGTTAAACGGTGAAGAAACATTTTCAACCGATACGGTCATCAATTCACTGTTTGATCTGAAACCACAGACAAAATACGAAGTCTTGGTGAAAACTGCAGATGGTGTCGAGAGGGGAAACGTATCGTTTGTTACTGCATATGAATTTGTTACATTAAACGTCCGTGATTTTGGTGCTGCGGGCGATGGAAAGCAGGATGACACGAAGTTTATCCAGGCAGCGATCTTAGCCTGCCCGAAGGAGAGCCGTGTGCTTGTACCAAAGGGAACCTACCGCATTACCAGCTTGTTTTTAAAGAGCAACCTGCGTTTCGAACTTGCAAAGGGAGCAGAGCTTGTTGCTGATACGGACCGGGCGTCCTATCCGAAATTCCCGGGTGTGATTGAAAGTTATGATGAAACGAGTGAATATAACTTAGGAACATGGGAAGGAAATCCATTACCGATGTTTGCCGGGATCATTACCGGACTGGATGTAGAAAATGTGCTGATCTATGGAAAGGGAACGATCAACGGCAACGCATCAAAAGAGAACTGGTGGAAAAACCCGAAAGTGATGGTAGGTGCATTCCGTCCACGCCTGTTTTTCTTAAGCCACAGTCAGAATGTGACACTCTGTGGTGTGACGTTTAAGAACAGTCCTTCCTGGACTCTGCATCCGTATTTTTCAGATAATCTGAAGTTTTATGGCGTGACGATCAACAACCCGAGCGATTCGCCGAATACGGACGGCCTTGATCCGGAATCCTGCAAAAATGTAGATATTGTCGGCGTCAAGTTCTCACTTGGAGATGACTGTATTGCCGTTAAATCAGGAAAGATCTATATGGGAAAGAAATATAAAACTCCGTCTGAGAATATCCATATCAGACAGTGTCTGATGGAGAATGGTCACGGTGCGGTGACGGTTGGAAGCGAGATGGCAGGCGGTGTGAAAAATCTGGTTGTGGAGGAGTGCCGTTTTTATGACACTGACCGCGGACTCCGCATTAAGACACGCAGAGGACGTGGAAAAGATGCTGTTTTAGACCAGATCATTTTTAAAAAGATCGATATGGATCAGGTCATGACACCGTTTGTAGTAAATTGTTTTTATTTTTGTGACCCGGATGGCAAGACAGAATATGTACAGAGCCGTGAGAAAATGCCGGTAGATGACGGTACACCGGCAATTTTAAGACTTGATTTTGAGGATATCAAAGCCCGAAACTGCCATGTTGCAGCAGCACACTTCGACGGACTGCCGGAGCAGAAGATCGAGCAGATCGTCATGAAAAATATTTCAGTGACTTACGCCAAAAATCCGAAATCCGGTGTCCCTGCCATGTCATCCGGTGTGGAAGAGTGCACAAAGAAGGGAATCTTCGCGCACAACATCAAGGAACTGGTGTTGGAAAACGTGAAGATTGAAGGACAGGATGGAGAACTTCTCGTTACAGAGGGAATTGACCAGTTAATACAGTAGAATAAAAAATAAGGCGTATACAGAATGAGAGATTTTGTGTATGCCTTATTACAGTAATCAGAAAGAGAGATGAAAATATATGCAGTTAGGAATACGTTTACACGATATCAAAAAAGCACCGCTTGAGGAGCGGCTTGCAATCGCAAATGAGCAGGGATTTCTGTGTGGGCATCTTGCACTCTCGAAAGTTATATCCGAATACCCGGTGGATGACGGTGCGCTGACGCCGGGCTATGCGATATACTTAAAAAAGCTGTTTGCGAAAAATGGTCTTGATATTGCAGTGCTTGGCTGTTATCTGAATCTTGCAAACCCGAATGAGGAGCAGCTTGCTAAGATCACACACCGTTATCTGGCACATATCCGTTTTGCATCGCTGCTTGGAGAGGGAGTGGTCGGAACAGAGACAGGTGCTGTCAATGAGGAATACAAATTTGAAGAAAAAAATCATTCGGATGAGGCACTGGATATTTTTATCCGAAATGTAAAACCTGTGCTTTCCTATGCAGAAAAAATGGGTGTTATTTTTGCAATCGAACCGGTATGGAAGCATATCGTATGTAACCCGAAAAGGGCAAGAAAGGTGCTTGATGCGGTCGCATCCCCGAATCTCCAGATTATTTTTGATCCGGTCAATCTTTTGGATATCAGTAATTATCAGGATAGGGAAGCAATTATAGCAGAAGCAATCGGGCTGCTTGGAGATGATATTGCAATGGTACATATCAAAGATTTTGTCGTACAGGATGGAAAACTTGTATCCGTTGCAGCGGGTACCGGTGAGATGAACTATGAACAGATCATCCGTTTTATTAAGGAAAGAAAGCCGTATGTACATGTAACGCTTGAAAATACGACACCGGAAAACGCAGTGCAGGCAAAAGAATATATACAGGGATTGTATGATGCCTGCCAGATCTAGAAAATTTTTTGAAAAATATCAGGTTGGGAAAAAAGTAGGATTGCTTTCCTGTAATAAAAGATGATAAAATAAAAGATGATATAATAAAAAATAATAATGGAAAAAGAGGAGAGTAAAAATGTTAAGAAAACAGGCAAAAAGAATTTTACTTGTAATGCTGTTTGTGTTAACTTTTGTTCTTGCAGGCAGAGTTGACACGAATGCACAGACTGCGGCACCGGCAGGTGTGAAACAGGTAAAAGCGGGCAGCAGCTCTGTAACAGTACAGTGGGATGCTGTTATGCAGAATGATATTTATTATTATTATCGTATCAGCAATGATTCAAGTTTTAACAGCAGTAAAAGCAAGCGGAACTATGATGAATCAGAAAGCTATATTTCAGGTCTTTCTGAGGGAAAGAGTTATTACGTCCAGATTGGAACATCAGCAACACATTCTGGCTCGACTGTGCCGGCCGATGTGACGTGGTCGAAGGCGATTGAAGTTGTAACAGCTCCAGCGCAGGTTGCATCGAGTTCAGTAAAACAGAGTGGTGCAGGTACGACATCCATTTCATTGACCTGGCCGGCTTCTTCCGGTGCAAACTGTTATAAGATTGATTATTATTTAAATAATGCATCGAAGGGTACAGCATCAGAAGTTATCTCCCAAAATAACAATGTAAAAATTACCGGATTAAAAAAGAACAACCGTTATCGTGGACATGTTTATGCAGGAAGAACAAGCAGTACAGGCTTTACAGCTTATGCAGGTTCTGCCAGTTACTATTATGATGTAAAAGTTAAACCAACGAAGATCACCGGAGTAGAAAATACCGTATTTTATTCAAATATAAATACTGCATATATAGAATGGAATCCTTCTAATTCCGCGAGTGGATATGAATATATTCTTTATGATAATTCCGGAAAGAAAATATTAAGTAATACAACGACTTCTAAAAGCCTTGATATTTCTACCAATAAGATCAAGAAAACACAGTTTTACCGTATCAAAGTAAGAGGTTATGTTAATTTAAATAATAACAAAAAGGCTTATGGTGCATGGTCTGACACATTATATTTTGCAAAGGCACCATACAAGAATTTAAAATTAAAATCATCCGGAAAGAAAATTTCTGCAAACTGGAATAAAGTGACAGGAGCAACAAGTTATACGGTATATGTTTCCAATAAGGAAAAGAGCGGATATAAAAAAGTCGGTACCTATAACAGCAAGAAAACAAGTGTTACGATTAAAAAATATGGAAAAGCTGCTTTGAAATCAGGTAAAACATATTACGTAAAAGTTGTCGCTGAAAAGAAAGTGAAAATCAATAAGAAATATAAAACCTTTAAGAGTACCTTATATTATGAAGGAAAAAGTATCAAAGTAAAATAAGAGAATGAATAAAGAAAAGCACCTGAAAATTCAGATCTGAATTTTCGGGTGTTTTTTTCGAAATAAAAAGTAAAAAAAAGAAACCATTTTGAAAAATGGAGAATTGTTTCTGGCATCATTGTATTTTTTAATAAAAATAAGGTTGCAAGGGGGATTTGCACCTAAAAAGAAGAGAAGGAGTATAATGATGAAAAACAGGAAACTAACCAGAATTATCGCAATTACGTTGACGGCAACTGTGGCTGCAACATCTGTGATGCCGTGCGGGACGGTATTAGGGGCGCAGAATGATCCGGTCACAGAAGAGGCAGCAGAAACAACGGAGAGTGTGCAGGAATCAGAAGTATCAGAATCGGAAATATCAGAAGCTGAGATACAGACCGAGACAGAAAATGAGACAGAGACAGAGGATGACACGGAAGCGGAAGTTGAGACGGAACTCGAAACGGAACAGATAGAATTAGAAAGTACAGACATTCCACAGATTGGTTCTAAAGTTACAAAAAATACGGTAGACTGTGAAACAAAAGAAAAAAAGAGCACAGACTGGGAACTGGTCTGGAGTGATGAATTTAATGAAGAGGCACTTGATTTAACAAAATGGGATTACCAGTCCGGTAATGGCAGTGATTATGGAGTTGCCGGATGGGGAAATGCCGAGAAAGAATATTATACAAAAGGGGAAAATATCTCTTTTGAAGATGGACATCTTGTAATTACGGCAAGAAAAGAAAACAGAGGAAGTTCCACTTATACCTCTGCAAAATTATGGACGAAAGGAAATGATTATTATAACGGTACTGCAAAAGAGCCGTTATATGCAAAAAAATATGGTCGTATTGAGGCAAAAATGTCTCTTCCGGAAGGCGCCGGATACTGGCCGGCATTCTGGATGATGCCGCTGGATGACGCTTATGGTGGATGGGCTTCGTCCGGTGAGATCGATATTATGGAGGCAAGAGGACGTGTTACGGGAAGTGTTGACGGTACGATACATTTTGTCAATTCATGGCCGAATAATAAATCACGTGGAGGACACTATGATACGACGATAGATCCATCCTTTAATTTTACGCAGGAGCATGAATATGCATTAGAATGGACACCGGGTAAGATCAGCTGGTTTGTAGATGATCAGTGTTACAAGACCATTACCAACTGGTATTCCATCGGTTCAAAGCTGTCGGCAAAGGGAAGACAAAGATTACGGTAAAAACCACAGACGGAAAGAAAAAAGCAGTTTGTACCGTTACTGTTAAAATTCCGGCAAAAAAAGTAACCAGGAACGTCAAAGACATTTATGTGGTGAAAGGGAAAAAAGTAAGTATTAAAGCAGTCATGAATAAAAAAACTGCCGTATCAGATTCGATGCGACAGTTTTTTCAGTGTTCAAAATTAAGCTCTTTCAACTTTGCCGGATTTCAAACAGGAAGCACATACATATAATTTCTTAGGTGTTCCGTTTACTTTACAGCTCACACGCTTGATGTTTGATTTCCACATTCTATTTGATCTTCTATGAGAATGGCTGACATTATTTCCGAAATGAGCGCCCTTTCCACAAACTGCACATTTTGCCATAGTTTTGCACCTCCTTGTAATTCACTAAGTCTGCCTGTACTATCAGACTCACAACATGTTTATTCTAACAGATTCATTTTTATATTGCAAGCAAATTTTAAAAAAAATATTAAAAATAGTAAACAGGACTAGGAATTTTGGTAAAAAGCGGTTATAATAGACAATAAACTAGCGTTAATATGGCTTTGAAAGGAGCAGGAACGTATATGAATGGACATATGGATACCCAGTTGGGAAGAGTTTCAATAGACCCGGAAGTGATTGCAACCTATGCAGGCTCTGTAGCAGTGGAGTGTTTTGGCATTGTAGGTATGGCTGCTGTCAATATGAAAGATGGTCTGGTGAAGTTACTGAAAAAAGATTATTTGACACATGGTATTAATGTAGCGATTGACGAGGATAATAAGATCACGATTGATTTTCATGTGATCGTATCCTATGGTGTCAGCATCAGTACGGTTTCCGACAATTTAATCGAAACGGTAAGATATAAGGTAGAAGAGTTTACCGGACTGGAAATCAAAAAAATTAATATTTACGTCGAAGGCGTGCGTGTAATTGATTAAGGAGGACATAGAAGGTGGAAATCACTACGATAAATACTGAGCTTGTGGCGAAGATGTTTCTTGCCGGAGCAAAGAATCTGGATGCAAAGAAAGAATGGATCAATGAGTTGAACGTATTCCCGGTTCCGGATGGTGATACCGGTACAAATATGTCAATGACGATCATGTCGGCGGCAAGAGAGGTAAGTGCGTTGGAAAAACCGGAGATGAAAGCGCTGGCAAAAGCTATTTCATCCGGTTCTTTAAGAGGAGCGAGAGGTAACTCTGGTGTTATTCTTTCACAGCTGTTCCGTGGTTTTACCAAGGTGATCGCAGAATATGATGAGATCAATGTACAGATTTTATCAGATTCTTTCCAGAAGGCCGTTGAGACAGCTTACAAGGCTGTTATGAAGCCAAAAGAGGGAACAATCTTAACCGTTGCAAAAGGGATGTCTGACCGTGCGTTAGAACTTTGTGATGATACAGAAGATCTGGTATATTTTTGTGAAGAGGTCATCAAGGAAGGTGACCGTGTGTTGGATCTGACACCGGAGATGCTGCCTGTTTTAAAACAGGCAGGTGTTGTGGATTCCGGCGGGCAGGGACTGATGCAGGTCATGAAGGGTGCAATGGACGCACTGCTCGGCAAAGAGGTAGATTATACCATTGAGGGCGCTGAAACAATCAAAAAGGCACCGGAGAGCACAGGAACATCCTATAATATCGAAGCGCAGGCAAATCAGGAGATCAAATTTGCATATTGTACACAGTTCCTTATCATGCTTGACACACCGATCACACTGCAGCAGGAGAATGAGTTTAAGTCTTATTTAGAGACGATCGGTGATTCCATCGTTGTTGTCGCAGATGATGAGATCGTAAAGGTACATGTACATACCAACGATCCAGGACTTGCAATGCAGAGAGGACTTACCTATGGTTCCCTGACAACGATCATCATTGAAAATATGAAGTTAGAGCGTGATGAGAAGATTTCCGCCCTGAAAGAAAAAGAGATGCAGTCAGCCGGCATTCCGGAGGAAAAAGAGGAAAAACCGGCAGAACCTCCAAAAGAGATGGGATTTATTTCCGTCAGCATCGGTGAGGGAATCAACGAGATCTTTAAAGGTCTTGGTGTCGATTACATCATTGAGGGTGGTCAGACCATGAACCCAAGTACCGAGGATATGTTAAATGCCATTGAAAAAGTAAATGCAAAGACGGTATTTATTTTGCCAAACAACAAGAACATTATCCTTGCGGCAAATCAGGCAGCATCCCTTGTGGAGGATAAAAAGATCATTGTCATCCCGACAAAGACGATCCCACAGGGTATTACTGCGCTGATCAATTACATTCCTGACAGTACACCGGAAGATAACGAGCAGCGCATGAGTTCTGAAATCTCCATGGTAAAGACCGGTCAGGTTACCTATGCAGTCCGTGATACGGTGATCGATGACAAAGAGATCAAACAGGATGACTTTATGGGTATCGGCGATTCCGGTATTCTTTCCGTAGGACAGAATTTAGAGCCGACGGTTATGGATATGATGAAACAGTTAGTCGATGAAGATTCTGCAATCGTCAGCATTTATTACGGTGAGGACACGAAGGAAGAAGACGCCAATGCACTTGGTGAGAAGATCGGAGAGGCATTCCCGGATGTCGAGATCGAGGTTCACTATGGCGGACAGCCGATCTACTATTATGTGATTTCAGTAGAATAAGAATGGAGTAAAAATGGATCGCAATTCCCCTTTAAGAGAAATTAAAGGTGTCGGCGCCAAAACAGAAGAATTATTTCATAAGATAGGAGTATACACCGTAGGTGATATACTCCTTCATTATCCCCGGACATATATACAGTATCCGCAGGCAAAACATGTGGATGAGGTACTCGACGGGGAACAGGCGGCGGTTCTTGGACGGATCACAAGAACACCGGTAGTGCGGAAGGTGCGCACCATGCAGATCACAGTTACGACGATCAGTGAGATGGGAGCCTCCTTAGAGCTGGTATGGTACCGGATGCCTTATATGAAAAATAATTTAAAAGTCGGCAGCACTTACATTTTTTATGGAAAAGTCAATAAAAAGAATGGAAGACTTGTCATGGAACAGGCAGCAATGTTTACCGAAGAACAGTATGCTTCCATGGAACAGGTGTTTTTGCCGGTATACACACTGACAAATGGGCTTTCCAATAACCTTGTCACAAAGACGGTGCGTGCGGCACTTGGAGACGAACACTTGTTTATGGATTATCTGCCGCATGCCATCCGCGAGAAATACGGTCTTTGTGAGTATAATTATGCCATCCGCCAGATCCATTTCCCGGAGGATATGGAGACACTCATTACTGCGAGAAGGCGGCTTGTGTTTGACGAATTTTTCCTTTTTATTCTAAGCATGCAGTATCAGAAGGAAAAGCACGTTAAAGAAAAAAACGAGTTTGTTTTTGCGGAAGATGATTTTACAGATGAACTGATAGAGCAGCTGCCTTATGAACTTACCAATGCACAGAAAAAGGCACTTGCGGATGTAAAACGCGATATGCGTTCCGAGACGGTCATGCAGCGTCTGATCCAGGGTGATGTAGGTTCCGGTAAAACGATCGTTGCGTTTCTTGCGATGGCAGATACCGCCCACAATGGCTACCAGTCTGCAATCATGGCACCGACGGAGGTGCTTGCAAGACAGCATTATGAGTCCTATCAGAGCATGTGTGAACAGTTTGGACTCCATATTCCGATCGTGCTTCTGACAGGTTCCATGACGGCAAAACAGAAACGCCGTGCATATGAGGCACTAGAGGTTTATTCGAATGCTATGATCATTGGGACACATGCGCTGATTCAGGAGAAAGCAATCTATCAGAATCTTGCGCTCGTGATCACCGATGAACAGCATCGTTTTGGAGTGCGTCAGCGGGAGACTTTTGCCGGAAAAGGAACAGAACCGCATGTGCTTGTCATGAGTGCAACACCGATCCCGCGTACTTTGGCAATTATTATTTACGGTGATCTGGATATTTCTGTGATTGATGAAGTCCCGGCAAAACGGCTTCCAATCAAAAACTGTGTGGTTGACCAGAGATACCGCCCCAAGGCATATGCTTTTATCGAACATGAAATACGGGAGGGACATCAGGCATATGTGATCTGTCCGTTAGTGGAAGAGAGTGAAAATATGGAAGCAGAAAATGTCACCGATTATGCAAAACGTCTGTGGGAAGAACTGCCGGAAGACATTGTGATCGGCGTTTTACATGGGCAGATGAAAGCAGAGCAGAAAAATAAGATCATGGATCAGTTTGTAAAAAATGAGATCCAGGTACTTGTTTCCACAACGGTTGTCGAGGTCGGGGTCAATGTGCCGAATGCGACGGTCATGATGATCGAGAATGCAGAACGGTTCGGGCTTGCACAGCTTCACCAGCTAAGAGGACGTGTCGGAAGAGGAGATGCCCAGTCGTATTGTATTATGGTCAATGCCTCAGACAGCAAAAATTCCATGAAGCGGCTTGATATTTTAAATAAATCCAACGATGGATTTAAGATTGCAAGCGAAGATTTAAAACTCCGCGGACCGGGAGATTTCTTTGGCATCCGCCAGTCCGGTGAGATGCAGTTTTTACTGGCGGATATCTATCAGGATGCGTCTGTATTACAGCAGGCATCTGAGGAGGTGCAGGATCTGCTTGCGACAGACCCGGAACTATGCGAGGAAGAAAATATAAACCTGCAGCACTATCTGGAAATTTTCTTTGAAGATCAGAAGAGCAGGCTCAATCTTTAAAAATTGATTTCATGATAGATTTCATTTACATACTGCCTGTAAATTGGAAATAATAATACGGTTACAACAACGGGAGCTTTCCATAGGAAAGCTCCCGTTGTTGTGTGCCCAAAGGCATAGATCCTTACGGATCATAGATCTTAGTGGCTCGAAGAACCGTCATTTACAGCAAAAATTATTTGCAGCAAAATTATTTGTGGCAAAATTATTTGTGGCAAAATTATTTGCCTGACATCTGTCTCTCCTGCGCCTCGATCATTTTCTTAACCATATAACCGCCGACAGAACCGTTCTGTCTGGAAGTAAGGTCACCGTTGTAACCGTCCTTTAAAGGTACGCCGATCTCGCTTGCTACCTCATATTTGAAACGGTCTAATGCACTTTTTGCTTCAGGAACTGCTGCTCTGTTAGATGAACGACTTGCCATAATAGTTTCCTCCTTTAGTGTATGATACATCTTTTGTTTTATAAGGTATCATTTGTATGATTTGAACAAACGCCGCGTTAATCATAGGTTCCGCGGCGTTTGTACTTTGCTGCGGTGCTTTTGATCACGTTTTGTTTTGTTCAGTGATAGTATGTGAAATATTACAGCAGCTAAACATGCATTTTTTGTCAAAAAAGCAAGTAATATCCGCAACAAGTGATACATAAACTTTAAATTTTCGGTGCAGAATGAAAAGGCTGTTTGCGACAAAATATTTTATTGAATTATAATAAAATTTATAAGCGCTTACAAAAAATATTTACAAACTGGATTATATAAGCTATGATAAGAGTAAAGTGATTTGTGTGAACCGGCTCATAATACAAGGGGACAAAACACACGGGAGAAGGAGAAAACAGTATGGATAAGATTGAAAAATACATCGATGAACTTTTAGAAAAGAGTACGCCGGATCGTCCAATCTGGAACATTGAAAAGATTTTACAGGGGAAAAAATCAACCTGGAATTACATCGATGGATGTATGATCAAGGCAATTTTAGAGATGTATGCCATCACAAAAGATGAAAAATATTTTTCATTTGCGGATCATTTTATTGACTGCAAGGTCATGGAGGATGGTTCGATCGAAGGATATTCGGTGGAAGAATTAAATATTGACAATGTAAATGCAGGTAAGACGTTGTTTGAACTTTATGACCTGACAGGAAAAGAGAAATACCGCAAGGCAATCGATCTTGTTTACAGTCAGATCCAGAAAATGCCTCGTACAAAAGAAGGAAATTTCTGGCATAAAAATATTTATCCGAATCAGGTCTGGTTAGACGGCCTTTATATGTGCCAGCCGTTTTACATGGAATATGAGACGCGTTTTCATGACAAAAAAAATTATGACGATATTTTTTCACAGTTTTTTAATGTGGTAAAGAATATGCGCGATCCAAAGACAGGACTTTATTATCACGCATATGATTCCTCAAGAGAAATGTTCTGGTGTGACAAGGTAACCGGTCTCAGCCAGAATTTCTGGCTCCGCGCATCAGGATGGTATTCCATGGCTCTGCTCGACACGTTGGACAAAGCGGATGCATCTGTCGGGGAACCATATGAGAAAATGAAACAGATTTTTGTGGAGCTGATGGACTCTATGTTAAAATATCAGGATGAGAGCGGTATGTGGTATCAGGTTGTAAATGTCGGCGGCATGGATCGCAATTATCTTGAGACAAGCGGAAGCTCGATCATGGCATATGCACTGTTAAAAGGTGTGCGCCTTGGATTCCTTCCGGAAAGTTATCGTACCTATGGCGAGAAGGCATTTCACGGTATTTGTGAGAAGTACTTATCGGAAGATGAGAATGGTGAACTTCATTTAGACGGAATCTGTCTGGTTGCAGGACTAGGCGGTGCGAACAGACGTTCCGGAACTTTTGATTATTATATGTCCGAACCGGTCGTTAAGGATGACGCAAAGGGCGTTGGTCCGTTTTTACTTGCTTATACAGAGATGAAACGATTGGAAATGTAAAATAAATCAGAACATTTGCCGGCAAAGGAAAAAGGAGCAGATATGAGCAGTAGTAAACAAACAAAATTTAGTGGAACAAAGGCAGCAGGCGTAAGTATTCTTGCACTTTGTCTTCTGGCATTTTCGCAGCTTTTGGCACTTCTGATCGGAAATATGCTGGTGGCAGGCGGAATGTCAGCGGTGACAGGAAATATTTTCACTGGAATTTTATATGTGGGTCTGGTACTTGGAGGAGTCTTTCTGATCTGTAAAAAAATGTTAAAAATACCAATGGCAGATTTTAAGATCGGGAAACCGGATCTGTATCCGTTTTGGATCATCGCCGCTTTTGCAATGCCACTGTTGGTGATTCTGATATACCAGTTATTTGCAGGAACGTGGCAGCAATCAACCTTAGAAGCAGAAACATTAAAACAGCTTGTTGCCGGAAGTGTTGCATATTTAGGATTGGCAACCGGAATCGTGGAAGAAACGGTATTCCGCGGAATTATTATGAGTTCGGTGGAATATGCATGGAACCGGAAAATTGCAGTGATAGCTCCATCTGTCCTGTTTGGCTGTCTGCATATTGAAGAAGGAATGAGTATTCCCGGAATGATCCAGGTAGTGATAGCAGGAAGTCTCGTTGGAATCCTGTTTTCTCTGGTGACCTGCTATACCGGAACGATCTGGTATTCTGCACTCATGCATGGAATCTGGAATTGTCTGATGATCGGAGGACTGATTCATATCGGATCTGCGGCAGATAGTGCGGTCTGGTATAATTATGTTCTTGATACCGATTCTTTTCTGTTGACAGGTGGAGATTTCGGTGTGGAATCTTCTGTTATTTCCATAGCAGCGTACCTGATTTTTGCAGTGATCGCATTTTTGTTACTGCAGAAAAGGAAAGAAGCGTAAATTACTCAATCATTGTAAGCGAAAAAAACGCAGTCGTGAATCGTATAAAAATTCACGGCTGCGTTTTTTTCATGATAATGGTTTGGTTCGCGAAGCGTGTATTCTATTGCTTACGATGATAGTGTTTTGCACGCAGGTCATGGCGTATTGGATTATTGATTTATTCCACCAGTGTCAGACCGGAGATATCCGGGTGTACCGTCAGTGAGAAGTTGGTGTAATATATCACAAAACCCGGAGCACTTCCGTTTGGCTTTTTCACATTTTTCTTCTGGAGATAATCGATCTCGATCTTGTCACTGTCTCTGCCGCTGGAATAATAACCGGCAAGTTTTCCTGCCTCCTCAAACATACGGTCCGGCAGATCTGTCTCGTTATTTGTTTTCACAACGACGTGGGAGCCCGGCATTCCTTTGGCATGGAACCACCAGTCGTTTCCGGTTGCAAATTTAAATGTCAGTTCTTCATTCTGATAATTATTTTTTCCGACATACATATGATAGCCGTCTGAGGAAATATAATGGAACGGTTTACTTTTGATCTTTGCTTTTTTGTCAGTGCGTTTCCGCTTAATGTAGCCATATTCCACCAGTTCTTCCTTGATCTGTACCAGATCGTCCTCGGTCAGGGCGATATCAAGAGATGTGGCAATGCTCTCTAAGTGGTCGATCTCAGATTTCGTTTCTTCAATCAGGTCGGTCAGTGCCTCGTAAGTACGTTTTAATTTTCCGTATTTATCGAAATATTTCTGTGCATTTGCTTTGGCGTCTAAGGTCGGGTCAAGAGGAATCTTTACGTTTTCGTTCGTATAGTAATTAAGCGCTTCCAGTTGTTTTGCACCTTCCTCTAAATCGTAACCGTAGGTGTGGATTAGTTCACCGTATACTTTGTATTTATCCCTTTTTTCTGTATCTTTTAACTGTTTCTGCTGGAGCTGGTATTTTTTACGGTTACGCTCTAACGCAGTGGACACAATTTTTCTTAAGTCGACAGATTTCTGGCGGATGCGCGTGTAAATATTTTTGGAAGCATAGTATTCCTCCAGAACTTTGGAAATCGAATCGTATTCCGTCATGGTATAAGCATTCGTGTCAGCATGATCCGTGTTCTGCATAATTTTTTGATCCAGAGCAGTGTGCACATATTCGGACAGACGAAAACAGGAAAAATCGATCGGTTCCCTGCCGCGTGTGATGATATTTGGGCAGTAATTGTGATTTTTTACATCTTCCATCATCCATGAAAAGTTATGGAACAGGTGTTTCTTGCCGTCTGCATCGAGCGAATCTACCGGCATATCTCCGTCGATCGAAGCACGGTAACAGATCTCGTTTGCAATCACAGGGCTGATCCCGGTAAAAGAGCCATAAATTGCCTTTGTGATGGAAACAGGTTTTTTCATCACAGATTCCATGAAAACTTCCTCTGTAACTTCAAGCGGATTTAATTTGTCCTCCTGCGTGGCTGGAATGCAGTAAGCCCGTCCCGGAAGGACCTCACGCACGGAACTCATCATGGAGGATACATGCTTGATGCTGTCAATGATCGTGCCGTCGGAGCTGCAGAAAATAATGTTACTGTGTTTTCCCATCAGTTCCACGATCAGTGTTTTCTGACACAGATCACCCATTTCATCGAGGTGCTCGATATCAAAATGAATGATACGTTCCATGTGAGGCTGGTAAATTTTTATGATCCGCCCGTTTGCAATGTGCTTGCGTAACAGCATACAAAAATTTGGTGCTGTCAGCGGACTTGGTTTGTTTGTTTCTGTCAGATACAGAAAAGGCAGCGAAGCACTCGCTGACATGGCAAGACGGAACTGCCCGTTACTTCCTTTTAAGGTAAAAAGAAGCTCGTCGTTTTCCGGTTGGGCAATTTTGCTGATCTTTGCATTTAAAATTGTTTGATTCAGTTCATATACAAGATTGGATATTACTAATCCATCAAAAGCCATTTTTAGATCTCCTTTCGGAATGTGTTTCCACGGATTTCCCGCAGAATGATATTATAACGGATTTTTAGCATAAAAACAACGCTGTTGGAATGTTTATTTGTTGACACATTATGATGAAACATATATAAATATTGCATAAATTCATTTGAATACAATAACTTGTCAAAAAGGTCAGAAAACAGATGAAATAATCAAAAATAACGATGATTTTGATAATTTACATGTCTGGATAGTAATTATTTTCATTGGCAGATATTGTATTTGAAGATGAGGTGCAGTGCGTGAAATTGGGAGAATGAGAAATGGAGGATTTGCGTATGGTAAAACAGAAAAAAAGTATTGTGTTAATGGCAAGAGTGCTGGTGTTAGCATTGCTGATCGGTGTATTTGCATCTGTTCCGTCAGAGCAGACATTTGCAGCCGCAAATAAGGCTCTTCGTTCAAAAGTTGTATTCAATGGAGATAAAGAATCTGATGCAGCGTGGATGAATAACAATTATGTTATGCAGGCAGGTTATAAAAAAGCTTCAAAAATAAAGAAAAATATGAAAATGTCTGCAAAAGTGTATGTTCCGGCAGCAGCCTTAAAAAAGAATGGAGATACCGTACATGTGGATGCGTGGATAGGTCTGGAAAATAGTAAAAACGGTAATTATGTTGGGGATATCCGTGCAAAATATACGGTAATGCTGATCAAAGATGGCAAAAAAATGCGTGTTGCACTGTGGGATCTGGCGAAGGAAAAAGAGTGTAAGCCTGGGAAAACAGCCAGCTATAAAAAATCCGGAAAATATTATGTGATCACGATCAATGATATGCCGCTGGAAAATGTTGTTTATAAGGATGAACAGACATCGAAAATTAACACAAAAACGAAATATAACCTGGGGCAGAGGATTGGTGTCACAGGCACCTGCTCAAAGACCAGCGGATATGTATATGTGGATGATTTAAAGATTTCAGGAGTGACTACGCAGAAGATTACATTTAATAAAAAAGACTATAAATGGTACAGTGGATGGCATTTGGATAAAAATTATTCTTTAAAGGTTATAACTATTAAATAATAACCTGTCTGTAAAGAAATAAAAGTATGGTAAAAATGGGAGCTCGAATCGAACTTCCATTTTATATTAAAAATAAATTACAAATATAAAAATAAAATTAAATAAATGAAAAGGTCTTTTTTTATAAAAAAAATTTGCTATACTAAATTCGTATATGAAAGATTAAGACATCAATACAATCTTGGTATTCTATATGTCGGTTTTATAGGTAAAGACGGCATATCTGAAACAATCTTTTTTATTCATTACAGATACTTTTAAGAATATTCCATGGTAATGAAAGTGAAAACTGTGCTTTTATCTGCATTATACAAGAACTGTACCTTGACAAATAAATAGGAAGATATTCGATCAGAGAAAGTTGCTTTTCCATTACATGACGTTTATAATAAAGAAAAGGAAAACAGATATAGTATACTGATCAAGGCAGCCGAAAGGACGGCTTTACCACTTAGATCTGCTCCGAGATTCGGAGAAAGGGGTGGTAGCATGGTTACATATAGTGACTTGTTCACATTTGTTATTATGATATGTGCCATCATAACGCTTGTCAGAAGTGTCAGAAATGATACCCATGATAAGACAAAAAAATAACCGTCCAGCTCCCCGCTAAAGGTTGGACGGTTACTTCGTAACTTAAACAATCACATATGCCGGAGCAGATAGGTATTTGCTTATCACCCGGCTGTCTTGATAGGTATATTATAAAAGTTTCCAATTCGTTTGTCAACGTCGTAAGTAAAAGAATCAAAAATAAAGGATAAAGGAGAATCAGAAGTTATGAGAGAGAGAGGAAGAAAGAACAGAACCAGTGCCACAATGCTGGCAGGATGGAAAAAAGCAGTCGTATTGATGCTTGCACTTATCGTGTGTATCAGCAGCGTTGTAGTACCGCAGCCGGAAGAGG
>ERZ773150.769-NODE-769-length-31818-cov-3.882631_pt1 | contig 31818 bp, 26 predicted proteins | sample MGYA00580845_ERZ773150 | MGnify/ENA primary metagenome ERZ773150 (study PRJEB29015, sample SAMEA2737848) | human gut metagenome | biome: human gut; feature: human-associated habitat; material: faeces | place: China | collected 2012 ...
GAGTTCCGCCGGTCAGTGAAAGAAAGGGCTAGACGACCGACAGAAGCGACCGGGTCACCAAACACGAATACCGAAGACGAATAAGTAACGACAGAATAATTTTACCATTTTTCCATTTACATCTGATTTACACAAAACCATAAAAAAAGGTGCATAGAAAAACTTCTATGCATCCTTACGATTTTAAATATTATTTTGCAAATAAAAATACTTAACCTCTAATTTGAATATCAGATTAAAAAAAACACCCCTTAACGCATAATCTCCTCAACTTCTTCGACAGTAATCGGAGTACGTTTATCTCCCAGGAAGCGCGAACCTCCGGGAATAATCAGGATATCATCTTCCAAACGGATACCTCCGAAATCCTTGAATGTTTCGATCTTGTCATAATTCAGGAATTCTTTATGCATCCCCTGTGCTCTCCATTGGTCTATCAATGCCGGAATAAAATAACATCCCGGTTCATCGGTAATGACAAATCCCTCCTGCAACCGGCGCCCCATCCGCAACGATGAAGTTCCGAACTGGTCGATCGGCCGGGTTTCATCGTCATATCCCACATAGATCTGTCCCAAGTCTTCCATATCATGTACATCCAATCCCATCATATGTCCCAGTCCGTGAGGCATAAATAAGGCATGCGCCCCGGCAGCAACCGCTTCGTTTACATCTCCTTTCATCAGGCCGAGATCTTTCAAACCCTGTGCCAGCACCTTACATACCTCCAGGTGCACGTATTGATAAGTCACCCCGGGTTTAGCTATCTCTATCGCTTTGTTATTAGCAGCCAATACGATATTATAAACCTCTTTCTGGCGGGTCAGGAATTTCCCACCGACCGGAACCGTACGGGTAAAGTCCGAACAATAATGGGACACTTCTTCTGCTCCGGCATCCGTCAGCATCATACGTCCTTCCTGAAGGATCTGGCTATGATCGTGATTATGGAGTGTTTCACCGTTCTGCGACAGGATCACAGGGAACGACACCATACTTCCGTACGAAGCTGCAATTCCTTCGATCAGCCCTGCAATATATTGTTCCTTGACTCCCGGTTTACAATTCCGCATAGCAGCTGTATGCATTTCGTAACCGATATTACAAGCTTTGGTGATTTCCTCGATTTCACAAGGTTCTTTTACCGAGCGGAGATCGACCACAGCTTTGATCAGTTCCAGCGAAGCATAATTTTTCACCAAAGCAGGCCGGATACCCAACAACTCTTCGAGCAAGAGCATATTCCTGAAACGATAAGGAGGTAAAAAATGAATCCGGCGTCCCTGAGAAATCGCCGTTTTCATACAATCCGCCAGCCGGGCAAAAGGAGCGGTCTTCGACACGCCGACCCGGGCTGCCATATCCTTTACACTCGGTTGAGGTCCCATCCAGATAATATCATCCATATCCACATCATTCCCGAATATATATTCATCCCCCGAATCGATATCGATCACTCCTGCAAAACCGGGTTGATTCAGACCGAAAAAATAGAGAAACGAACTATCCTGACGGAACTTATAAGTATTATCCGTATAATTAGCCGGGGCCTCCCCATTTCCCAGGATCAACACCAAACCACTTTTCACTTTTTCTTTCAGACGGGCGCGTCTGTTTTTGTAAACACTTGTTTCAAACATATCTTTCAATTTTTAGTAAGTACGGTTTAAAAAGTGTCACAAGATAAAGAAAAAAGCCAAAAGGGGAAAGGCAAAAAGTAAAAAATTTCTCTCAAACCCGCCGAAAGGATTTATTGCGGAACAAATAACCGGCAAACGGGACACAGATCCCGGCGATAGTAACAATCCAGGCTCCGTAAGCGATACTGACCTGACTTCCCAATATTCCCTCCATACCGCCACCAAGGCTAAACATTCCTTCCTGGGCAAACCAGACATCGATAATTTTCCACAAAACGACGAACGATGCCAGTAAACTACAAATCGTAATGCTCTAGGAAATTCCCATCGAAAGATCTTCATGCAGATCCTTTCTCAAAGCCAGAATAATCACTATGATAAACATGATAAAGGTAAACCAGCCCGACGAAGACATTCCGGATATTGTTCCCAATTGTACAATTTTATACCAAGGTAAAAAAGTAGCTATCAAGCCGATGAGAGCCACAATAATGACAGCAAATCTCTGTTTGTTCATAATCTGAAGATTTAAATATTATTTCTTCTTTCAAAAAGTCTTTTGTCCTACTCTTTTTTTGAAAGAAGATTCAAATTTTATACGTTTTTTCTATCGAAAAGTTTTCGGTTTTCCCTTTCGAATCCCCTCAAACCTGAAAATGTATCGTCTGTTATTTAAAACTGTTCTAAACATGAAAAACTGAAAATAATCTTCCGATTTTGCTTGATAATCGTAAGAACAATACGTAATTTTGGAACGCTTTTTGCAATAACAACGTTTTCGAAAAGACGTTTGAGTGCGTAAAAAAATATGTTATACAACATAAAACGGTGAAAATCAAACATTTTAAAATACAATTTATTAACAAATCAATTTATTGATCATGAAACCAACTCATATCGAACACATCGGTATTGCCGTCAAAAGTCTGGAAGAAGCTATTCCATTTTATGAAAATGTATTAGGACTGAAATGCTATGCAGTAGAAGAAGTAAAAGATCAGAAAGTAAAAACAGCTTTCTTTCAAGTAGGTCAGACAAAAATCGAATTGTTGGAATCTACCGATCCTGAAGGTCCTATCGGGAAATTTGTAGAAAAAAATGGTGGCGGTATGCACCACATGGCATTTGCCGTTGAAGATGTAGCCGAAGCTTTAAACGAAGCAGCAGCAGCCGGTTGTCAGTTAATCGACAAAGCTCCCCGTACCGGAGCAGAAGGACTTCAAATCGGATTCCTTCACCCGAAATCAACCAATCGGGTACTGACAGAACTTTGCGGTAAAAAATAATTACGTCAAAAGCGTCAAAGATGATTGAAAACGTCAGAAAGGCATTTTAAAGCAGTGTCCTTTTGGCGCTTTCGATGTTTTCAAAGCTTAGGCATTTTAGATATTTAAAAGTAAATTTAAAATTTTATGGCCACAAATCAAGATAAAGTCAAAGAACTTATCGACTTACGAAATCAAGCGAAATTGGGCGGAGGCGAAAAACGGATCGAATCTCAGCACAAAAAGGGTAAATATACAGCCCGGGAAAGAATCGCCATGTTGCTGGACGAAGACAGCTTCGAAGAATTCGATATGTTCGTCACACACCGGTGTAATAATTTCGGCATGGAAAAGACAAAATTCCTCGGAGACGGAGTTGTTACCGGACAAGGAACGATCAACGGACGTATCGTATTTGTATTTGCACAGGATTTTACCGTATTCGGAGGAGCACTTTCAGAAATGTTGGCTCAGAAGATCTGCAAAGTCATGGACAAAGCGATGACGGTAGGAGCTCCGATCATCGGATTGAACGATTCCGGTGGTGCACGTATTCAGGAAGGCGTAAATTCATTGGCAGGATATGCTGAAATTTTCGAGCGTAACATCCTGGCTTCCGGGGTTATTCCACAGATATCCGCTATTTTCGGCCCCTGTGCCGGTGGAGCCGTATACTCTCCTGCCCTGACCGACTTCATCCTGATGACCGATCAGAGTTCTTACATGTTCGTTACCGGACCGAAGGTGGTAAAAACCGTTACCGGCGAAGATATCAGTACAGAAGACCTGGGAGGTGCAGAAGTTCACTCGACCAAATCGGGCGTTTCTCATTTTATGGTAGAAAACGAAGAAGAAGGTATTTCTCTGATCCGTGATCTGCTTTCTTATCTGCCTTCCAACAACCTCGAAGAAGCGCCGATGATGGTATGCAACGACCCGATCGATCGTCTGGAAGACAAATTGAACAGCCTGATTCCGGATAATCCCAATCTGCCGTACAATATGCTGGAAGTAATCGAAGCAATCGTAGACCAGGGTAAATTCCTCGAAGTACACAAACGTTATGCCCGGAATATCATCGTCGGTTTCTGCCGGATGGGAGGACGTTCTGTGGGTATTATCGCCAACCAGCCTAGTTTCTATGCCGGAGTACTCGATATCGAATCATCGCGTAAAGCAGCTCGTTTCGTTCGCTTCTGCGACTGTTTCAATATTCCGATCCTGACGTTGGTAGACGTACCGGGATTCTTACCGGGCCGTGTGCAGGAATACGGCGGCATCATCACCCACGGAGCCAAATTGATGTTCGCTTACGGCGAAGCTACCGTTCCTAAAGTAACCGTTACTTTACGTAAATCCTACGGAGGAGCACACGACGTGATGTCCTGTAAACAACTTCGCGGCGACTTCAACTACGCCTGGCCGACAGCCCAGATTGCCGTGATGGGTGCCAAAGGTGCTATCGAAGTACTATACGGTAAGGAAGTAGCAGCGATCACCGATCCGGAAGCAAAAGCTAAATTTATCGCAGAGAAAGAGGAAGAATACAATCATGCATTCGCTAATCCTTACAAAGCAGCTTCTTACGGTTATATCGACGATGTGATCGAACCACGCAACACCCGTTTCCGTGTGATCCGGGCCTTCCAGTCTTTACAGACGAAGCGTGTCACTAACCCGATGAAGAAACATTCTAATATACCTTTATAATTATGACCATATTAGCAATCGACTGGGGCTATGCGCTCCTGGTCACGGGAATGGGAATCGGAACTGTATTTTTACTGCTTATTGTTTTGATTTGGGTAATTGGTTTGCAAACCAAAATCATCAATGGCATCACAGGCCACTCGAAAGGGGCTTCTGAAGAAGCGACCGTAAGGACGACAGAAACCCATCCGACGCCTCACGAACAAGCAGCCATAGCCATGGCTATGCACCTGTACTTCGATGCCCACGATGAAGAGCCGCATGTCATCACGATTCAGGAAGTAGAAAAGCGCTATTCGCCATGGAGTTCCAAAATTTACAGCATGAGAAATACGATTATCAAGTAAATAAATTGACCATATGAATAAATTTAAAATCACTATCGACGGAAATAATTACGACGTCACAGTGAATCTAACGGATCATCATAAAGCTAACGTAGAAGTAAACGGGATATCTTACGATGTAAGCTATGAAAGCAAAAATACGGTTGCAGCTCCTATCCGCAAATCGACAGCTCCCGGTACCCCACAGGTACATGTTTCAGCACCGGCTGCTGCAGCATCCAGTGCCACCAGTATCAAAGCTCCGCTTCCCGGAACGATCATGACCATCAACGTAAAAGTCGGTGATCAGGTGAAACGGGGAGATACCTTAGTCGTCATGGAAGCCATGAAAATGGAAAACAACATTATGGCTAACAAGGACGGACAGGTGAAAGCCATCCATGTCACTGTCGGACAGACGGTCGTACAGGACGATAAACTGGTTGATCTGCAGTAATTCATTGTAAAATCGTTAGTAATGAAACAAATGAAAAAATATCTCTTTCGGCTGGTTGCCTTTCTGGGCCTGACTATTACGCCCTTTATCGCCAGTGCCGAAGAAGTCAGTTTAGGAGAAAGCATCAGTAAATTCCTGAACGACACCGGATTTGCCCGCCTTGTCGAGGGCAACTGGTTGTGTTTGGTGATGATAGCTGTCGCTTGTTTATTATTCTATCTGGCTATCGTTAAAAAGTTCGAGCCTCTGTTATTGTTGCCTATCGCTTTCGGTATGTTGCTGACCAATCTGCCAGGAGCCGGATTGTATCATCCGGAACTATTTGAAGGAGGACACATTCATTGGCCGGATTTTGCAAATGCCAATAACGTCGGATTGCTGGATTACATCTACCTCGGAGTGAAACTGGGTATCTATCCCTGTGTCATTTTCATCGGTGTAGGAGCAATGACCGATTTCGGTCCGCTGTTAGCCAATCCGAAAAGTTTCCTATTGGGAGCAGCAGCCCAGATCGGTATCTTCGCTACTTTCCTGGGAGCTTTGGTTCTCGGATTCAACTATGCCGAAGCCGGTTCGATCGGTATTATCGGTGGAGCCGACGGCCCGACCGCCATTTATCTGACTTCTAAGTTAGCACCCAATTTATTAGGCCCGATCGCCGTGGCAGCCTATTCTTATATGGCTTTGGTACCGGTCATCCAACCGCCTATTATGAAAATGCTGACTACTCAGAAAGAGCGCGAGATCGTCATGAAGCAATTGCGTAAAGTATCTAAAACAGAAAAAATCATATTCCCGATCATCGTTACTGTTTTTGTATCTTTATTGTTACCTTCTGCCGCTCCGCTGATCGGTTGTTTGATGTTAGGTAACCTGATGCGTGAAAGTGGAGTTGTAGAACGTCTGAGTAAGACTGTTCAGAACGAACTGATGAATATTACCACCATCTTTCTGGGTGTTTCGGTTGGAGCGACAACTACCGCAACAGCTTTCCTGAACTACCAAACTCTGGCCATCCTGGTAATCGGAATCCTGGCTTTCGCTTTGGGAAGTGCCGGAGGAGTATTGCTGGCTAAATTTATGAACTTGTTTACCAAGAATAAGATCAACCCGCTGATCGGTTCTGCCGGTGTATCGGCCGTTCCGATGGCAGCCCGTGTATCTCAGACTGTAGGTCAGGAAGCCAATCCTGGCAACTTCTTGCTGATGCATGCCATGGGTCCCAATGTAGCCGGAGTTATCGGTTCTGCTGTTGCAGCCGGTATCCTGCTCTCTTTCCTCGGATAAAACAAGAGTTTACCGTAATAAATCAAGGGTGTGCTTCAATGAAGTGCACCCTTTTTCAGTTGAAACGGTTACAGTAGTAAAATATGCTTCTCCCATTCCGATGCCACCTGCCAGTGTCCGGCCTCCCTCAGCCCACAGGACAAGCTTTTGTACAATCGCATACCTTCCCTACCGATAGCAGACGGAAGGTATTTGTTTATTGGAACGATGATAAGGGCCAAGTTATAGGTAGGTATATTTTTTCTTTCTATTCCGATTCCGGGTTTTATCCCGTCAGACCGGTTCGCCTGGAACGGTCCGGTAAGGCTTTCCTTCACTGACCGGGTCGCCAATTCCGATCACCGAAGACGAATATAAGTAACGACAGAATAATTCTACGTTTTAATGATAACTTTTTCGGTTCCAATCAGTAAAACAGTAAAAAAACATGATACAAATCAAAATAAAACGGGTATATGACGATCCGGAACCGGGGGACGGTTACCGGGTATTAGTCGACAGGATCTGGCCCAGAGGGATAAAAAAAGCATGTTTATCCTACGATGAATGGGCTAAAGAAATCACTCCCTCTCCCGGTTTAAGAACCTGGTTTCATGACGATATCTCCCGACATTGGGAAGAATTTACTTCGATGTATAAAGAAGAGTTGGAACACTCGCAAGCCGTTAAAGATTTTCTTTCCAGAATCGGGACTTATCCGGTAGTAACATTGTTATATGCTTCGAAAGATCCTGTTCACAACCATGCCCGGATTCTACAGAACTACCTGGAAACCCAGCTAAAAAAATAACCGGATAACACACAGCCTGCCGGATGGGTACGCTCTCCTTCATGCGGCAGGCTGTTCAACAAAGAATCCGGGTATTATTTACCCCACAATTCGATCAGATTCAAAATCGTCTGCATCGCTTTTTGCATTGTATTCAGCGAGCAATATTCATATTTTCCATGGAAATTCATACCTCCTGTAAATAAGTTCGGACAAGGCAGTCCCATATAGGACAAACGGGCACCATCCGTACCGCCGCGGATAGGACGAACGATCGGAGTAACACCGGCCTTTTCCATCGCCTGGAAGGCTTTATCGATTACTTCGGGATAAGGTTCGACCATTTCACGCATATTATAATACTGATCTTTCAGGGTTAGTTTGATCACCCCTTCTCCGTACTTCCCGGTCAACAGAGCGGTAACAGCCTGGAGGTAGCGTTTTTTCTCTTCAAATTTCACCCGCGAATGGTCCCGGATGATATATTCACTGGAAGCATTTTCTACTTCTCCCCTGATACTGATCAAATGATAAAAACCTTCGTAACCTTCCGTATGTTCGGGCCGCTGACAAGGAGGCAATAAGTTATTCAATTCGTTGACTACCTGCAAAGCATTGATCATCTTATCCTTCGCATAACCCGGATGAATGTTACGTCCTTGTACTTCGATCCGGGCACTGGCAGCATTGAAATTCTCATATTCCAGCTCTCCTTCAAAGCCTCCGTCTACGGTATAAGCAAAGGTGGCACCGAAATGTTTTACATCAAAAAAGTCTACCCCTTTTCCGATTTCTTCGTCGGGCGTAAAGCCGATCCGGATTCTGCCGTGTTTCACTTCTGGATGCTTCATCAGATATTCGGCAGCGGTCATGATCTCTGCCACCCCTGCTTTATCGTCGGCTCCCAACAGCGTCGTACCGTCGGTTGTGATCAAGGTATGCCCCTTGAAAAAAGCCAACTCCGGAAAATCTGCCAGCGTCATCGTCAATTGCTCGTTCAGACAGATATCTCCCCCATCGTAATTTTCAATGATACGGGGATGGATATCGGCCCCACTCATATCGGGACTCGTATCGACATGCGAGATAAAACCGATCACCGGCCGGTCTTCATACCCGGGAGTTGCCGGAATAGTACCCATCGCATAACCATTGGCATCGACTTCCACATCCTCCAACCCCAGCTCTTTCATCTCTTCGGCCAGATAATTCAGCAGAATCAATTGTTTCGCAGTCGACGGATAGGTTTCACTCTCCGGATCACTCTGGGTATCGAATCCGACATATTTCAAAAAACGCTCTTTTAATTCCATATCTTTATGATTTAGATTTTAGATTTACGATTTACGATTTTTCGTTTATCGGGTTCCTCTCCGGTTTACTCTTCTTTGGCTCTCAACGAATCCCAGATAAAGTAACCGATAATAACGACATACATGACAACGGCCAGCCATTCTGCCCCGCTCCAGGTAGCATACCAATCTGCTCCGGCATATTTCAATACGGCACTGATAACTCCCATCAGGGCTCCCCCTGCTATAAACCCGGAAGCGATCAGTGTACCGCGTTCACGGCGCATCTTATTTACTTTTTCATCTTTACTACGGGTAGATACATACCAACTGACCAGCCCTCCGATCAATAAAGGCGTATTCAGATCCAACGGAATAAACATTCCCAGGGCAAAAGCCAGGGCAGGTACCCCGATCATGGTCAGAATCAATGCGAGTGCGGCACCGGCAAAATACAGCATCCAGGGAGTCGCTCCTCCTTCCATCAAAGGTTTGATAACAGCAGCCATCGCATTCGCCTGGGGAGCCACCAAAGCATTTTCACCTACAAATCCGTAAGTCTGATTCAGGATCATCATTACTCCGGCCACCGTAGCGGCAGAAACAACGGTTCCCAGAAATTTCCACCGCTCCTGTTTTGCGGGAGTCGTACCGATCCAATAACCGATTTTCAAGTCGGTAATAAAACCTCCGGCCATAGACAAAGCAGTACAAACCACGCCACCGATGACCATGGCAGCCATCATGCCGTTTGTCCCGCTCAACCCGGCACTCACCAAAACCAGCGAAGCCAGGATCAATGTCATCAAAGTCATTCCCGATACCGGATTCGTCCCCACGATAGCGATAGCATTAGCAGCCACCGTAGTAAACAGGAAAGAAATAATAAACACAATCAGTATGGCGACAATGGTCTGGAAGAGATTACCCAGTACACCGAACTGGAAGAAAATGAAAGTGGTAATCAAAGTCGCCAGCAAACCGATCAGAATAAACTTCATCGAAAGATCATGTTGTGTACGTTCTGCGACTTCTTCACTTCCCTTCTTTCCCCCCAATTCCTTTACCGCCAGGCCTAAGGCTTGTTTGATAATACCCGACGAACGGATAATGCCGACGATACCGGCCATAGCGATACCACCGATACCGATATGACGGGCATAATTCGTAAATAACTGTTCGGGCGACATGTCCCGGATCAGCATAGAAACCCCTTCTCCTACAGCAACAGTCTGTCCATCTGCAAAATAACTCAGAAACGGGATCAGCACAAACCACACGGTAAACGAACCGGCACAGATAATAGCGGCGTATTTCAATCCGACAATATATCCCAGGCCTAACACTGCAGCCCCTGTATTCACTTTAAATACCAGCTTCGTTTTTTCAGCCAGCATCTCTCCCCAACCCATGATCCGGGTGGAGATGGTCTCTGTCCACCAACCGAAAGTACTGATAAAAAAGTCATATAATCCACCGACCAATCCACTCACCGCCAATAATTTCGCCTGATTTCCCTTTTTTTCACCCGAAACCAGCACCTCGGTCGTCGCCGTAGCTTCCGGGAAAGGGTATTTCCCGTGCATATCTTTTACAAAATATTTACGGAAAGGGATCAGCATCAGAATACCCAACAATCCTCCGAGTAAAGAGGATAAAAAAATCTGATAAAATTTAGCATCCAGACCAAGAATATACAAAGCAGGTAATGTAAAGATCGCTCCGGCAACGATCACTCCCGAGCTAGCCCCGATAGATTGAATGATCACATTCTGTCCGAGCATATTATTCTTTTTCATCAGATTTCCGCATCCAACCGCGATAATAGCGATCGGGATAGCAGCCTCGAACACCTGTCCCACCTTCAGTCCCAGATAAGCTGCAGCTGCCGAAAAGACGATAGCCATAATAATACCGAAAACCACCGAGTAAGTCGTTACTTCCCGGGGTTTCGAATTAGCCGGCATAATCGGTTTATACACTTCGCCAGGCTTCAACTCCCGATAGGCGTTATCGGGCAACGAATTTAGCTTTTGTTCTTCTTGTTCCATAAGTTTGTATTATGATGATTAATTGAATTAGCGCAACGATGCTTCCTTTTCTCAAACGATTCCAAAAATAACGATTTAATGTAAAAAGTAAAAGATTAAAAGTAAAAAGATCGGAAAAACCCTTTCTAAGTTTCAAATTTTACTGTTTTTATAAGGATTCGGTCACCGAATAACGACAAACGACGGGTTAAAAGGTCGCCCCATCGGCAATATGGGCAAATTTCCGCCTTAACCATTGGACGAGCCGGGTGGTGACTTCCGGTCCGGAGTAGGGAATAAATTCGTCGTACATATCCGACTGGTTAAAATTCGAAATCCCGATAGAAAGTACAGTGATTCCATTCCGTTGGGCCTCCCGGACCATTTCCCGGACATGCACCCGCGGATCGGTCTTACCGGCAGCTGCTGTCGGTGTGCCGTCGGAAATCATAAACAGTAATTTATTCTGTGTGGTAGTCCGGAATTTCTGCGTAGCATAATGGATAGCGAATCCATCGGCATTGACATACATTCCCTCTTGAGAAAAAAGCTTTTTGATCTCCAGACGTTTCCCAGGTTCATGAAACCGGACGATTTCAACCCTTTCCTGCTTTACCCGGTGACCATAAATAGAAAATCGGATATCCGGATTGGCTTCGAAAGCAAGCGCCAGAGCGACCGATAACACCAACTGCAATTCCAGTTTATTTTCATCGGTCATCGATCCCGATAAATCGAGCATAATCACCACTTCCAGCAAAGCCGAAGGGGCAGGCAACTCCTCGATAAAAATATGAGGATTCAAATGCACCCGATACAATTCGTCTTCATCCAAATCCCCGCTCTCCTGCTCATAAAAAACACAAGCTTTATTCATCTTTGCCTGAAAGGTCAGAAAGTTCAGCCGGATTTTAGCGGCTAATTCCCTTGCTCTCCGCATCAAGACCGGATCTACTACCCCACAAGAGGCATCCAGTTCCCGATAGCGTTCTGCAACAGGACTTCCGGCCCGTTTCAAAGCCCCTTTCGTATCCTCTTCGATATCGGCCCAAGGCACCAAATCCAGCGATTTACTCAAATCCAAAAACAGATCGTCGAGGATCTTGACATCGATATCCACCGGAGCTCCTTCCACTTCCAGAGGCAGATTCATCATTACCCTGGAATAATAATTGAACATCGGCGGTAACTCCTCGTCCTTAGTTATAAAACGGGCACTGATTTGTTGTGCCAGCTCCACCACTTGTCGTGGTTCCAGGGAAGCATAATCCGTAATCGTATCCAATAGGCCGTCGATCCATCCCAACCGGCTTCGGTGAGGAAGCAAACGGGTTTTAAACACTTCATATTCCAGCAATTCAGGAAAAAGGACCCGGGTAGCCAGATAGTTATAGCGCACATCGTCCAAATCGGTAAACTTCAATTCCTGTTCAGCCCTCAGTAAGGCCAGTGTAAACTGCATCCGGCGGGCAGCGTTCAGATAATAATAATATCCCGGATATACCCGGGCAATCCTCCCTTCTATCCGACGATCTTCTATCAGATGGATAAAATATTTTTGCTGAAGTGTACAACGGTATTTTTCGTATACTCCCCGGCTATAACAAATATGCCCGACCTGATGAATATATTGGCCGAAAAAAACTTCTGCCCGAACCTGTTCACTCACTTTCAACGAAAGAATCTCGGGATTCATCACCACGGAATTGAAATCCATCCTGGCTCCCCCCTCTTTCGAAAAAATAATCCGTGGCAATTCACCTCCCATATGCAAGGCAATGCGGGCACATACCGGCATCAATCGATAGATATCGGCCGTCTTCGGAAAATCTTTTCCCAATAAATCCAACGGTTCCGGGAAATTTCCCCACCAATTCCGGTCCAAAACATCCCGGCTATACACCGATTCGATCTCTTCGCGGGTCATACCATCTGTACTAACGAGCGGGCCACTAACTGCTCACCGGCAATCACATAATTGGTCAGAATAACCTCTTCGACCACCTCGCGGACAGAATAGCCCAACTGCAAATAGGCTGCGGCATCCAAAACCTGTCGGGTGGACAACGACACGGTAAGAGCCTCTTTTTGTTCGGCCTGTCGCAATAAACGGGCTATCTCTGCCAGTTGAGCCGCTGCAGAAGCTTTTACCAAAGGATAACGCTGCATCATCAATGCCGCTTCCTCCTCGGGAGTCAGGTAATCCAATTGTACCTTGATAAACCGATCTTCGAAAGCAGAGTCCAGCCGTTGGGTAGAAACATAAGCAAACCCGGTGTTACCGGCAGCGACGAATTGTACATTCGTGCCTTTATTATAGCGAACACCCGAATCCTCGTCATACAGATACGACTGTCGCCGGTCCAGAATCGTCATCAGAAAATTAGCAGCCACCATCGGGATACGGGTCAGCTCGTCCAGGAAGATCAACGTAGGCCTATCGGAAGTGAAAGCCTTGAAAAATTCGGAACGGACCGCCAGGGTTTTCCCTTCATCCCCGATAACCAACCCACCGACAAACATTTTCTTCGGCTTAAATGCCTGCCCCATATCGAAACCGAAATAATCCATTTCCATAGCATCGGCCAATTCCATCGCCACCGATGATTTACCACATCCTTTCGGCCCCAACAGAAAAGGATATTTCCCCAGATACAAAGTATGGCATAAAAATTCCCATTTCCGTTGAGGAATACACAAGTCCCTGGAATGTTTCGGAGGACTGAAAGAAGCGGTCCGAAAATCCGGAAACAAGTCCGGTTGTAGTAGCGAGGCAGTTGTCTTATTCGATTGCATAGGTTTTATTTCAAATCATTTTCATTCCTGAACGGAAAACCATTAAAACACAGTTTATGGTTGTTTAAAAACTTCCGGTTTGCCGAGACTCACCCCCCGTTCCTGCCGAGAAAATTTATCCTTCTGTTCGACATATTATCTCATCTTCGATTTTAGATGAAATCTTCAACAGCAAATCCTTCGGATTTTCTTCCGCCAGAAGCTCCCTTTCTCTTTACAATGACAGAGGAACTCCAAACAACCAAAACCTTTCCTGCAAAGATACCGGATTTCCCGAATTGTATCCGTACAAATCCGATATTTTAGTGCTAAAAACGATCTTCGCCACTCCGTTTTTCCAGTTTCATTACCGAAGGGATGAAGAATGAAATCACCCCCAGGGATAAAATGATACATCCGGAAATCCAGAACGCATTACTTACCCCTATCGTATCGGCGATATAACCGGTCAACAAAATACCTATCATAGAAGGTAATAAACTCAGACTTCCAAAAAGTGAAAATACCCTGCCTAAAGCAGTATGATCGATAAAAGTTTGTAAAACGGAAGTAAAAGGCCCACTGTAAAACGAACCGGCCAATCCACCGATAATAGTTAAACACACAAACAGCACAAAAGCATCCGAAGGCAATAATCCCGATATCAGAATATAGCTTCCCAAGGCCAGGTAAGAGCTATTGATCAGCCCAACCCGCCGGATCTTTATTTTCCAGACTCCCAGAATCAAACCGCCGAGCAATGTACCTGCACCCCAGACAATTTCTACCAGACTCATTTGAAAAGTATCTCCTCCGAAATGAGTTACCGTCATCAAGGGAAACAATACAGCAACCGGCATTAAAAAGAAAGTAACTGCAACGGAAATTATCATCAACCAGGGTAATCCCCGATGTTTTTGTACTTCCTTCCAGCCTTCGACCATTTCATGCCATATTCCGGGTTTCCGTTTTTCTTCCGTCCTGACCGGGTCGGGGATCGCAACAAAAGCCAAAGCGGTACAAGCGATGATCGCCCCTGCAACATCCAGCAGCATCACCACCGTCATATTCAGTGAAGTGATCAAAAGTGCTCCTAAGGCAGGTCCGGCAATACTACTCACCGACTGTAACGCCTGGTTTACTCCGGCAATCCGCATTAATTCCGATTCGGGCGCCAACATGGGAATAGCCGCCTGCATAGCGGGTGAATGGAAAGCATTTCCGATACTCCGCAGAGCCATCAACAAATAAATCAATCCCAATTCAGCCTGATCGAAATAGAATAAACCTCCCAGTATCAAAGAACATAGAGCGACAAAACTATCGGCAGCGATCATGGTCAGTTTTCTTTTCCAACGATCGACATATACACCCGCTATAGGTCCTAACAAAGCCTGAGGTAATAAGGTCGCCAACACAGCATAGGATAGCACTTCGGCACTTTTAGTCTCTATGCTCAACCAAAACATGACCGAATATCCGACAATAGCACTACTCAGGATAGAAAACAACTGTCCCGACCATATAATAATAAATTTCTTTTTCCAAAGATCCATGATAAAAAAACTATAAACAAAAGACTAAAAAGCTACAGCTTAAAGGCTATAGGCTAAAAAAGCAATAGGCGATAAAAAAAGGGGGAATCGAAAGCTAAATGAAAAATAAACTAGCCTTCAAAATAAATTATCCTACCCTTCATCTTCATAACTAACATTTTTTTGAAAAGTCGCCACAAAGATAGCAAAATTTGCGTATACCGTGTAAACATAAAATGAAATATCATGGAAAGGAACCTTAAAGAAGCTTTAAAGCATCGCAGAAGTTATTACGCGATAGATAATCAAACCACAATTCCTGATGCTGAGATCGAGGAAATTTTAGATTTTGCCGCTCTTCATACTCCCTCTGCTTTCAATTCCCAATCCACACGGATGGTACTATTATTGAGGGAACAGCATCGACGGCTTTGGGACATTGTCCGGAATACGCTAAAAAAGACGATCCCGGCAGCCGCTTATGCTTCTACCGAAGCAAAAATCAATAAATCGTTCGCAGCCGGTTACGGTACGGTATTATTTTTTGAGGACACCGCTATAATCGAAGGTTTACAGAAAGCTTTCCCTTTATATCATGAAAAATTTCCGCAATGGTCCCAGCATACCTCAGGGATGCATCAACTGGCCGTCTGGACTATGCTCGAGGACGCCGGATTCGGAGCCTCCCTGCAACATTACAATTCCCTGATCGACAAAGAGGTTATTGCCACCTGGAAATTACCTGCCACTTGGGAATTGATTGCACAGATGCCTTTCGGTTTACCGCTGGAACCACCCCAAAAGAAAGAATACAAACCTTTATGCGACAGGGTAAGGGTATTTAAATAAGGCAATGATACACATATTTACACTTATAAACATAGAATTATTCTGTCGTTACTTATCCGTCTCCGGTGTTCGTGTTCGGGGACCCGGTCGCTTCTGCCGGTCAGTGAAGGAAAGCCTTAACGGACCGGTCCAGGCGAACCGGTCTGACGACACAAAATCCGGAATCGGAACAGAAAGAAAAAATATACCTGGGTTTAGGATAAACATGTATATAAACATCTTTTCTTTTAACCCCGAGATCATTGGCAAATCAGGTCATCCGAATGGTATAAGGATAACGTTTCTTCTACCACTTATTCATATGAACCTTCGAAGCATCCCATTTATCTTTCGGACTATGAGGCATAGCCGGATATCCTACGGGAATCACACACAATGAATTAATTTGTTCCGGAATTCCCGTATATTTTTTCACGACTTCCATGCGATCTGCATAAGGATATGTAGCGGTCCAGACAGCTCCTAATCCGATCGCTTCCGCAGCCAGCAAGATATTTTGAGTAACAGCCGAACAATCCAGATACCAATAAGAAGATTTAGTAGTATCCCCACAAACGACGATAGCCATCGGAGCTTCTTTCAACATTTTGGCATAAGGCAACACAGCAGCCATAGAATCGAGCACTTCCCGGTCGTCGATGACGATCAATTCCCAAGGCCGGACATCTTTACCACTCGGAGCAGCCATTCCTGCCTTCAATAATACCTCAATTTTCTCCTTTTCTACCGGTTTGGGTAAATATTTTCTTACACTTTTCCGGCACATAATATTTTCCAAGGCATCCTTCGTCTGGATTTTACTTTCTTTTTTCTCTGAATTACATGCTGTCATAACTAAAAAAATAAAAGATACGATAAGTAATAAAGTTGTTTTCATATAATAGGAATTTATAAATCATCTTTTCCGAAGCTTTACAATTTCCCCTAAAGCCGGAATCTTTACCTGTATATTCCTTTTGCCGGCCTCTTCGGCAAATACAGCAGGCGGATCACTCAGGGGTTCGTCGGATAAATCGAATGTTCCATAATGCATAGGGATCGTTATCCGGGCTTTCATCTGCGAAGCAGCCGTCAAGGAATCATAAGGCGAAATATGGTTCGCTTGCATAAACCAACGGGGTTTGTAAGCTCCGATACCCAGTAAAGCATAATCCGGAGCACCGAACAATTCTTCTATTTCGGTAAAATGAGAGGAATAGCCGGTATCTCCCCCATAATACACCGACAAGTCATCGGTCTGCAACATAAAAGCTCCCCACAAACGCAGTCCTCCGTCGTTTAAAGAACGTTTGCTCCAATGTTGAGCAGGCAAAAAAGTAATTTTCAACCGTCCTTCCTCCCAACGCTGATACCATCCGGCTTCTATCACCTGAATATCGGGCAGCCAGCCCCGGATCAAATCCTTCATTCCCAGACCACAAAATACTTTCATCCGGGGATTGTTCTCATATAAACGGGTAATACTGGGTTTGTCCATATGATCGAAATGGTCATGGCTGATCAGCAAGTAATCGATCTCTTTGAAAATATCCGGATCGGCAGGAAATTTACTCTTACGACGGACGAACGGAATATTGCCAAAGACCGGGTCGAACATGATCCGTTTACCACCCAACTGCATAAAGAAAGAATTATGTCCTAACCAAGCCAACGCATCACCGCTAATCCCTTGTATGCTATGCAGTGGAAAAAGTTGAGGTTCCCAATTTTCGTTCCGTTTCTCTTTACGTTGGGGATTGGGCGAAAAACGCCATTTCAAAACATTACCGATCCCCTGTTTAGAGCGATGTTGCCGATTCACAAAACGTCCCTTTACCACAGGATTTCCCCTCCAATAAGGCTTTACTGTAATAAGCCCTTCGTTCCGCCGAAAAGTAATCCGCTCTCCCATGATAAATTATTTTAGGTTACTTTGTGCAACAAATATACGTTTTCATCTCTTATTCCGAGAAATAATCAAAACTAAAAAACATGAACAGACTGTTATTTTTAAATCCGATATTTTAACAGGAAAAATAAAACGGGCCCGGAGCATCTCATTTCTGACAAATGCCCTTCACCCTAAAAGAAGTAAGGCAGTTATATACATATTTACACTAATAAACGTAGGTTTATTTTTTTCTATCTATTCCGATTTCGGGTTTTATACCGTCAGACCGGTTCGCCAATTCCGATCACCGAAGACGAATAAGTAACGACAGAATAATTCTACTATTTAAACGATAATTTTTTGGGCTTGCTTATAAAAAGGCAGGCGTTCTTTCAAATGCCGGAGGACAAAATCCCGGATTTCATGGTCTTCGAGCTTGCTGACGATCGGGCGTTTATGTTTTCCCCGAATCAGCCGTTCTACGATCGTATCCGTATCCGTATTCAGAAACAAGGTGATTCCCTGCGCATTCATATACGCCATATTATCATTGAAACAGGGGGTTCCTCCCCCTGTCGAGAGGACAAAATCCTGATATAGTTCACAAACCTCTTTTAAGTAAAAAGTCTCTAACCTTCGAAATCCGGCTTCTCCGATCGCAGCAAAAATTTCAGAGATACTCCTATTTTCACGTTCGACAATATAAGCATCCAAATCGATAAACCGGACCCCCTGTTCTTCCGCTATCACTTTTCCCCTGCGGGTCTTCCCGCAGGCCATATAACCGACTAAAAAATACTTCATAGTCCCGACATTATATTTCATCCGGATTATCCGTATTTTCAAAATCGAGCTTCATTTGTTCGTCGCCGGCAATCTCTTCCGGATTAGTCACTTCAAATTCGATATCCGTATTGATCTCGTCGGCCTCTCCTTCCTTCAGCAAAGGTTCTATTTCACGAATTTCATTCACCTCGAAGGTTGTGATCCGTTTACCGCGTGCTTTAAATGATTTCTCACCGATAAATTCGTCGGCCACAATCACATCGGCAGGCCGGGCTTCATATTTTCCACCGAATATCACTTCAAAACGAGGATGTCTCTCGTCACTCAGACAGATCAAACGGGAGCCTTCCACCTCACCGATGATGGAATTCAGTTTCACACAATCCTCGAAACGGAAACGTTTCAGGTAATAATAATTCTGTTCGGCATCGAAGAAAACCGCCGACCAAACCTTATCGGCCTCGAACTTTTCAAAAACGATATATCCTTCGTCATAATGATTATTCAGATCAAAATCGGTCGTATGGTAAGTACCATTCTTATTTACAACCAGAATCCGGTCCTCTCCCTGGAATTCTCCCAGGTATTTTCCCCGGCTATCGGTATTCAAACGCAACACATCTTCATCCAGCCAGATTTTACACCCGCCCAAAGTAGATACTCCTTTTTGCACGACACTGATCTTGTGGACATCGTTCTTTGTCAGTGTATTCCCCTGAGAATCACGCCCTTTGATCGACAGCGCAGCAAAATCATATTCGAATACCAGTTTCTTTATACTGGGTTTCGGTTTCAGGCAAACTTTAATCACTTCGGCCTCCCCGTTGGGATTGGCAGAAAAATGCAAAATCCGGGATCCGGCGGTACCTTTAGTCAGGTTATACACTTTATCCCGGGTCACACCGGTAACATTGAAACGCTTCACATAAGAAGCCCCATATTTACCGTCCCGGTATACGACATTATAAATCGTACGTTTATCGTTCTTTTTGAAAACATTCACATATTGAACATCCTTACCGACGAATATCTTATCGGCCACCTTCGTCACATAATAGGTACCGTCTTTCTTAAAGACAATCACATCATCCATATCCGAGCACTCGCAGATAAACTCGTCTTTCTTCAAGGCCGTTCCGATAAAACCTTCTTCCCGGTTGATGTAAAGCTTTTCATTTGCGATGACGACCTTAGCGGCTTCGATATTTTCGAAATTACGGATTTCCGTTTTCCTTTCCCGTCCTTTCCCGTATTTCGCTTTTATCCGTTCATAATAAGCGATAGAATAAGGAATGATGTGTTCGATATTATGTTTCACCACAGCAATCTCTTCATTCAGACTCCGGATATAATGATCGGCTTCTTCAGAGCTAAACTTCAGGATTCGTTTCATCTTGATCTCCAGCAATTTTTTCACATCGTCATCGGTCACCTCCCGGTAGAGTTCCGGTAAGAAAGGCTGTAACCGCCGGTGTACATGAGCGATAACCAACTCCATGGTTTCGCTTTCTTCAAACTGCTTGTCTTTATAGATGCGTTCTTCGATAAAGATACGTTCCAGAGACACATAATGCAGATCTTCCAGCAATTCTTTCAAACGGATCTCCAGCTCCAGTTTCAATAGGGCAACCGTATCGTCTGCCGACTGCCGCAAAATATCGGAGATCGGCATAAACCGGGGTTTTTCCTCCTCGATGACACAAGAATTGGGTGAAATCGATAATTCACAATCGGTGAAAGCATACAAAGCGTCGATCGTCTTATCGGAAGAGACTCCAGGGGCCAGTTGAATCAATATTTCAACATCCCGGGCCGTATTATCATCGATTTTTTTGATTTTAATCTTTCCTTTCTCATTGGCTTTGATAATGCTGTCGATCAAACTCGAGGTCGTACGTCCGAAGGGTATTTCAGTAATCTTTAGTGCCCTATTATTATTATCTTTCTCGATTTTCGCTCTGATTTTAACATTTCCTCCCCGCATACCGTCACAATACTTGCTGACATCGATCATTCCACCGGTAGGAAAATCCGGATACAACACAAAATCTTCGTGCTTCAGATGAGCGATACAGGCATCTATCAGCTCGTTGAAATTATGAGGTAATATTTTAGAAGCCAGACCGACGGCAATCCCTTCGACTCCCTGAGCCAACAATAAAGGAAATTTTATAGGTAAGGTGATGGGCTCACGATTACGTCCGTCATACGAAGGTTTCCAATTCGTTGTCTTGGGATTAAATACCACTTCGAGGGCAAATTTAGACAAGCGGGCCTCTATATAACGGGGAGCAGCAGCCCCGTCTCCGGTCAGAATATTTCCCCAGTTTCCCTGACAATCGATCAATAAATCTTTTTGTCCGAGTTGCACCAGCGCATCTCCGATCGAAGCATCTCCATGAGGATGGTACTTCATGGTATTACCGATAATATTGGCAACCTTATTGTAACGCCCGTCATCCAGTTCGCGCATAGAGTGCAGAATCCGTCGCTGTACAGGTTTCAAACCATCGTTCACGTAAGGGACGGCCCGTTCGAGAATAACATAGGAAGCATAGTCCAGAAACCACTTTTGGTACATCCCGTCCAGATGCTGAATAGAACGAATCTTCCCACTTTCTTCTCCCGAATGCTCCATGATCAGTTGAGGGATTTCCTCGTCGTCTTCTATGTGTCGTTCTGTTCCTGCCGCTTCAGCCTCGTAAGGCGCTGTCTGTTCCGAGGCCGAACGATCGGTCCCGGCCGCTATCTCTTTCCCTTCTTCGTCAGTTTCTTTACGTCCCCCCTCCATATTCAAATCCATGTCAATTATATCCTCGCCCATAACACTATTTCAAAATTACCTTAATTCATCCTTTTCAATATACAGATTGTCGATAATAAAATCCTGACGTTCCGGTGTATTTTTTCCCATATAATAACTCAACACCTCATCGATCGAATCTCCTTTTGAAAGACGTACCGGTTCCAAACGAATATCTTTTCCGATAAAATGTACGAACTCATTCGGAGAAATTTCTCCCAGTCCTTTAAACCTTGTAATCTCAGGTTTCGGACCTAACTTTTGGATGGCATTTTCACGCTCGGCATCGGAGTAACAATAGCGGGTTTCTTTTTTATTCCTGACCCGGAACAGAGGAGTTTGCAAAATGTATACATGCCCGGCCCTCACCAGATCGGGGAAAAATTGCAGAAAGAAGGTCAGCAACAACAAGCGGATATGCATACCGTCGACATCGGCATCCGTGGCCACGATGACATTGTTGTACCGCAGTTCTTCCAACCCGTCTTCAATATTCAAAGCAGCCTGCAATAAATTGAATTCTTCATTTTTGTAGACTATTTCTTTGGTCAGCCCGTAGGAATTGAGCGGTTTACCGCGTAAGCTGAACACAGCCTGAGTATTCACATCCCGGGATTTCGTAATAGATCCGCTGGCCGAATCTCCCTCTGTAATAAAAATCGAAGATTCGTTTTTCCGTTCGTGATTGGAATTGAAGTGCACCCGGCAATCCCGCAACTTCCGGTTGTGCAGGCTCACCTGCTTCGCTCTCTCGCGTGCAATCTTCTGCACACCGGACATGGCTTTACGTTCTTTCTCCGTCTCGACGATTTTCCGTAACAACAATTCGGCTGTATCCGGATTCCGGTGTAAATAATTATCCAATTCCCTGGTCACGAAATCCATGATAAAGTTACGTACGGTAGGACCGTCGGGCCTTATATCTTTCGAACCCAGTTTCGTCTTCGTCTGCGACTCGAACACCGGTTCCTGTACTTTTATACTGATCGCCCCGATAATAGAAGTACGGATATCCGATATTTCGAAATCTTTTTTATAAAAATCCCGGATCGTCTTGGCCACCGCTTCCCGGAAAGCACTCAAATGGGTTCCTCCCTGTGTGGTATGCTGCCCGTTGACAAACGAGTAATATTCTTCCCCATATTGCCGTCCGTGCGTCATAGCCATTTCGATATCCTCACCTTTCAGATGGATGATCGGATACAAGCCTTCTCCGCTCATATTTTCCATCAGCAGATCATACAATCCCCGCTTGGAGTAATATTTATGGTCATTGAAGAATATGGTTAAACCGGTGTTCAGAAATACATAGTTCTTCACCATCGCTTCGAGATATTCGGCAATGTAATGGTAATTCCCGAAAATGTCCTTATCGGCGAAAAAGGTTACCTGTGTACCGTTCGGCTGGTCAGTCGGTTCGATCTTCCTTTCCTCTACAATTTTTGCACGGCAATAACGCACATATTTGGTCTCGCCATCCCGGAACGACTGAATCTCAAAGCTCTCCGACAAAGCATTCACCGCTTTAATACCGACGCCATTCAAACCGACAGATTTTTTGAAAGCTTCCGAATCATATTTTGCTCCGGTATTCATTTTAGATGAAGCATCTACCAGTTTGCCTAAAGGAATACCCCGGCCGAAGTCCCGAACGCTCACCTTACGGTCTTCTACCTTAATCGTAATCTCTGTACCGGCTCCCATGGCAAATTCGTCGATGGAGTTATCCACCACCTCTTTCACCAAAATATAAATCCCATCGTCAGGCGCCGAACCGTCTCCTAGTTTACCGATATACATCCCCGGCCGCAACCGGATGTGTTCCTGCCAATCCAGCGTCCTGATCGAATCTTCCGAATAATTCTCAACCATCAAATTTTATCTATAAAGTTTATTAAGTCCATCCCTTTCAGCACTAAAACATATTGTTTCAATTCGGTTCATAAAGTTGCCAAAGTGCTCTTTCGGCACTTAAAGTATATAAAGCCTAAGACTGCCAGGGGCGCTTTGTTCACGGGACTTTCAATCCCAATGGGCACATCGGCGACCGTAAAAAAGCACCTGCTGTATTCAATGCATAAACCGTTTTTTGGACTGTCATGCAAAAATAATCAAATTTTACTGATTTCCCTACCCGGTTTTTCGGTTTTTTCCGGTTTTTCCAAGCATTTTTCAGAAAGTAACCTGCTTCCGATCTTTCCGCATACTTATTCGGAAAGGCTTACGGGTAAAGTAGAAACGACAGGTATAGATAAACTGGATCAATCCTGAAAACAAATGACTTCCCCGGTCGAAAGAATCCGAAAAGAAAGTGAGATTAAAGTCAGAGAGGTATTGATCAGCCCATACCCAGCCTTTCCGGAATAAACCCGGTATAACAACTGAAAACACAAGACCGCAACGTATAGGAGAAATCAGCAGACATATCTCACTTCTTTGAATGCATATACCCTTTCCCGCCCATCCGTATCTTTCAGGATCAGCTGGCCATATTCATCGATTCCTCCGACCGAAGCCCGGAAGATTCCACGTTCATCTTCAAAATCATATATTCCGGTAGACCGGTACATATGCCGTAAAAAGTCATTTTCCAGTTCGGCATACCGATGAATCTGTTCATATCTCTTCCCGATACATTCCAACAGCTCTTCCAGAACCTCCTGTAAGGGAAGTTCCCGACCGAGTAATTGAAATAAAGACACCGGATTAGGGGCGTCCGATAAAAATTGTTCCTGATTAATATTCACCCCGATACCACACAACGAACTTTGAATATGAGCTCCGGCCACCCGGTGTTCGATCAGGATACCTGAAATCTTCCTTTCCCCCACATACACATCGTTCGGCCATTTCACCGTCACCCCCTCGACATAATGGCTTAAAAAATCGAGACACCCCAAAGCGATCACCATCGACACGGCAAACTGTTTTCCTGCCTCCAGACACTCCGGACGGAAAATCACCGTCATTGAAATATTCTTTCCCGGGGCACTCTCCCACCGATTCGTAGCCTGCCCACGCCCCTGTGTCTGTCGCCAGGTCAAAATCACCTGTTTATCTTTCAATTCACTCAGCGGCAATTTTTCCGCCAGACTATTGGTCGAAGCAACCTCCTCATATTCCATTACCCCGAACCCACTCACTTCATATCTTTTCATACCCTATCGTATATTTTATTCTCTTTTCACCTTACCCTAATCTCCGTCCTCCTATTCTCCTTTCTCCCCTCTTCCGTATCATTAGTCCTCAAGGGGCGATCCTTGCCATATCCTTTATATTCCATCCGTTCCTTCTGAATATGATTCAAGAACAAATATTTATACACCTCGAAAGCCCGATTTTCCGACAGCCGATAATTATGTTGATCACTCCCCGTATTATCGGTATGGCCGGATATCTCGATCTTTACCTCAGGATTCTGTTTAAGAAACACGACCAATTGCCGTAATTCCGGATAAGATTCGGGCCGTAACCGATAGTCGTCGACATCAAAAAAGATTCCCTTGAGAACCAATGTCTGTTCTTTTTGGATCGGTCTTAAACAGAGCGTATAGATTCGGGGATTTTCTCTCGTATTTTCTTTCACTTGCAGGGTATCCGAATAATACAAATAGCCCTGTTTAACAGCGCTCACCCATAATAATTTATTCACAGGAATACAAGCCAGCATATCCGTCCGGGCATCGACCCGGTCGTAACAAGCCAGGGTATCACCGGTCCCCACTTCTGTTAATGTCAACCCATCGGGTATTACCGGCTCACCGGCTTCATTTACAGTCAACAGCCTCAAATAAGAGGCAGGCGGACAAGCCACCTCTTCTCCTAGCCGATATCGGTAAATACAACGTTTCCCGCTGATATCCGACGAAAAATATCCCCATTGACCGCTAGCATCCACCATAAACCCGAATTCATCCCTTTGGGTATTCACTGTAATACCGATATTCAGCGGTGGGGTCACCTGTTCCACGTCCACTTTATAGATATCTTTCCGTCCCATCCCCGCATATCCGTCGGAAGCAAAAAACAACGTTTTATTATCGAAATACAGGAAAGGGGCCATTTCATCTCCTCCGGTATTAAAATAAAGGCAACGCGGCTGTGACCACAACTGTCGTCCATCCGCCTCCCGCCTTAGCAAATACGAAAACCAAATATCGCTTCCCCCTCTCCCTCCCTCACGGGTAGAAGCAAAATACAAACGTGTACCGTCGGCCGATACCGCCGGTTGAGCCTCCCAGCCATCGGTATTGACCGGGGCGCCCAGATTGACCGGTTCCGACCAGGACGTATCCGACAAGCGGTAAGCCACATAAATATCAAAACTATTCCGGCCGTTTTCCCTGGAAAAATACATCATTCGCCCATCGGCTGTCAGTGAAGGAGCCCCATAATTTTCTCTACCGGAAAAATTCAACGCATAGCGTCTGTCGCCTTGCAACATCCACATCGTTTCTTGTTCGCCGGCCTGTTCGGTAAACAAGAAGGTTTGTCCGGTCACATCCAATGCCGGCCAATACACCGGGCATCCGGCCTCATAAAACACTTCGGGAGGTTGTTTGGTTTGGGTCCGCAAAGCCTCCAGGGCAAACCGGCAATTTTCCATCTGTCGCTCCGCCACTGCCTTTACCTGCAAGCGTTTATCCCAACTCAGATACCGCCCGTAATGTGCCAAAGCTTTTCCGTAATCGGCTTCATCGAAATAATATTCGGCCAAAATAAAATAATAATAAGGATGACTTTTCAGAGAATCCAAAGCCAAAGCCGTTTCGATAGCACGGATTTCCTGAATCTTATCTCCTTTTTTGTTGTATATATCTGCTTTCAACAGATACAAGGGTGAAAAACCCTGATCGAAAGTCTCTGCTTTCAAAAGTAATCCCAAAGCTTTCTCCTTATCTCCTTCGCGAAAAGACTCCCGTGCCTGCTGGAAAAGTCCCCAGGCCTTTTTATTTACCGGATGTTGCTGTTGTGCTTGTACACCGAAAACAACAAAGCAAAATAACACACAACCAACGATATTCCACCTATCTTTCATTTTAGTTCCATTTCCCGCTATCATCCGCTCAAATTTTTACAAAGATACCGGAAAATTTTTAAAGACCTCACCTCCCGCTTCGAAACAAAAAACCTGCGTAAAGAAAAAATTCCTCACTCAGGCCGGATTTATACAACCGAATCGTTTTTTAATAGTTATCGGGGAACAGTTCGAAATATCCTTTCGGATGCAGGCAGGAAGGACAAATTTCGGGAGGAGTTTTGCCGACATGTACATAACCGCATTTACGGCAATACCAGCGGACTTCTTCCGGGCGGGAAAAGACCAGATTATCCCGTATATTTTGTAATAATTTCAGGTAACGTTGCTCATGCATCTTCTCCACTTCGGTCACATATTTAAAAGTTGCGGCCACTTTTTTGAAGCCTTCCTCTTCGGCAATTTTCCCGAATGCCGGATACAAATTGAAAGCCTCGTCGTGTTCGCCGTCGGCAGCTTCTGCCAGATTAGCCAACGTATCCAATAAAGCTCCGGCAGGATAAGCGGCTGTGATTTCCAGCATTCCTCCTTCAAGGTAGCTAAAGAATCGTTTGGCATGCATTTCTTCCTGTAAAGCGGTCTCATAAAATATGCCGGCTATTTGCTCATACCCTTCTTTCTTTGCAATCTCCGAGAAAAAAGTATAACGGTTCTTTGCCTGTGATTCTCCGGCAAAGGCTTTCAGCAAACTCTTTTCTGTTTCTGTACCTTTTATCATTTTGTCCATAAGATTAATATTTAATGAATAGCTGAATCTTATACGCTCAAAATACAAACAGGTTTAAAATTATTCAAATAAAAATCCATCCCCATACATCGGACGAGTTGGAAATTCATGTTCAAAAAAGAAATAATCCTTTCCAAAAGCCGGACGCAGTTCACTAAACCAGGTCGCTTTCGGATCATAGGCGGCAAAAAAAGGCATATCTACCCACTTCGGATTACGACCTTGGATAAAACGCAGGACAAACACTTTCTCTCCCTTGATTTCGGCCACTCCCAGCAGTTGGATTTTGCCCGGCTCGTCGCTCATACTCGGTCCTCTCACCGTACGGCAGATACCGCTGACCTGACTATAAGCCTTACGGAAAATATCCCAGCATTTCTCTAAAGGAATTTCAAAATAATGCTTAGCCCCGGTATCCCGGGCCACAAACATATAATAAGGGATACAACTCAAGTCGACCTGTTTCCGCCACATCTCCCGCCAGATCTCCGGAGAATCGTTGATGTGTCTCAATAAAGGAGACTGGGTACGAATCTGTGCGCCCGTATTCCGGATCCGCCGGATAGCTTCGCATACAGCTGCCGTAGAAAGTTCCACCGGATGATTGAAATGTGCCTGAAAAGACAAGTTTTTACCGGTAGCGGTCACTTTTTCAAATAAACGCAATACCTCAGCGGCATCCACATCGGAAATAAACCGGTAGGGCCAGTATGCCAAAGCTTTCGAACCGATCCTGATCGTACGGATATGCTCTAATCCTGGTTGTAATAAAGGTTCTATATAAGCCGACAATAAGGAAGCGCTCATGGTCATCGGATCCCCTCCGGTGAATAATACGTCCGTAACCTGAGGATGCAACCGCAGATACTTCAATAACAGGTCCGTTTCTTTCATTGCGAACTTCAGCTCATTCATACCGGAAAACTGCGGCCAACGAAAACAAAAACTACAATAGGCATGACAGGTCTGTCCCTGAGCCGGAAAAAACAATACGGTTTCCCGGTATTTATGCTGTATACCTTTCAAACGGATATCCCCCAGCATAGGTACGTTGTGATCCTGGCCGGCGGGGTTAGGATTCAATTCAAGACGAACAGCATTGACTGCTGCTATAAATTCTTCTTTTCCGACCTCTTGAGCCAATAATTTACTAACGACTGAAAAATGCTTTTTCGATAACATTTCACGACGTGGAAAATTCAAGGTAAAAATAGGGTCTGTATCTATCCGTTCCCAATCGATCAGTTCTTCCACGACATAGTTATTCGTCTTAAACGGTAACACCCTTCCAACCACCTCAATTGCCTGTAATTCTTCCTTATTCAAACGGGTTATTTGACGAATATTCCGATAATTTGTCAGACCATAAGCCTGATAAGTTCGTTCCATTCTACTTCCTTTAAAATAAATATTATACAATCGACCAGTACTCCACCCAGGGAGTGAGAATAATGTACCTCTAACCAGAAAAGTAACAGAGCCACAAGCTTTCTGCTGAATATCGATAAAGTCCGAACGTTCTTCGCGATGAGCAATCCCCATCCGAAACAGACACCCCGCAGTAATCAGTAAATGCTATTTTATCAAGTTTATAAAATTACGACATTTTTTTCAAATTTCCAAATGGTCTCCCTTGTCGTTCTTTTTCTTTTCCACTCAAAAGGGGTGCCGGCTTCCCGAACACCCCTCTATCAGAACAACATAAATACAATTTTATTTCACAATCTGCATATAAACAGGATCTCCTTTGTAAGGATAGAAAGAAATATCGGTAGCAGCCCAATTTTTCAGGTCCGGTTGCATCTGGATCGCCTTTTGCAAAGAGACTGCCATTTCTTTGGTATCTTTTATCCTGGCAGCAGCTACAGCCTGCATATAATAATCCATCGCATTCTGCATTTTAATCTTACGGAAAGTCTCCAAAGCTGCGCGGTTGTCGTTATTCATCAATTGAGCATAAGCCAGGTTGATGTTGGGTTTATCTTTCAGATAGGGAATCGCTTTTGCATATTCTCCGTTTTGCATCAGGATCAATCCCATATTATAACGGGCTTCTTTCCGGATCTTGGCTTTGTCGAAATATTGGGCAGCTTCCCGTTTATGCCCCATTTGTGCATGGATTACCCCCAGGTTATTGTTTACGGTAGCATCCTGCTTCAAAGCAACAGCTGCTTCCAGTATTTTCTGTGCTTTCGAATATTCTTTATTATTGATAGCCATCACAGCCAGATCGTTCAATAACTGCCAATTGGTCTGAGCGGTCACTGCCGGAGTCTTTTCAGTCAACTGAGGTACAAAATAAGTCAGTTGCACATCTTCCTGTACAGTAGTGGGAACCGTGTAGAATACGAAGAAATCGGCACGGCGAAGGACCGGAAGGATCACCTCTTTCAATTCAGGAATTTTAGCGATATAAGAATCGATCACTTTATTCCGGGCAGTGGCATTCGGAGCACTTTTCAAGTCTTTGATAATCTGATCTTTGTTCTTAATATTTGAATCTCCAAGAAGCATATACAAACCGTTCCAGTTTTCAGTAACCGTTTGCTGAACTACAAATTTCGGATTACGGGCCATCGGTGTATTCTGCAATTTCAGGTCTTTTTCAAAGAAACTCTTGGCAGACCGGAAACGGGTATTGGCCAGGTTCTTATTCAAACGTTCGGCACCTTCGGGAGAATTGGATACATAAATAAACATATTCGTAATTTTGGCATTCTTATCTGCCAAAACTTTTTCCATGGCTTTCACCGCCTGAGTCATTACCGGCGAATTTTGTTCAGCCTGGCTAATCGTAGATTTTCCCAGTGGAAACATCACATAACCACTTACCACACCGACAGCCTCTGCCGGAACATCACTCACAAAAGTCTCGGTCATAGCCGGAACATAATTTACTCCGTCCAGCGTGAATACCGGTTGTTTCCAAACTTTGATTCCATTTTTATTCAGGATTACCGGGCTCAGCATAAAGGACTTGTTACCGCGCATAGCTTCGATATCTGCCCAGAGTACTCCATTCTCCATTCCCGGCTTGAAATTAAAGGACATTTTCTGAGTAAAACTGGTTCCTTTATCATAGTTCACCACCGGATAACTGGCGTTTTTCACATTTTCTCCCTGTAAAAACATCGGTTGCAAATTCATCATCTGGCTACCGTACTGAATTTTGGGTGTAATTTTCAGAATCATCTTTTTATCAAACTGTTTAGGAGCAAAATTGATGGTATAATTGAAATTTACCACTCCATTCACAGATTCCAATTGTTCCGGATTAACATAGCCCACAACGGCTGTTTCGATCACTTCCTTCTGTAATTTTTTCATCGAATTACATCCGGTCATGAAAAACGCCAGTGTCAAAACTGCCAATCCCGTCATTAAAAATGTACGTTTCATACTTCTCGTTTTTAGTTTAACTTATCAGTTTTTAATTCAGTTTTCTCTTACCTACTCTTTTAACGGAAAGCCTCACCGAAAGTTTCATCCCTAAAAGGGAGCAGGTGACGAAGGATTTTCAAAAATTCCGTTTTATTTATACCTTTGCAGGTATAATTCGTTTATAAAATTTTTAAAGTTGCTCTTTCGTCGCTTAAAGTTTATAAACCAATCCGACTCTACGACTAAAACAAGATACTCATGGCAGATAATCAGGGTTTAAAACCGATCTATATCGAACAACTTTTCAGAAGCAAAAATCCGGGAGTAGCCAAAATGATTCCCGGGTTTATTTATTCCTATCTGAAAAAAGTGATCCATCAAGACGATATCAATGATTTTATTACCCGTTACGGTGACCGGAAAGGGCTGGACTTCTCCGATGCGATATTGGAATATCTCCATGTTTCCTATCAGGTGATCGGCGAAGCGAACCTGCCTTCCCCCGACGGCCGGTATATTTTTGTGTCCAATCATCCTCTGGGTGGACCCGATGGTATTATTTTAATCTCTTTTTTAGGTACACGTTACCCGGAATTGAAATTTCCGGTAAACGATCTTTTATTAAACCTAAAGAATCTGAACAACATTTTCTTACCGGTCAACAAGCATGGTGCCCAAGCGAAAGACGCCGTTTCTGCATTGGAAGACGCTTATGCTTCCGACTGTCAGATGATCATGTTTCCGGCCGGTCTGGTCAGCCGTAAACAACAAGGGATCATCCAAGACCTGGAATGGCAAAAAAGTTTCGTATCCAAAGCCATCCAGCATCGACGGGATATTGTCCCGATCTTTATCGATGGAAGAAATTCGAACTTTTTTTACAACCTGGCGAATTTCCGGAAAAAAATCGGCCTGAAAGCCAACATCGAAATGCTTTACCTGCCGGATGAAACGTTTAAACAACGTAACCGCACGTTCACGCTCTATATCGGACAGCCGATCGAATGGGAAAGTCTGGATAAAAACAAAAAACCGATCGAATGGGCTCAGGAAATCAAACGTAAAGTTTATCTGCTGAAAGAAGGCCGGTAAAGTATTTTTGCCTGATGCGAACTCTTACCGTCATTCCAACCCGTTAAACCGGAAACCCAAAGTAACTTTCCGGGAAAAGTTACGTTTGTTTCAAATTAAAAAAGGTAGGTTTATTTTTTCTTTCTATTCCGATTCCGGGTTTTATCCCGTCAGACCGGTTCGCCTGGAACGGTCCGGTAAGGCTTT
>ERZ773150.806-NODE-806-length-30873-cov-3.480790_pt1 | contig 30873 bp, 7 predicted proteins | sample MGYA00580845_ERZ773150 | MGnify/ENA primary metagenome ERZ773150 (study PRJEB29015, sample SAMEA2737848) | human gut metagenome | biome: human gut; feature: human-associated habitat; material: faeces | place: China | collected 2012 ...
CAAGGCACCGTGTCACTACGATCTCATCATGTGGCATCCGACCATCGTCGCCGATGGAAAAGTAATTTTTGACAAAGACCATCCGACGCTCTGACCAAAATTATCCCCAAAACTTTATTTCCATTCCAAGGACAAAATCATGAAACGCAGAAACCTTCTTTCCTCCCTTTCTGTTCTTACCGCTCTAAGCCTCTTTGGCGCCGGTTCAGCCTATGCAGCAGATATTTATCCTTCTAAGCCGCTCTTGACAATCGTTCCTTTTAGCGCAGGAGGCGGCAATGACATCCTTCTTCGCATCATGGGTAAATACGCGGAAAAACATCTCGGTCAAACTCTTACCATTGACAATAAACCAGGAGCCGGCGGCCAAATCGGCTGGACCCTTCTGAGTAAAGCCAAACCGGATGGTTACACAATCGGTGCAGCTTCTTTACCTTCAATGATCATGATCAAGGAACTGCGTAAGAATGTGCCTTTCTCTATGGATGATTTCACCTTCATAGCAGCTGTTCAATCTGACCCAATTGTCTGGGTTGTCAACGAGGACAGTCCTTATACAACAGCAGCTGATTTCATCAAAGCAGCTAAAATCAAAACTTTGAATGTCGCCGGAGACGGTCCGCAGTCTAATGTTCAGCTCCAGCATCTGATCGCTGAAAAAGATCTTGGTATTAAGACAAATTTCGTTCCCTTCAACGGCTCAGGTAAGGCACTTACAGCATTGATGGGTAAAAAAGTTGACCTCTGTGCTTCAACACTCTCTGCCGCACAAAAGCAGCTCGGCAACGGACTTAAAATTCTCGTGGTATTCGCTGACCAGTCCGCAGCCTCCGCTCCCACTGCCAAAGAAGCTTTCGGAAAAGATATCGCGCCTGCAGGCGCAGCCATCCGCGGCATTTGCGCGCCCAAAGGCTTAAGTCCCGAAGTATTAACTAAGTTAGAAAACGGCATCAAAGGGATTTGCGAAGATCCGGATTTCATCGCTGAAACCAAGAAACTCAAGCTGGATATCGGCTTTAAAAACGCCCAAGAAACTCAAAGAATTGTCTCTCAGACCTCCAAACTAGTCTCAGAAAACAAGAACCTCTTCTAACATTTTGTCGGGAGTCAATCATGGAACAAGAGAACATCCGAAAAGAAACGTTTCTAGCGACTCTTCTTTTGCTCGCAGGAACTCTGATCTTATGGAAAGGCTATTCATATGAACCGGACTCCCGACAGTTCCCGGTCTTCTTGGGCTGGCTTTTCGTGTCTTTCTCGATACTCAATGCAATCACCCTCTTTAAAAAATTCAAAGCAGAAAAGCTATCTCTTTCCTTTGAGTTTCACAGACCGGGTTTCCCTCTCTCCTTGACAATTCTGCTGTTAATTGGAACTTACGCAGTCGCAGTCCCGCTGCTCGGCTACTATCTCTCTACATTCCTATTCTTAATACTGGTGATGGCCGGATTTGGATGCATCCGTAAAAGGAGCCTATTGGTTTATCTAGGAGTAACGCTTCTATTCCTTACCGGCGTTTATTTCTTCTTTACGCTCTTGCTCGGCACACGATTGCCTGTCGGCGAGATATGGGCTTTTTAGGAGGGCAGCTATGGATCTTTCAGCACTTTTTCCTGCTTTTTTCCAAGCATTGGAACCCGGAATGCTGGGGATGGTTCTCCTAGGGACAATTCTGGGCATTGTCGTGGGCTCTCTGCCAGGACTTACGAGCACTATGGGCGTTGCCCTTCTGGTACCTTTCACTTTCAGCATGAGCCCAGCGATGGGATTAGCTCTTCTCGGTGCCATTTATGCCTCTTCAAGTTACGCCGGCTCCATCAGTGCAATTCTGTTAAATATTCCCGGAACTCCCTCGAACTGCTGCACGCTACTTGACGGTTATCCGATGACTCAGAAAGGGCAGGCTTCTCGCGCCTTAGCGTTATCTACGATCGGTTCGGCAGTCGGCGGAATTCTCTCTGTCTTTGCCCTTTTATTTCTTGCTCCTCCTTTAGCGCGTTTGGCTTTGGAATTCGGCTCTCAGGAATATTTCATCATGGCGCTTTTCGGAGTCGCCATCATCGCTGCGCTTTCAGAAAAGAATATTGTTAAAGGAATGATCACCGGTATTTTTGGTCTCTTACTTTCGATTGTAGGAATGCATCCGATTACCGGGGAAGCGCGCTTTACCTTTGATCTGCCGGAACTTTTCAACGGTTTATCTCTAGTGACTGCATTAATTGGCCTCTATTCTCTTCCGGAAGTTGTCTCAATGTTAAGAGACGAAAAAGATGCCGTTAAAGTCGAAAGTTCGGTTTCCTGCTCTGGAATTATCCGCGCGATGAGAGAAATCCTGAAATACAAAATGCTGACTCTCAGAGCCTCAATCATTGGCATCATAATCGGCATCGTCCCGGGAGCCGGCCAGTCCATCGCTTCATTTATTGCCTACGATGACGCAAAGAAATCCGCCAAAGATCCGAGTCATTTCGGCACCGGCTGCCCTGAAGGCGTTTTGGCTTCAGAAGTTTCCAACAATGCCGTAGTTGGCGGTTCGCTCGTTCCTGCCTTTACGTTAGGCATCCCGGGCAACGCCGTATCTGCTGTATTGATCTCCGGGCTGATGATTCATGGACTCCAGCCCGGGCCAACGCTTTTCCAAGAGAATGCTGAGACTGTTTACAGCTTTATCTTCAGTTTACTCATCGCTAATGTCGCTTTCATTCCCATCGGAATCCTTTGTGCCAAATACTGCGTCAAATTGCTGGCGATGCCTAAACCCATCCTTGCTTCATTAGTGCTTGCGTTAGCAGTGATCGGCTCGTACGCCGTCAACGGCTCAATTGTTGAAGTTTGGGTCATGATAGGTTTCGGAGCATTGGGATGTGCAATGAAGCACTTCAACCTTCCCAGAGAACCTTTGGTTTTAGGTTTGGTACTCGGCACAATGGCTGAAAGTGAATTAGCGCGTGCCCTGGCCTTGGTACAAGGAGATGTCAGTCAATTGCTTTTGGGAATATTCTCAAGCCCAATCTGCATGATTCTAATCGGTTTAATTCTTTATTCCATCATTCGCTCACAATACAAAAAAAGGAAAGCTTCAGCCAAGCCGTCTGACCAAAAAACGGAATTATCGGAAGAAGCCCGGATTACAGCGGCTTCCTGACCTCTTTCCTCTTCCTCTACACGAAGAGGAGGAGGTCAGCTCCGCGGAGACCGGACTTTTCGGTCTCATTTCATCAGTCTTCGGTTTCCTCTTCGGCCCCCTCTTCTCCCATGTTAACCTGCCACCGGTTGGTTACAACAAGTAGAGCTTCCTTTATCAGACCATTCGAAGGACTTACGCTTTCAGCTCTGTACCCGTTAAAAAATAAACGCGAAGCAGGCATATGCGTGTCTTCTCCATAACGATATAACGCATAATGATGATGGCGCTGGTCAGCTTGCAAAGAATCCTTACTGAGATAAGAGATTTCACGATCAAAGCGATCGAACACCGACAGCATTTGCGGGGCAGCCGCGAAAATCCCTACTCTGTTGGATCTTGAAGAAATAACGTTCCTATCCGGCTTATACCCATCCTGAGAGACAAATATCATTGTTGAATTACCGGAAACAGATTTTTCTAAGGATATCGGACCGCCAGCATTCAGGACAAAGATCTGATCTCCGGCATCGACATTTTTGACCAGGACGGCAGCAGACGGATCTGCGGAGCGCTGGACAATCGTGACATCCGCTCCGGACGCTAGCTCATTGTCTCGAATTTCGCCGTTGGCTTCGAGATAAATATCCTGAGATGCTTGAAGGTCTTTAAGTAAAACACTGTCTGCTTTCATTTCAGCGTGGCCGTTAACAGTCAGTTCATATCCAACTGAAAGCGGACCGTTGTAATTTTCTATAGTCAGATTTCCGTTGATGATATTGCCTTTTTCTTCATTAATCTGAATTTCCTGCTTCTGACCGTTCAAGACCAAATTAATGTCCGAACCGGCAGATACAATCAATTCATCAACTCGATTTCCCAGCTCTTTATCCTTGGCTGATTTCTGAGCTAGTAACTCAACCGATCCGCCTGCAGAAACTTCCAGACGATCGGACGCAATGCCGTCGGCAGAAGCGTCTTGATGGACGTTTCTTTCCGCGTGAATCTCGAGGTTTTCCACCCCGTCAGAAGAGAATCCTTCAATTCCGGAGCCATGTTTCAAGGACACATCTTTCCCGGCCTCTACTTTCACAAGACCGTCCCCAGCCAAGACGGATCCTTGACCGAGCTCGAAGTTTCCCCCTGCTTTCAATTGAGCCTCTTCGGAAGCAAACAGCATGACGGTGTCTTTAACCGTAAAGTCTTTACCGGCAAAGACCTTCAGACGATTGATTTCTTCGTCTTCAGAAGAACTGAGAACACCAACGGCTGATTCCTCTTCAAAAACGACCGAGCCCCGTTTTGCTTCAATATTCAGGTCTGCTTGAGTCAGAACAACCGTGCCCTTTCCGATTGTGACATCTTGTCCGGCAGTGAAGGAAACATCCTTTTTGCCCACTCGATTGGAAGCATCCGGATCATTACCGGCAAAAATAAAGGAATCCGATCCGATATCTATAGATCCGGCTGCGTCTAAATACACGTCACCGTAAGAAATCAATTCCGATTCATCTTTGAGTACGACATTGCCTTCAGAAGATCTGATTTCTGTTTCATGGAGAGAAGTCGAAAGGAATTGCCCGTCAAGAACCACGTCTCCCGTCACATTCATGCTGACGTTGTCTCTCGCGCTGACTTGAGAATTATCTCCCAGCTCGATAGAACCGCCTCCGACACCCGACTCATCTCCAGTTCGGATGTAAGCCGTTTGACCTTGGACGACGGAGTTTTCTCCCAACCTGATGTCGCCATGTTCTGAAACCAGTGACGTATGGTTCTTAGAGCCGTCCTCAAGCTTCGATTGAAGAACGGCGCCCTTATCCAAGAAAATGCCCTTGTTGCCGATAATGTCTAAGCTCGTTCCAGACGTAACAAATGCGTTTTCTCCAAAACTTGTTTGGCCGCGTGAAGAGATTCGGACGTAGGAATCTTCCTGATCTTCTTGGGTCCGAATGTTTGCGCCGGCGCCGAAAGCAATATCTCCTTGAGCGTCAATAACAGCGCCGAGAACTGAAGTTTGGATGGAAGCACGTTCGCCGAAAGTTATATTTCCTTCCGTGTGATTTTCATCATCTCCCGCGTTCATAGACAGCATCGTCGTACGGAACGTTGCATCATTCCCGAATCTAACATCTCCTTTCACGTCAATAGACGTTTGCGGCAAAGATTCTATCGAACCCGTCTCGTATTTTCCGAATTTCGTTTGAACCGTTGCTCTGTCTCCTACAAGCAGCGAGCCTAGAGCATTGAGTTCAAATCCTTTTCCATGAACCGTAAAGTCTTCTTCGAACCTTATATTCTCTCCGGCACTGAACACCACAGAATTTTCTTGGCTGTCGAGTTTCGCATCCCGATCGATCACAATATCTTTTCCAGCTTCAAACAAAGTTTTGACAGCCTTAGAAGTCACCGTAAGGTTCTCACCCATGTAGATCGAACCTTCACTGCTTCTTACCGTGACTCCGTCTGTAGCACCGACGAGCGTCGCTTTATCACCGAATCGAACATCCTTTTGGGCAGAAACCAATAGATCGTCAGAAAGGATTTGAGCTTCATCACCGATAGTAAAGCTGTCTCCGGCGATGACACTGACTTTTCCATAGAGCGGGTTTTCTTGACTTAATCCGCTTTGCGTCCCGGCTTTCACCGTCGCTTTATTTCTGATATCAATTAAACCGCGTTCCGAGGTTAAAGAGCTGTCGGACGCAGAAACGATCGTTAAATCATTCTTGATAATCAGGCGGTTTCCACCAAAGATATCGACACTGCCGTTTTCAGCAATGACTTCGAATTTGTCTTCCGTAACGTTTAAAACTCCCTGAGCTCCGATCCGGATCGGAGCTTCGTCTCCCGCAGACGGATCTTTCAAGGAAGCATTCACGTTGAGCGATCCGCCAAGCGTCGCGTCGGCGTCTGCCAGAACTTCAATTCCGCCGTTTGTTGCTGTCAGAGAAACATTATTTCCGAGGCTGAAGGCTTGTTTTCCTCCCGTAACAGACACACTGCAGCCCTCGACAGATATTTTGTCTCCGAGCACCAAACTCTCGTATCCGCGAACTACTGCTTCGTCCCTTGCTTTGACGGAAGAACCGGATTTGAGGTCAATTGCCTGTCCTTTCAAGACGGCTTTCCCGGAAGAAGCCTCAACTGTAATGGGGGCTTCATCTGCAAAAATCAACCCTCCGGCACTGTCCAGTAAGACTTCTGCACCCTTAAATGTATTGTTTTCATGAGCAAAGACTTTAAGAGCGTCAGAATCTGCAGAACCTGCTGTCAGACGTAGTGCTCTGGATTCCGAATATTCAACTTTAGCTGCGGATAAATCGATCTTACCCGCTGCGCTCACTTCCAGACTGCCGGCAGAATCAATGCTGGTCTTGTTATTAGAATCAACGTTTCCTTCCTCAGCCAAGAGGAGAACCGAGCCGGGTGTCGAAGTACTCAAAGAGGCATCCTTGATATTCAATCTGCCGGTAGCAACCTTCAAGTCGCCTTTGGAAGCAACAAGCGTATAACCCGTGAGATTAAGTTCGCCTTTTCCTTTTAAGGTGATCGTATCGGCAGAAAGATTCTTTTCATTCAGAGCAAGGTTCAAATTGCCTTCTTTCGACACCAAGATCAAATTAGAACCATCCTTGTTCTTTAAGGAGCCGCCGGTAACGGAAATACTATCTTTCGCCAGAACATCAATATCAGTTGAAGAATCGACATTGAGCCCCTTCAACGTAACAGAGCCGTTTTCTGCTGCGGCCTGCAAAGCGCCTGTGTTGCCGTTCGCTTCTGAACTTACGTTGATGCTTCCTTCTTTACTCTCGACATCGAGTTTGCCAGCTGCATTCAAACTTTCAACAGTTAGACTGGCATCCTTTTGAGACGCAATGTCGATAACTGAGCCTGAACTTACTGTATTGCTTGTTACCTCAACCGATCCTCCATTTGAGTTAATAAATAAGCCTTCCGATTCCCCGGTGCCGGCGGCGGTTAGATCGGCTCCCATCACTTGTGTGCCGGCTGCAGAAGTAAGTCGGATAGAACTTTGAGAGTCAAGTTGTCCGGCATCGATCATGACGGAACCTTGAGAGGAATTCACTTCTACTCCGCTGCCTTCTCCCGTTCCCTTAGCCGATACGGAAACATTTGTCAGCTGCGCGTCTCTGACAGCAAAAAGTTTGACGAAGCCGTTCGAATTGATCGAGCCGTCACTGACTTTGACTGCGCCTTCAGAAGAACTCAAAAAGACTCCGGCCTCTGCGTCATTCCCTTCTGAAGAAACAGCGGTTCCGCTGATTGTCGTGTCCTTAGCTGATGAAACATTTATAGAGTTCTGAGACGTTAAGGAGCCGTCATTAATGGAGACAGATCCTTCGAAAGAAACTAACGAAAGGCCATCTGTTCCTGCAGTTAGACTGCTGTCCGTCAAAGAAATATCATTGCTTGTAGTAAGGCCGAGTTTTTTAGCTTCCAGCGTTAGCGCTTTTCCGAAAGTCGTTTCCGGTGCAGAAAGATCAAGAGTTCCGTTTAAAGCTGAAAGGGTGGAATGGTCTGCGACCGAAAGCGACGAGCCTGCCTTAAGAGTCAGATTACCATCAGAGGTCTTCGCTGTTCCGTTAAGGTGGATCGTGTTAGCTTCAGCCGCCACATCTCTTTTGGCCTGAATCTCTTCAATTGTTAATGTCTTTTTGGCATTAAATTCGATCTCTCCGTCTTCTGAAACAAGTTTTTTAACTTTCAGAGAACCTTCCGTCGAGATCTCAACATTTGAAGTAACTGTCTCTTCGGTCACGGACACAGACATTTCAGATTCTCTATTGGCTTGAAGGTACACATTCTGAGGTTTGCCTTTCAGAACAACATTAAAGTCATTGACTGAATCCAAGCCCAAAGCTGCATCTTTCTGACCGATCTCGCCGTCTGTTTCAAAAGCGAGATTGGTTCCGCTAATTCGTCCGCTCTGTCCGCTTGTGTCCTTAACGGAATAAATATTGTCAGCCTTCAATACAACATCTTTACCGCTGGCCACGGATTGGAGATTAAGCGTTCCGTCTTGATCAACAAATACGCCTCCGTTTCCGGAGAACACGGCCGATCCTGTAATCGCCGTTTTAAGAAGTTTGTCGGCGGATCCGATTGAACCAAGCCCTGCTCTCAGGATCAAGTCTTTAGCTTTAACCGCACCCTCTCCGGATAGAGTGATTCCATTTGTAGCAGTGAGACGGATATCTCCGTTTTGAGAAGAAAGAGAACCGAGATTCAATGTGTTTTCAGAGTCAGACTGTAGATAAATGCTGTTTACTGCATCCGCATTTAATTTCGTGTCGCTGCTCTGATGGACTTCAAAGGCTTTCTTTAAGTTGATCGTCAGAGTGCCTGCTTTTTTGTTCCAAGTAACGTCATTAGCTTCTGCTCGAGCTAAAAGCTTGTAGAGGTTCAAGCCTTTTTCTGTCGAAGCATCCAAATCGCTGATGTTTGCCGTATGACCGTCAAGTTCCTGACCGATTCCGGCGCCAGACTTCAACGTAATATTTGCTGCTTTGATATTGGCAACGCCTGACTCAGGAACATAGCTCGGATCGGGATTCAAGATAGCTTCAGACACTGCAAAGAGCAATTCGTTCTGCGTCCAGCCGTAATTGTCTTTCGATGCTTGAACAAGATTTAATGCCGAGCCTTGAATATTCGCTTCTTTGTTAATTGCGTCTTCTGCAGAGCCGCATCCCGCAAAGCGAGACTTCAGAGCCGCAAAATCCTTTTGCTCTTCTGTTGTCAGCGCTCTTACGCGACCCTTTTCAGCTTCCTGCTCATGGTTTAGGTAAGCCTGATATCGATTAAAGTCGGAAGTAATACCATTTTTTATGTCTTGTTCGTCTTTAGCAAACCGAGCCCCTTCGTTAGAAGTTCCGTCAGACGTCAGAATGCCGGCTTCAATCCAGCTTTCAAGGCGTTTTTGTGCCGAACGCTCATCGCGATCCGAGCGATCAATCGCATCATAAATATTTCCGGCTGAATCAATTGTGACATCCCCACTCGTGCTGATCTGACCAACAGAAATATCTCCGACAGATTTCAAAGAAATATCACCTGCTGCAGTCAGGTCAAGACGCTGCGACAGATCAGAGGCCTCTTTGTGATCCAGACTCTTAATATTAATTCCGCCTTCTTGGGAAACAAGAGAAAGCTTCTGTCCGGAAAGCGAATTCAAGTCAACGCCGCCTCTGAATTCAGCAGAAACCGTTTCTCCGGCATTCAGGGATCCGGAAACGGCTGCGCCCGAATTCAGATTCTTGGCATCAATATAAATAGACTTGCCAGCGGTTGCCGTTAGATTTAACTGCTTGTCGGAACTTCCGGCTGCTGTCCACTTAATAGCAGATCCTTCCGAGCCAATTGATCCTGAATCTGCTTTCAAGGTCAGATTAGATGCTCCGGTTATTGCTGCGGCTCCGCTTTGATTGAGGATGTTGTTCCCTGCAATCAAGCTAACAGAACCGCCCTGGGCGTTCACAGCGCCTCCGAGCAGGACTGACTTACCGCTTTTAATCACGATTGTATTGGTTCCGCTTAAGAAAGACGAACCTACTTGATGGTCAGCCTTTACCGTGTAGGAATAAAGCGTTGAAGTCGAAGTGGTCGTAACTTTCTGAGTGTGATGTGTGCCTGAGAAGTGGACCCAAGTGTTATAAGTTGTCCAATGAGTAACCGTTGAGCTCTCCGAACTGCTCACTTGTGTAGTCCAAGCCTCAAAATTCTCATTCTTTCCTTCAGGACGGTCTGCTACCCAAATGGTCGAGCCGTTTGCTAAGTCTGCATCTCTTACTGTTGTCGTATTTACTGACGCCCAGTTTGTAGGCTCGCCGTAATCAAATGCATCCCAAACGGTAAACTTTTGGGAGTTATATCGAGTAGTGACCGTTGTTGAACCTTTTCCATCGGTCCAGCCATATAACTGACCGGTCAAAGGATTGTAGGAACTATCGGAGACCGAAGCTTCAGAAGATTTTGTTCCGTCTGCACTGAGCCAATAAGCAACAAAGTCGCCTTTACGGATTTCCGTCACCTTGGCGATTGCGTTATCCGGTCTGCCTTTAAATCCCGAGTTTGTATCCGTGATTTGAATGAGGCCCTCAATATTGCCAGTATCGACATTTCCAAGCAGAACGTCGCGGTTGCCGACGTTGATATTGATGTCTGCCGAACCGTTCGCCACGGACAATTGCCCGCCGCCTGTGCTTGCCACTCTTCCAGTAATGTAAATCTGTCCGCCTTGCGGAGAAATATCATCGACGATTACCCTGTCATTGACCGGATCGTACCAGGCTGCGACTTGATAGCGATAAGATTTAGAGGAATCATCCCAAACCGGACCACCCTCCTGGAGCGTATACTGCGGTGTTCTGCTGTTGACGTCCGAGGGAGATCCGTGTGCCTGCCAATTTGCTTTGATAGAAGCAATCTTCTTGTCGACTTCCGTATCCGATAATGTCAAACCGTATTTCGCATAACCGCTTTGAACGTAGCCGTTCAAGTTAATCGCATCGGCTGCGAGGAAAATACTTCCTCCGGCAACCATGTCTCCGGCTTGACCATTGTCTGCATTACCAAGTTTGCCCAGACCGTACACATGGCCGGCATTTGAACTGACTGAGGATTGGGTGCCTAAGCTTCCGACTTCGTCTTTCCATAGCTCTTCAACAGAGCCTCCGACGTTAAACAATCCTCCTCTGTAAGACTGAGTAATAGAACCTTTTGCCGTGATTCCTAAAGAACCTCCGGTAGAAATCGAAGCTGTTTTATCGGCGTAAACATCTCCTCCGCTGCTTACAGAGATATTTCCTGCCCGGTTAATCAGTTTTCCGGAAATATCAATGCTGGTATCCGGATTGATTCTTTGCTCTTTACCGTCCGAGGTAACTAGAACCGATCCGTTGTAAGCAGAATTAATCATAATCGACGGAGCTTCTGAATTAGCCGATGTCGTTAACTGACCGCGGAACGAGCTCAAAGCGCCTATCTTATCCGTAACAACCTGATCGTTAAGCTTAAATTCGCCGCCCTTATCCAAGATTTGGATATCGCTCAGCTTCAAAGCCACTGTGGCTTGGTTATCAATATGGATCCCCTCAGCGGTTTTAGCGATTAAAGAACCTCCTCCGGTTACGCTATCCGTGAAGGCAGAAATATTTCCACCCGAGACTGTGACATTGGAAATTTGGACATAAGGGCGGCTTGTCTGATCAATAAGCGAGAAATTACCGTTCTCTCCCCGGATCAAAAGGCCCTTCTGCTCCATTGTCGTAAGAAGCAGTTCGTCTTCGGCCTTGTAAGCTGCAAGCAAGGAGGGATTCGTCGTGCCGTAATCCTGCATCGCTTTCTGAAGTTCCTCATGACGCTGCCAGTACATGTTCGTCAGGGATTCTGCCTTCACACCGCTGACGGATTCATCATCAACGCCGGTCTTTGTGATCGTTAAGGGATTTTGTGAATCCAGGGTCACGCCTGATTCGTTGGGCGAAGCAATTCCGCTGATCTGAATATCTGCTTTGGTATTCACACCGGCTTGAACGAGTCCGCCGACCTGGATCTTATTGTCGGTGGTCAGATTCTTGGATTTTGTTCCGGCCGCTGTTGAAGCAATCGAGACTTCGCCGGCATCCGACGCAGACGTCCAGAACCAATAACGTGCTGTCTCTTCCGTAGAAACATCGCCGCTTTGTGCGTAAAGCTCAGTATCACGCCAAGATTTAATTTCTCCGTTGAGATTGAGCTTATTGGTCAGGTTAAGACTGTCGGAAACTTCCGAATCCGTTCCGCCGATGGCTGAGTGGCTGTAAGCGTGCGCATAGCTCACTAAATCAAACTGAGAGTTCGAGCCATCAGCATCTCTGCCTGCTCTAATCGCCAACTTGCCTTTCGACAAGATGTTAGAACCGCTGCCGACATTTACTTCATTGGTGCGATTTTGGTTGACGGAAACCTTGGCCCCTGCCCCGGCTACCGCTGCGCCTTGAACATCTCCGACGCTCTGTGCTTCAACATCTTCGTCAGAAGAGGCGGCAATCGTCAGCGTGCCTTCGGCGCTGTTAGCAGTTAAACGCACACCGTCGGCCAAGTTAATTCTATTTTGAGTATTTAGGGTTTCGAAGTTTTCTGCTGTCACACCGGCAACGGCACCGGCCGTTTGAGCACGAACCTTCAGACTAGTTCTTCCGACATTCTTCGCAGAAATGGTCAGATCATCTGCTGTCAATACCACATTTTTACCGATATCGACCTGTTGGGTACGGTTTTCCGTATTGCTTGCTTTGATGCCGGTACCGACAAAGGCTCCGTAAACACGGGAGTCAACGGCATAAGTTCCTTCAGTGGCATGAACGTCCCAATTATCAGAGGCTCCAACAAGAATACCGGAAGCGTTAATTGCCGAGCCGTCCCCGATCGAGACTTTGTTGGTGCCTTGCATGTCGTTGATCAGCGAAGCACCGCTTCCTCCGGCCAAAGCGCCTTTGGTGTTATCGGCTTTCATGCCGATGTTGTGTTCCCCCGAGGTCACGAAGGACGCTGCATCTTGAATATTCCAACGGCCGCTGACAGTTAAAGTCGTATCAGAGCGATCTGTATGTTTTACTTGAGCCGCATTTGCGTCAAGATCGGTACCTTCGGCAAGAATAATTCCGCCTCCGGCACTGTCGGCAAGAACCGTCGCCTTTTCTTTATTAGAAGCCGTTACAGCCGCATTCTTAAGTCCCACTGAAGACGAAGAAGAAACTTCGTTCTTCACCGATACCTTATGGTTCACTTCTGCGGAATTATTGCCCGAGGCAATCGTTCCTCCCGTACCTGCGGTTGTCGTAGACAAATAGACAGCACTGCCTTCTGTTACGGAAGTGAAGTTCTCCAAAGAAGAATCACCGGACAGTTCAATCTTGCTTTCAACCTGATTCGAATTTGTCAGCTCGGAAGTGTTAACAGGGATTGAGGCAATAATGGCGCCGCCGTAAGTCTGAGAGTCTGCCGTCATCTTCAGGGCTTCGCTCTCATCTCCGTCCGATCCGCCCAAGCCGGCTCCTGCCGCCACCGTTAAATTAGCGTTACTGAACACATTTCCGGAAACTTCAGATACGACCTTGCCGCGAGTTTCGGCAATGGACTGAACAACACCGATTCCAAGTCCTCCGGCTCCCGCGCCGTAACTCTTCACCTTGATGTCAGGACGGTTATTTGTGGTCAGACTGATATCTGCTGAAACGCTATTGCCGTTGAAGAGCGTTCTTGCAGAAAGTGAGCCTTTCGTTCCGTCATAGACCTTTGCTAGCGCACCTACTCCGTTGATGGCGCCGCCGTAGCCTGCAGTCGATTCGGCAAAGAGATTTTGCTGACGGACTGCAGAGGCATTAAAGGAAGAGTTGATCGTTGAATTCAGAATTTGGTTTTCAACTCGGCTCTTATCTCGAATCTCAGCAACCATTCCGCCGCCGGAAGCTGCAGCGGCCGTAATTCCGAAAGACTTCAGATGGATTTCTGATTTATTTTCCGTCTTAATCTCAAATACGGGATTGGTCGTTTGAGGTTTATTCTCTTCCGCCTTATTGCCCTCATCTTTACTGCCGTCAGGCTTTGGCTCTTCGAGTTTAATTCCTCCGGAAACGTTGCCTTCCCAGATCGTCGAAGCGCCGCCCGTGATTTCGGCGTCCGCATAAGCTGCAGTTCCGCTGGCAAGAGCCAGCGAAGTTTGGATCGCCTCAAGGTTGGTCTTACCTTCGAGTGAATTGAGAACGTTAAAGTTATCCTTTGATGTGATCGTGTTGCCGCTGAGATTAACTTTATTGTTGTAATGACGGCGCAACGTAATGACAGAGGCCGCTAATACTCCTGCACCGGCACTTCCGCTGCCGAGCGTAACGTCAATGCTGCCTGCCTTTGAATCTTCCTTAACAGAGACATCACTGCTTCCAACCGTCAGGTAATTGCCCGACACCACAACGGAAGTTCCATTCCCACTTCCCGAGGACACGCTTGCGTCTGCCGCTGCGGCCGAACCGACGATTTTGTCTTTTTCTTCCTGAGTCAGCTCATCATTCTCAGTAATAAAGCCGAGAGATCCGGTGCCTGAAGATGCGTAATCGGACAGATATTTATTAACTGTGTCTTCTGCGCTGCCAAGATCTTGACGGTTTGAAGCGAAAGGATTGTCTCCCGAACCGATCACCAGCGAGAATACATTTGCACCGATCGTTCCGATACCGCCGGAAGCAAACGCAACCGTTCCGTTAACGTAATGATCCTGAAGAGAGGAAACCGTGAGTTTGTCAGCTGTAACGATTGAATTACGAAGGTTAGCGGCCGAGGAGCCTTTAAAATAAGAAACGACGACCGAAGCACCCAAACTTCCGATAGCACCCGTAGCAGTAACATCTGTGACTTTCTGATGGTCTTCGTTTTCTGCATTGACGCTGAACTGACCGGCCTTAACTTCCGAATCGTTGACTTCAGCAGATGTCGCACCTTCAATCGTATTAACGTTCACGAGCCCAGCGGCTGCTCCATACATTTCTCCCGAAGCGGTCACGTTCAAAGAAGGAAATTCCGAGATGCGATTCGCACCCACTGAAGCTGACTGGCCCTCAGCTCTCAGGATCGAATGAGCTACAGAAGAAGAAACTGCATTATCAGCGTAGTTGATAACCACGCTGATCGGTACCGCAGCATATTGAGAGCCTGCAGCTGTAATGGCAGAAGTCGTAATCCTGCCCAAATAATTTGCGTTCTGCGCGAATGAACCTAGCACTTCCGTCTGATCCACTGCAGCAGAAACATCCGAGAGCTGCCGATTCACGTTAACGGAAGCACTAACCGCTGCATACTGAGCACCTGAGGCGGCAATTAGTAAGGAAGAAATACCTTCTTTAGCATCTGCATCAACAGAAACAGAGGTACCTGTTAATGAAGATTTATCTGTTGATGTTCCGGTAACTACTACACCGGTTGAATGATCAGTGGTGATGACATTCGTTACAACGCCAATCGCCGCCCCCAAAGCACCGCTCGCAGTCGCAATCACAGTATCCACGTTCGCAGCGTCAGAAGCTCCGACCATCAGAGCACCGGAACCGGCATTCAAATTCGAGGACTGAACCTTCGTTTCTGTCTTTCCACCAAGATAATTGACGTTTCCTGTGGCTGTGACCGCGGCATCCTTGGCTCCTCCTCCGGTAATGTAGAAAGTCTTAAAAGTTTCTGTGGAAGAAGCGTCAACCATTAATCCGGAGAAGGTCTTATCTTGCCTTGCGTCTCTCAAAGAAGCAGCCAGAGACACGTCATTGACGATATTCGAGTTGATCGCATTTTCATCAACCCCTGCTTTTGTCGTAAGAACGGAAGAGGTTTCCTGAGCAGATCGAACGATATCGGAATTTAGGATTTCGGCCTGCGTGAGACCGCGCTTTTCTGAAACAGTAACGGTTGCACCTACAGCTGCATTTTGAGCGCCCTGGATTTGGCCGCCGTATGTTCCGATCGTATCGTCACTTTGCGCCTGAATGAGGGCTGCGCCTGCGTACTCTGCATTTAAGTTATTGGTACGAGCAGCAGTGTTGTTCATGACCAAATTAATGGCTGTTGAGGCAGCAGCTCCGGCTTTGCTGCCGCCTGCTCCGCCGATTCCAATCGTATCTATGTCATTATTAGATTCGGCCAATACCGTCAGAGTATCGGAAGAAACAAGTCTCTGTTTATCCGAAGCACTCAGAGCTGCTGTCGTATCCGTGTTGACTCGGTTGACAGCAACACCGACTCCGATACCGACGCCTTGAGCACCCACTCCTGCAACAATGCCAAGGTTATCAATATTAGTGCTGCTTGAAGCATGAACAGATAAGGCATTTAACGCTTTGGCTGCTTGATCCTTGACCCCTTGGGTGGTTTGGTCTTTTGCGTATTGAACCGTCGAAAGGTTGTTGACAGAAGCATTAACGGATCGATTAATTTCGTTAGTTCCGGCTGCTCCCGACAGACCCACATTGCCTCCGGCAACACCGACACTCAGTACAAGCGTTGAAATATGATCATCGGCTTGAGCATCAGTTGTGAAGTCCGTCAGATTATTTGAACCATCCGGCTGAGCAATCACCACACTGTCAACAAGCGCTTGAGTTTGAGAGCTGCGGGAAGAGGCATAAGCCACTGCTCCTGAGAGACCGGCTTTGCCTTTCGCTGCAACGGAAACATTTCCGGCAAGCGTCCAAATGGCTGCGGTATCCGAAGAATGAAGATCGACCTCTTTGAGTCCCGTTAATCTTGAATTCTTTAATTGGACCAACGCATCGTTCTTAACGCGATTAACCGCAACTGCACCTCCAATACCTAAACCGGAAACCGACACTGCTCCGTCCGCAGCGGCCGCCCAAGCTGAGGCACGGTTAGCCGCGGCAATATCTAATTTGGAGCTACTGAACTGTACGGAAGAAAGATTCAGACCGTCAACATCCGCAGAAGCTTTATTGTCGGTGTTAGCCACCACAACAGAAGCCCCGACAGCTCCAATCGCTCCGTCGCCGACATTAACACCGAAGTTGCCTCCGACATTGACCGTTGTTGCCTTACTGTCGGCATGGACATTTAAACGATTAACAGTCGAGGTCAAATCATTAACGACAACAGAAGCACCTTGATCGACGTTCGATACAACAACCGAACCTGCCGCGTTGAATTTGCCTTTCCCTCCGGCCACACCAACGGCTACGCCGAGAGAAAAGGCGTCATCTTTGGCATCTAAAACAACGGAAGAAGATGCGTTATCGGTATTGATAACGGTTCCGGAGGCGTTTACCGCAAATTGGTTGTGAATCTGATTCAAAACCACACCGGCGCCACCGGAGGAGCCTCCGGCACCAATCGCAGGAGAAACTGCGACGGTAATTTGTTTCATCTTGCCGGCCTGGTCATAAAGGTCACCAAGTTTTTGCGTATTTTCAGAAGCTTCTTTGCCGGTTTCTTCCGCATCCGGCGAAGTCCTTAATCCGACGTCTTTGAAATAAGACTCATTGCTGAGTTCACCGAGATTGTCGACATACCATTTGCGGTCAGCGAGATTCTCAAACTCATCGGCTTCCTGACCGCCGGAAGAACGAGCCGCTGCTTCAAGTCCGCCCTCTCCGACTACCGAAATATTGAGGCCGTTAAGCGTCGCTGAAACATTATTCGTCAGCTCGGAGCTTGCCGCGGCGCCGGAAAGCGCAAAGGATGATTCTCCGGTCGTCACTGCAGAAGAAACAGCAGTCGTAACTTGAGTTATATCGGAAAGGGCTCGAACGGCGCTGGTTCCGGAAAGTTTCAGATTGCTGTCTGCAAATTCGGAAGAAACCGTGTTATCAATATCAGCAACGGCAAAGATCAAAGATCCGCCGAAAGACTTCGCTCCGGTATTGCCGCCTTTGCCGAAAGAGAACCCGATGCCGCCCGTGACTTGATTGTCTCCGACCCAGCTCACTTGGTTGTAAGCCGTATTAAACGCAGACCCGTCTAACTGAGACAAACCTTTAACGTTTGTAGAAACCGTATTCCCGATGAGATTGGCAGAAACTCCTGCATCGAAAGCCCCGCTGAATTTAGCTGCACCTAACGACAAGGCTGCGGCCAAGCCTTCTGCCACCGTCGTACCGTCAGACACTGAACGAATATTCAGTTTCTTTAAGTCCGTATTGAACTTTAAGCCCTGAGAATTTAACTTCGTTGCATCGATATTGACTGCCGTCTTGTAGTTTCCGGTGTTTCCGGCAACAGCGCCTGCAATGCCGGCGGCATAATTTGCCGCATTCAGTTCAGAGATGTAGTTAATACCAGCAGCGCCGGCCCACGCGCCGACCCATTTATCCGTGACCGCATCGACCGAGACTTCTTCCGGCGCTTTGATTTGGAAGTTACCGACCTCGATGTTGACTTCGTTTTCCGTGTCAGTGTCGTTCCAAGCGGCACTTCCTGCAGCACCTAATTGGAACTGAGAAGTTCCGCCCTGGGCCACACCCGAAGTTGAACTGCTCGTGGTACTTGCAGTACTGCCGTTTTGCGCAAGGTTGGAATTATTGTTTCCGCTCATCGAGGAGCTGGTCGGATCGTTCTGAGACTGATTACGGTTAAATTTGTCTCTGATCGAATGTCCTAAACCATTGGCCTTCTGCGCTAAAAGCGGGCCGCCTTCTTCTAAATAGAAGCTCAGCCCTTCCTTAACGTAAGTGGCTTTGTCTCCGAGGCCGGAGAAGAATTGTGAAATTTTGCCCGGAGGATCATTGGATTCCGGGCTATGGCCGGATACGCCGACACCGCCTGCAACGCCGATCGCGTTCATGGCCAGGTCTTCGGAGGCCAGCAAATTGACCTTACCATCGGCGCCGGAAGCCTCTAAGAAACCTTGCGCGTCATAGAGCGAACGATCTTGCTCAGCAATAACGTCGTTGTCTTTAACTCTGAGCTCATTGCCTAACTTACCGGCATTCACAGCAATGCCGGCGCCGGCCGCTTTGTTTGCATTGTCGGATATGTCTACAACAACAGCGCCTGCAATCGTTTGTACGTCGTCATCGCGCTTAGCGCTGACTTCGACCGAAGAGCCTTTTACTTGGGACTCGTCATCGAGCCAAACCAAGTTAGTTCCGTTGGTTACGGCAACAGCCGCTAAACCTTCCAGACTTAAATCACCTTTATTGACGTCGGCAGCTGCGCCGATGGTTAATCCGTAAATACTGTCTTGGGCTGTAAGGAGTGCAACATTGTCCGCAGTCAGCTGAGCATTTTCTCGGACGATTAAGCGGCTGGAAGATGTCAGCTGGTTGTAAACCACCGTAGCACCGAGCGCGCTGGCTTTTTCCATATCCGGTATCGGAATACCGAATACCGTCGCAGCCTTTCCGCCCAAAACTAAGCTTTCGTTTAGAGCATTAGAACGAACGATGAGATTTCCATTGCTTTGAGAATCGGCAGAAGGCGTTCCGTGCGCTTCAATCCTTGTGTTTTTGCCGACATTTAATAAAGAAGCGGTCTTCTGGTTGATGACCATTGCCGTTCCGGTTGCACTCCAAACTGAATTATCCGAAGAAGCGTCACCGGCGGACGCGGCATAAGCATTTAAATAATTGGTCGGCTTAATGAATTCAAGCAGACTCATGACAACATTGCCAGTCTCAGCTCCAGCCGAACCGATAACCTTTACTTCTCCGAAGAAAGTTCCTAATGCAGAACCCAGCGTTCCGAAAGAAGTGCCGACCTTTTTAATCTTTTCGATAAAAGAAAGATCAGCGTCGCTGACACTGTTGAAGTCTGCGTCGACCTTGTCAAATGCTTCTTCGACTTTTGCCCATTGATCTTTGAATTGATGAGCAAAAATGGCCTTGAGTCGATCACGAGCCTTAGCGAAATCTTCCTTCATCTTGGTGAGACGATTCCACTCAATCTCGGCTTCCGAATCTAAGACAAGTTGTCCGCTGTTCGCTTTAAGCACAGAATCATTGCCGATTTCGAGGATCGAACGAACGGCTTCTTTTTCGTCTCCGGAGAGCGCGACTAAAACTGCCAAAGAACCCTGAAGTTTCGTTTGGCTCGTTTCTCCTTCCGGCGCCGCGGAAGAAACTTTAGAAGTCACCAGATAATGATGATCTCGTAAGAGCGCATCAGAGGAAAGGTTTAAGTTGCCTGCTGTTTGAAGACCGATGGAGCGGCCTTCAATCACCGGAGTATTAACGATGACAGAAGAAGTTTGGGATCCGAGGACAACGCCAACCGCGCCGCCAAGTTTAAATTTGGTCGAATCAAACTTGCTGTCTACGCCCTGACCTGCCTGCCCCATGAGTCCGGCAACAAAGTCCCTCGAGACCGCACCGATGGTGTCATAGAGAAGTTTTGACATGCCGGAAGCGCCGACAGCATTATCTGCCTTAATGGTTAGATCTTCTGTGACATTCTTAGCTGTAACCGAAGCTTCGAAAGCCTCGTTTGTGAATCCGGTATTCAGAAGGACGTTCGAATGCGTATCCAATTCAGTGTAGTTGAAAGCTAAACCGCCGTAACTGCCATCCTGAACAACGACTGAAGATTCGGTTTTAACGGAACTGTTTTGAGTCGAGGAAATTTCGACTTTCCCAGCATCTTTTACGATATCCAGCAATGCCGAACTTTCAACATTGATGTCAGATGTACCTTTGAGTTTGGCAACAAGGACCGAAGTTTGAACCGCTTTGCTTTCTTTTGTCGCAGCCGTAGCCGAAGCTTCTACCGTTAAGTCATCCGCTGAAGTGATAGTTAAGTCTTTTCCGGCCTTTAAAGATCCGGCGACGTTGACCGTGCTCGAACTGTCAGCAAGCGCGACGATTGCCGCGATTGAAGGAACCTTCTGGGTTGATTCGGTATTGAATAGGTTAAAAAGACTCGTGGAGGTTCCCGCTTCAAGTTTTGTATCGGCGACTGAAGCCAAGGATAAGTTTTGTCGGGCAGAAAGGCTTGCGTCCTTACCAATATTGATGAGAGAAGACGTCTTTAAGTCCGCATAATAAACCGCTTCATTGAACGGTGTGGCCGTTCCTAAAATCTCCAGCGTCAAACCTGTCGAAAGGTCAGCCATTGTCGTAGAAGATTTAACCAAACGGTTCTCTGAGACGGAATTCACGTCAAGATCTTTAGCTGCAGTGATAACGCCGTCAATCCTGATCTCGGAAGATACATCCAAGAGCTTGTGTTTACCGTCAGAAACGAAATGGCCGATTTCTCGATCTTTTTTAGCCTTTTCTTCCGCAGAAAGCTGCTCGTAACCCGATGGACGAAGACTCTTATTGATGTCATAGACACCGTTTCCGGCCATTGAAGAAACCTTAACGTTTTCTCGTGATTTAACGGAAGCACCATTTGCTACTTTGATCTTTGCTTCGACTTTTTGTTTCGTAACGGATCCTGCAATAGAGCCGGTCGCGGAACTATCACTTCTTGCCAATAAAAGAATATCGCCTGAGCCGTCATCGGCTTCGCGGGTTACCATAGCGTCAGATACTGAACTTTGAGTAACGACGTTCTGACCTTCTTTAATATGAACGAGGTCTTTGAAATCCGTTTCCAAATTGGAAAGCTTTGCGCCGGACTCTAAATGGATCTGGGAAGCAGCAAGCGTGATTCGATTACCTGCATTGATGCTTCCGTTAACTGTAATAACGCCCGCAGGATTCAGAGGAACTTCGCCCTGCTGCATTGTCTGCAGCGTTGCGAGGGCTTCTTCTTCCTTTTGTCCTAAACCTAAAGGAAGTTTTTTATCTGATAACTCACTGTACTTTTTATAGGCATCGTCCGTGGTAATCACGGCCGTCAAACTTCCGGCATTGATCACACCGGTTTTACCGACGATCATTCCCTTCGGAGAAACAAAGTAAAGATTTCCTCCGACCTTACTTCCTTTTAACGCGTTAACTGTTCCGTTAACGGAAATCTTGTTGTCGACAAAATTCACTAAATGATTTGTGTTTGTCGGCAGGTGCATGTCCACAAGATGCTTCTCTCCTACCTGAAACTTCGTGAACTTATTCGCGGCAACCGATCCGTTTATGTGAGTTGTTGAAATATCGTGATGCAGATTGTTTTGTGAACTGGTAATCGTCGTTCCCGTCCAATTAGGATCCACAGTGATCGCATGATCCAACGCCTCTGCGACCGCTGTTAAAGGAAGCGTTAATAAAGAGGCTTCCATAACCAATAATTCAACAGGGACGATTAACGATGAGGCTTCTTTGCCATGAGCACGATGATTCTCATCCGTGACAACGTGTATTCCTCGGCAAACATTCCAAATAACTTTATAGATCTTATTCATAGTGTTCTCACCAAACAGCGTTAATCACGAAATCGAATCGTGCTTTGCTCACGTGTTCCGAACCCACATTTCTCTTAAACGGAAAGGAGATAGTGGCAGAACTCATCAGCCAATCCACCGGTCTCCAAGAGGCTCCGATGCCGACAGAGCCCAAACTTTTATCTTTATAGGGAGAATCTCCGCTCAATCGCCCGGCATCGAGGAAGGCAAACACGTTGGAGCCCTTCCCGTCTAAGTGGTATTTCGCTTCTAAATTAATCCAGGCGCCGTTGTAAGCAGAGATCGTGTCATTCTCATAACCACGAACGCCTGAAGAAGTCCCTAAATAGAAAGAATCTCCGGAAGCCATTTCACCGCCTCCAAGATATCTTTGTGCCCCCGCATTTACGGTGTAACCCCAATTTTTCCAAAGCCGGTGATCCCAAGTTAAATAACCCGTCAGACGGCGGTAACGGGAGGCGTTATCGAATGTGTAGTCTTTCAGCCAGGATTCAATGTATTGACCGTTGGCATAGAGCGTCATACCTTCTTTCAGCCAAAGCTGCTCCAGGCCGGCTGTGAGGCTCTTCACCGAAGTATCGCTGACTGTCAAAACATTAAACATTTCGGTTTCCGAAGTTTGACGGGCCGCTTGTAGGTAACCAGTGAGCTTTGAGGTCGAAGTCACATACAAAGGATGGTCGAGTCTCAATGACAGATATTGAGAATGTCCTTTGACATCAAAGCCCTCTGACGGTCCGTCAACCACTTTTACGCGGCCGTAAGAATAACTTGCTGTTAATCGAGTTCCGAAACTATTGAGCGGAACAGAGTAAGAACCCATAAAGCTTCTTGAACCATGGGAAAACACGCCGATCAGCTGAAGCCGATCACGCCACCCCAACAGACTTCTTTCCGTGAAGCTGACGCCACCGCGGTAACGGCCGGACGATTTAGAGCCGGAAGAATCCGAAAACAAAGTGAAGGTACGAGGATCGGGCTCTTGTACAAAGATCTCATAGTCCGTTGTTTCCGGTTCTTGCCCTGCTCTCATGTCCACTGAGAGCTGAATGTCATTGGTCATGTTGAACTTGACCAAATCATCCAGCATTTCCCGGTAATTAGAGACTTTACCTTTTTCAAGATCAAAGGCTCTCAGGATATAACTGCCTCGAGTTTTAAACTCTTTTCCTTCTATTGCTGAACTTAAAGAAACTGCTCCGGTTTTACCTTCGACTAAGGTAATCATTAAAACGCCCTTAGAAATTCTCTGGGGCTGAAGAACTGCTTGGCAAACTACGTAGCCTTTTTGGCGATAAAGGCGGTTAACCGCCTCAAGCATTGCTGTGAGCTCTTTACCTGTGACAACCTTACCCACAAATGGCTTTACTGCTTCGAGTGTTTCTTCATCCGTCAAAATCTGACTCGGTGTGAAATGAACGGAAGAAAGAAAGAAAGAAACGAATGCCATCTCCGAATTTTTGAGACTCTGAGGCCGAAAGTGCTCTTTCTGCTGCTTCTTTTGCGTGCCTTCTAATTTCACGTTCTTGCTCTATAAGATCACTTCTTTGAGCTTCATTCAAGAGTCGGCGGACATCTCGCTGAGGCAGTGTAACATCACGCTCCAGAGAAGCAGAGAGAGCAGGGTTAACTATTTGTGCTTGGACACCAAAAGACAAAAGAGTCAGTACCCCTAAACAAACAAGTGTCGGCAGTTTATTCATTTCCTTGGGATTCTTTATGTTTATCTAGAGATTTTAACAGACGGGGTAGTCTTGAATTTTCAGAAATCGAAGAGAGTTTTTTATTTATATTCAATGAGAAATATAGATTATTTCAAAATAAACAAAAGTTCACCCAGCTCTTATTTCGGGGTTATTTCTAATAAAAATTACGACTAACAAATTAAGAATGTTTAGCTTTCTTCACTTTTAACTTTCAAAATGATTTTCATTTGGCAAGAGAGAATTCCCAGTAAGCGTTTTGCTTGGCTTTTCATATTTTTCGTGAGAGTCGTCTGAAATTGCGATAATTTTTGTCAGAGCTACCCTCCTTCAGCAAAGCGGTTCAAATTATCAACAAAAAATGAATTCACGCAGCCTTAATGATTAAGGAAGATGCTAGACGTATACTCACGTTTGGAGGAACAAACAAATAGAACAAATACTTAGATTTTGAAAAAAAATTGAGCCTTGATTTCTTATCAAGGCTCCGACCCACGAAGTCGACCGAGGGGACAGCTTCGAGTTTGAAGTGGTCTAAGTGCTACAAATTAAATAAAACTTTTCTAACTGCCTTGAGAAATCAAGGCAGTTTGTTCTCCAACTGTTTCACGCTTTCAAAGACCATCTGCTTATAGAAACGGCGGACAAATTCTGTGTGGAAATCCATATTGTTGAAATACGAAAACGTGAAACGCTTCGGATCCTGGCCGACTTCTTTTTCTTTGGAGTCTTCATGGCCTATGAACATATGATCTGTCTTCGGAGAAACTTCTAGTTCAGGCTTATCTTTTAATTTGACCGTCATCTTCATCGTCATGTCGTATTCATAGACGATCTTTTCCGGATGATTGTCAGGATCCGCCTTTTTGGCTTCAATCGCAGCCTTTGTCTTCGGATCCATTGCGCGGGTCAAATCAATTACCACTTCGCCTTGTCTGTCTTCCTCGTCTTCCTTCACGATTTTGAAGAGACCTGTCTGTTCGAGATAGCGTTCGGAAGCGAGCCAGAGACCATAGTGTTCGCGCCAGTCAGCCGGACGTTTATCAAACGGTTCCGTCACGATAGGACGACCTTCCCACAGATAATTTACAACCAGCGAAACCTTTAGCGGTTCCTCTACTTTCTTGAATTGATCGGCTTCTATCACGATTGTCGGCTGAACAAACCAGCTTTCTCTCGGATAGTCTTTATGGTCATATGCGCAGCCGCTCAGAGCCAAACTCAATGCGCAGACCGAAGCTGCTAATAATGTCGTTTTAGTATTCATGATGCTTATTCTGTTAGGTAAACGAGTCGGGATGGGAGGCACGGAATCTATTCCGCGCCGTTCCATCAGCTATGCGTTCAGCGTTTGCTTAGAACATGTACTTGATGCCGATCTGAGCGGTTTCGTTGTGGTATCCGGACTTACCGGCCTGTACGCCAACAGTTGCCCAGCCAAGCGTGTTGCGGCTTAAATGGCCTTCTAAGCCCATACGGAATTCCCCGAGGTTTCTCCCGCCGTCCATATAGACCTTGTCAGTGCCCATTTGAACGCCGGCCTTCTTGCTGTTATGAATCCAGTTGCCTTCAATGAATCCCAGGCCCTTATTCATATAGTTAGCATGAAGTCTTGCGCCGACTCGAAGCGTGACATTATCAGTGCCCAGCTGGCGATATTTCGTTCCGAAGGAGTCTTTAGCGGAATTGGCCTTAACGCCGTCCCATACTAATTGAGCTTCAGGCTGGAATGTCCAAATCAGCTTGTTGTAATCCTTCGTTCCGCTTTCTCCGATAGGAATCGTGTAACCGGTTTCAACCGACCAAACCCAGCCGTGTGATTTGAATTTGAACGGAGAAATTTCATCTGACCAAATCTTGTTGTCATAACGACCGAAGAGCAGCCAACTATCAACATAGAAACCGTCATCAGGGCTATTGCCTGTGTACAAAGTTCCGTAGACACCTAAGGAGTAACCGTCAGAACGGGATTTTGCGCTATCCCAAGAACGGCTGTCAGAGCGGTTGTAGAGACCACCGGCAAAGACACCGCCTATATACTTCCAATCTTCGTTAAATTCGTTTCTCAGCAAATCGCCACCGATCTGAGTAACGGCAGTGTTGGAATGAGTCTTACTCTGTCCCCCCGCCATGCGGAAGTGAGAGTGAGAACCAACCTGACGGACCCAAGCTGCTGCAGGCTTTTCTTCACCGTCAAACGGGTCGATGTAGTATGCCTGGCCAAAGCGGTCGTGTAGTCTCATGTGCATCTTGGCCCAAGATTGAGACGCTCCTACGTAAGCACCAGCTTCCGGTCTGAGGACTAGATTTTCTTCTTCCTTCGGAGGTACTAAGGGTTCATAGTGATCTTTGTCATCCGAGTTATAGAGCACCCAAGTTCTTTGCGAACCTTGTTCTTCATCGTTGTAACCAAGACTATAAATCCATTTATAGGCCTCGTTGTCTTTAGCAACGACACCGAATGGCTGCATCTCAAGCCGAAGTTGATTTCCTTCAAGTCCCTTTTCTGCAATAACGAAGATTGGAATACCTTCGCTCTTCAGAGTTTTTTCACCGCGAGCTTCTTTAAAGATACCACTAACCGGAATCTTGCTGTGATCATCTCCGAAAGAAACGGTAGACGTACCAGTGGCTGTAGAAGAGTGGACAACATCTACGTAAGAATTGCCCGGACCTTGAACAAGACCTCTGTAGTGAATAACGGAACTAGCATCCCCTGAGTAATTTTCTGAAATATTGACATGATTGAGGTTTCCAACCTTAGCATCTCCCCCAGAAAGGAAAACATCACCAGCGTTCTGGATAGCGCGGATATACGCTGTACTTCTAGGATCTATTTCTCTCGTAACAGGGACTTGTGAGCTGTTAAAGTACAAAGAAGAGCCAGCAGAGATACTTGCAAGAGCTTTCACTAGTGAATTTTGATCGTTCAAAACTCCACGGGCGTTTTTCAACTCAAATTTGCCTTGGAAATCCTTATTTCCCGAGTTAATAGTCATTTGTCCACTATCGACTATCAACTTGGAATCTGAGGCGCCAACAACATTGCCAGAAATAATACTTGAGGCTTGTTCACTACCAGACTGTAGCGTGTTGTGAACGATCAACTCTCCTCCTGCATCCCCCCAATCGGCCTCGTAATTGAGAGAAGTATTAGTAACACTTATCACATCTAAATTGGGCTCATTTGTTAAGTCAAGCACGGCACCAGCCTCGACGCTCAAATGGCCAACATCCTGCACGTGTTTCTGAAGATAGAAAGACGCTTTTTCTCTAAGTTGCAGGCTGCTCGTATACATATCGGAAGACCCAAGAGCTCCATCAATGCCTGCAATCAATACAGCATCCGGCTCAACTAATGTGAATCCAGTATAAGCGTTGGAAGTCGCTTTGTTATAAGAAACATCTCCCGCAGCCGTAACTGAATTAATCGTATATATAGTCTTAGGAGAACCCAATACCACAGTTGAATTTTCCGCTATCGCCAAGTTCCCAGCGCCTCCTAGACTTGCCGAAAGGGTAAATCGCTCTTGAAGCCTGATATTCTCCGTCGTTCCCAAATCAGAATCTCCCAGCGCACCATTTAGAACCAAAGTCTCTCCGCCAATAATATCCACGGATTTAAGCCAATACTTCAGTCCAACACCTCCGCTCTGACCAGCCGGAGTTACTTTGCCGCTAACAGTTCCTATTAGATTTCCGTCAGCGTCTTTTGCATCAGGATCAGTGATTGAATTGTCTTTACCATCAAAATGTAAATACTTATAAAAACCATAAGTAGCATAAGCGACGAGCCGCCCCCTCTGAGAAATTTCAAATGGAGCATAGCCCTCAACTGTGGTCGGCTCAAAAGTCATGTCAGATGCGGAAACAGAGTCAAATCCATTCGCCAAACTTGGCTTGAAGAACGGACGAGGATTATCCTCCATGAACACACCTACGAAAGTATTACCGAACGCATTCAGATTTTGCTTACTCTGTTTTCTAAATTGCTCGATCTGCTCGAAAGATATTGCAACAGCATTAATTTCGTTATTATCAGAATCTAAACCCGTATTCACACCTGTATAAAGCACCAGACCATCATAGTGATACCTAAAGTTATGCATGAGAGCAGGCCTATGCTTGGCATTTAAATCCACGGAACCTTCTGTATTACCTGAAGGATCATATGCGTAGACCATCCCATCATCATGTACGAGAAGGGACAAATCACGCTCCTTGGATGAATCTCCATCGCCATAGGAATGGTTTACAACATATTTAGCTTTGTCTTTAAATAAGTCCTGCTTGTCTTTATTGAATAGGGCGCCATCTCCATCAACTGATTTAACTAGATTGACATATGCTCCAACCCAAAAATTATGAAGGCCATTTGTAGCATCGGAGACGTTTGAAGGATCTCGAGAAGTGAGAGATGAATGAAAACCTGTTCTATTTATTACATAAGTTTTCGCGACCAAATCGCCCAGCTTCATACTATATTGTGCGGCCTCTGAGTTCGTCGAGGTAATTCGCTTAAGAGCCTGAGAATCCTTAACGGAATAGTTCGGATCATTCAGTACGTTTTGATAATTATCTGAAGTTGGGTAATAATCCCTCGTTATATTCCTCTCCGAGTTTGGGTTGTTTTCCAGCACGGAATTATCTACATACTGTCCAAAATGCACGTATCTAGCATAGGTACTGTCAACTTCATTCTCTCCTGCGAAATAAACTACGCCCCTTCGCCTATTTACTGCTTTCAGAGATGACTCATCGACTCTGTTGACTGTGTCCGTCGTCGTCCATGAAGCTTCAGCAGTAGAAGTGCCATAAACTGCTGAACCTTCTGCCAGTTTGACATTAAACAGAGACACCAAATTCGCGTCTAGTTCCCGGAGATCACTCGAACTTGCAGATAGGCGATCTTGCAATTCCAAACCACCTATCACGTTCCCGTTAATTACTGAATTTTTAATTGAGACAATATTGTTTGAAGCCTGTCCGGTTGACCAGCCACCATATATTGAAAATGCGTGATTAGTTCCCTTCCATCCATTGTTAGGCGAGGCCGCAGTCGGAGCCTTGTCTTCATCGAACGAATCCCAATCGTTGCTTCCAGCGGAAATCCTGTACCCAATATAAGAATTGTCGACTGTCACGATGTTATTATTGGCGAGAGCAGAATGCTCTGCAAGATTGCTACCGTCCCATACCAAAGAGTTGTTTGTAGCAATTCCTAAATCAATTTGGTTAATGCGAAGAAAGTAATTTCCCCGTCCTCCCACTAACCCGAGTTTTCTCGAACTTGGCAATCCTGCAACAACCAAAGAATTTTTAACAGAGACTAGATTTTCACTGCTTTCGTAACCTTCTCCTCCAAAAATCCCTTTTGTTATTAAAAGAGAAGATTCACCCGGAGCCTCATCTATTATGTCTTTTGCGTGGTTCTGCGAAAGCGTTCCTGTTATCCAAACTTTATTACTATTTGTTTTGAATCCTTTATGTACCGCTGTAGTAACCACTTGATTTCCGGAATTATCAGTAAAGCTAACTTCATTTCCTTTTATCGCATCTAATTGCGCAGAGCGACCGCCAAAAATCAATTTCGCATAAAGCTTAGCTTGGTCTCCCAGCGAAATACGAACTTCATTATTATTCGCATCTCCCACGGAAGAACCGGTGGCAATTACTCCGGCTCCTCCCCCTAGATCATTTCGTGCCCCAAAGAACTTGCCCATAAACGTAACGTTCGAAGCGATGGTAACTTCGAGTGTATTTCCGTTAGGCGTTTTAGAGTAGTTTCCCGAACTTGGAGCATCTGTTAGGCCCGCTATATATTGTTTCCTAGCTACAGTTTCGCCAGGAGCATCAAAATCAGATATTAAACCCGCTGCTATCCACATAGTTCTCGAGGTGTGGTCTGTATACTTCCCCCCTTCAGAATTCCAATTTTGATCTTTAGAAATTACAACACTGAGAGAGCTAGGTTCCTCAGCTTGGGTTGAATAAGACCAAAGCCACGCTTCGCTATTGTCATAGGGATCAGATTTGCTTCCTGTCAACAGAGTGTACTGGGCTTTTTGATCAACTGTTCCCGTACTCACATCAAAGCCAGAATCTGTCCCAAAAGACCAGTGGGTTGCCTTGTTTTGCGTGAAACTTGCTTCAGGTGGGAAAGAAGCGTAAGAAGTTTGAGAATAGCTTAGAGAAGCTAAAGCTATAAAAACTGAAAGAGACAGCAATCTCAATGTCGCTCGACTGTGTATGCTGTCTAAAGGATTCGATATATAACTAGAATTAGTCCTTACAGACTCTTGAGTGAAATGACAAGCATTAAGCTTAATAAAGCCCTGTTCCATATTAGCCTCCTTCGAATTGACTGGTAAATCCAGTGAACTAGAAGCACAAGGCTTCCGTGCTGCACTGAAGGAGCTGGGGGGGGGGTATAATTAATTAGCATTTTACATTCCTCGGGTGTTTATTTTGTTTTCTGACTTACTATAAAACAAAAAAGTTAGTTTTTGTAATAATTTTTCTGTAAAAGATAAGAAATAACCCTTACCTCCTCCTTCTTTCTTTTATTATTTCAATGATTATATTTTTTCTCCATAATAATCAACCATTGATCATTATTTCTAACCTCTTTGTAAATTCAAGATATATGCTTACAATCAGATCTTTTATAATCAAACCCTTAACAATTTAATTACCCCAATGTAACTATAACCCCCCCCCCGTCATGAAGCCATCAAAAATATAATTTATTTGCTAATCATATTTTTATTATGAAAATTAAGACTACTTTTATCGCCTTTTTGGCTAGGCAGTATCGGAAGAAGACAGAAGACCTGGCAAGAGTTAGAAGAGATGTTTAGTACATAAAAAATACGAAAAGGATAAATACCTCTACCCCAACTCACGATCTAAGCCTATTTCCTCAAACTTGACTGTTTTTTATGCACCGAGGTCCTTTTTCCGCCCAGCTTTTTCGGTTTGACCAATTCATTGATGCCTGAATGAAATCGCCTTTGTACATTTCACTATTGCATGGAGAACAACAATTCAAACTAAAAATCTTCAAATCGAATTACTTTACCTCCCCCCCATCCTGTTTTTTAACCAAAACTTATCTCCAATATAGAATAGTTGGAAATTTACTACCCTTCGAAGTCATAAGCCCAACCAATAAAATAATTCAGAAACATAACCCGAAATTAAATAAAGAC
>ERZ773150.808-NODE-808-length-30830-cov-40.416767_pt1 | contig 30830 bp, 26 predicted proteins | sample MGYA00580845_ERZ773150 | MGnify/ENA primary metagenome ERZ773150 (study PRJEB29015, sample SAMEA2737848) | human gut metagenome | biome: human gut; feature: human-associated habitat; material: faeces | place: China | collected 2012 ...
ATTTGTACGCTGTTTGACAACATTTTAATTGATATACATAAGTTTAAATCACTTCAATGGAAATTAATTATCTCTGTACTCTACCACTGGTAGAACCATTAATTAGATTTTCTATTTCCCTAATGGAAACTTGATTATAATCACCTTTAATTGTATGTTTTAAGCAAGAAGCAGCTGCAGCAAATTCAAGTGCCTTTTGATTGTTTTCTGGATATGTCAAAAGGCCATAAATCAAACCTCCCATAAAAGAATCACCACCACCAACTCGATCTACAATGTCTGTTATATCATAGCGTTGTGACTGTAATAATTCATTCCCATCATAAAGAACTCCTCCCCAAGTATTATGGTTTGCATTTATAGCTCCACGAAGAGTTATTGCCATTTTTTTACAGCGAGGAAATTTTTTCATCATTTGTTTGCATACTGATATGAATGATGATTGTTCTATCTGTCCATTTGTCTGGTTAGCATCAAAATCTTGTGGTTTAATGGCAAATACCTTTTCGCAATCTTCTTCATTTCCCAAGATGATATCACATCCAGCTACAAGTTCTGGCATTACTTCTGAGGCTTCTTTTCCATAATTCCACAAATTTCCTCGGTAATTAATGTCGCAACTTACTGTTATTCCCATTGCATTGGCAGTTTTAATAGCTTGTCGACATATTTCAGCCGTATTCTCTGACAGTGCAGGAGTTATACCTGTCCAATGAAGCCATTGGGCGTCTTTAAGAATTTCTTGCCAATCTAAAATTTGAGGATTCATTGTGGCAAAAGCTGAATTTTCACGATCGTAAAACACACGTGAAGGGCGTGCATTGCTACCCGTTTCTAAATATAAAATTCCGATACGTTTACCACTTCGTACAATCTGTTCTGTTCCTACTTTATAGGAAAGTAACTCTTTTATACACTTGTCTGCAATAGGGTTATTAGGTAAGCAAGTTATATAATCTGTTGGAATTCCATAATTGGATAATGAAACAGCAACATTAGCTTCTGCACCTGCGAAGCTAACATCTAAATGATTACATTGTGTTAGGCGTAAATAATCTGGAGCTCCTAATCTCAGCATTATTTCACCAAATGTGATAACCTTTTTCATTTGCAATACAGATTTTTATACATCATCTCAGCAATAACAAAATCTTCTTCCCAATCAATGTCTTTGGAATGGAGTTCATCCATTAAAAATAATAAGGGCTTTTCTCCAATTCTATTTGCCATTTGAGTATACACTTCTCGTTTTGCAAGAAAAATGGCGTGATTAATTTCGTATAGAGGCTCTAAGTCTTGTGTTCTTGGCCACGGTAAATTTGTATTATTATTCACAAGATGACCAGTTTTGTCTAATAAAAAATTTCTAAGTTCTTTAACGCTCACTAAAGAATCATATCCTGTATTTAATTCTGATAAGTATTTATCAATTGCCGAATCATAAATATCAGCTCCTGCAAGCGGAGTTGTTACATGCCCCCATAATATGTGGTCCGCATTTGTAATTGTTGGTACATAACGGATAAGATCTTGAAGATTAGTGCTACTTAAGCATAGTTCTTCTGGGCGTGGAACAATACGTAATCTACTGTCAGATAGGTATTTCTCAGCAATATGCATACATGTTTCATCATTGGTAGATAATATGATTTCATCTAAATGTTTAGTTGATAATAATTGCTTAATTTTATTTTCAAGTAATCCACCTTCTATCCCAGCAAATGGTCGTGTATTTTTATTAGGAACGCGTTCACTACCTTTACGGGTAGGAAGGAAAAATGCGAATGTTTTTGACATAATTATAGGAATTGATAAATTGATTCTACTTTAAGTGATTTATACAGAGTTGGGAGAAGAGATTTTACTTTTACGTCCGAAATCTTATTAATTTCTTCGAAAATTACTTTGTTTTCATTGGATAGTTCCATTTCTTTTTCAGATAGAACTTCTCCTTTGTATCCATCATAACCAACAACATTGATTTCTTTTACTCCCATTGCTAATGCTGCCTGTAAGGCCAATGTAGTACATGAATCACAATATGATTGAGTAAAAGTAATTGCATTAAGTTCAAATGTTAATCGTTCCGCGTAAACAGGTACTTCTGTTCCCATTATGCGGGGATAGGGCGGTAGTAAACAAATCCCGTTAAAGTCTGCCTCTGATATATTTAGACTTAAACGTTTAGCCTCATTCCCAACTAAGCAATAATATTTTGGATTTGGTAGTGGATTGTATAGTGCTGCATGTCGGGCTGTAACAAAGATAATTGGCATTTCAGGGTTAAGCAACGCATATTGTTTAACAGCATGCTGATGTTCTATACATGAGCTTCCACCTCCTATAATCAATGCTTTTTCTGTTACTTGAGATTTAAAGTAGGGGTAACGTGCATTATCTTTGATATTATTTTTCTTATTATCCAAGGCTCTTACAATACTATTAAAACTGTATGCACGATTACTTACCCATTCCATTACTTCTTTTTGAGGTAATGAGTTCGCACCAGATAGCATATAGGGTAAATTGGTTCCCCAATTATATTTTTCAAGTAGCGGATGGAAAGCAGAGATAACGTCACCGAGTACATTAAAATCAACATCCATCCCATTTTTATTCAAATATGTAAGTAACAATTCCATATTTAGATTGCCGGCTCCACGTCCCATTCCCAAAATCGTGGCGTCTACAAAATCTGCTCCATTTTCAATCGCAGTCAATGTGTTTATTAATCCTAATTGTAAATTATTATGACCATGGAATCCGACTGGAACTGTGGTTTTTTCTTTTACAATTTTGAGCGTGTTTTTGACGTCATCAGGGGTTACGCCACCGAAAGAATCAACCATGCAAAATAAATCCACCACTCCGTTTAGTTGGCTTAACTTCTCAAGGAATCCAGGGTATTCATTCCATTTTGACATATACATAGTATTGAACCCAACTTCAAAGCCCATGGTTTTTACACTTTTAGCTAAGTTTAATGCGCGATCAAAATTTTTGGGATCAATAGCTATACGGATCATATCTGCTAACCCTTGAATAGGTTTTAGTAATACTTCTAGATTCTCTATACGGGTGTTTTTTTCATTTAGCATTACTACAATCTTTTTCGTACATTTCTTTCGTAAATTTCGGAGGGTTGAGACTGGAGTATAGCCAAATTCACCTAGATATTCTTCAGAAGGATTATTGCGATAACCAACCTCTAAATAATCTATGGGAAGTTGATTCATTGCTTCAATATAGGACTCTACTACATTTGTAGGGAAATCCCAATTAGTGTAGTATCCTCCATCACGTAGTGTACAATCTAGAATCTTAAATTGCCTTTTGTTATTACTATTTTTCATCATATATAATTTTAATATTGTGTAAGCTTGTAAATTTTCAGTATAGAATTATGATATGAAGCTATGTTGTAGATAGCAGGTTATTCCAATATTATGTAATAACTACTTTTATTTCAGCTTATTGATGAAGTTCAATATATGTTTATTATATTGCTCCCATGTATAATTTAATACTGTAGCTCGTGCATTCTCACTCATGGTTTCTAGAGAAGATACATTATGAATTAATGTGTCTATTTTGTCTATCATGTCTTTGTCATCCCCTGCTTTAAAAACATATCCGTTGTATCCATTGACAATGGCATCATTTCCTCCAGTGCTATCTGATGTTAACACGGGAAGTCCTGTACTTAATGCCTCTAGTATAACAAGGCCAAATCCTTCTCCCAATGATGGAATAATAAATGCATCAGCTTGTTGATAATATTGAGATAATTTATCATTTGTGACATAGCCAATGAATTTGATGTTAGGGGCAGTACAATATTCTTTGTAAAGAAAATCATTTACATCATATTTGCCTACAAGTGTTAAGGTAACTTTGTCTCTATAATGTTCTTTAATAATAGGAAGTAGGTGATGAATGCCTTTATAATAGGTTATTTGACCAACATATATTAAATGTATTTTATCACTTTGTTTTTTGTGCATACTCCATTTGAAACGTGATAAATCGACTCCATAGGGTATTTTTATTAATTTCTCTTCTGGAACATGGCTATACATGTAGCTCTTTTTTACAAATTCTGATGCTACAAGTATAAAATCACTTAATTTTATTTCTTTTTCGTACAAACGATTTCTACTATGTTTCCATAAGAAGGGAAGCTGTTTTTTGAAAATTAAGTGATTACCTGCTTCCATATCTTTTTCATATACCTTTCGTATATAAAGTCTATTTACGGTAGAGGCATCTAAAATTCTTTTTATATGTGGCGCATGTTTTTGAAGATAGGAAAAACAAGGAACTGCAGTATTATCGTACATAATAACTGCATCTACTTGCCGTTTGATTGCTAATTTTGCAATTGATTTACCAAATTGTAAAATTAGCAATCTATTTAGCAAGTTACATAATCTTTTAAACGGTAACCTCATTACCAGCAAAATAATCAGACCAAGAAATTCATGCTTTTGAATGACTTCACAATCATCTAGATTTTCACATCTTCTCAATTTTGCTTTGTTTAGGTCTTTTTCTTTTAAAAAATGAAATATCTTAGATGTGAGATTGTTTTTTTTGTAGTAGACTGTTGTTACATAAGCATCTAACAATTTACCTTGTTTTAAAGCTGTTGCTGTTCTATACGAATGTTGTTTTCCTGGGTGAGCAATTAAAACTTTCATATCCTATATTTTTTTTTCATAAATAATACTGGAATCAATGTCATTACTATCATATAAAAATTCATAGGCATATATCCGGCATTCACGCAAGAAAATGCAATAGAAAACAACATGGAAAAAAAAATTAAGTCGTGATCGTTTGCATTTTTCTTTAAAAAAAGTTTGCGACTTCTTCCAAATATATAACCAAATAAATACATAAAAAATATGCATCCAATGATTCCAAATTCATAATAATACTCTGAGATATTATTGAGTGCTGTTCCTGTGGTTAAAATCTGAGGACCAAAAGCTTCACTCATCCTATCAAATAATTCAGTTTTGGGCTTTTCGGGCCATATAGCACGAGGAATAATAAAATAGATGGTTTCCCAAATCATCGTGTTTCCCCAAGTAAAAGGATGATGTTCAGGAAAAATCTCAGTAAATCGATAAAAGACTTTATATAGGGTGAAATTAGATTCAAAAGGACTTAAAATATTATCAGAAAAATTATATCCTTCAGTATTTACGCCTGTACCAGTACGTAATCCTCCGCGAATAAATTCTACTATTGAAGCGAACAATAAAGCTATAAATGCTAATATTCCAACAAGCGTAGCTTTGGGGTTTTTCATTTTCTTTGCATATATGTAGATAATAATTGTAGATGTTAACTGGATAATAATAAAACGATACCCAGCAAACATATAGGCTAGAAATGTTAGTGCAAAAGTTATTATTTTTAAAATAGCTCTTTTTTCATAGATAAAAATGTACATGTATGAAGCAATCATACAGCTTCCAAAATTAAAAAGAAAGCCTAATGGAGTCTGTGCTCTTTGTGCTTGATTTACCTCTCCGTCCATTCCCATTGTGAGTAGATAAGATAGAGATGCTCCTCGGGCAGATACCCATGAAATGGAATAGATGAGCCAAGAAACCCCCCAAATGATGTAGGCTGTTCGTAGGAGATTTTTTGTATTTCTATGTAAAGCTGTATTTCTGTTTATATGGTTATTATTGGATAACTTGTAAAATCCGCTTGTTGAATGTACTGGTTGATAGTAACCTAATAGTAAAAAACCAAATGAAATTCCTACTATGAGACTTCCCATAAAACAGCCTGGTAATATATTTATACCCACTAGGTAATAAGATTTGTGTATGATATCAATAATAGGTTGGTATACAAATATGCCCATATACATAGCGTATATTACTACAATTGGCTCGAATACAAACAAATCTTTGCGTTTAAATATTATGAACCCATAGACTGACATGACTATATATAGAGTAGTAATTATATTGTATGATGCATTTTCTTCATTTGATAATTCGGGCGGACGGAAAAATATTATTAATATAAATCCAATTAGAAAGATTGTAATTAATTTGAAGGGATTATTCTTCATATGTTTTTCTGATTATTGTAGAGTATAATGAATAAGATAGACATATTGCCATAGCTTTTAGTTTTGTCTGCCAACGAAAAAATGAATTAGCTAATATGTGAACTAAATTATGACGAACTACATATAAAGCTTCCTTTTTCTGTTTATCATAAAATTCTTTTTTGATATCTTCATTAGCAAATCCATATCGAACAGCATTAGTTAGCAAATTAATTTTTATAATAATCAAATGATTATTAATAATAGGGTAAAGTTCTGGATGTTCTTTCGAAATTATTTTTGCTAAACGTTCGCTTTGTGATTTAAAATGTTTAATACTTGATTTTGATAAGCTATCAGAACATTGTCTCCAATAGTATAGAATCGCATTAATGACAAGATACGATTTGCTTTGTTCAAAAGCCCTATAACTCCACATGACATCTTCGGAAAAAGCCCCAACTTCAAATTCTATATTTTGAATTAATTCTCTTTTGTATATTCTACACCATACACCGACCTTATTACTTTTCAAGTATTCAGTTAGAATATTCTCTTTGTATTCTTTTACATAGAAAGAATCTTTGTTAATTTGTAATTTCCCTTTGTTTTGTGTTACATTACATTCAATTATATCCGCATTTTTCCCATTGCTTATTAATGTTTCAAACATTAAAGGACTAATTACATCATCGCTATCTACGAATGCCAAATACTTTCCATTTGCAACTTTAATGCCACTGTTGCGTGCACTTGATGAACCTTGATTTTTTTGGTGTATAACAATAACTCTGCTATCTTTATGAGCGTATTCATCACAAATTCTAGGGCATTCATCAGGAGAACCATCGTCAATAAGAATTACTTCTATGTTTTTTAATGTTTGATTTAATATACTATCTATGCATTCATGAATATATTTCTCAACTTTATACACAGGAACAATGATACTTATTATTGGCTCCATATAAATATTTATTACTTTGTAAATAATAGATGTAGTCTCTTATTTGTATTTATAATGTTAATAATCTTGTGTTGATATTGCAAAAGATTAACTTATTTGGATACTATTCTTTAAATTAGACGTAAAGAATAAAAATATGATTTATATAAACTCATTAATATCTTTTATTATTTTTATTCCTATTTTTTCATAAAAAGAAATGATGTTCTCATCAGACTCTCCAACTGCGGGGGATAGAGATAATACTTTAAACCCTAATTTTTTTGCATTTTGTAATCCTGTACTTTTTATGCCTATAATAGTGAGGGGAAGACCTATATTTGCGGAATAGAAGTTCTCAACTCCTGTAAATCGACTTAATTCATGACAATCCAGCAAAGCATTTAGTTGACTTTCTTCACGCGGGTGATATTTATAGAAGACTTGTTCTTTTTTTTGTTTGCATATTGTTACCACTTGTTTAATACTTTGTTCTATTTTACTTAAATCCTTATAAACATCTAATTTATCCATTACGATAAGAACAGAGTTTGGGGTTAAACGGTTTTCTTGTAATGGTGGGTACATTGTAGTTAGTCCATGACAGAATTCTTCGTTTGTTATGCCTACAATTTCTTTTGAATTGTATTCTTTGCGTTGTTTCCCCGGAAATGTTAGATAAGCTTTTCGCAAAATATGATTAGAACCCATATAACAGCCTCTAAAATCGTAAAAGCGCCCTAGTCCTAATAGATACTTCAAAAGTATTTTTCGGATAGTACGCGTAGTTTTATTAGTGGAGAATCCAGAGACATCTATCGTGTTTCTGAAATATGGATAGGAACCATCTTCTAACCAAATGTATTCAGCATTAGGATTTTTTTTATAAGTGTACTTTAGAATGAATAATTCCGGAATACACTCATCACATACTTCAAAGATTTTGTCAAAAGGTATGGATATAAAATTGCGTATTTCTTTTAAGTCTGCAGGGTATCGTTTAAATTTCTCTTTCCATGATTTGTTTGTTGAAGGGAATGTCCCAACACGAATTAAGACACGGGTAAAGACTGAATTAAGACGATTGCGCAATTCGTCGTTTAATTTGAAGTCTGTAAACAAGATTAAATGGTTTTGCTCTTGTGCAAACCTTCCTGTCGACAATGAAATTGCCAACAATAATTGGGCCTGTGAATGGCATACAAAAAGATTGGTCATATTTTTATATTAATATATCTTTCTTTCAATATTGAGTTTGTGGTAATTTTGTTATTTTACCATTCGTAGCTGCGATAAAGTGGAATATATACTTATAATATTTAGATTTTAGAGTAAACTCTCAAAAGAAATTACTAGTTATTTCCGTAGATTTTGTATTAGCTTAGTAATCTGCACTTTCTCATATTTTGTTAATCCCACAATAAAAATAATTCCGCATAAACTTATACTGTTTATTATGAGTAGGATAATCAATCCTAATAAGCTTGCTTCAGTATGTTTAGCAAGGAAATAGCAAACTGTGGAAGATAATAATGCAACAAGTATGCTGCGTGAAATAACATTGGAAATTATATCCTTCGTTTTTATTACACTGACTTTTGTTGCATAGTATATACGCAAGATGCAAGCTAGAATTTCAAAGGTTACAATGAAAAAAATTAAATATTCTGGTTCTCCCGTTATTTTTCCTATGATATAACTTAAGGGAAGAGCAAGAAGATTTGCTATATCTGGTATTAGCATAAATTTAGTAATTCTATTGGTTGCCAATACGGCGGTACGTATAGGTTCAAAGCTTGCATACATAAGACTTAGAAAAATGATACACTGCATAAACTCAACAGTATGTTTAGGTGGAGTTCCTAACCACAATTGCATAATGTATTCGGTGCGAAAGAGAAAAGGTATCATAATGAAAAAAATCATGAAGACTTGCATTTTACTTCCACTATATATAAGTTTCTTATGTAATTCTATTTCACCACTTGCATAAGTTTTGGTTATTTGAGGGGCTATAGCCTTTTGAATATTTTGGGCAAATGATAAAATTGAATTTTTTAATTGTAGTGCTATGGTATAAACAGCATTAATTGCTACCCCAAAAGTCCAATTAATAACAAATGTTACACCTTGACTAGATATAACTTGTAGTATTCCTGATGTGGTAGATACACCAGCGAATTTGAGTAATTGTTTAATTTGTTCTGTGTTAATGAAAAAATGATATTGAGCTTCAGGAAATTTGGCAACACAATATATTTGGTAGATAATACGTATTAATATACTTATCAAAGCCATGAATATAGCATAAAACAATAGGCGATTATCGAAGTATGACAAAAAATAGGCTGAAGAGAATGTTAATATAACTTGTATGATTGAAATAAATGCAAATGCACTCATTTTCTCATGTGCAATAACTAATGCGTTATAAGGAATACTTATTACATTAATAATACAGGTCAAAACAGATAGCTGGAATACCCACTGTGCAGTAGATATACTCGCTTCTGGTATATTTACTTTGTTGTTTAGAAACCATAAGCCTACAACCTCCAATAACACCAAGACAAATATAGATAAGATGAATATAACATTAAGTGATGAACAAAAAATGCTATTGGGATTACCGTCTTTTTTCCCCATTTCAAATGTGATGAATCGTTGAATTGCTGTCCCAACACCGCTTGTTAAAATCATAAACATATTGACTATGCTACCTACGACTCCATATACCCCCATATCTTCAACTCCTAGATTAGCTAAAACTAATCGGGTAGTCCATAGATTAAGCCACATTGTGAATAGCATTCTTACATAAAGTAGTGCGCTGTTTTTTATGATTCTATTTTTGTTGTAATCGTTTGGCATATCTTGATATTGTTATTTTTAAAAACCATGTTATATATTTTATTTTCCTAGTAGCCATTCCAATTTTTTATTTATAATTTCTATACTTATGTATATAAGTAACCATATGAATATTTGCTCAAAGATTTTGTATATTATAAAGTTGGATAATAAAGGTTTTATGTATTGGGCTGAAAATTGAATAAAAAATATATGTAAAGATAGAATAATTAGTGTATTGTTTCCGATATATAAAATAATGTTCCTTATATATCGCTTAAATTTAAATGTTGATATGATGAGTAAACCTAACGTTTCTAATAGAGATAAAAGAACATACAAAATTTCTGGAGTAGGAATATAGTTTTTCCTTAAATTAAGAGTATGATTGGTTGTCAATACAATTATTCCTGGTATGCATAATAAGAGAAAGGACAATAATATTTTATTTGTTTTTGCAATAGTAGCAGGTGAGAAGATCATTTTTGATAGATGACCTAGCCCATAATAAAATATAGCAATAAAAGTACTACATATACAATATGGAAGATTAAAATTTATTCTATTTAAAATTATTCCGATGATTAATGAAAAAAATAAAGATATGATTAAATATATGTTTGTTTTACTGTTTTTTTGTATAAAATAATATGCGATTTCAGCAAGAAACAATATGAAAACAAACCATAATGCTCCAGGGAAACCTTCAAATATCAGGTTTGTAAAAGTGAAACCTCCATAAGTTAACGTTGATAATATTGTAATCAGTAATGAAAAATAAAAACAAGGTAAAAGAAGCGTTCGTACTTTTTTCCATAAAAATGGGAGAAAGGTTGGATATTTTTTATCAGAAAAACATAATCCAGAAAGAACGAAAAATAGAGGCATGTGAAATGAATAAATCCATGTTCCAGGAAATGTTTTATCATTGATGCAATGTCCTATAACAACAAGTATCATTCCAATCCCTTTAGCTATATCTATATATTCAATTCGTTTTTTAGGTGTAATGAGTTGCATGAAAGATTTACTTATTAGCAGAATAAATTTTTAGATTCGAATAATTTACGTAGTTACTCATTAATTTGCTTTAATGTATAAGTGTATAGATATCCTTCCGATTGTTGAATTTGTTTATTAAGCTCATAAGAGATTTATTAATTAAATCAAAGAATTAAGATTATCTTGAAAATGTAAGACCTTTCACATTTTCAAGATAATCTCAAATAATTAATCATAGCTAATAATGATGAGCACTTTGTTTTTTAATTGTTTTAACCATAACTGAATTAATGTTTCTTGCTTTTGTAACTAACTATGTCGCCATCTGTTATTTCTTTTCCCTTTCATATACATACCCGTATCCATATCCATACTTTTTCCCATATCCATACTTTCCATAGTGGCCATACTTTCCATAACCATAATAATAGCCATTACTACGTTTTTCCATATTAATGCCATTTACAAGGGTACAAAGATTAGGAAGTTTGTTATTGTGATGGAGATCTTTAATTAACTCATAGTCGCTTTTGTGAGTATAATCAGATCTGCATATATAAACACTCAAATCTGCTACCCTGGAAATTAATTGGGTATCAGTTACCATTCCTATTGGAGCGGTATCAAGAAGAACATAGTCAAAATGTTGTTTCAAGCTATCAATGGCTGAGTCAAGGGCTTTACGGGCTACCAACTCTGTAGGGTTGGGTGGAATAGTTCCTCCTGGTAAAATGTAAAGATTCTTAGATATGGCAGATTGTTGGCATAATTCTAATAGATTAGTGTGCTCAGGAGATGCTAAATATTGTGAAATCCCGGCTTCTTTGTGGGATAAATGGAATACTTTATTTAAGCCTGGTTTACGGATGTCTAGCCCAACTATTACTACTTTTTTACCCATAAAAGCGAAACTACATGCTAGATTGCCGGCAATGAAACTTTTACCTTCACCAGATGTGGTAGAGGTGAAAAGAATAACTTTTTGGCCCTCTTGTAACATATACTGTAAGTTAGTACGAACTGAGCGAAAAACTTCCTCCATCAAGCCATTGTGATTTTCTTGTATTACAATTGGGTTATTTGTGGCTTTAGTCAGAGGAATATCACCTACGATGGGAATATCAGTTATTTTTTCTATATCAGCTCGACTTTCAATTTTGAATCGAAACAGGTTACGAAAAAAAATTACACCTACCGGAATTCCTAATCCAAGAATGATAGCTAATATGTAATACGTTTTGCTTATCGGACTAACAATACCACCTGCCAGAGGTTCTTCTACTATTCGTCCGTTATTGGCTGTCGCTGCCAAAGTGATAGCATTTTCTTCTCGCTTCTGTAGCAGCATAAGGTAAAGACTGGCTTTGATTTCTTGCTGGCGAGTAATGCTTAGCAGTTCTTTTTCTTGGGTAGGAGCATTGCTAATTTTACCTTCGAATTTGCGGGCTTGGCGTTCTAAATCGTTTCGGGTGATTTCTAGTCCTTTTAGTACGCTGCTTACAGAGGTTTGAACATTTTTACGAGTTGCTTGGATGGAAGCATCCAAATTTACCACGGCAGGGTTGCTTTCACTGGAGGTGCGGAGCAACCGCTTTCGTTCTGTCAGCATTTCATTGTATTGACCAATGACAGTGGCCAAAGCGTTGTCCGTCAGTCCAATATTGGCCGGAATAACTTCCATCTGGTTGGCAGGATTATCAATGTATTCTTTCAGGAATTGTACGAGACGAAGTTGAGTAGCGTTTTCTGCTTGTTTCTGTGCGTATTCGGCATTGCCTTGGAGTGCCAACTGGGCATCGGAGCTTAAATCGGTTAAGCCGGCTTTCTGCTTGTAAGAGGCCAATTGGCTTTCGGTGGTACCTAATTCCTGGTTGATAATCTGGATACGCCCATCAATAAATTCAGCCGTACGGCTGGCTACTTCGTTCTTGTCATCATTGGCATCGCTGTTGTAGAGGGCTACCAAAGTGTTTAAGAAATCCATGCCACGACCTATATGGGTGTCATTGTAATCTAAGCGAACGATAGTAGTGACTTTACTCACAGGTTTAGCACTCAGACGAGACTTGCAATTAGCTGCCGCTGCCGTCGGAGAAATGATAGTAGCATAGATAGTATGTGCCTTTTGAATGTTTGTACTGTCTTTTAAGCTAAGGGTAACGGTACCTATCGGAGTGACCAATACACCTGGTAATTTGTCAAAATGCTTGGATACTGTTTCCTCTTTTCCATCGCGGGTGAATAAAGCATCGGCTTGCACTTTCCCATCGGGAGTGTAATCTAACTGAATCTGTAACGGAGAGGGAAGCTTGTCGGCTTCATCCGGATTCATCCAAACCTGTACGGGAGTATTTTTATATAGCTGTACTGGGTAACCGAAAGTTCGTTTTTCCGTATAAGTGATGTTCAGGCTAAGGGCATTTACCACTTTTTTAAGTAAAGTTCGTGACTGAATGATTTCTACTTCATTGTCGAAGTTGCTGGCCATGCTGAGCATACCCAAATCCTGCATGGTTTCCAATGAGATATTTTGTCCATTAGGCTGGTTCTTGTCTCCCTGCTTGATAAGTACTGTAGCATTTACATTATAGACAGGAGTCTGATAGTGGAGATAACACCAAGCTCCGATTAAGCACGTTAACAGGCAGGCTACGAACCAAGGCCAATACATCAGGTATTCAAACAGGATGGCTTTATAATCAACGGGCTTTTCACCTTCGGCCTGAAACAGGCTATCGTATTTTTCGTCACTCATAAATTATAGGTGGTTTTAGGTAGGGTTTACTGATATTTGTCAAAATTATTTGAGAATGGTCACTAACAAACTGGCAATGGATACCAAAATAGAAGTGGCGCTAATCCAAAGGGTTGTGCTGTTTCCTATATCGGAGTTGCGGGCTGCTGTTCTATTCGGAGTTACGTAGAGAATGTCGTTCTGTTGCAAATAGAAATAGGGGGAACGTATCAAGTCGGCATCGTTCAGGTTAAGCGTCTTGATGATGCGTTCACCGTTTGCATTCTCGCGGACCAACTTGACATTGTCGCGCACACCATATACCGTCATGTCGCCTGCCATGGCTAACGCTTCGAGCACATTGACTTTTTCATTGCTAACGGTGAAGGTCCCCGGGCTTTTTACTTCTCCTAATACGGAAATTTTGTAATTGACCATACGCACATTAACAATTGGCTCCTCCTTGAGATAGGGGACTAACTTCTCACGAATAAAGGCTTCACATTCATTCTTGGTAAGTCCACTAATTTTGAGACGGCCTAGGACTGGAAAGTCGATTTCTCCCTGATTGTTTACTAAGTATTGCTGCATTACCGGCTGGGAAGTCAGGCTGGTATTTGCTTGGGATACTTGCGATGGTACCGTCAAATTAAACGGTATGCTAGCTTGCGGATCCGTGGTACTAACCGTGATGGTCAGCAAATCTTTGGGCATGATTTTAGCATCATACAACGGGATTTCTCCTGCGGCCACTTCGATGGCTTGGGCATTTTGCAGGTACGGCACTTTTTTGTAAGACGTACACCCGCTCACCAGCAGGGTGGACAACGTCAGCATACAGACTACTTTGCGTATCTTCATCTTTTCTTATGGTTTTGTTATGATCATTCTAAAGGAATTTCCCTGCGCATAGGGTGTGCTTCGCCGTTACCACTCCCAGCTATGGATTGGGGGCGGTAAAAATTACAGCCGATAATCAGCCGCAAAATTAAGCCTTATTTTTGGTTTATTCAACTTATAGAGGGATTTTTGTCGGTGAAAAGGGTGAAAATCAATGAAAAAGTGGGCGTATCGGCGGATTTTGTAACAATTCTGGAACAATGTGTGGGGTATAGGTGCGGGGTGTGAGAAAAACGCAAGGGCGTTTTACCTGAAACGCAAGTGCATTTGTGATAAAACGCAAGTACGTTTTACTTCAAACGCAAGGGCGTTTGATTCGAAACGCAAAGGCGTTTTCGGGGAGTTCCGGAAAGGGAAATATGACGGGTTGTCGGGGTTGGCAGGCATTTTTATAAAATGTATATACGCGGGGTGTGGAAAAATACAACGCTTATATTTTTCCACACCTGTATATAGAGAGTTTGCAAAACCGGTGCCAACCCCGACAACCCGTCAAGCGGTGGTCCGGGGAAGGCCGGTTCTTCACTACTGTTCTGTATCTTTTGTGCGAGGGGGTTGGATGCCTTGGGCTGATTTAATTCGCTCTAAATCAGTGGCGAGTGAACGGAAAAAGTCGCGGAGCAGCTCGTCCTGCTTCTGCGGGTCGGCGGCAAGCAGTCGGTGGTACACGGCAAGGATGCGGCCGAGGAATGTCAGATCCGTCAGGAGCCCTTTTTAACTTTTTGAAACGTGTGTGCGCTCATCGGCGCCAGTCGGCACAACTCTTGTACGGTGAGGGTACGGCCGTGCGACAATACCTGGTGGCGCCACGCTTCCAGCATCTGTCCTAGTTCAATCAATTTCGCTTGTTTCATACGCATTTGTTTAAAAAATAAAATTATAGTAAATTATTTGTTAAAATATTGCACGCATGCGTGCAATGTGGGTTTGTACTTTCTGTAAACTTGTGTTACATTCGTTTCGCTGTTTTGAAAAGAAAACACAAAAATTAAAACTAAAAGGATTGCAAATTTAATAAATCATTAAATAAGGCACGAGAAAATGAACAAAATGATGCTAAGTATTTTTAAGGGTTATGCCGATACGATGCCCGTGGCGGTGAGTCTTGATGAAGTGGTCCGTCTGATTCGGGAGGACAAGGTGTTGGCCGACCACACCGAAAAATACCGTTACTACCGCTCGCAGGGGCAGAAGACGGCTGCCGGCCGGGAAAAGGCGGCCTGTCCCTGCTTTGCCGTGGCGGTGCGTTTTGAGAACGGGAAACGGAAGGCCGACATCAGTGGCTGGACGGGTCTCTCGATGGTGGACTTTGACCATCTGCCTGAAGGACGGGCGGAGGAAGTGTTCGAAAAGGTGTGTGCCGACCCGCACACTGTGCTGGCTTATACCACCATCAGCGGGCAAGGAGTGAGGGTGGTGTGCCGCTATTGTCTGGATGGAGAGACGCCCGATACCGACCGGGTGGCATGTTACAGCCGGGTATTCCGCAGGGTGAACGAGTATTATGGGCAACTGACGGGGTGCAGTTTCGACCCTGCCTGCAAGAATGCCACGCGACTGAGCGGACTGGCGCATGACGCGCAGGTGCATTACCACGACGGGGCAGAGCCTTTCCGCTTCGACCTTTCGCGCATGAAGAAGGCGGATGAGCCGCGCAGGGGACGGGTGGAGCGTGTGGTGGCCCGTATCCGCAGGGAGCTGGACGAGCAGGGCGTGGTGTATGCCCCGCATCATCACAACGAGTACATCATGCGCATGGGGTATCTGATGAATGAGTTCGGGCTGCCGCTGGAGCAGGCCATCGGCTGGGCGGACGGACGCTTTCCGGAATACGACGGCGACGTGGCGGCCATTTTCCGCTCGTGTTATGCCGATACGGAGGCGCACGGACGGCGGGAGGCGGAACTGTTTCGTGCGAAGAGGGAGAAGAAGGGGGAGGGACGTTCCCAGTTGGCCACGCCCCAGGAGATTGAGCAGTTTCTCGCCACGCAGGCGGAGTTCCGGAAGAACGTGATTACCGGGAAGGAGGAGATGCGGCATCCCGAGGCCGAGGAGTTTGTGGAGCTGACCGACCGCCTGGTGAACTCGCTGTGGAGCCGCATGACCAAGGAGGGGCACACGGTACGCCTGTGCGATGTGCGTTCGGTGCTGGAGTCGGAATTTGTGCCGGAGTTCAACCCTTTTACGGAGTATTTCCGCTCGCTGCCTCCGTGGGACGGGGTGACAGACCACATCGGGCGGCTGGCGGCCACGGTGCACGTGGAGGGTGACGCGAAACTGTTTGATGATTGTTTCCGCAAGTGGCTGGTGGCTGTGGTGGTGTCGCTGATGGTGAAGGAGGTGACGAACCACCAGATTCTGGTGCTGGTGGGGCGGCAGGGCTGCTACAAGACGACCTGGCTGGCGCGTCTGCTGCCGCCTGAACTGCAGCGGTATTTCTGCGTGCGCTCCAACAGCGGACGGCTGACGAAGGATGATAACCTGGCGCTGTCGGAATTTGCGCTGATTTGCCTGGAGGAGATTGACGAGCTGCGCCTGGGCGACATCAACCAGCTCAAGGCGATGGTGACTATGCCGGCGGTGAACGAACGGAGGGCGTACGGGCACTACAAGGAGAACCGTCCGCACATCGCGAGTTTCTGCGGCACGACCAACCAGCCGGAGTTTCTGAACGACCCCACGGGAAGCCGGCGCTGGCTGCCCTTCACGGTGGTGCACATTGACGACCCCTACACGCATCCCGTGGACTATGCGGGGGTGTACGGGCAGGCCCTGATGCTGTGGAAGAAGGGGTTCCGCTACTGGTTCGACGAGGAGGAAATCGCGCAGGTGAACGCACGCAACGAGCGGTTTGAGACTGCCAGCCTGGAAACGGACTTGCTGCTGGCTTTTTTCCGCGTGCCGATGCCCGGCGAGGAATGTATGTTCCTGACGGTGGGCGAGATTTTGCAGCACATCAACGGGGGCATGAAGAATCCCCTTAGTGCCGTCAAGGTGGGGCTTGCCTTGCGGAAGGCGGGATTCGAGCAGGTTCGTGTGGCGGGAAAGAGGGGGTATCGGGTGGTGATGTACACCATCGAAGAGGTGAACCGCAACCGTCGTGCCATGGGACGATTTACCGAGGCGCCGGCTGAAGAGTAGTCTTCATCGCCCGGTCGCCGGATGGTGATAACGCTTTGATTTTCATGTGGATTTTTATGTTCCGAAGAAGGAAATATACCGGAAAAAACGGGTGGAAAAACTTGTGTATCCGACCGGAATTGTGTAAATTTATAGGTAACTAAAATAAAACGGAACAATGAACTACATGCAATTGAAAACGGGACCGGGAGCTGTTTCCGGGGAGGAACGGGAGGGTTTCTGCCTGAAGGCTTACCGGAAAAGTGAGTTGGCGGGCTTGTATTTTCCGCAGGCAGGTAAAAAAGGTGCCCTGCAGGGGCTGGGGCGATGGATCAAGCAGTGTGCGGAACTGGAAAGGGAGCTCGAGCGGTCGGGCTACCAGAAAAACCGCAAGTTTTTCCTGAAATCGGAGGTGGAACTGATTGTGAGGTTCCTTGGAGAGCCGTAAGCGGCGGCGTTTCCTTTTTCTAATGTCTTCAAAAGTCTTCAAATTTCCTCGAATGTCTTCGTAAGTCTTCGTATGTCCTCAAATGTCTACATGGGCGGAAACGGGGAGTGTAACTTTGCCTTTGTAAATGAAGAGTGAATAATGAAGAACAATGGATAATGAAGAATGAAGAGTGAATAATGAAGAATGTGCGCGCGTTTCCTGGATTCTTAATTCATCATTCTTAATTCTTAATTCATCATTCAAGATTTAAGATTCATCATTCTTAATTCTTAATTCTTCATTTAATTGGTTTTTAACTTTTAACTTTTAATTTTTAACTAACAAGTGGATTTATGAAGAAAACAGTGACTTATTCGGTTGTAGGGCGTGTGAACCCGGCCGATCGTGAAAGCGGTGAAGTGAAGTATTATGCACAGTCGCAGGCTCGCGGCGAGATGGGTATCCGTGAAATAGCGGAACGTATTCACCAGATGTGTACCGTGACCCGTGCCGACGTGATGGCGGTATTGACGGGACTGGAAGACATCGTGTCGGAAGGCTTGCAGGGCGGCGAAATCGTACGCCTGGGTGAACTGGGTTCGCTGCAGCTGAGCCTGAGCGGGGAAGGAGCCGCTACGGAAGATACGTATACCGACAGCATGATTGAAAAGGTGCGCGTGCTGTTCCGCCCGGGTACGGTGATGCAGGAGGCTATCAACAACCTGGCTTTCGAACGGGTGCCGGTGAAGTATAAGAAAGAGGAAGAGGACGACGGTGCAGGGGTGTAATCGGAACTAAGGCGTGAGAAGATGACGAAAGTAAAATGGATTGTGGTCAGGGTGCTGAAGTGTATTCTCTGTCTCCTGACCGGAAGAAAACCGGATTGTGATGAGAAAAATTGACATGATTGTGATTCACTGTACGGCAACGAGAGCGGACCGCCCGCTCTCGCCTGCCGAACTGACGAAGATGCACCGGAAACGGGGGTTCAAGTGTTGCGGATATCACTATTTTGTCCGCACGGATGGTGAAATTTGTACAATGCGGCCGGTGGAACGGGCCGGAGCGCATGCCAAGGGGTATAACGAGCACAGCATCGGCATTGCGTACGAAGGGGGACTGGATGCGCAGGGACGGCTGGCGGATACGCGTACGGAACTGCAGAAGCGTTCGCTCCGGATTCTGGTGAGGGTGCTGAAATCGGATTTCCCGGCCATCACGCAGGTGGTGGGGCATCGCGACCTGAGTCCGGATCTGGACGGCGACGGAACGGTGGAACCGGAGGAATGGACCAAGGCCTGCCCCTGTTTTGACGTGAAAAAGGAGCTGTAGCGGGACAAAAGTTTTCTAAATCGTAAAAAGAAGGTGTCCGGCGCCTGAAAAGTTTTCAGGATTCGAAATAAAATCCTACCTTTGCACTACTCAAAATCCAAACGGACATGGCGAATCTGTATATTATCATTTCTGCATTTGTATCGGCAGTGATACTGGGGAGAATCATTATCCCGAATATTCTGATTATTTCATTGCGCAAACGCTTGTTTGACGTGCCTGATGAACGGAAAGTACACAAACGTCCGATACCTCGCCTCGGGGGAGTGACCTTTTTCCCGGTGATTCTTTTTTCCTTGTGTGTGTTTACGGCCGTGCGGCTGATGACGGGCCACGGACCTGCCGAGACATCGACAACGGACCTGGTGTGCGAGTTTCTTTTCCTGACGGGAGGGCTGACCCTGCTGTATATCGTGGGCATTGCCGACGACTTGATTGGGGTGCGCTACCGGAAGAAGTTCCTGGTGCAGATTATCTCGGCGGCGATGTTTCCGCTGTCGGGCTTGTATATCAACAATTTCTATGGTCTCTTTGGCATTTACCTGATTCCTGCAGAGGTAGGTATTCCGCTGACCATGCTGCTGGTGGTGTTCATTACCAATGCCATCAACCTGATTGACGGTATCGACGGACTGGCGTCGGGGCTGAGTATGGTGGCACTGCTGGTGTTCGGGGTGCTGTTCGTGCATTTCCGCATGTGGAGCTATGCCATGCTGGCTTTCGTGACGGTGGGTGTGATTATCCCGTTCTTTTCGTACAACGTGTTCGGCAGTGCGGATTTGGGAAGGAAGATTTTCATGGGGGATACCGGCAGCTTGACGCTGGGGTATATTCTGAGCTTCTTTGTCATCAAGTACTGTATGTATGAGCCGGATATGCTGCTCACGATGAAGACGAGTCCGGTGCTGGTGTCGTTCAGCGTGCTGATGGTGCCGTGCTTGGATGTGATTCGCGTGGTGCTGCGGCGTGCGCGTAACAAGCGGTCGCTGTTCATGCCCGACAAGACGCACATCCATCACAAGTTCCTGGCTATGGGCTTCTCGCCGCGGAGGGCGCTGGTAACGATTCAGCTGATGTCGGCCTGCTTCTGTGCGTTTACCATCGTGGCGATTCTTTATATGAACAACACGCTGGTGTTCGTGATTGACGTGGTGGTATGGACGCTGCTGAACCTCTGGTTTGACCATGTGATTAACCGGAAGGCGAAGAATGGAGAATAATGAAGAATTAAGAATTAAGAATGAAGAATGAATAATGAAGAACGGGAGGGGTGACTCTTCCGTTCTTTTTTTGTTATGACATAAGAACAAAAAGACATAATTTCAATAATGATGAAGAATGAAAAGTGAAAACGTGATACGCTCACCGCTTTTACTTTTTAACTATTACCTTTTAACTATATACCTTATACCTTTTTCTGTCTAAAGAAGCTCGATATCTGTATAACTCGTTTGAAAAAATGTGTTGTAATGAATGCTATTCGTTCGAAAAAATGTGTCGAATGTTGGTTTATTCGCTGGAAAAAGTGTAATTTCGTCGTTGGGAAATAAGATTACACCATGCTTAAAAGGAAGATAGAAACATGTTTAGCCGACTGGAAACGGTCTGAGGACAGAAAGCCTCTTGTAATAAAAGGCATCCGCCAATGTGGGAAGACATACATTGTTCAGAAATTCGCCAGGGAGAATTATGAAAGTGTGGTCTATATGAATTTCATTCTTGAGCCTGACAATAAGTCTGCCTTTACCGGCAATATAGATGTGGATACCATCATTCTCAACCTCTCTGCTTTGATTCAGGGCAGTCGTTTCATTGAGGGGAAAACCTGCATCATCCTTGACGAGATTCAAGAGTGTAAGGAAGCAAGGACTGCCTTGAAGTCATTTCATATAGACGGGCGTTTCGATGTCATTGCCACAGGTTCGCTTTTGGGGGTAAAAGGTTATGGTCAAAGTAAGAAAAAGAAGGAGGATGTAGGGCAAGATTCTGTTCCGGTTGGATACGAAACCGTGATTGACATGTACCCATTGGATTTTGAAGAGTTTCTATGGGCAAACGGAATCGGTCAGACAGTTATTGATTCTGTAAAATCATGCTTTGAGAACGAAAAGGCTGTTCCTGACGGGATTCATAAGGTCATGATGGAGATGCTGTACAGATATGTGATTGTCGGAGGTCTGCCGGAAGTGGTGAATTGCTTCCTTAAAACCAGGAATATCGAGCTGATTTATAAGTTGCAGCGAAATCTTATTGCCGGATACGAAGAAGATATGGTTAAATATGCAGAGGATGCGGACAAGCCCAATATCCGGGAATGTTTTGAATCTATTCCGAAGCAACTGGCTAAAGAGAACAAGAAATTCCAGTATTCAGTTGTGAAAAAGGGAGGAAGGTCTGCTCAATACATCGGCAGTATTCAATGGCTGGAAGATGCAGGGATTATCCGTAGATGCTATAACACACAGACTACGGAGTTGCCGTTAGAGGGGAATGCCATTAAAGATTGTTTCAAAGTGTACACGACCGATATAGGTATTCTTGTGGCAATGCTTGACTATGGTACTCAGGCGGATATTTTAAAGGGAAATCTTCTTGGATACAAGGGAGCTATTTTCGAGAACCTCATGGCGGATTTTCTGTGTAAGTCCGGTCAGAAACTGTATTATTTCCATAAGGACAGCGGGCTTGAACTGGACTTCCTGGTAAGGCTCAAAGGCGAATGTGTTCTCCTTGAAATTAAGGCAAAGTCTGGTAAAGCAAAAAGCATGACAACGGTTCTTAAAAATAAGGACGTGTATCATGTTAAGAGTGCAATCAAGTTAGGGCAATATAACGTAGGCCGTGATGGAGATATACTTACCATTCCACTATACATGGGATTTCTTGTAAACGACAAACTTGCAGACGTTATCATTCCTGATGTTGATGTGAGTGCGTTGAATAATGAAGAATGAAAAATAATGAAGAATTAAGAATGAAAAATGAAAAATGAAAAGCGAAAACGCAATACACTTGCCGCTTTTACTTTTTAACTATTACCTTTTAACTCAATATGTTCTTCTGTTCTTTTGTCTAAAAAAAGACATAAAAAAAGGGAATCTTCCCAGACTCCCAATCTTCATTAACCTTAAATCTAATACCATGAAAAACACGATGCAAAGGTAAGGATTTTATGTTATGAAACATATAATTAGGGCGAAAATCTGCATTGAATTAACTTTTTTTACGTTTTAAAGCAGGAACGCAGAATTTTTACACCGGTTTTTTCTGCTTGGAATGGAGATTCCGGGGCTAAGCGCTTGGTGATTCGTTTTCAATAATGTATCTTTGTCCTTAAAACTAAAATGAAAGACAGAATGAGAAGACAGTTTGTAAGATTGGCATTGTGTCTGTTCCTGCTGGGGGGATCCGTCGCGTATGCCCAGAGCGGAATGACCGACAACCAGGTGATAGAATATGTGCAACAGGCGCTTCAACAGGGCAAGGACCAGCAAACCATTGCGATGGAGCTGCTGGCCAAGGGGGCCACTCAGGAGCAGTTGCTGCGATTGAAGTCCATGTATTCGGGTTCGACGGGCGCGTCGACATCGGGCAGCGGTTCTCTGACGGGGGAAGACAGCTCGCTGCTGGGCTCAGGTTCACGGGCCCGGAAAACTACTGCGACCGGTACGGAAGAGGATGCTTCGGAATTCCTGGAGACAAGTTCGACAAACGTGGACAAGAGCATGTGGTCGGAAGACATGCAGAAGACCATGAAGAAACGCCGCAACCTGACGACGGTGGTTACCAGCGAGAACGATGTGTTCGGACGGAATATCTTCAACATTGAACAGCTGACTTTCCAGCCTAACCTGAGCATGGCTACGCCGGAAAACTACCGCCTGGGACCGGGTGACGAGGTGATTATCGACGTGTGGGGCGCTAGCCAGAATACCATGCGGCTGGAGATTTCGCCCGACGGCTATGTGAACATCATCAACCTGGGTCCGGTGTACCTGAACAACATGACGATTCAGGATGCACGCCAGCTGCTGAAGCAGGAACTGGGAAAGATTTATGCGGATTCGGGCAATAACATCCAGGTGACATTGGGAAATATCCGTACCATCCAGGTGAACGTGATGGGGGAAGTGATGGCGCCGGGTACGTATTCGCTGTCATCGCTCTCGACGGTATTTCATGCGCTGTACGTGGCAGGCGGTGTGAGCGACATCGGTAGCTTGCGTAACGTGCAGGTGGCCCGCGGCGGCAAGACGTTTGCCCGTCTGGACGTGTATGAGTACATTATGAAGGGGCAGATTCAGGACGACATCCGCCTGCAGGACGGCGACGTGGTGATTGTGCCTACCTACGATGAGCTGGTGAAGATTACGGGTAAGGTGAAGCGTCCGATGTTCTACGAAATGAAGAACGGGGAATCGGCTGCCACTTTGCTGAAGTATGCCGGTGGTTTTGCTTCGGATGCTTACAAGAAGAGTATCAGGGTGTTGCGTAAGGACGGTAAAGAATTTTCCGTGAAAACGGTGAACGATATAGACTATTCTGCGTTTAAATTATTAGACGGTGATGTGATTTCGGTGGATTCGATTCTGAACCGCTTCAACAACCGTCTGGAAGTGAAAGGGGCTGTGTATCACCCGGGAGTATTCGAGTTGAGCGGTTCGCTGAACACGGTACGCCAGCTGGTGGAGAAGGCCGACGGTTTGCTGGGGGATGCCTTTACAGGACGTGCGGTGTTGTATCGCGAACGGGAGAACCTGACGAAGGAGGTGTTGCCGGTTGACATTCAGGGTATTCTGAACGGTACGTCGCCCGACATTGCCTTGCAGAAGAATGACATTTTGTATATCCCGAGCATCCACGACTTGCAGGACATGGGCAAGGTGACCATCAGCGGTGAGGTGAACAAGCCGGGTAGCTATACGTATGCCGACCACATGAGCCTGGAGGACCTGGTGATTACAGCGGGCGGTTTGAAGGAATCGGCTTCGCTGGTGCGTGTGGACGTGTCACGACGCATCCGTGACCCGAGAGGGACGACGGAGCCGGACGTAATCGGACAGAATTTCTCGTTCGGACTGAAGGATGGTTTCGTGGTGGACGGTGAAGCGGGATTTGAACTGCAGCCGTACGACCAGGTGTTTGTGCGCCGCAGCCCGAGCTACAACGAGCAGGTGAACGTGACGGTGGACGGTGAGGTGCTGTTCCGCGGTGACTATACGCTGAACACGAAGAGTGAACGTCTGAGCAGCTTGATTCAGCGTGCCGGCGGGGTGAGCCGCTATGCGTATGTGCGTGGAGCGAAGTTGCGCCGCGTGGCCAACGAGGAGGAGCTGCGCCGCATGGAGGATGTGGTGAAGATGATGCGCCGTGAAATCGGTGATGCCATGGCCAACACGCTGGGACTGAAGGTGGACAGTACGTTTACGGTAGGTATCGACCTGGAAGCGGCACTGGCGAACCCGGGCGGAGACGCTGACCTGGTGTTGCGCGAGGGCGATGTGCTGACCGTGCCGGAATACAACAATACGGTGAAGGTGAACGGAGCGGTGATGATGCCGAACACGGTATCGTATGCGGCAGGCAAGAGCGTGAAGTATTACCTGAGCCAGGCGGGCGGTTACTCTGCCAACGCCAAGAAGAGCCAGAAGTTCATTATTTATATGAACGGACAGGTGGCCGAAGTGAAGGGCAGCGGCAAGAAACAGATTGAGCCGGGCTGCGAAATCGTGGTACCGAACAAGACGAAGAAGTTCAACTTTGCGAACATAGTATCGAATGCGACTTCGTTTGCTTCACTGGCTACGATGCTGGCTTCACTGGCTACGATGATGAAATAACCTTTAAATCTATGAGTATATGAACATGAAAATGAGACTGATTGTCATGAACTTCCTGCAGTTTGCCGTGTGGGGAGCGTATCTTACCTCAATGGGTACGTACCTGGCGGGTGTGGGATTAGGCGGACATATCGGAATTTTTTACGCCATGCAGGGGATTGTGTCCCTGTTCATGCCGGCTGTGTTGGGTATTGTGGCTGACCGCTGGATTCCGGCGCAACGGTTGCTGGGGCTGAGCCATCTGTTGGCGGCCCTGTTTATGGGTGGAGCGGGCTATTATGCCATGACTACGGGACCGCAGGTGGAATTTGCACCGCTGTTCTCGTTCTACTCCGTGAGTGTGGCGTTTTACATGCCTACGCTGGCTTTGTCGAACTCGGTGGCTTATACGGCGCTGGACAAGGCAGGGCTGGATACCATCAAGGCGTTTCCGCCGATACGTACGTTCGGGACCATCGGTTTCATTTGTTCCATGTGGCTGGTAGATTTACTGGGATTCCAGTCGAACTACATGCAGTTCTTTACCTGTGCGGCATGGGGCGTGGTGCTGGCCGTATATGCCCAGACGCTGCCGGAATGTCCGGTGAGCCGCGCACAGGGCGGACAGAAGTCGCTGGTAGAGGCATTGGGACTGAGGGCGTTTCTGCTCTTCAAGAACCGCAAGATGGCGGTGTTCTTCATCTTCTCGATGCTGCTGGGTGTGTCCTTGCAGATTACCAACGGCTTTGCCAATCCGTTTATCACGAGCTTCAGCGCCATTCCGGAATATGCCAATACCTTTGGCGTGCAGCATGCCAACCTGCTGATTTCGCTCTCGCAGATCAGTGAGACGTGCTGTATCCTGCTGATTCCGTTCTTCCTGGGACGCCTCGGCATCAAGAAGGTGATGCTGATTGCCATGGTGGCGTGGGTACTGCGCTTCGGACTCTTCGGCCTGGGTGACCCGGGCAGCGGGGTGTGGATGTTCGTGCTGTCGATGATTGTGTATGGCGTGGCATTCGACTTCTTCAACGTGTCGGGCTCGCTGTTTGTCGACAAGGAGACGGACCTGTCTATCCGCTCGAGTGCGCAGGGACTGTTCATCATCATGACGAACGGTATCGGAGCCACGGTGGGTACGCTGAGTGCGCAGGCGGTGGTGAACTGCTTCGTGGACTTCAATTCGCAGGCACCGCAGGTGGAAGGCTGGAGCCGGGCGTGGTTCGTGTTTGCGGCCTACGCGCTGGTAGTGGCGGTGACTTTTGCACTGGTATTTAAATACAAACATAAAGTAGATAACGAGTAATTAGAATGTGAAAATGGAAAAGAAAGACGAATTTGTAGAAATGCGGGTCCGTACCATTGACGAGGCCATGAATGTGGATAAACTGATCGGGCACCTGACATTTGATCAGGTGATGGACGATGAGGAGAAGATGGATATTATGATGCTGGACGGGCAGAACTTCAAGCTGCTGCTGGAGGAGGTGAACGAACCGCACCGGATGATGCTGGGGATTATCAACCCCGACGAGGCGGACTTGCTGTACGCGGCTGTTAACGACCCGGAAGGCACGGATGCCACGCTGCCTTATCAGACGGTGCATATTCTGAAGGAGCTGGGTGTTACCGTGGAAAAGGTGGTGGTAAAGGACAAGGTGAAGTTGCTGCACCGTGCGATTGTGACTCTGCGCAAGGAAGACGGCTCGGTGATGGAGATGCAGCTGACACTGTTCGACGCGCTGGTGGTGAGTCTGATAGCCGGTGTTCCGTTCTATGTGAACGCGAAGTTCCTGGAAGACCCCCGTTCGGGCTTTACCAAGTCTGTGCCTAACACGAAGGCGCTGCTGCTGCGGTTGATGCCGCTGAAAGGGCTGGAGCGGGAGATGGAGGATGCCATCCGCCGCGAGGACTATGAGTATGCGGAGCTGATTAAGCAGGAAATGGCGACCCGCAACAAAGAAGAAGAGGAAGATTACGAAGATTTGGAGGATTTAGAAAAAGAATTGTAATTATGCACGTGTTTTATACACCGGATATTGCGCAGACGCTGGAGCTGCCGGAAGAAGAAGCGGGCCACTGCCTGCGGGTGCTGCGCCTGGGAGTGGGCGAGGAGATTATGCTGACTGACGGAAAGGGATGCTTTTACCGGGCGGTCATTTCGGCAGCTACGCAGAAACGCTGTGTGGTGAAGGTGGTGGAGAAAACGGAGCAGGAGCCTTTCTGGAAGGGGCACCTGCACCTGGCTCTGGCGCCTACGAAGAACATGGACCGTATGGAATGGCTGGCGGAGAAGGCCACGGAAATCGGTTTCGACGAGCTGACGTTTCTGAACTGCCGTTTCTCGGAACGGAAGGTCATCAAGACTGAACGGGTGGAGAAAATCGTGGTGTCGGCCGTGAAACAGTCGCTCAAGGCACGCAAGCCGGTGGTGAACGAGATGACGGATTTCCGCCGCTTTATGGAGCGGGAGTTTACGGGACAGAAGTTTATCGCCCACTGCTATGAGGGGGAGAAGCCTCTGCTGCGCGACGTGCTCCGCAAGGACGAGGATGCCGTGGTGCTGATTGGTCCGGAAGGGGATTTCAGTCCGGAGGAAGTGGCGCTGGCTGCAGAAAAGGGCTTTCAGGCAGTGAGTCTGGGCAAGTCGCGCCTGCGTACGGAAACGGCGGCACTGGTGGCCGTACACCTGATGAACCTGACGCACGCGGAATAAGCTGATGTGTAACTTTTAAATAGAATCATTATGAAAAAGACATGGAAATGGATGGGAGGCCTGGCCTTGGGTATGGCTTTCCTGTTGTCTGCCTGCGGGGAAGACAATGCGTACACCAATGCGTTGCCAAAGGATGCGGCTGCAGTGTTCTCGTTCGACCTGATGGAGATGGCACAGAAGTGTGACCTGAACGACCAGGTGAAGCAGTCGATGGGGCAGATGATGAAATCGAGCCTGAAGGGCAGTGCGGATGCCCTGGTGGACAAGCTGATGGAGAATCCGGAAGAGAGCGGGTTGAGACTGACCGACCGGGTGTATTTCTTTGCCGCTTCTCAGATGGAAATGGGCGGCGTGCTGGTGCGCATGGCCGACAAGGGAAAACTGGAAGATTTGATGGCCATGCTTCAGGAGCAGAAGGCGTGTGAGGCTCCTGCCGACGGTGACGGTTGCCGCTGGACCGTGGGTGGCGGCGGACTGATGGCCTGGACGGACGATGCGTTTCTGATGCTGGCGGGCAACGGTAACCCGAAGGACTTGCAGCATCAGGCTTCGATGTGGCTGCGCCAGAAAGAAGGGGAGGGCTATTCGGGCACTCCGGAATTCAAGAAATTAGAGGATGCCGACGAGGATGTGGCCATGGTGACTTCGCTGAACGCCATGCCGAAGAGTTACCTGGGCCCGGTGACGATGGGGCTGCCGGCTGACTTGAACCTGAATGATTTAAAGATATTTTCTACGCTCGATTTCCAGGCGGGAAGGGCCGTGATGGAAGTGGAGACGCTGCTGGAGGGCAAGTTCAAGGACTTGCTGAAGAAGCAGGCAGAGGTGAGCGGCGAACTGGACGGCACGTATCTGAAGGTGTTCCCTGCCAATACGGTGCTCTGGATGGCTGCCAACGTGAACGGTGAAAAGGCGTATGAGCTGTTGCGTGAGAACCCGACGGTGCGTCAGGAGCTGGACAACTCAATGATGCCGCTCGACTTTGAGGCTATCTTCAAGGCGGTGAAGGGTGACGTGGCAGTGGCCATGCCGGAGATGTCGTTGAAACCGGGCTTTATCTTGTATGCCGACGTGAAAAACGGTGACTTCATGCGTACGTTTGAGGACCTGAAACCGATGCTGGCTATGACCAACGGTCAGATGCAGCTGGTGGACAAGGGTGAGAATGCCTATCAGTTTGTGGCTGCCAACGGTGCCATGCTGGGCATGGGCCGCGGACCGGTGTCTTTCTGGCTGGGCGTGAAGGATGACCGCTTTTACCTGACGAATCAGGAGGACCTGATTGGCCGTGAGGTGAAGGGGCTGTCGCTGAAAGACTGTGACTGGGCCAAGGACGTGAAGGACAAGCATTTCTACCTGAACGTGAACTTCCAGGCACTGGCTGCCGTACTTCCGCAGATTCCTTACGTAGGTATGCTGGACTACCTGAGCATCGAATCGGATGAACCGACCAAGGCTCGCCTGGTGCTGCAACTGAAGGACCACAAGGAGAATGTGCTGAAGCAGCTGGTGAAGATAGTTAATAATTAATAGTGAATAATGAAGAATTAATAATTAATAATGAATAACGGAGAGCATTCTTCATTATTAATTCTTCATTGAATAAAATGGACAACATGGATTTGACTTGCGGCCACTTTGTAAATCCGTTTACTGATATCGGGTTTAAGATTATTTTCGGGCAGCCTGCCAGCAAGGAATTGCTCATCACACTGCTGAATGAGCTGTTGGCGGGGGAGCATCGCATAGAGAACCTGATTTTTCTGGACAAGGAAAATCATTCGGACAGTATGGCGGATGCGGGGATTATCTATGACCTGTACTGCCTGACCGACACGGGAGAATACATCATCGTGGAGATGCAGAACCGTTTTCATAGTAGTTTCCTGGACCGTACGCTGTTCTACATGTGTCGTGCCATCGGGCGGCAAGTGGAGAATCTGCGTGAGAAGAGGCGGAAGGAACGTGAGTTGCAGACCGGGAAGCCGGAGACGGAGGAGGATTTTCTGCTGAGTGAGCCGATGCAGGAAAATTATGGGTCCAGATACAAGCTCTCGACCGTGTATGGTATTTTCCTGATGAACTTCCGTGAGCCGGGGCTGGAAGAGAAGTTCCGTACGGACACCGTGATTGCCGACCGTGAGAGCGGAAAGGTGGTGAACCCTCATTTCCGGCAGATTTTTTTGCAGTTCCCTTACTTCACCAAGGAACTCAAGGATTGTGAAACGCTTTATGACAAACTGATTTATACACTGAAGAATATGCAACATTGGAACCGAATGCCGGACGCGCTGAAGGAGCAGGTGTTCAGCCGTCTGGAAGAACTGGCTGCCGTGGCCAATCTTTCATTGGAAGACCGTATTGCTTACGACAAGGCGCTGGACCGTTACCGTGTGAGCCGCATCGTGGAAGAGGATGCACGTGAAGCCGGATGGAAGAAAGGGCTCGCGGAAGGACGCGCGGAAGGACGTGCGGAAGGACGTGCGGAAGGGCTCGCAGAAGGACAAGCTAAAGAGAAAGTTGCCATTGCACGTAACCTGAAATCGCTGGGTTTGAGTACTGCTCAGATAGCCCAGGCTACCGGATTGACCGAAGAGGAAGTGGAATCGACAGTTAATAATTAATAGTGAATAATGAAGAATTAAGAATTAATAATTAATAATGAATAACGAAGAGCATTCTTCATTCTTCATTATTAATTCTTCATTGAATAAAATGGACACAATAGAATTACAGCAGACCCTGCCGGAGGTATTCGCCGGACGCGACGGAGTCGTGTCGGACGTGTGGCACCGGCAGGTGGCTTTTCAGAAAGGGAAGATGTATCTGATTGAAGCGGCGTCGGGCACGGGCAAGTCGTCGCTTTGCAGTTTTATTTACGGGTACCGTACGGACTACCAGGGGA
>ERZ773150.813-NODE-813-length-30716-cov-35.761684_pt1 | contig 30716 bp, 19 predicted proteins | sample MGYA00580845_ERZ773150 | MGnify/ENA primary metagenome ERZ773150 (study PRJEB29015, sample SAMEA2737848) | human gut metagenome | biome: human gut; feature: human-associated habitat; material: faeces | place: China | collected 2012 ...
TGACTGCCTTTGCATAACTACGATATTCACTTATAAACCTTTATCATTACTGCCCTGATGCGTTTCCATTTCTGCAATGTACTCCTGTCTCCTTTCTGCCCCTGTCGCTGTAAATTCGGGCATAAGAAAAGCACTCAAGATTTCTCAAGTGCTTTCATCCTACCCTCTGGTGCGCCTATCTAATTCTATATTCAAAACCTCTGACCGTAAGAATATATGACAGATGCCGCCTGTCATCTTCAATCTTGCCCCACAGATTACAGATAATGTGCATACCTGATAATATGGCTCTTTACATATCTAAGTTAGTATTTGTTCTTTAGAAAATACCCATATATCTAATACTTTCGTATCAAAGAAAAATCAAATAATATTATTAAAATCAATTTGATATCCTGCCGCCTTCAATTCTTTTGCAATAGATAGTTTCCAAGCACCACTACTATCCATATTTTCATAAATAACTCCTGAAATATCATTAGGAGTTTCAATATCTCCTTTTACCAATGCACATACATTTTTACGTCCTATTTTCCCCATTAAAAATCCATGTTCAAAAACAACATTCTGACGTGCTCGACTATTAAATTCCTTTTCGCCTTTTAACCTTCCCTCATCACAGGGAGTATATATTACAACTGCATAACCAACATTTGAATATTCTTCAATTTTTTCAATAATTGTGTGACTCCGACTCACTTGCTCATGTAAAATTATTGCTTCTAACCCCAATTTTTCTATAAATCTTGCCACTTCTTGTTTAGCCTCATTATCCCTACCATGAACAATAAATACTTTTGTATAATCCATCTCTTTTTTCTCCTCCACTTTAACAATTTCATTTTCGTGCATTTCATATTTATTTCCTTGTATCAATATCGCTTCTTTTGACTTATTTACTTTCATTACAAATATCGGTCGTTCATTTTGAATCTTTATCCAACCGTACTCATAATCTGGAACTACATCAAATAAATTGGGAATCTCTTGCATTATAGAATTAATTTTAAAATCTTGTGCAAGTCCAATTACCCTATTTGTACCTAATGTATATTGCACCCCAAACAGCAAATATCCTCCATTTGTATTTGCAAATGCCGCTGCTATAATCGCTATGTCCTTTGCTGATTCCATACTAGCAAATAATTTTGTTGGTTTATCCAATTTTCCTTCGATTAGTTCCTTTACTATTTCTTCATCGAGCATATTTTATCTCCTAATAAAATATTTTTTGTAGTGGAATAACTTTAACTCCTGTAATTTTTAGTAATTTCCCAAATGTAAGTTGTCTTGGATCATCTTGGTTATTGTCTACCCACAATTCATAATCTTCATAATCCATCGTATCTAGCTCTGATTGATAATATATGTATATCTTATCCCCATCACTTGGTCTAACAACAATTTTTATAGGTTTTCCATTTTTCCTAATTCCTGCCAGAATAGTTGTTGCTGTTTCCTGATATGAGCTACAATCATATTCCTGTGGGTATTGTCTCAAAAACTCCAACACATTTTTCTTTGCACGTTGAATTATTTTCTGAGCATATATAAAATTTTCAGGAGTAGGTTTCTTTTCATAATTAAAATATGTTTTTATATCCTCATTAGCAAATACTCGTTCAAATTCCTCCTCATTTATAATCCCCATACAAGCAAGACTACTTTCTGTAAGAACCTCAACAGAATTATCTCTTTCTATAATATTTCGAATTTCTTGAATTTCCGTTATTCCATTATCTTGCATTATTTTTGTAATTTCTTGAGATAATTGAATGTTCTTTATAATCTCAATATCATCATATAACTTATGCTTATGCTCATAAAGATCCGAAAATATTCGTTCTGCCTCCTGTTGATTATCACTAAACCATATGATAAGTTTTTTAAATACCTTCTTAGTATGCTCTGTTCTTACAGCACCCGGTTCATTTTCTTTCTGTAATAATTCATACACCTTAATTCTTATCTTGGAAGCAATATCCATATTTGTTAAGACTTCTTTATTTTTCTCATTGGGAACTACTATATGACAATCTCTTAAATTTGCACGAATATCTTCGCCTAAGTCAAGCAGTATATCCTTTAACTCATTCGAAATATTACCATCCTTTTTTAATTGAGCTTCAATACACAAATCACCATTTTGATTAGGTATCATCTTAATCCTTGCTAATTCATTTTGTAATGCTTCCTTCTTATTTAAAATCTCAAGCAAATAATTTATCCAACTAATGACATTAGTTTCTTTCTTAAACTTTCTACTTAGCTCATTAATTGTATTAAGAGAATTTATCATATTAAAAATTTTATTTAAATTTAATTTAAACTTCTCTTCTCTAACCACAGTTATCCATTTGAAATTTTCCTCTTTTGCTGGAAGTGTTTTCTTTATAAAATTGAAACATGAGCATAAATCCCATATATCCTCTTCTATTCTACTATCATTTTCAACCGGAAACAATATATTAACATTTCCATCCTGATCTTCTATCGCTTCCAATTTACCATCCATTGTTTTTACTATAGGAATTCTCCTATAAATCTTTTTTAAGACATTTAAAACATTATCTTGCAACCAATCATCTTCTGAACTTCCTATTTTACAAAGCAAATAAAGATTTTCATAATTTTCTAATGCAAGTTTCTTTAAAAAATCTTTATAAGCTGTTATGTAATCCATTAGCAATTCTTTATTCTTCCTACTTCCAAGCATTATACCGTCTCGTGGCTCAGTTATATCAAACATTTTACTATTTACTATTGTAGGCAAAGGAAATTTTTCAGTCCCTACTAACGGAAAATCACAAAAAATTTTAGGTATATTATCATTTAACTCCACTATACTATTGCAATTACGTGATTTTACTGTAATCCCAAGACATATCTCCTTATATCTATATGTCATCAGTGAATTCTCTTGCTCTTTAAGAGTATATTTTTGAAATAATTCATTATAATTAAAAATATTGCCTAATCTAAATGTGTTATTTGACTGTCCAATAATAGAAATACTTTTTATTTTAGGTACAAATGCCAAAACATATGGTGCACAATAAAACAATTCATTTATTCCTTGCTGAACTATATCAGCAACGCTTTCTTCTATTTCATAAATAAAACTCGTTGAAAAATCATTCTCAAACTCATTCTCAACTGTATCAATTCTATTAATCTCATCTATTTTTCTCAACTGCTCTTTTATCAAATCTTGAACTTCGGCGCGTGTTTTCCCTGATCTATCTAAAATAAAATCCAATTTTTTTATTCTGCCATCATAATCACAAATCAATCCAATTATTCTAATTTTTTCGCAAATTAAATGTGTAGTAATAAAGCCAGTCCCAAATTTTCCTGTTGCCTGCTCCTGTTCCATTTCCTTAAACGAAGTTTGTGTCACTAACGATAACAAATCTTTACAAGTAAATTTTTTCCCGTCATGCGAAAAAATTATCTGTTTTTGAAAGTAATCAATCTTTACATTAACTGAATCAATTGAAACATCCTTTGCATTCTGAAGTAATTCCCAAATCCATCTTCTAGAATATTTTCTTTTTTCACGTTCATCAAGATTTCTTAATATGCTAATTTTCTCCCATATTTTTGAAGCTGATTGTACAACTCCTAACTCACTAATATCTGCACTAAAATTATTCATAATTCACCGCCTTCATTGATGAAATTATACATAGTATTTATAATGCCATTACATCTCAATTTATTTTCAAATAGTTCTTATTTTGTCACTTTCTTTAACATAAATATTTTACTACAAATGGTTCCAAATATCATCCCTTATCTTCTAAGAATAAATTTATATTTTCTAAATCTTATAATTTTATATAAAAAATATCTTCCATAAGAGGCAGCCAATTTTGACTGCCTCCAATTTTTATAAACTTTCTTCTTTTCCTTTGCTACTTGTAATTCCCTGTTTCTCCAGCATCTTCTGATCGGATATTTTCTGCTTCATCTCGGCAAGTTTCTCCTTGACGGATACCCGCCCTTTGGAACCGTCTGCTAACATCCGCTCCTTGTCATGCTCTGCGATACGCTCCGACATCAGAAAACTTGCAACAGGCTTTAACGGTTTCTCTGCCACCGCCTGTATATCTTCCGCCCACTCCGGCTCGCTTTCCTGCGCCTGTGTACTCTGCTCTCCCGTTTCGTCCTCCGGCTCATCATCGCCCATATCCAGCGCATTATCGCCTTTTTCGTCCATGTTGAGAAGCGCATTTAACTCTGCAAGGCGCTCTAGCTTCTCCGCCAGTTCCTGCTCCTGTGCAAAAGGTTTTGTGACTTCCACCTTTGCGGTTTCAAGCTGATGTTCCACGTTGGAAAGCTTCTGCTCCAAGTCTGCCATTTTCCCGGTCATTCCCTCTAACGCATTGGAAAGTCTTTGCAGATTTCCAAGCGGATCGGCTCCGATTTCCACCTCATGGCTAAGACTTCCTTTTAAGCTGATCGTAAACTTTGAGAAGAACGAGTCAAAGGACACGCTCATCTTAAATCCCTGAAATTCCCCGATTGTGACCGCCATGTTTGGCTGTTTGGCACTCCGGCACATATCAATCAACGCCGCACCCGCTTCCTTTTTGTCCGTATAGGTACGGTTGCCTATCTTCATGGAAAAAGCGTCCTTATCCACAGGCTTATGCGCCGTATAGGTCTGAATGTCCGCCCGGTATCCCTCAAGCCTTTCTTTTAAGGCTGTGATCTGCATCGGGTAATGCTTTGCGATATTGTCCTCCAGACGGTAACGCTGGCTTGTGTGGTTCGCCTTTAAGAGCTTCAGCTTTGACACCTGTATATCCAAGTCCATCTTCTCCTTAATATACGGGTTTCCGGTTGCAAGTGCTTTGACCTCTGCATAAGAGAGCGCCGCTTCGTCAATGTCCTCACAGGAACGTACCGGGGACTTGCTCGTCATGATCTGCCCGATAAACTTCTGCTTGTTCTCAATGAGCTGCCATGAATAACTATCGAAGGTGCCTTCCGTCACATACCTGAAAATCTTGACCTTATCATTCATATTGCCCTGTCGTAAAATACGACCTTCCTGCTGTTCAATGTCAGACGGACGCCAGGGCACATCCAAATGGTGTAATGCAATCAGTCTGTCCTGTACGTTGGTTCCTGCTCCCATTTTGGCAGTAGAACCCAACAAAAAACGAACCTGTCCGCTTCTCACCTTTGCAAACAGCTCCGCTTTCCGTTTCTCCGTATTGGCATCATGGATAAATGCGATTTCTTCCGGTGGGACACCCTTTTCTATCAGCTTGTTGCGAATGTCCTCATAAACATTAAATGTACCATCTCCTTTCGGTGTCGATAAGTCACAGAAGATAAGCTGTGCCGACTTCTGTTCCTTTGTTTCTTCCCATATCTCACATGCCTTGTCCACACAGGTGGTGGCTTTGGAATTATCCTCATCGGGAAGCATATCGTTGATCAAACGCTGGTCTAATGCAAGTTTTCTACCGTCATTGGTGATTTTGAGCATATTATCAACGTGTGGCTCTACCTTCCTATCACGAACAGCCTCCGCACGATCCGCAAGGGACTGTACCATTTCTTTCTGGTACTCGCTCGGCTTTAACACCACATTTTCGTACTCTGCTTCCGGTACAGGCAGCTTTAGCATATCCGGTGTCTGAATATCCGCACTTTCCTTGAAAAGTGAAATCAGCTCTGGCAGATTGAAAAACTTGGCAAACCTTGTCTTTGCCCGGTATCCGGTTCCCTCTGGTGCAAGCTCTATGGCGGTCTGCGTTTCTCCGAAAGTAGCCGCCCAACTGTCGAAATTGCCAAGACCAAGTTTCTGGAGCGTACTGTATTGCAGATAGCGCATATTCGTATAAAGCTCCGTCATACTGTTGGAAATCGGCGTACCTGTGGCAAAGGTAATACCCTTGCCGCCTGTCAGCTCGTCCATGTACTGACACTTTGCAAACATATCCGAGGACTTCTGTGCTTCTGTCTGTGCAATACCCGCCACGTTCCGCATTTTGGTGTATAAGAAAAGGTTCTTATAATTGTGGCTCTCATCTACAAACAGCCTGTCAACGCCAAGCTGTTCAAATGTTACCACATTGTCCTTGCGGGAAGTATCGTTTATTCGGCTCAGCCTTGCGTTTAATGATTTTTTTGTCTTTTCCATCTGCTTAATGGTGTAACGCTCGCCTTTTTCCGCCTTGACCGCTTCGATTGCCATTTCTATTTCCGTTATCTGCCGCTCGATCATGGCAGCCTGTCTTTCCGTTGAAAGCGGTATCTTCTCAAACTGCGTATGCCCGATGATGACCGCATCATAATCCCCGGTTGCAATACGGGAGCAGAATTTTTTCCGGTTGGCGGGCTCAAAATCTTTCTTTGTAGCAGCCAAAATATTGGCACCTGGATACAGGCGAAGAAAATCACTCGCCCACTGCTCTGTTAAGTGGTTCGGTACGACAAATAAGCTCTTTTGGCAAAGCCCTAACTGTTTACTCTCCATTGCTGCAGCAATCATTTCAAAGGTCTTACCCGCACCCACACAATGGGCAAGCAGGGTATTATCCCCATAAAGCTGATGTGCCACCGCATTAAGCTGATGCGGTCTTAATGTAATGTCCGGTGTCATGCCTGGAAACTTCAGGTGTGAACCGTCATACTCTCTCGGTCTGGTGGAATTGAAAAGCTCGTTGTACTTGGCACACAAAGTCTGTCTGCGCTCCGGATCACGAAATATCCAGTCCTTAAAGGCTTCCCTGATGGCTTCCTGTTTCTGACTGGCAAGTGTGGTTTCCTTTTTGTTAAGAACTCTCTTTTCCTTTCCATCTTCTTCTATCGTATCAAAGATACGGGTATCACGAAGGTTTAAGGAATCCTCCAGAATGCGGTAGGCATTTGCCCGGCTCGTTCCGTATGTCATGTTGACAAGGGAATTGCCACGATCCGCATTTTTTCCCTTTACGTTCCACTGTCCTGTCACATCGGAATACTGCACCCCTACAAGGTTACGGTCAAAAAGGTAATCCGGTGTTTCAAAGGTTTCCCGCATGAAATCCTCCATGTACTTAGGCCCAATCCATGTGGCACCGATACGCACCTCAATCTCGCTTGCATCAAGCTCCTTTGGCTGAACGCCCTCAAGGGCTGTAACATTGATTGCAAACTCCGGACGGTTCTCTGCAAATATCCTTGCGGTTGCCAACTTCTCCCTGACATTGCCGCTTAAATACTCGTCTGCGTTTTCCCACTTTTCTGTGACCGGGTTCTGGAAGATCACTCCGGCAAGTTCCTTTGCCACTTCTTCCTCGCTTTTTCCCATAAGCTCCGACATATAGGCTAGATCTACCCTTGCTTTTTCCCCTAATGACACCGCCAGTGCTTCACTTGCGGTATCCACGCTTGTGACAACCTCTGCTTTTTTAATGGTTCGCTTGGAAAACATATCAGCCTTGCCTTTGAAGTTGCCCTCATCGTCTAATTTCTCCAATGAACAAAGCAGACAATAACTTGAGTCCTGATTAAACGCTCTCTTATTGGTCTGTGAATTGATCAGACCGTATTTCTTGGAAAACGCATCATACAGCTCATTAAGCTCTGCCTGCTTGCTCTTAATCATATCTTCCGGGTACTCGTTTAATTGATAGTCAATCAGCTCCTGTGTGCAGTCACGAATCTGCACCATGCCTTTCATGCGCTGCTCCATCGTTTCTGATACGTCCACAGGCTTCATAATAGAATTTTCCCGGTAATACACCCTCTCGTCCACGATCGTGTAACTGTAATTCTTCACGCCTGGATCGGCGGGAATGGCTTCTCTTGCCAGCTCATCGTCAAGCTCATTAAACTCTACCTCGTCAATGCTGCCCTCGATATGGGATATAGCCTTTTCAAGCTGCTTGGATAATGGAATGGAGGTATCCGGTGTACAGGTGGCTTCCATGCCAAACTGCCCACTGACCATTTGCATTTTTCCCATGATCATCTCCGGGTGGTCTGCAAAATACTGGTTCATGGCTATACCATCTTCATTTTCACAAAGATGCACCCAATCCGGCTCGATGTCGATTACTCTGTCACGCTTCTTTAAGAAAAGAATGTCCGAAGTGACCTCCGTCCCCGCATTTTCCTTAAAGGCTGTGTCGGGAAGCCTGATTGCTCCAAGAAGCTCCGCTCTCTGCGCAAGGTACTTTCTGACTTCCGGACTTTTCTTATCCATTGTTCCCTTTGACGTGACAAATGCCACTACACCGCCCGGTCTGACCTTATCTAAGGCTTTGGCGAAAAAGTAATCGTGTATGAGGAAGTTATGCTTATCATAGGCTCTGTCTGCCACCTTGTACTGACCGAAAGGCACGTTTCCTATTGCCACATCAAAGAAATCATTTGGATAGTCAGTCTTTTCAAAGCCTGTGATCTTCACATCGGCATTCGGGTATAGCTGTCTTGCAATTCTTCCGGTAATTCCGTCCAGCTCCACACCATAAAGCCTGCTCTCCTGCATATTTTCCGGCAGCATACCGAAAAAGTTTCCGATACCCATTGCCGGCTCCAAGATGTTGCCCTTTGAAAAGCCCATTCGTTCCATCGTATCATAAATCGCCTTGATGATCACAGGGCTTGTATAGTGGGCATTTAAGGTACTTTCCCTTGCAGAGTCGTATTCCTCGGTTGACAACAGGCTCTTTAATTCCTGATATTCACTTGCCCAGTTCGCTTTGGTTTCATCAAAGGCATCGGCAAGACCACCCCACCCTACATATTTTGCTAAAATCTCCTGTTCTTTCGGTGTTGCAATACGGTTTTCGCCCTCAATCTTTTCAAGCGTTCTGATTGCTTCCACATTCTGACGGAATTTTTCCTTTGCCGCAAAGCCTTTCCCGGCACTTTCCTCTGTTTCCGGAGCAATGTGGAAGTTGACTGCACCCGATTTGTCAATCGGTGGCTGTTCCTTTGGCGCTTCTGCTTCATTCTGCGGCTCCGGTTCGGCAAGCACTTCACTTTCTTGCATTGGATTAGACAATTCTTCATTTTTCTGTTCATATTCACCCCATACTCTTTGGGAAACAGCAGAAAAATAAGGAGATTCTTCTTCCATAATGCTGAAGCGAATCTCCTCCATGTCCTCAAGGCTCTTTGCCCCGACTATTTTATCATGGTACTTAAAATATAATGCTTCCCTGCCAAGAATGCCCTCCAAGCGTGCCAGTTCAGGCTCCGGCATACGTTCCCAAATATCATCCTTCTCCGTATGAATGGTAAAGCCTTCTCCGTCATCATGGTACTCAAGCGTATATTGCAGCTTATCATGTTCCCCACAAATATCACACTCAAAATCATAGACTGTTGTTCGTGTACCTCTGATATATTCCCGGTCTATCAATACAAGGTTTTGAACATCATCCGCAGTCAAAGGCGGTTCTTCTGTCTGCTCTATGGAAGGCTCGCCCTCATAACGTGACGCATACTGTCCGGCATCCTTTAACAGTCCGTCCATCTCCAGAGCTTTTTCTGTTTCGCCGCTGATTGTCTGCATCATTACATAATCTGCCGCTTCTGCAAAAAGGAAATCATAGACCTCTTTTCCTTTTAAAGTGCGCTCATCGTCAGCAATCGTGACTGCCTGTGTTTCCTCGTTCCATCCAACCACATCTTTCCGGTCTAATGCTCCGCAGATTTTAACCACAGCCGACATTTCAGACAGCCTTTCATTTAACTGATCTATGTCTGCTTTCCCGGTTTCCGGTGCTGTTGGTTCTCCTTCAGCAACAGTTCCTGTTTCTCTATCTAATTCCTGATTGGTTACACCATGCTCCAACTTCTCCTGTTCTTTTCGCATGGCTTTCTCTGCCTGTTCCTGTTTATACTGTGCATAGGCTTCCTTTCCCTCCGGCGAAAGGTATTTATCTGCCTGCACAAGCTCCCGGATACGTTTTTCCACTACATTCCAGTTTAAAAGCACCTTTGCGTAAGGACTGCCATAGTTACCTTTCTCTAGACGGATACCTTTGGCATCGTGATCCTCATGCGCTCTGTCACTTCCCGGAAGTGCGTGGGAGCTGCCACCCGTACCATATTCATTTTTCAGAAAAGCAATGTTGTCTTTCTTGTCATGCCCTTCCATGAAATACTCATAGATACGGAACTTTCCATGTTCAAAGCCGCTTCCGCCTGTCAGCCTGTAATCAATCTCGTCCTGTGTGATAAAGTCCTCATTCCTTACTTCCACCGTATCAGGTACCGGAAATTCTTTCTTTTCCACACCTAAATCCGCAAGCTGTTCTAATAAATAATCCGGTCTTTTCACATACCGCCATTTAATCTGCTTTTCTCCGCTGTCAAGCTGTGCTTTTGCCTTTTCAAGCTCATCCTGAATCAGTTCTCTGCCCTCAGTGGTGGATAAAAGCTCGCATAGCCTTTCCATGCTTGCCGGGTAGTTAGAAAATTTAAGCTCCAGACTCTCCGGCATTTCCGATATACCGTCACGGAAGAAATTGTTGATATCCGTTGCAACACGCTCACGCTCCACCGCATCCACAAGGAATACTTCATTGGCACTCATATAAGTACCATTCTCCACCATAGCCCGGATATGGCTCTCTGCTTCCTGCCAGCTCATGACGGCAATCGTATTTTCCTTTGCCGATGTACCGTAACCGATACGCATACCCATTTCATCAAACCATAAGGACACGGGATTTCCGTCAAACTCAAAACCTTTTCCGGTAGTCTTATACTCGTTCTTTAAAAATTCTGCCATTTCTTCCGGTGTCTTACCCTGCTGATACTTGGCATAGATACGTTTTCTGCTGTTATCCCTACCGCCGCCACTACGCAAGATACTGTCAATCTGCTCCTGTGGCAAAGAAAAAGCAGCGGGCATGGTATATTGAATACTTGCTTCCGCTGCTGCGATTGTGCCAACCTGTTCCTCAAAGCTCGGGAACAGGCTTAACTGCTGATAGGTTCCCTCCGGCTGTTCGATATTTAACTGTAGATTAGTTCCGTCATCACGATCTCCTCTGCCGAGTGTACGATACTGTTCATCTTCGCTACCCAGAGCATCTGATTCTCTGCTTTCATCTGCTCCGTTATCCCCTCTCTCTCCTTCATCTGTCCGGTCAGAAGCTCCATTCTCTCCTCTGCCTGCTCCTGTATCATTAACAGGTGTTCCTTCAGCTTCCCGCTCAGAAGAAGTCCCGTATATACTCCGTTCTTGTGTTCCTGTAAGAACTTCTTTCTCATCAGTCCGTACTTCGTCAGTACCTCCTTCGGCTGTTCGTCCATTGCTACCATCGGTATCTGATAATCCCCGTTCTTCTCGTATGTCAGATTCATCATATTTGCTCCTTTCCCCGGCTTCTCCGGTCTGTGTGATAGATTCTCCGTCTTGATTTTTGCTTTCACGCTTTAAAGCATTGTATCGTGTTTCTGAGGTGTTTGCAAGTCCTTTTTGAACAGAATTTTCCGCTGTGCGGTTCTCTGCTTTCTCCCTCTCATACACCCCGATTGCTTTGCCTATCTCCATCAGGATAGGCTTTGATAAATCGGACACGTTACTGCCAAGCTGTGACAGCGTTTCCACTGTGTTAAACTCATGGATATAAGGGAAGTTTATTTCCTCGGCAAGCTCACCCTCCTCCATGCCACACCGCTTTAAAACGGTATAGGCAAGGCTGTCGGCAAGGGTTTCCCGTATCCTTACTTCCACGTTCAGCTCGTCCAGTTCCTCTAAAAAGCTCCCTTCCTTTAAGTATTCCATATCCGAAGCAAGCTCTTTATAACAGTCCTCTGCAATCCGTCCGACAATCTCCCGGATACGTCCCACAAACCCGGCTTCCCTGTCGGTGTCCCCATAAATCTTTTCCAAACGGGAAATCACCGATTCCATGTGTTCCTCACGCATTTCCCAGAGGTTAGGGAATTGTCCGATTCTTCTTGCCTTATGCACATCTGAAATATCAAAGACATATTTCAAACCGGAAAAACTATCCTCATCAATCAGCGCAATGCCCTTTGCACCTTTGTTTACCCAGCAGTGCATCTTTTCATTCCATATCTCTATGGAAGCACAGGCGGTTGCATCCGGTCTTTGAGCATAGATTAAAAGCTGTTCCTTGAACGAATATTTATACAGTCCGGAAGCAGTATTTAGGTATCTCCTCCAGTTTTCTTCATTCCGCACGACTTCTTTTGCTGTTTCCTCTGCCAGTGCGGAAATCAATTTATATTTTCTCATGGTAAACCTCCATTCTTATTTGATTTTCTGCAACAAAAAAGGTGGCTATGGTTCGTTCATGAGCCATTGCCACCAGTGACGGTTAACTTTATTCAATTTTTATCTGTTTCTTACCGATATGTTTTTTATACCTTATTAGAAATTCAGTTCCCTCTTAATAATTATCAAATCTAAAATCTTCCACATATGCACCATTTAATCTAAAAAGTTGATGTGCTTGGTAGTTAAGAATCTTATTGTCAGCATTAGGATTTAAAAAAGCCCACATTCTTGCTTCTGAAAAACTATACTCCTTAGATACATCCAAGAATACTATAGCTGATACTTTTCTCGCCGCAGTTGAAACTTTAATTCCCTCTTTTGCATTATCATCAAATTCACAAATATCCCTATCTTTAATATTAATCAAATTCATAAACATTCTTCTACATAATGGACGTAGCATATCATAAACATCTCTTGTATCTCTACCTGCAAAAAAACAACAACAAGTACCATCAAATGGACAGATAATTATATATGGACTATTTAAACAGAATTGAGACGCATGATACATAAAATAAAATTGATTATTTTCAGCCCACTCATATGAATCAAATTCTGATATAGAAGTGAATATATTTTCATGTTCTCTATTATGCAGCCTGATTTCAATGCCACTGTCTTTATCTTTATAAAGATAATCACAATATAATTTATTTTCTTCAGACATTATCTCTTTTACCAGTTGAGGTAATCTACTCAAATATTTTTCTTCAAGTTCCCTTGTTGATATATTTTTAGTTCCTCCAACTGTTACAAAATAAGGTTCTGGTATCTTTTCTTGAAGTTTTCTCTTTAATGTATCCAGATGTGGCAATGTAATCCCAAATTGCTTTACATCAAAATATATGTTATCATCAATTATTCCATCTGCTTCATAATCATGTGCCTTTAAACAATCCTTAGATAAAACATTTTCTTGTGGTTTAAATCGCACGCTATGATTATCCAGCCAGCTATACACAAGTGCTTCGTATACTTTTCCATTATATGAAGTTGGCTTTTTTAATATATCATTTAAAAGAACCTTGATAAAATCATACGACCATTCAGTTGACTTATTTTGAAAGAGTTTACATAACATTTCAATTTGTTCTGGTTGAATTTCAATAGGCTTATTTTTACTGACTTCAAAATTCAAACCATCTATCTTACTATTAATATAGTTCTCAAAATCTTTCGTACTAACTATTTTTATCTTATCCAAGATCATACCTTCTTTCAAATCGAGAAAACATTATATAGATACCAACACTATTATATTCTTTATTCAACTTTATCACAATTCTAATTAACATTATTTCCCCTAGAATAACTGTAGGGTACTTCACGCACCCTACAGCCTGTGATCAGTTACTTATCGGCATCAGGCATAAAAACCATGCTCCTCAATACCTTTTTCCAGAATACAGTTAATCATTTCCTCCAGCTCCACGTTGTTAATCTCACTGACAACGATCAGCTTGGCAAGGGTATCCTTTGGAACAGATACCGCATAGCGCTCCTCATCTTCACGAAGTTCATGGACACAGATGCCAAGTCCCTCTGCAATCTTGCACATAACGCCAAGCTCCGGCTCCTTAACCCCTGCCATAATGTCAAGGATTATTCTCTCCGGCACACCGGAAATTTTGGAAAGCTCCGCAATCCCGATTTCTTCCTCTTTCATCACGTTTAATAGCTTATCTCCTGTTGTATACATATCCCACTCCTCCTATATTACGGCTTCCTTTTTCTTTTCCGGTGCAGAATGCTCTTTCCCGGCATTCATTTTAATAACAGCATCCTTCTTCTCCGCAAGCTTCTCCTTTACTGAAACACGCTCATGACGGTTATCTCCTTTTTCCTCTTTCTGCTTAGCACGTTCCTCTGCCCGGTCACTACGGAACAGTTCATGCTCTTTGGCATCATACTCATACACATGATCCGAAAGACGTTCTCCAGGCGCCACCTGTGTCTGATTTACTTCCTGTACCATCTGCTCAAGTTCTTTAAACTCCATTCCCGCATCTTTCGGTATAATCAGCGTTTCATAGATTGAAGAAGGCAGCATGTAAAAATCTCCTACCTTCTCAGCGATCTCCTGTCTGATATCATCATTTAGTATTGCAGCCACCCCATTTACTTTTGTATCATTTGTCAGCACATACATGGTATCGGGAATATCCGGCATCATCTGCATTGCCATTTCTTTTGCTTCATCCATACCCACATTTTGTTCTCTTGCAATATCAACTGCAATCATCTCCGCAACCGTCTCATTCATTCCTTTGAAACTATGTGGCTGCAAAGTATCCATATTCTGCAACGCCTGGTCATGCAGTTCTTCAAGTGTGATTCCATATCCATCCATCAGATTATCTGTAATGGTAATGGTCGCAGTTCCTTCTCCTGTTTTATCCATTAAAATCTGATACACAACTGCTAAATCTTCCAGCTTGGAATATGGTTTATCCTGAAGGAACTGCTTATTTGCTTCCTCGTTGATCAGCTTACATACAATTTTTTCCTTAATCTTGTCAAAATCGGTAACTGCCGATACATCTATATCATGATCTATATAATGTGACTGATACACACTTGCAATCTGAGCTAACACATCATCCAATTCAGCACCATCCTGTATCTGCTCAAAATATGGATTCAGATAAATGGTAGGTGCAATATTGCTTTCCTCTGTTCTTACCATCAGACCGTCCAGAACACAGTCATTATTCTTTACAATCTGATTGACCTCAACTGCAGCATCTGCAAACTTTTCAGGAAGAAAATCCTGTATCTGTTCTTTTACCTGTTCTACAAAATCTCTGTATTCCATTACTTTTTCTCTCCCTTCTTGATGTCATTCTGTGATTTCTCTGTCAGCTTTGATACTGTGGCACCATACATTTTGTACCTCTTTATCATGTTTCTCTGGCTTGTTACATTGATTTCTTTTTCTAACTGCTTCATTCTGGCTTTCCTCCCTATTCTGCTTTTCTTCCAAATGAAAACGTATCTTCTTTTTCCTTTTTCGGGGCAAATCTGCCTTTGACTTCCAAAAGCCTTTTTTCCATAATGGAAAACATGGCTTCCACCTGCTCCTGTGTGTACTCATAATTGGTGCGGTTGGAAAGGTTCTCAAGCCTGCCGATTGCATCAATGACCTTGTTCACACGATACTCCCCAAGACGGACAAACTTGTCCGCCTTGCTCTCATTGTCCTGTACTTTCTTTGTTTCTTCTGCTCCCATTGTTACGTCCTCCTTTTATTTTTTCTTTCCTGTAAATTTCCTTTTGGGAAACTCCATGACAAACTTAAACTGCACACCGGACTTTTCTTCTCCGTCCTTTGTGTAGTGGTATTCTTCCGTACCGCTCGGAATGATATAGGCATCGTATTTCTTGCCCGCCTTGCTTGTAAGCCCCTTTAACAGCGTCTTTTTCCCGGCAAGCAGGCTTTCCACCTGTTCATCTGACAGGGAAACGCCCATGATCCGGCTTACATTCATGCCGCACTTATTCTTGCAGAAAGCTCCGTATTTTCCCTTTACCACCTCTCCGCCGCAGTTCGGACATTTACCAAGTACCTTCTGCTCCTGTGCGAACATCTTTTTCTGCTCGTCACTGACTTCGTGGTAGGTGTGGATTAAGCCAGATACCATTGTTTCAATATCTCCCATAAAGTCCTCACGCTCCATCTCTCCCTTTGCAACAAGGGTAAGGGCATTTTCCCAGTCAGCGGTAAGTTTCGGGGACTTTACCACATCGGGAAGCACCGTAATCAGCTTCATTCCGTCCTCTGTGGGGATCATCTGCTTTTTCTCACGCTTTACAAAACCGTCCTTAACTAACTTCTCGATAATATCTGCTCTGGTGGCAGGTGTGCCGAGTCCTTTGCGCTCCACATCGTCACTCATGTCCTCGTTTCCGGCTCGCTCCATTGCAGACAAAAGGGAATCTTCCGTAAAGTGCTTCAGCGGTGTGGTGTAATGCTCACTGATCTTTGTCTGTACCCCGTCAAAGGTCTGCCCCTCGGAAAGCTCCGGCAGTTTCTTATCCTCCTGCTCTTTATCCTCCGTTGTCTTAAAAGAACGCTTAAAGGCATCCTCAAAATCTTTCCACCCGTTTTTTAAGATCGACTTGCCGGAAGTGGCAAAGGTGTATCCCCCACAGGAAAGCTCTGCCTTTACCGTTTCATAAAGATGTTTCTCCCCCGTAGCACACAGCAGTCTGTTGGCCACAAGGGATAAAATCTTTCGCTCCGTTTCCGGCAGGGCTGCAAGGTCAGCTTTGGCAATCTCCATTGTGGGGATAATCGCATGGTGGTCTGTAACCTTTTTACTGTTTAACACCCTCGGAATGTCCGGATTAAACATCATATTTTCCTCAAACAGAATGGAACTAAAAATTGCTTCAATTACATTTCCGGTTGTCTGCTCCATATCGTCAGACAAATACTGGCTGTCCGTTCTGGGATAGGTACACAGCTTCTTTTCATAAAGGCTCTGGGTGTACTCCAAGGTCTGTTTTGCAGTAAAACCAAATAAGCGATTGGCATCCCTCTGGAGCGTGGTAAGGTCATAAAGCTTCGGCGGTGCTACCGTCTTTTCTTCCTTTGCCACAGACGTAACAAGAGCCTGTCCGTTCAGACAAGCTCCTGCAACATTTTCCGCTTCTGTTTTATTGTCAATCCTCTCTGTGACCGCATCCACGCCGCCACAGAGGATATGAGCCATGAAATACTGCTCTTTCTTGAAATTCATAATCTTGCTCTCACGTTCCACAAGCATTGCAAGGGTAGGTGTCTGTACTCTGCCCACCTTTAACACCTTGCCGCCATATAAAACGGTAAAAAGCCTTGTACCGTTGATACCCACAAGCCAGTCCGCTTCCTGTCTGCAAAGTGCAGAATGGTATAAATGCTCGTAGTCACTTCCCGGCTTTAAATTCTCAAATCCTTCCCTTATGGCACTCTCCTCCATAGAAGAAATCCATAAGCGTTTCATCGGTTTGCTGCATCTCGCCTGTTCATATACCAGACGGAAGATAAGCTCTCCTTCTCGCCCTGCATCGGTGGCACACACTACCTCATCCACTCTGCTGTCATGCAAAAGACCATAAAGCACATCGTACTGTTCTTTGGTATCCTCCTTGATCTCATACTGCCAATGATCCGGATTGACCGGAAGGCTCTCGTAAGTCCATTTCTTCCACTGATCTCCATAGCTTTCCGGTTCTGCAAGCTCGATTAAGTGTCCCACGCACCAGCTTACAATATAGCCGCCGCCCTCAAAATATCCGTCCTGTCTGTCTAAGGCTCCCAATACATCTGCTATGCTTTTCGCCACACTCGGCTTTTCTGCGATTACTAACTGCATTTATTCGTCCTCCTCATCGTCTTTCTCAAAAAAATCGTCCTCTGTGTCCTCGGTTTCGTCCTCATCTTCCAAGACTTCTTCTTCCTCGTCCTCATCATCATCTTCATCAATAAACTGCTCTTTCTTTTTCTTGACCACCTTGAAATAGTAGCCTGCTCCGATGCCAATAACTGCAATGATGCCAAGCACGATATAGGTTCCCATCGGATTATCGGGCTGTGCGGGCTGTTCTTCCGGTTCCTCGGTACTTTCTTCCGTACTTTCCTCGCCATCCTCCGGTAATTCTTCTGTTTCCTCACTATCCGTTTCTGCATTATTGTTTGGCAATGCGCTGTCACTTACCGGGATTGCAGACTCCAGTGCTGCGGAATTTTTCGGAAGTGTCTCGCTGTTATCCGTTGTCGTATTTAACAGGTCATTTTCGCTGATCTCTGTCAGGAAGTAGACCATTTTCTCATCACCGTCCCTGTCGATAATCAGATAAAACACCTTATCACTTGCGGTCTGAATGGTATAAAACTCTTTCCCATTCTCTGACTGCTCTGCATTATTTTCTGCCTGCTCCGAAGCATCCGCTTCCTGCATGGCAGCTTTTTTCTGTTCTGCAAGACTGGTTTCCGATGTGGTATTGCCCTCGCTATCCGTTTTCATATGCTCCGTTACCTGTCCGGTAGCAGAGGAAGGCTTGGAAGCTTGCGCACTGACCGGAAGCTGCTTAGCCGGATCGCTTTCGTTACTGTCCTCCGCTTCCGGATCGGTGTAATACGGATTGGCTGTCTTATAGACCTCTGACATATTTCCGGCATTGTCCATTGCAGAAATGGTAAAATACTGATACCCTGCATCAAACTGTTGCAGACGGATATTCAAAACGCCATTCGTCAGCTCTGTAAATTCATAACCATTCACATAGACTGCCTTGATTCCAGAATCCGTATCGTGTGCCTGCACGCTTAACAGACCATCGCCGACCGCCGCATTTAAGGTTGGCTTGGTAAAATCAAAGCACTTGATGTAACGGTTTTTCTCATAGGTATTGCCCTTCTGGTCTGTCACAAGCACATAGACGGTGCAGTTTTCCGAAATCTCCACATACATATCCTCTGTGATGTCCGTCCAGCTTCCGTTCTGTGCGACTTTCGCCTGTACGCTTTTTACGGTAAAGTTGCCGGACTTTGCCACATCTTCAACTAAAATATGTACCTTTGTGGTATCATTGTGCCACCCTGTCGGTGTATTGATTGTGATTTTCACGTTGGAATTCACATACTCACAAAGGCTGTAATCCTCTTTGCAGACCTCACATTCCTTATCCACCGAATACTGTGAGCATTTTTCCTTACAGGTACATTCCGGTGTGGGAATGTCATTGCCGGACACCGTAGAGTTCTCCTGTTCACTTTCGCTTTCTTCCTCCGTTCCCGTAGACGGTGTTTCTGTTTCACTCTCATTTTCTGCTGTGTCCGTATCCTGTGCCTGTACCGATACGGTATTGCCGCTGTTTGCCATAAATGCCCCAATCGGCATACAGAACAATACTGCCGATAAGATAAGGGACATGATCACCTTAACTGATAACTTTTTCTTCATTTCCTGTTCTCTCCTTTTCTTTTTGTGCTAATAACTGCAAAATCTCGTCCTCGCTGAATTTGATAAGTAATTGCAGCTTCTCGGACGAGATTTTATGCTTTTCGATAATATCCAGTTTTTCGGCTCTTTCCACCATACGTTTTTCTTCTTCCAGGTTCTTTAACTTTGCCTGTATGGTGGCAAGCTGTTCTTTTGTCTTTGTGATTTCCTTTTCTATTCTCTGGCTTTTTGTCATAATATCTCACTTCCTCTAATTCAATCTTCCAAAACTGTAAAAGTGGCTCTGCCAGTACGGAGTGTTAATGGAAGCATATTTGATTGGATCGCCACAGTGTATCATTACCCCGTTGCCGCAGTAGATGCCTACATGACTGACTGCACCTGCTGAATTATAGGTGCCTGTGAAAAAGATAATGTCTCCCGCTTTCGCTTCGCTTGCCGATACGGGAGTACACTGGTCATAAATGCCCTGTGCGGTTGTTCGTGGCAGATTGTGTACGCCGCTGTTGGTAAATACCCAGCACACAAAACCGGAACAGTCAAAACTTGTGGACGGGGACGAACCGCCCCATACATACGGATAGCCTAAATACTTGGCTGCTTCCTCCATAAGTGCCTGTACGGTCGCATCATAGGAATCCGGTGGTATGGCATTTCCCGGCGCACCGCCGCCACCTCCCGGACTTTCCCCGTAAAGCGTTCCCTCGCCTACATCAAAGTAAAATAATGGATTATAATACTCTCCATTATATAAGCACTCAATATGCAAATGGCTTCCGGTAGTGCTTCCGGTGTTTCCCGTAGTTCCGATTACCGTCCCTTTGGTTATGCTCTGACCTGCACTGACACTCAGGCTGTCCATGTGGGCATATTTTGTAGTGTAACCGTCTTTTTCGATGACCACATAATTCCCGTAATAGCTGTCATAAGTTGCTGTCGTGACTGTACCGTCATGGGCTGCATAAACAGTTGTACCTGTGGGCACCGCTATATCCACACCCCTGTGCAGTTCCTCATTTCCGGTATTCGGGTTCTTGCGGTATCCATAATAGCTTGAAATATAGTTATACCAGTACAGATCAAGCGGAGAAGCAAACTGCTGTAAAAGCCCGCCAGTCTCTGCATACATGGCAAAAATCTCTGTCTGCTCTGCATCCATCTTTCCGGCAACAATGGTTTCCAATGGTTTGACCGTAAGCACTACCCTTAATATGCTGACTTCGTATTCCTCCTCTTCCTCGTATTCGTATTCTTCCTCTGTCTCCTCTCCTGTTACCGGATCAGTGACAGTGTGTGTACCTGTCTTGGTTACTGTCCTTGTCCTTGTTTCCGTATCCGGTGTGAGAGTCAGCGTATACATCTCATCGAAAAGAGCCTGTACCTCTCTTTCCACTTCACTTGCGGTAAACTCCGTATGGACAGCCGATAAATACCCGATCAGCGTAAACGGATTGTGTCCGATTTCCCCCAGATTATAGGAATACTCATCATATCCCGGATAATCGGTTTCAATGTTGTCAATCTCATTCTGAAGGTCAAGCTCCAGTCTGGTAAACTGCAAGTCTGTCGCATCAATCTCTGCCGGTTCGCTTAAATAGCTTGCCGCAAGCACAGTAGACTGCGTATCTGCAAACATCGCCCCACAGGACGATACCGAGGTCATAATCATAACAAGAAGCACCGCTATGATGCCAACCGTTATGAGAACACCCGCATTTTTGCTTGCAATCTCCTGTAACTTCTTTGCTATGGCGGTTGCAGTATTGACAGTCTTTGACACTGCTTCCTGTGCCGCTTTTGTGGCAGCTCCCTTCTGTCTTGCTTTCATGTACTCCCGCTTGATGCGCTGTTTCTGTAAACGCTTCTGCAATGCTTTTTTCTGCATCTGCGGGTTTTCCTCCAGGAACTTCTGGTACTGGAAGTTGACCTCTTTCTGAAACTGCTTTTTTTCCAGCTTCGCTATCTTTGCCCGCTGTCTTGCTTCCTTTCCCTTATAATGCCTTTTTACAAAGCCAAACAGTTCCTCAGCCTTCTGCTCCGTTTTATGGGCACCTTCCACAGCAGAATTTTCCTTTTCGTTCTCGGCAATCTTGCCATGTACGAAATTTCTGCTTTCCGTCTGCATTCGCCGCATGGTGGTCTTGGAAAGGCTCTCCTGCTTAAAAGGCTTCTCCTTATCCAGCGGAACAACCACATATTTCCCCTTGCCCGTTTCCTCGTCAAAGACTCTCTGCAATGTATATTCCCGCTTCTTGGGAAGTTTTCCTCTAGCCTTTTTGACCTTCTCTGTGGCTTTCTGCGCCTGTTTCTGTTTCTTTTTTAATTTCTCGCTTCCGGTAAACTCCGAAGCACGATCCTCCGTAAAGACCTTTCCGGCATCTTCCGTAAAAACGGTATCTTTGGCTTTTTCCCTGTGTTTATGCTCTCGCTGCACACGCTTTTTGTGGTATTTGCCCTTTTCCTGTGACTGCCTGTAAGTGTCCCTGCGGTGGTAATCCTCTTTTTCTTCCTGCCTTTTCCCGTTTTCCTCCGTCTGACCGGAATTATCCTGTCCGGAAAACTTGTTCTCGGCTTTGGTAAATGCCGCCTTTGCCTCCTGTCCCTTATCGGCACCGGACTTCTGGACATTTTGTCCAAAAGTTTCCCCATACTCCTTTTTCGCATGGCTTTTCAATGCACCAGGCTTTTGTGAAACTCCTGTTTTCTCCTGAAAGACATCGGAAGCTCTCGGCTGAAAATCTGATCCGCCGCTTTTTTGAAAGTCTGGATTGCCTTCCTTTTGAAATTCTTTCACAGCCTTTTTATGGGAAGCGGCACTTTTTTCTGTCTTTTTATCTGCCATTAACTCGCCTCATCTTTCTTAACTGTTTCCTCCGGCTTGGTGTTCATAATCGCATAGGTTTTGGTGTTTGTCGGATATTTGTCAACAAACGGAATAACCACGTTGTCAAACAGTATCAGACCAGAACCCGGCTCGGAATTGGTTACATGGGAAAGCTGCTTTTCAGAAAGCCCTAACTTGTCTGCAAGTATCGCCTGATCCTTTGCGTTCTGATTTAACAGATACACAAAGTCACTGTTGCCCAAGATACCCTCGATTTCCTCTGAACGTAAGAAGTCACCCACGTTCTGGGTAAGCCCTGTCGGGATACCTCCCCACTTTCTGAAACGCTTCCAGATTTCCACAGAGTAAATGGCAGTCTGCTTTTCCTTTAACAGAAGGTGGAACTCATCACAGTAATAACGGGTGGCAATCTTACGCTCCCTGTTCTGCGACACCCTGTTCCATACTGCGTCCTGTACGATCAGCATACCAAGCTCTTTTAACTGTTTTCCCAAGTCCCTGATGTCAAAACAGATGATACGGTTCTGTGAGTCCACGTTGGTACGGTGGTTAAAATAATTCTGCGAACCGCTTACATACAGCACAAGGCTATTGGCAATTCTGACCGCCTTTGCCTTTGCTTCCTTGGCAAGCTCCTTTTCCACGTTTTTCGGCTCATATTTTAAGAGCGCATTGTATAAGTCCTCAAGGATAGGCATATTCTCCGGCACAGGGTTTTCAAAATAGGTATCGTAAATATGACGGATACATTCGTCAATGATACCCTTCTCATCATTCTCCAGACCGTCCTTTCCTCCGGCAATCAGATCACACAGGGTAATGAGAAAGTCACTCTTTAATTTCAGAGCTTCCTTATCCCCTTTATGGGATAACTGAATATCCATCGGGTTCAAATAGTCTTTGGAGTCGGTAGCAAGCCTTATGACCTGTCCCTTTAATGCCTGTACCAACGGAAAATACTCTCCCTCCGGATCACAGATAATAATGTCATCTCTTGTGATAAGGAAACAGGATAAAATCTCCCTCTTTGCACTGAAGGACTTACCGGAACCCGGTGTTCCGAGTATCACGCCGTTTGGTGTACGGAGCCTTTTGCGGTCTGCCATAATCATGTTGTTACTGAGGGCATTTAACCCATAATAAATTGCCGGAGCAGGCATGAATAACTCCTGTGTACAGAACGGAACTAAAATAGCAGTGCTTTTGGTTGTCAGCACTCTCTCAATTCCGGTATCATTGCAGCCAATCGGTGCGGATGCCATAAGCCCCTGCTCCTGTAAATACTGCAAGCATCGTAAGTTGCAGTTTGCCTGCTGAATAATGCCGGACACCCTCTTCGTGATGTTCTCAAGCTCCCTTTTTGTCTTTCCGTAACAGGTAATCAGGAAAGTCATTTTGACAATCTTCTGGTTGCTCGTATTCAGATCGTCTAAAAGCTCTAAGGTATCCTTTTCATAAGTGATGATGTCCGTAGGAAGAATATCCATATCGTAGCCACTGCGGACAGCCTTTTTCTGCTCCTCAATCTTCATTTTCTGAATATTCGTCAAAGCTCCCTTTAACATCTTGATTGCTTTTACCGGGTCCATCGTCTGCATGTGCATGGTAATGGTAAGGTTATCATCAATGTCAAGAAGCTTCTTTAACAGCTCGTCATTAAATCTCGGTGCGATAATATCCAGATAATGAACACTTCCGTACATACTGCCTGACTTAAATCTGCTCGGATACCTAAAGTCAAACCCCGGCGGTGCAATATAGTCCTTGACTGACTTGCCGGACTCTGACAGTTCCTGAAATGAAAAACGGAAAGGCTCCATCGTTCCCTGATTAAAATATTCATGCAGGATACGAAGTCTTTCCTTTCCGTCAAGTGACCTGGCATTCGTGCCGATGTTATTTAAGTTTCGGATAACATCTTTCTCGATATTATTCAGTTTGTTTTTAGCTTCCTTGTATCCGGTGCTTTCCACACCAAAAATGAGATACTTGGACTTAATGATACCGTTATTTCCCTTTGCTGACTGATGCTTCAACATCTGAGTGTATTCCTCACGAATATCGTCAAAATCATCATCCTGCAAAGATATGTCAAACTGCTCCGCAAGTGCCTGTTCATTGACCTGCCTGTTGAATAAGAACAGTTCAAACTTAATGGACGGATCAAAGTAATTGATGATCTTGCTGTACTCCTCTAAAATATCTCCCTGGTCTTCTACTTCCAGAAGGTCATAGTTGATGTCGTAAAACTCCACCATCTTCGTGTAAAAATTATGTGTTACCTGACAGATACCATCACGAAACATCTTTTTGAAGGTAATGGTTTTCTGTGCAGTATCCGGCTTTGCCTGTTCCTTCCCGTTTCCGGCAAGGATACGTCTAAGCTCCATTAACCGCTTCTTTTCCGAAAAAGTAAGTCCGGCTCTGCTTGCCGCCTTCTTATTTTCCGGCATTCTGCGGTTTCCGGCTTGCGCCTTTTGCTGAGGATTTTTTGAAAGCCTTTTCTTCAAGGTAGCACACCTCCTTCTTAATTTTTTCTCTTTCCTCCAACTGCTCGTAGAGGTTTTCCGATTTATAAGGACGTATCCCCGGTGTAAGCATCTTCTGCCGTATCATAAAATACAGAAGTTTTTCTGCCGGAAACCCGTCCCTTTCATACATTGCCAAAAAGAAAAATGGCAGCATCACTCCAACCATGATCAGGGCTGCCGCCTGCGTCCCTAAAACTCCCTTTGTAAGAAAGTACAAGGGAACTCCGGTAATGGCAGCTCCGCTAAAACAGATGATCTGTCTTTTGGTAAGGTTCAATGCTACTTTCGTTTTGATGCCACTCAGGTCTTTTGGCACTAGTACTGATATTGCCATAGTCTGCTCCTTTCGTGTGCATACCCATATATGGACAACGCCCACCATGAATTAGTGGGCGTTAAAGATTGATTTTGATAAGGAACCTGTCTTGAATAAGCTGAAGCATAAGATTACAGTATAGGCTGCCACAGACCATAAGGCACTGTGAAGATTGCCTGCGACTGCCACGCTCGCCACAAGCACAGCGTAGATTGCCACACATACCATAATGAAGAATCCCTGAAATGCTAAAGCGATAAGTCCCTTTAGATAGTTGGTTCCGACTGTTCCCCATTCCCTGTTGGTTACGGTTGCCGCCGGAATTGGTGCTACTGATACATAAAGGTATATTTCAATCATACGTCCGTATAAAATGACGGTGATAAGGACGGACATGATTTTCATACACAGGCTGATGATCATGGTTTCCATTCCAAGTCCTATCAGCTCCCCAATCCCCATGCTGTCAATCTGGCTGTTGAACATGGAAGTAAGCGTAGCCTGCACATCCAAACTCGTTGAGCCGGATATGGAAGCTGCCGCCTGTGTCACTACATGACTTCCCACATCAAAGACCGCCATGACAATATCAAAGGTCTTAGAAAGTAAGCTGACAGCGATACAAGCCTTGAATAAAAAACGGAAGAATAGGCTCGTATCAAAGTCGTGCATATTGTTTTTGTCTATAACCATTGTGATCAGCTCATAGACCAGCACAAAGCTGATAATCATTCCCGCTATGGGGACAATGACATTTTCCGATAACGTCTGCACCATGCTGAAAATACCGGAGTTCCATGAGCTGGGTGTCTGGCTGACCTCCCCTGCAATCGTGCCTACCTTGTCATTCACATCGGTAAACATGGTTTCAAGGTTGGACAGCACCCACCCTTGCAGCATTTCCTTTATGAAATCAGTGATCTTGTCAATGATTCCACCCATGATGGACTATCTCTTATGAGAACAGTGTGGAGAGCTGTGGAATCACCGTCTGTGCCACAATGATAATGCCCCCGCCGGACATAAGCTGCTTGATACCCTGTGACTTTGCTTATGTGTGATAAAGAAGTAATAGAAGTGTAAAAAATTTTGCCGTTCCTATCCGGCACTTGCGCAGGGTGTCGGATAGGTCGGGCTTTATTCTTCGGGCAAGTCAATCTTGCCTACAAAGCTGTAATAAATATCAATGCGCTGGCGGCGTACTTCGTTCTCGTCATACTCACATTCATAAACAACGATTTTCTCCACCATTTCACGCAAAAGAGTGTGTGTCAGTTCTTCGATAGAAAGGTACTTGCGGACAACGCTCATAAACTTTTCAGCGTTTACCGTGGCTTCCTGTGCCTTGTCCAGCTCGCCCTGCAAAGCGGCGGCTCTGTCTTTCAGTTCCCGCTGCTCGGCTTCGTAGTCTGCGGACATTTCCATGAAACGCTCATCACTGATTTTCCCGTTTACATTGTCCTCATACAGACGCTTGATGTAGCGGGAAAGTTCTGCAATGCGGCTCTGCACCTGTTCAAGCTGCTTGGCTGCCGCCGCCAGCTTCCGCTTGCCGCCCATTTCATTCTGCTGGATAAGCAGCTTCACGAACCGGGCTTCGTGCTTCTGTGCATAGGCGGTCACTTTCCGCAGATTGTCCAGCACACCCGCCGTCAAAAGGTCGGTGCGAATGAAGTGCGCCGTACAGTCGGCGGTGCGCTTCTTATAGCTGCCGCAGATGTAGCAATCCTGCTTTCTCTTGTCGGTCTGATACCGCTGCTGGTACATCACATGACCGCAGTCGGCGCAGAACAGCAAGCCGGAGAACAAGCCCACATCATCGTAGCGGTTGGGGCGTTTGCGCTGCTTGCGTAACTCCTGCACCCGTTCCCATGTCTGCAAGTCGATGATTGGCTCATGGTGGTTCTCGAAAATCGCCTGTTTCTCAATGGGATTGTCTATGCTGTGCTTCATCTTGTAGGACGGTTTTTCCGTCTTGAAGTTCACAAGACAGCCTGTGTACTCCCGGTTTTCCAGAAGATGAACAACAGTATTGGTCGCCCACTTACATTCATAGCCGGGGTGGTAGCGGCGTGTGCTGCCTGTGCGCTGGTATTCCAGCGTCCCCGGCGTGGGGATTTGCTGCTCGGTCAGCATACGGGCTATCTTGGTAGGCCCGTTTCCGGCAAGGCAAAGCTGGTAAATCTGCTTGACTACCGGGGCGGCTTCCTCGTCAATGATGAAATTCTCGTCATCGTCCATGAGGTAGCCGTACACGGGCTTGCTGGTAACAGGCTTTCCGCTTAGACCTTTTGCTTTCTTAACTGCCTTGATTTTTTTGCTCGTATCTCTCACCATCCATTCGTTGAAAAGATTACGCAGCGGGGTAAAATCGTTGTCGCCCATTGCGCTGTCCACTCCGTCATTGATAGCGATAAAGCGGACGCCTTTCTGTGGGAAAAGCATTTCTGTGTACATTCCCACTTGGAGATAATTTCGCCCTAAACGTGACATATCCTTGACTATGACTGTGCCGACTTTTCCGGCTTCAATGTCTGCAAGCATGGCTTGAAACCCGGGTCTTTGGAAGTTCGCACCACTATAACCATCGTCCGTGTACCAGCAGAGATTGGTAAAGCCGTTCTGCTTGGCGTAGGTTTCTAAAATGCGCTTTTGGTTGGATATAGAGTTGCTCTCCCCCTGCAATTCATCTTCATGGGATAATCTCGGATAAAGGGCGGTAATAAGGTTTTGGGTTGTCTGTCTTAACATGGTTTCCTCCGTTTCTGACAGCCAGCCCCACTATTCCGTACTTCGATTGTACCACATGGCGGGGCGGCGTGTATAGCGGCAAAATGTGAAAAATGCTTCTTTACCGCCCGTCATATTGCCGATTTTTGTGTAGCAGCTTCCGCTTCCAGCACCTTAGCCATTTTGTCGGCTGCGGTTTCCGTGGCACTCTGCTTGAAAAAGCCGGACACCACAAGAACAGAGTTCCCTATGCGGATTTCCGTCACGCAGTCGGCGGGTGCGGTGCTTTTCATGCTGTGTTTGATATGCTCTTTTTTATCGGTCATAGGCAAACTCCTTTCAATCGTTCATCAGCTTTTTCAGCCGTTCCATTTTCTCCTGTGCCTTTTCCCTGCGGAAATTCACGCCGGAGCAGCAGACAGGGGTACACATCTCTGTTACCCGGTCATAAATCCGCTTGTGGGCTGTGTCCGGGGGATTGTTCAGCTCGTCAAGGCTTAGATTGGTCGTGACGATCAGCGGCTTTTCGCTTCGGTAACGACTGTCAATCACATTGTAGACCTGCTCTAAGCCGTACTCTGTTCCACGCTCCATTCCAAAATCATCAAGAATAAGCAGCGGATAGCGGCAGAGCTTGGAAATATATTCGTTCCTGCCCTCAAAGGTGGCGGCAAGGTCATTGAGGACAGCGGCGAAGTTCGTCATTTTTACGGAGATTTCCTGCTCCATGAGGGCGTTTGCAATGCACCCGGCAAGGTAGCTTTTGCCTGTGCCGACGCTGCCCCAGAGCAGATAGCCGATGTTCCCGGCTTTCATGTCCTCCCAATGCTCCACATAGAAACGGGCGGTTTTCATCTGCGGGTTTCTGCCGTTGTCATTGGCAAAAGTCCATTCCCGCATAGCCGGGTCGGTAAAGCCAGGCGTTTCAGTTCTTCTACCTTGTCCCGGTGCTTTCTCTGCTGTTCGGCGGCTTCACGCTCCATGCGCTGCGCCCGCTGGCAGTCACACTCTGCCGGGTGTCGGTCACGCCCGAACAGGGCAACCTTATCAGCCGGAAAATAGGCTTCTTTCGGTGTCCGGCACTTGCCGCAGTAGAGTAGACCGTCCTCACCTGTGTAGTCCTCCGGCTCGGCGGTGGCTGCTGGTATCTGTAAACTCATATCTTCAAAAGCTGGTTTCATAGACTTTCTCCCTCCTTGTAGCTGTAATCGGGTATGCCCTTTTTCGGGGCAGCTTTAGCGGTATCGTCAGCCGCCCATCTGCGGATAGTGGCGGCATGGTTCTTGTATTTCCTCCCGGTAGAAGCGATATAGCCGGATAGCCGGTCAATGTAATACTCCCATTTGTCGGGCAGTTCTGCTTTCAGTTCAGAAAGCTCTGTATCTGTCAAAATCACATTTTTATATCTGCCGTAAGCTGCGGGGGCGGCTCGTCCCGGTTTTAACTCTCTCTCTTTTTCTATCTCTATATCTATCTCTTTCTTTATCTCTATCTCTGGTGGACAAATGTCCGCTTTTGCTTCGGACACTTGTCCACTAAGCCGTTTTTGCTCTGAAATCTTCATTCTTGCCCTGCGCTTACGCTCCCCCTCGGTAGAGGACTGACCGATGAAAAGCTCGATATTGCTCATATACAAAGCCCCGTTGTCCAGCGGTTCAACAAGCCCCAGTTTCATAAAGATTTGCAAAGCCCTCTCGACTGTGCCGACCTGCTGGCGGGTAATGGTGGCTATCATTTGGGCGGTGTAGGGGATATTTTCGTCAAGCTGCAAAGTGCCGCCGTATTTCAGCGATTTTAAGTACAGCTTCAAGAGGATATTGGAATACAGCATACCGTCCTGCATACTTTCCAGCAGCACGATAGCGTCATCGTCAAAATAGCTTTCTTTCAGTTTGAGGTAATAATATTTGCGGTTATCTGACATAATCTTGGTTCTCCTTATCTGTGGGGCGGGCTTTCCATCTCTTTGAATAATACCGGGGGCAGAGTACCACGATAGCCCTAAAACTCTGCTTGCAGTCATGGGTACAGCCCCGGCAAAGGGCATTGAAAGTAATGCGGTTTCGCTCATTGAGGAAGAACGCCCATTCCAGCCGCCGCTTCTTGCTCATTCTCGGCATGAAAAAACGCTCCTTTCTTCGGTTTGGTCGGGTATGAGGGGACAGGGGCAAAATCTGTATGTTCCCGGTGCCATTTTCGGGAAAAATCTGCCCTGTAAGCCCCGTTGGAAAGGTCAGGGGTATTGCGGATAGGGTATGGCATACCCCCCTGCCTTTTGTATGGTTTCGGTATCATTTCGGGGCGGTTTTTAACGCTCCTGTTCATGCTTTTTCTGTCGGCTCGGTGTGCCGTGTAGTATCTGCTCTGCGTTCCGTTTGGCGGTGGCAAGCTGCTCATACTCGGCTTTTGCGGTGCGGTAGGTGTTGTAAGCTGCGTTTTTCTCGGAAATGAGGGCTTCAATCTCCGTATTCAGCTTGGAAGTGGCGGGCAGCTTCTTTCCCGGTGCAAGCACCTTTAGCTGGCGCAGGGCAGCTTCATAGATGATAAATTCCGCTTCGTGGGACTGGCGGTAGTTCTCCGCTTTTCTGCCGGACAGCTTTTTATGAGCGTCAATGGTGGGGCGGGTGCGGCGGTAATCGTTGACAACCTTTCGCAGACTTTTCTTGTCGGAAATGCTCTGCTCAATGCCCCGCAGACTTTCCCTTGCTTCGGAAAGAGCTTTCCGGCTGCTCTCCACGGCTGCGTCCAGCTTGTCAAGGTCAAGCAGTTCGTTCTCCATGAGGAAGTTGTGGGTAGCCGCCATCTGTTTGAGGTTGTGCAGGGAAGCCCAACGGTCATAGCCCACGCCCTTGCCCTCAGCTCGCTTGGCTTCCCGGTCAACCATGCGCTGCAAGGTGTTGTCTGCCGGGGCGGTTTTTGCGGTTTTTTCCTCTCGCAAGCGTTCCTTTTGGGTGTGGGGGTATTCGGGTATGGCTGTGGTCTGTTCGGCGGCTCTGTGGGCGTTCTGCGTGAGCAGGGCAAGGACAGCAGCCTTGTCAAAATCGTCCCCCAGCTTCCGGGCTGTGATAGGCTT